>Ga0315912_10001969_pt1 | contig 23096 bp, 21 predicted proteins | sample VfabasoilMG_FD_204469 | JGI IMG/M metagenome (GOLD analysis project Ga0315912, IMG submission 204469) | Garden soil microbial communities collected in Santa Monica, California, United States - V. faba soil | ecosystem: Environmental > Terrestrial > Soil > Garden | place: USA: California... | reverse complement strand
GTGACACCGAAGCCCAGCGTGACGACGAGGCACGTGGTGGCGATGAACGATCGGCGCATGCTACACATCGATCCTGCCGGAGCTCTGGCCGAACTTGTCGGTGTCGACGCCGGCCTTGTCCATGAGCGAGATCATCAGGTTCGAGAGCGGCGTGCTCTTTGCCATCTTGATGTGCCGATTCCCCTGATGGGTGCCCGCGCCGCCGCCGACGAGCAACGTCGGCAGGTTCTCGTGATCGTGCTGGTTGCCATTGGTCATGCCGCTGCCATACAGGAACAGCGAGTGGTCCAGCAAGTTGCCGTCGCCGTCAGGCGTTGCCTGCAACTTGTCCAGGAACTGCGAGAAGAGATCGAGGTGATAGATGTCCACCTTGATCTTCTTGGCGACCTGCTCCGGGATGTTGTTGTTGTGTGAAACGGGATGATGGCCGTCGGCCACGCCGATCTGCGGATAGCTCAGCGTGCTCAACTCGCGCGCCATCATGAACGACGTGACGCGGGTCAGGTTGCCCTGATACGCGAGGTGCATCAGGTCGAACATCAGCGTGACGTGCTCTTCCCAGTTCTCCGGGATGCCGACGGGAGTCGCCGGAGCCTCGATGCCGGTCTCGTCGCGCTGTTGCTCGGCAGTCACGATGCGGCGCTCGATCTCGCGCACGTTATCCATGTAGTCGCTCATGCGGCTGCGGTCGCGCGTCCCGAGCTGCGCGGACAACTCACGTGCACTCTGAGCGACTGCGTCGAGGATGCTGGTGTTCTTCTCGAGCCGCGCGCGTCGTTCCTCTGGCGTCGCCCGATCACCGCCGAACATCCGCTCGAACACGACGCGCGGGTTGATCTCCATCGGCAGCGGCTGATTGGCCGATGCCCAGCTGATGGTGCTCATGTACGAGCAGAGGAAATCGCCGGCGCAGCTTCCCAGGTGGCTCGAGTGATCCTCGGTTGCAAACTCCATCGACGGGAACGTCGAGTCGCGCCCGATCTTCTGTGCGATCACCTGATCGACCGTCGTCCCCAGCTTCAGCAGGCTGCCCTTCGCGGGGAACGTGCCACTCAGCCACATCGCCGAGCTCACGGAGTGCCCAGCCTCGCCGTAGTTCGAGAGGTTGGACAACACGGTGACGTTCTTGCGGAACGATTCCAGCGGCTTGAGGATCGTCGAGAACTCGAAGTTGGCGCCCTCCTGTGCGGGCGTCCACTCGCGCATGATGGAGCCGTGCGGCACGTAGACGAAGCCAAAGCGCCGCGTCGGAGCTGCGGGAGTTTGAGCCAACGCCGTCGCGGCCGGCACCATGCTGTCGAGCAGCGGCAGTGCAACCGTGGCGCCCAGGCCGCGAAGCACCGTGCGGCGCGGAATGGCTTTCTTCAAGATCATCATGACTCTGCTCTCCTCCGCTGAAACGCGGGACTCCTGATGATGCCGAGCACGAGGGATGAAAAACGGTAGTCGCTCTTGGCTGATTCCTTGAGGATGGCGCGGACGTACGGCATGTCGTAGTACTCGACGCGATGACCGAGTGCGTAGGTCATCAGCATCTCGGTCACGTTGCGCGCATACGTATCGGGCCGGCGCAGTAACGCCTGGCGAAGGGCGGCAGGTCCTTCGATCTTCGAGCCGTCCGCGAGCTGTGCGGATGCATCGATCGCAGCGCCGTTGTCCACCGTTCGCCACCGGCCGATGCCGTCGAAGTTTTCGAGCGAGAGCCCGATCGGATCCATCAGCTTGTGGCAGGCGGCGCACGTCGGATTGCGACGATGTTCTTCCATGCGATCGCGCATCGAGCGCGCTTTCGCCGGCGTCTCGTCCAACGGGGGCACGTTGGCTGGCGCCTCCGGCGGCGGCGTGCCGAGGATGTTGGTCAGCACGTACTTGCCACGCAGGACCGGCGACGTGCGATTGTTCTGCGACGTGAGCGCGAGGATGCTGCCCTGGCCCAGGAGCCCGCGCCGCGAGTCATCGGTGACGGGCACTTTCCTGAACTGCGTGCCGTAGATATTCGGGATGCCGTAATGCCGCGCGAGGCGCTCGTTCACGTAGGTGTAATCGGCATCGAGGAGCCGCAGCACGCTCTTGTCTTCGAGGACGACGCTCTCGAAGAGCATTTCCGTTTCACGCTGCATCGCTTCGCGGAGGTTGTGATCGAAGTCCGGGAAGATGTCAGCGTCGGGCTGCATGCTGCGCAAGTTGCGGAGGAACAGCCACTGTCCTGCGAAGTTGCTTCCGAGCGCCCGTGAGCGCTCGTCCTTGAGCATGCGGCGAACCTGCTGCTCCACGACCGCCGGCTCGCGCAACCGCCCCGCAATCGCCGCATCCAGCAGCTCATCGTCCGGGATGCTGCTCCAGAGGAAGAACGAAAGACGTGACGCGAGCTCGATGTCGTTGATGCGATACGACGCGCCGCGTGCGACGCCTGCCGGATCCTGCTCGACGCGATACAGGAAGCGCGGACTGACAAGGAGGAACGTCAGGGCGCTTTCGATTCCCTGGTCGAACGATCCGCCCTTGGCGCGCTCCTTCTCGTAGAAGCTGAGAAGACGCGTCGTCTCCGTTTCGCTGACCGGTCCGCGATACGCGCGCCGCGCGGTGGTGGACAGAATCGTTCGCGCGCATGCGGCGGCATCACGCTCGCTGGCCGGCGTGCACGTGAAGACACGCTGCCTGCTCGGCGATCGCGCGCTCTTCACCGGATTGAATGGACCTTCAACCGTGACGCGATCGAGCTCGGGGATACCGACGGGCGTGATGGGATCGAGGCGCTCACGTTCGAATGGCTGAAGCAGTTCGAGCGTCGTCGCTGAACTCTTCTTGATGAACGAGACGCCAACTTCGTGCAGTCCTGCCGTGACGGTCATGCGCTTTTGAAAGCGCTTTTCCATCTCGTCACCGGCCAGCGTCGGCTGCAGGTAGTTGTCTTGCTCGTCCTTCGCGCCGCCGAAGCGCGCGAGGACGACTCGCTGGCCGTCGAGCGTGACCTCGAGATCGTGCTCGAGCTCGAGACCGCGAATGATGTTGACCGTCTCGCGATAGAGCCGCGGGCTGATCACGTACTCGCCATCGACCGGAAAGTAGTGGCGAATCACGATGCCGCCGCGCGTGCCCATCGGGAGACCGGGCACGTGATCGTGCTGCGATAGATCGCCGCGCACACGGAAGGTTTCGAGCGACGGCGTGATCGCTGGACTCGCAACAACCTGCGCCGAGATCTTCCATGCGGCTGACAGGTAGCGATCCATCAGCGACGTCGAGACATTGAGAACGGTGGCGTTGTTGTCGAATCCGAAAGCCTCTTCGTCGGGAGGCAGCATCGAGCTGACGTCGATCGGCAGCGCGAACAAGTCTCGAATCGCGTTGCCGTACTCCGCGCGATTCAACCGATGCATCGTGGCTCCGCGCAGGGCAGGCGCCGAGAGCGCAGCCTTGTCGAGAGTTCTTTCGAGATGCGTGACGAGATTATCGAGCGCGGACTGAGCCGGGCGCGGGACGCCGACAGGAGGCATCATCCCTGCGCGAACTTTGCGGATGACCTTTTCCCAAACTTCAGCGCCCGCTGGAATGTCAGTCAGCGAGACGTTGTCGAGCGCGATGCCTCCGGTCTTGAGCCGCTCGTTATGACACGTGACGCAGTACTGCTTCAGCAGCGCACCGTGATCAGGCGCAGGTGCTGATTGTTTGTCTGCGGCGGAAGCCGGTGCCTGGCGAGCAGCCGGTGCGGCGTTCTGGGCCGCTCGTGCCGACGCCAATGGGTGATCTGCCGCGCTCACGAGCACGGTGACCCACGCAGCAAGACATACGAAGACGCCTCGTCTCATTGGCAGCACTTTCCCCTGTGTTTCTCAGGGGTTGGGGCGAAAATTATATCAGTTCGAGCAGGGGGCCGAGAGCACCCTAATCGAGGTAACGTTCACGCGCTCCTCTGTGCCAGACCGTGTCAAAAAGCCCTTGGTGGCTACTCTTTGGCCGGTCCAGCCGGCGGGGGCGCTATAGACCTGTTGCAGGCGGTAAGACCGGGTTCCGGCCGGTGTCTGATCGAGCTCGGCGGCTTCAGCGTCTGTGGCCGCCTCGGGCGCCCGGGTCCGAACGGGGTCCGTGGCTTTGCCAAGCGTCCAGACACGCCCTGCCTGCGCAAGGCACCCCACGGTCTGAACGAGCGTGAAGTCGAGGCTGCCACCCTGGCCGGGCACCTTGATGTCGCCCAGCCGGGAGAGGGCCAGCTCAGTCATGCCGTCCGGGTAGCCATTCAGCTTGAGCAGGTGCGCCACCACATCCACATACTCCGCCTCGGCCAGCGAGTTGGGAGCGTTGCGCGGCATGGTTGTCTGAATGGTCGTGAACACCGACAGCAAGGTGGCATCGGCGAACGACTTTGTGAACCGCGCGCCGGACATCACCGGCGCATTGCCGCCGTCACGGTGGCACGCCACGCAGTGGGCGTCGTAAACCATGGCGCCTCGCGCCGCCTGGGCGCTGGTATAGACGCCCTGATCGGCCGTCTTGTCCTGGGCAGATACGAATTGACCGTCGAGAGACAGCACAGTAACCAACAACAGAAGGGCTCGTCGCACGCGCACGATTGTGCCCGAAGTATGGGAGGATCCGATCGGGTCATTCGATGAAGCTCGTCGAGGAAGTCACAGGTATTGGGGATCTCAGCGGCCGGGGCGACGGCCTCCGGCAGGTCCGCTACACGATCGCGCGATATCAGGCATTCTCCGGAAACGGGATGCCGATCCCGGGGCGCCACCGGATCGAGGGCGCCATCGATGTTCCGCCGAGCCAGGACGTGTCCGATCTGGTTGGGATGCCGCTCGTGCTCCGACTCGAGGACGGTCGCGCAATCGCCGTGACCTTAGCCGACGCGGCCGGCCGCGTGCTCTCGGAAGGGCACGGCCCTTCCCGCTGCCTCTGCTGTTGACGCTTCCCTAGGCGGTAACAGTAGGCAGTAGAAGCCTCGTTGATCTGGCTACATTCACACAGTACGCGTGTCAGAATGTCGGTGTGAGCTCCCCCCGGATGCGATCGTCAGCGCTCGTGTGCGCGGCGGTTGGATACGCCCTCACGCTCATCTCCTGCAGCACCGGTACGGCGACGCCTCGCACAGAGGCTGCGCTCGTCGAGCGCTCGCAGGTGAGCATGGGCACGGCTGTTCAATTGAGCGCGTGGACGACAGACGAAGCGGCGGCTGTTGCCGCATTCGAACGCGTCTTCCTCGAGTTCGATCGGCTCGACGCGCTGATGAGCGTGTGGAAGCAGGGGAGCGACATCCTGCGCGTCAACGCCGCGGCAGGGAAGTCCAGCGTTCCAGTCAGCCCCGAAGTCCGAGAGGTACTGCGCGACGCGAACGAAGTCAGCGAGTGGACCGCGGGAAAGTTCGACGTGACGTTCGCCGCATTGTCAGGGCTCTGGAAGTTCGATCAGGACATCGACGGTCGCGTTCCCAATCGCTCCGAGATCGCGCCACGGCTTCCGCTCATCGACTATCGCGATCTGCAGATCGATGACCGCGCCGGTACGGCATCGCTCGCGCGCGCGGGTATGCAGGTGAACCTCGGAGGTATCGGGAAGGGCTTCGCGATCGATCGCGCCGTGACGATCCTGCGCGGCGCCGGTCTCACCGACTTCATGATTCAGGCCGGCGGCGATATGTTTGTCGCAGGCCGGCGCGGCGATCGACCGTGGCGAGTTGGTCTTCAAGACCCGCGTGGCCCGGCGAACACGCTCTTCGCCGCAATCGAGCTCACCGACGCGGCATTCAGCACGTCAGGCGACTACGAGCGCTTCTTCATGCGCGATGGTCGCCGCTACCATCACCTCCTGGATCCCGACACAGGTGAGCCCGCGTCGCGCTCGCGCAGTGTGACGATCATGGCGAAGAACTCGGCATCCGCCGACGGGCTCGCGACCGGCGTCTTCGTGCTCGGCGCAGAACAAGGGATGGCGCTCATCGAGAAACTGCCGGACGTCGAGGGCGTGATTGTGACGTCCGACAACCAGGTGCAGGTCTCGTCGGGACTGAAGGGCCGATTAGTTCAGCTCAGAGCACCTACCGACGCACCTTAGGCGCGTCCCTGCGCGGCTCGCCGCGCGAGGATGTCGGCCTTCCTGATCAGGATCAGATGGTGCGGGCACTTCTTCGTGTCCTCGTACAGGCGTTCGCAATCATCACAACGAACGCATTCCGTCATCACGATCTTCGGCCCGCGAATCGCGCCCCACTCGCATGTCTTCTCGCAAATGCGGCAGGTGCTGCACTCTGACCAGCGCTTGATGCGGAAGACGGTCAGGTTGGACACGATCCCGAGGAACGCACCGAGCGGACAGAGAAAACGGCAGTAGGCGTTGCGGACGAAGACAGTCGCGATGAGCAGCGAGCCGAGCAGCGTTAGCAGCACCGGCGTTCGCAAGTGAAGCCCGAACATCCAGAACGGCTCGACGTACGGATAGATCAGCGGGTTCTTCGTGATCAGGAAGTACGCGATTACTGCGGTGAGGATTCCGTACTTGATCCACGACGCGCGCCGCTCGATCGCGCGCGGAATGTTGATTCGCCAGCGCGCCGGCAGCGTCGCGTCCAGCAACTGCGTGAATGCGCCGAATGCGCAGATGCGCCCGCAGTACACGCGCCCCCACAACACCGTGGACACGGCCGTGATCGCCGCGAGGAGATACCACGCCAGGTTGTAGCGGAAGATGGGCAGGTTGCCGCCCAATAGCCCGAATACGTTGACGATGGAGATGAGCAGGCTTTTGTAGAAGCCAAGGAAAAGAACAGAAGCCACGAGCGTGATGTATTTGAGCCGGACGCTCTTCTTGAAGAAGCTGACGAATGCGAGAACGGAGAATCCGGCGACGAGCGCGATGTCCACCGCCTGCGCGCGGATGTCCTCAGCCCACGTCGGCGCTTCCTCCTCTTCTTCCGGGAAATCGAACTCACCCTGAGCTGCAGGTGGTTGCTGCGCTGGCGCCTGCGCGACCAACGGGGTCGTCGTGGCACCGGCAGCCAGCAGGACAGAAAACCCGAGCGCGAGGAGGAAGCGTCTGCGCCGGGGGATCGTCATCGAGCGGGGGATGCCGCCGCGGGCGGGGTCAGGTACGAGCGCGCCATGCGCCGGGAGCTGTTCCGAATGGTTCGCACCGCGCTCGACATCGTGATCGTCGCGCGTGAGACTGCGTCGATGTCTTCACCGAGCTTGAACGGGTCGCGCACGTCCTTGCCCTTGAACTGCGCGGCAAACGACGGCGGGTCGATCGAGAAGTCTCCGTACGGCTCGTGGTGCTCGATGATGACCAGGCCCGACAGGATTCCTTTCGTGTCCATCCCGACCATGATCGCGATTGGGCCCCCGTATCCGCGCTCGAGCGGCAGGATCTCCGTGGTCCAGAACGCGTAGCCCAGGAGGGTCTCGCCGTTGTACGCCTTCACATGTGGCGGATCGCCGCCCTTGGGAGAGAATGTCGTAGCGGTTGGGAAGAGCCGCTTGAGTCGCGCGTCGGCTTGGTTTTGTGCACCAGCCGTCAAAGCGACCGTGGCGGCCAGCAACGACAGGACAAAGGCGAGGCGCTTCATGCGAACGAAAATTATAAGAGAAACATTGGCCTTCTTGCTCATCCTGGGTGTGGCCTCCGTGGCGCAGGCGCAAACACCAGCCGAACCGCCAAATCCGCTGACCCAGATCAAGGCGCTGAAGTGCAGTTTCCCCTCCGCGACGTCGGCGGTGTGGAAGGAAGGCGCGCCAGAACCGAAGACCAAGACGCAGGATATGCGATTCGACATCACCGCCATCGACGTGGGCGATGCCACCGCAGAGTTCACTGGAACCGCGGGCCGCGCCTATGTCACGGCGGTGCTGTCTGGGTGGAGCCTCTACTTCGTCGAGAGCGCCGTCGGTCAGCTGAACGTGACCACGGTGTTCTCGCAGGAAGCGTCACCCAAGAAACTCAAGGCCGTACATTCCCGCCACGGATATCTGCAGATGCAGGTGGGTCGCTTCGTTGCCGAGCCTTCGGTCTCGCAGAACTACGGTGAATGCGAGGTCGTCCAGTAGCACCGATGTCGCTGATTCTTCATGGCCTGCCGCCCCTTCACTGGGCGCTGGCAGGCGTCGGGATCGCGGGCGTCACGCTCGCGTTACTCCTCCTCGCCAATCGTCGTCTCGGCATCTCCACCGGCTTCGAAGACATGTGCAGCCTGGCGTTGCCGCTGCGGTACTTTCAACGCGCCGCGGTGATCTCGGGTCGCGAGTGGCGGCTGCCGCTGCTGGCCGGTCTCGTGCTCGGCGGGTTTCTCTCGGCGGCTCTTGGCGGCGGCTGGCATCTGACGTGGGCGCTCGGTCTCTTCGATCAAGCGATCGGTCTGGGTCCCACCGCCAAGCTCGCATGGATGTTCGTCGGCGGGCTCTTCATCGGCTTCGGAACACGGCTCGCTGGCGGATGCACCAGCGGTCACGGCATCTTCGGTCTCGCGAACCTCGAGCTTCCGAGCCTCGTCACGACGATCTGTTTCCTTGGCGCCGGCATCGTGACGACGCAGATCATCTACAGGGTCTTGTTTCCGCTGGTGGGTCTGTGACGCTGGTCTATGTGATCCTCGGCACGGTCTTCGGGTTCATCCTCAGTCGCTCAGGCGCGGCGGATTACGACTTCATCCAGGGGATGTTTCTCTTCACCGAGTTTCAGCTCTACGGCATCATCGCGGTTGCGGTGCTGATCACGGCGCCCGGCATCTTGCTGATCAAACACCGCGGCCGCACGCTTCTTGGACAGCGGTTGTCGATCGAGACGAAGCCGTTTCATCGCGGCAATGTTGCCGGTGGAATCCTGTTCGGAATTGGATGGTCGCTCGCAGGCATGTGCCCCGGGCCGATCCTCGTGAACATCGGTGAGGGAAAGATCTATGCGTTGGCCGCGCTCGCCGGAGCCCTGGTCGGCGCGGGACTATTGGGCTCGTTCTACGAGTCGTTCCGGCGTGTCTTCGCTCTGCCGCCTCTAAAGGTTGGAACGGGAGAGAGCTGAATCCTTCTTCGTGTCGCGCAGAATCTCGAGAATCGCCTGACGATCTGCCGCCGACAGATGCCGGTACTTCGCGGACGTGTCCTTCCCGCTCAGCACGTGCAGCAGACGCGAGTAGACGGCATTGCGAGCCGTGTCAGGAAGCGCGTCGAATGCTTCTGAATAAATCATGTAGCTGCACGGATAACGGAACAGCCTGCGTTGCAGATCGAGGTCGCGCAGCGATCGACCCTTGCTGTCGCGCGGCCCGAGCGCGCCGAAGCGCTCGGCAAATCCCGACAGGCCCTTGATCCCGTCGAGCGGCGCCTCGTCAACGAACAACATGTAGTCAACGGTCTCAGCCACGGCGTTGTTCACGCCAGCCATCGTGCGGCCCTCGTCGTCGGCGATCCGCGCTTCCCAGCCGAGCCTCGTGAGCAGGTTCATCATCCGCATCTGATGGTCGAAAACGAGCAGAGCGACGATGTCGCTGTGCGGTGAGAGATAAGACCGCGTGTCGAAGCGATCAGCGAGTGTCGTCACGTTGAGATTCGATTCGCTGATGCGAACGTCCTGCAGCGTTCGGTCTTCAATTGGCGCGTTGCCGAGATGCCGGCCGCCTCGTCCCGTCACGTACCAGCCGCCCCATCGCTCGTCGAGCGGGCTGCGGTGATCGGTCGTGTAGTTGCCGAGCCACGGCATGATCAGGCCGTTCGGCGCGCTCGGGATGCTGCGCACAAGAAAACCAGGCACGCCGAGCGTGTTGGTCGAGTAGTGACACGTCAGGCAGCGCGTGTCGCGCGCGAGCTGCCGCACCTGCGGCGTGGTCTGTTGCGGCAGGAGATAGAAAACTGCGCCCTGCCGCGCATCGAGCGAGGCGACCTCGATCAGGCCACCGGACATCCATGCGACAACCGTCGAGTCGTTGAAGAAGATCGTCCGCGGATTGCGGGCGTTGATGATGCGCGCCTGCAGGCTCGTGCCGGAGAACAGCGCCACCTGTGAGTCGATCGGGACGTCCAGCGCGGTGAGCAGGCTTCTCAAATAGCCGGTGCGTTCCTCGAACCGAAGGCTGACCTCACCGCTGCGCAACTTGCGGTTCAGTTGCTCGACGTGGTCGTTCGGCTCGCCCGGGTAGCGAATCGCCGGATGGCTCGGCTCGATGATCGAGTCGGCAAGCTGTGCCGATGCCAGCGCGGTCAGCCACGCCAGGAATGCGACCGTTGCGACGACCTTCAGGGACGGCACCGTGTGACTGGTAACATTAACGTATGTCGCGATGCGTTGGTTTGCTCGCCGTGGTTTCCGCTGCGTCGTTGGTACTCGTGGCGGCGGTCTCGAGTGGCGCGCAGGAGCCCGAGGCGGGCGAGAAGATCATGAACGCTGCCTGCCAGAGCTGTCACGACGTGCGCGTGATCCAGGTGCAGGCCATGGACGCGGACGGGTGGGCCAAGCGCGTGTCGCAGGAGATCGAGAAAGGCGCGAAGGTCTCGAAAGAGGACGTGCCGACGCTCGTGAACTACCTTGTCCGGACGCACGGGCCGTTGCCCGATGGTCCCGGCAAGGAAGTGATCCTGAACACCTGCACGCAGTGCCACGATCTCTTCCGCATCAAGGCGAACCGACGCTCACCAGAAGAGTGGGAAGAGACGTTGATCTCGATGCTGAACGAAGGCGCGATGCTCAACGACGAAGAGTTCGCGCGCGTGCACCAGTACCTATCGAGAAACTTTGGAATTGAGTAGAAGGAGTTAACTCCCAACTCCCGAGGCCCCAATTCCCAAAGAATCTTTGGGAGTTTGGAAGTTGGGAATTGGGAGTTGACGAGTGTTCAGGTTACTGACTCGATCCCTGACACAAGGCGACGACGCAGACCGAGAGGATCGTGCGCTCGATCGGGGGCGCCGGAATGTTGCGCTCGGCCATCAGCTTGCGAATGAGCGCGGATGCCTCCGGGCGTACAACCGCGGACTGCACGCCCACACGCACGAGCCCCTCGGCGTAGTCGATTGCCTGCCACGTTTTACCCGCAGCGGCCGACGACACCTTGTCAGTGTCGCGATTGCCTTTGTCGTGGGTCTCCAGCTTGGCGCCTCGGTCAACGAGCATCTGAATTACGTCGGGCCGGCCCTTCATCGCGGCGCCCATCAGTGCCGTTCGCCCCTCGTTGTTCGCGTGGTTCGGATCGAGCCCGAGGTCGAGCAGCATCTTCATCGCCTCGAAGTTCTCTTTCGTTGAGCGCTCGTACGTCACGCCCTCCACCCATCCGATGCCGCCGCTCGCGGTCAGCGCGTTGTCGCCCGCCACGGTGGTCGCCTGCGGATCCGCCTTGTACTTCAGCAAGAGCTGCATCAGCACGGTATCGCTCGACTGCGCGGCGCGAATGAACGGCGTGGCGCCGTCCTCGAAGAACCACTGCATCGTGAAGATCGTGCGCGTCAGCGTGTTTTCTTTAATCTTCCCGTTCGGATTCGCGCCCTTCTGGAGAAGCTTCTCGATGATCTCGAGATGATCCAGGTCGCCCTTGGGCACCGGGTAGTCGCCACCCTCGATGTTGCGGTTGTCGGTCGCGATGTAGAGCGGTGTCCACTGGCCCTTGTTCGCGATATTGGGATCGGCCCCTTTGTCGAGCAGGAACGACGCCAGTTTGTAATTGCGGTTGTTCACCGCGGTGAGCAGCGGCGTCCAGCCGTACTCGGTTGTTTCGTTGATCGGCGCACCGGCATCAAGCAGCAACCCTGCGGACTCGATGTCGCCCTCGCGCGCTGCGAAGACGAGCGGCGTCAGTCCACCGCCACCGCTGCCCACGAGACCCGCGACCACCACTTCGTTGTCATCGTCTGCGTCCGGCTGCGGCTGTGCGGCGGCCTGCCCGCCTGCGCGCCCGCGGCCTCTGCCGGCATTTGCTGCTGGAGCCGCTGGGGCAGCGGCTGCCGGCGCCGGCTCCGCAGCGGGAGCTGGTTGTTGCGGTTGTGCAGGCGCTGCGGCCGCACCGCCCTGCCGGGCAGGAGTTGCGACAATGGGGTTGCCGTTGGCGTCGAGCGCCTGACCCAGACCGCGCTGACCGCCGATCTCGGCGCCAGACTTCTGATCGAGCGTGAGCTGCTCTTCGTACGTGATCCCAGCAGCGGCCGCACGTCTCCGGCGATCCTGCGCCAGAAGAACAGCGCGCTGATTCAGCCGCGGCGCCATGTAGTTGCGCGGCAAGCCCGCGCCGCCAGACTTGGCGGTCGGATCGGCACCGGCAGCGAGCAGAACCTTCACTGCCTCGGGATGCTTCTGCTCGACCGCCCACATCAGCGCGGTTGTCCCACGAATGGGCTCGCGCGCGTTGACGTCAGCGCCTGCTTCGAGAATGACAGTGACGGCCTGAGGATTGCCATTGCGCGCGGCGAGCATCACCATCGTCTCGCCGTTCGGTCCCAGTTGTTTTGCGTCAGCGCCCGCCTTGATCAGGCGATCGAGCATTGCTGCGTTGCCGTACAGCGCCGCCATCGACAGCGGCGTCACGCCCTCGCTGTTGGCCGCCTTTACGTTGGCACCGGCGCGAATCAGGACGTCGGCCAACTGAGGCTCGTCGCGATATACGGCCCAGTGCAGCGCGGTCGCGCCGTCAACCTGCGCCGCATTCACGTCGGCCTTCTGTTGCACCAACTTCTGAACGGCGGCGCGGTCGCCCTTCTGGGCGGCATCGGCCACTTCGCTGCCGGCCCCTGCCGTGATGCTGACGATGAGCATCCACAAGAGGGCGGCACATCCGGCCGCTCGCATCGTACGCATGTTCGATCTGCCTCCGACCTACGCGAGTTTTGGCAAGCGGCCTGAGCTGTCGCCCTGCTTGTCTCTCTGGACGCCGAACATATCCATCACGCTGACGAGCAGATTGCCGGTCGTGACGGTTTTGCGGTCGTACTTGAGGTGACGATTTCCCTTCAGCTGACCATCTGCACCACCGACGAGCACATGCGCGACGTCGAAGTGCTGATGCTGATTCGAATTGCCCATGTTCGAGCCATACATGATCAGCGAACGATCGAGCAGGTTGCCATCACCGTCCGGCGTTTCCTTCAGCTTCTTCGCGAGGTACGCCATCGTGGACACGTGATAGCGATTGAGCGTGGCATAGCGGCGAATCTGCACCAGATCGTCCTGGTGGTGCGAGCCGCCATGGAAGCTCACGCTCGTGCCGCCGTCGGGGAAGAGCTCGCTTTTCGGGAACGGATACACACGGCCCGTCAGGTCTCGCGCACCGAGGAGCGTCACGACGCGGGTGATGTCGGCCTTGAACGCCATCGCCACCATGTCCCAGTGCAGGCGAATGTGCTCGTCGAACTGCTCCGGAATGCCGGGCGGCAGATCGAGATCGGGCACTTCATTGCTCGACTTCGCCGCGAGCTGGATACGGCGTTCGATCTCGCGGATCTCGTCGGTGTACTGGTTGACCGTTCGAACGTCGGCAGGCCCGAGCTGTTTGCGAAGCGTCCCGAGCTCTTTGACGAGCGAGTCGAGAATGCTCTGGCTCTGCTTCATCCGCTGCGCGCGAACTTCAGGAGTTGAACCGCTGCCGAACAGGCGCTCGAAGACGACCTGCGGATTGAGCTCCATCGGGAGCGGACTGGTCCGCGGCACTTTCTCTTCCGGCGGCGTCGGCAGTTCAACCCAGGAAATGGAGTTCGTGTACGAGCAGCTGTAGCCCTCGCCGCAGTTGCTCGAGCTCGAGTTCGGATCTTCGCAGGCGAGCTGCAATGACGGCAGCAACGTCTCCTGGCCGATCTTCTGCGCGATGAGCTGATCGATCGTGGCGCTGCCGACGGTGGCGTCAGAGCCTGCCGTCTTCCGCGGCTTGATCGCGGTGAGGAACGCCGCTGCTACCCAGTGATCGGAGCCGGTCGTGCCCTCGGGTGGCTCCGCCGACTGCGACCAGAGGCCGTTCAGGACGACAGTCCGTTCCTTCAGCGTCTCGAGCGACTCGAGGATGTACGGCATCTTGTCCGGCAGCGCGCCTTCAACTTGCGGCTCCCAGTGGCCGGGCCCCATCCCGTGCGGGAAGAAGACGCCGACGAAGCGCTTCTTCGTCTGTCCGGCAACGGTCTGCGCAAGCGCGGTGCTTGCGGGAACCATGGCGTCGAGCAACGGGAGGGCAAGGGTCGCACCGGTGCCCTTGAGAAATGTGCGCCGCGGAATGTGCCTCTTGGTGATGAACGACATGATTCAGTTGACTCCCCTGGTCTCGACAGTTGCCCGCGCAGTCGACGTGGCTGGAGCCGCGGGCTCGGTCACCGTATTCATCTGGAAGGGACGACTCTTGACGACACCCAGCACCATGGCCGAGAAGCGGCCGTTGTCGGCGATGACGTCGCGCGCGATCTCGCGCACGAGCGGCATGTCGCGGTACTCGGCGCCGCGTCCCAGTGCGTAGGTCAAAAGCTTCTCGGTCGCGACAGAGACGAACTGATCGGAGTAGTTCTTCGACAACCAGTTGCTCAACTCCACGGGAGTTCCGACTTTTGTGTTGTCGAAGACCTGCGTCGACGTGTTGATCGCCGTGCCCTCGTCGGTCGTACGGAAGGAACCGGTGGCGTCGAAGTTCTCGAGCGCGAAGCCGATCGGATCCATCAGGCGATGGCACTGGACGCAATCAGGGCGCACGCGATGGTCTTCCATCTTCTTGCGCATTGTCGGCTCTTTCGCGTTCGGATCCGCGGCGCGTGCCGGAAGCGGCGGCACGTCCGGTGGCGGGTTCGGCGGGCTCATGCCGAGCACGTTGCCCATGACCCACTTGCCGCGCGTCACCGGTGACGTGCGATCGGGTTTCGAGCTCGTGGCGAGGAACGCGCCCTTGCCGAGGAGACCGCGCCGCGCGTCCATGTCCGGGCCGAGCGTCACGCGACGGAACTGGCTGCCCGAGATGTTCTTGATCCCGTAGTGCTTGGCCAGCCGTTCGTTGACGAAGGTGTAGTCGGCGTTGAGGATGTCGATGACGCTGCGATCTTCACGAACGATCGTGTCGAACAGCATCTCCACTTCTGTCCGCATCGCCTGACGCAGTGGATCGTCGAAGTTCGGGTAGAGCAGCGGCAGCGGCGTCGTCACGTCGAGCGCGCGCAGGTTGAGCCACTGTCCGGCAAAGTTGTCAGCGAGCGCGATCGCCTTCGGGCTTCGCAGCATGCGCTTCACCTGCCGTTCCAGCATCACAGGTTCGTTGAGCCGGCCTGCAGCCGCGATCTTCAGAAGCTCTTCGTCCGGCGACGTACTCCACAAGAAAAACGACAGCCGTGATGCGAGGTCAACGTCGCTGATGCGATACGCGACACCTGCGCGTGTTCCGACGGGCTGCTCCTCGATGCGATAGATGAACTGCGGCGACGCGAGCACGCGCGCCAGCGCCATTTCGATGCCCTGATCGAAGTCCTTTTCTTTCTTGCCGAACTCGTAGAACTCCATCAGCACGTCGATGTCTGCCGCCGTCGCGGGCCGGCGGAACGCGAACGTGGCGAGATTGGTCACGATGCGGCGCGCGCACGCGGCCTCTTCTGCTTTCGTCTTCGGCGTGCAGACGAAGACCTTGCGGCGGCTCGGTGACTCCTTCGCTTGCGTCGCGTCGAAGGGGCCCTCGATGCGAATCGTGCCGACGTGCGGGAAGAACGTATAGCCAGGCGTGGGGCCCGTCTGCACGGTCGAGCGCTGGAAATGCTTGTCGAGATCGAGCCCAGGCGCGAGGTTGGTCGCCGGGAACGTTGCGCCAATCTTGTGTGTTCCGGCGGTCGCATGGAAGCGCACGCGCATCGGTGGCAGATTGCGCCCGAAGCCAAACCCGGCAGCTGCCGCCGTTGCAGGCGCCTGCGGTGCTTGCCCGGCAGCAGGTGCCGCAGTAGCACCTAGGCGATTCGAACAGTTGGTCGGTGTGTTTCGACCACCACCCTGCCAGTTCGTCATCCCGAGGCGCTTGCCATCCAGCAGCATCTCGATTCGCTCGCAGGGCACGGAGCCGAAGCCGGTCGGCGACATGTTGTCGCCGAAGATCGGGGTGACTGTGAGCGTGTACTCACCGTCCGAGGGGAACGTGTGTTCGACGAGCATGCCGCCGCGCGTGCCGAACGGCAGCCCCTCGATGTGGTACTCCTGCGACGTGTCTTCGCGCGTGCGATACACGACGAGCGTGGGCTCCTGCGGATAGCCCATCGCGAGCCGGCTGATTTTCTGCGCGGCGGACACATACGCTTCGACCTGCGTTGAGGAGATGCCCAGCGCGCCGGCGATGTTGTCGAAACCGGATGTCGAGTCGTCTGACGGCAGATACGTAGACGCGTCGATGTCCAGGTCGAGCAGATCGTGGACGACGTTCGCGTACTCCGTGCGATTCAAACGATGCAGGCCTGGTGGCGGCGTAAATGGCTTCGCGGTGCGATCGAGCTGCGTCTCAAAGGACGCGATCATCGCGTGGAAGTCCGCAGCGTCGGGGCGCTTCATGCCGAGAGGCGGCATCTGTCCCGCCCGCACCTTGCGCACGACCAGTTCCCACTTCTCGCGATCCCGGTCCACGTTGGCCGGGTCGAGACTGTCCATCGTCAACCGGCGAGCTGAATCCAACCCCGCAGCCTTTGCCCTCTCGCTGTGGCAGGCCATGCAGTACTGGTTCAGAAAGGCCTTCTGAGCGTCCGCGCTGATCGCTGGTGCGGTTGGAGCTGGTGCCGCGGTCGTGCGCCGAGCGGTCGGCGTCGCGGGTTGCGATGGCCGGGCTGGAGCGGCAGGTTGGGGGCGAGCCTGCGAGGGTGCCTGTTGCTGTTCCGGCCGACTCGACTGGGCGTGGACAGCAAAGGCGACAAGGAGTGCCGCCACGCAGCCCACGACAAGTGATCTAAATTTCATGTATCGCTCCGCGTGACCCGAACAGAATCAGACCAACCCAACGTGCGGAAAAGCTTGCGGGCTTAATAGGATACCGGAATTCTTCAAGCTCTCGCAAACACGGCTTCATGCCCTGGACGCATGGCCTCCAAGGCGTAATACGGTCGTCACTCCCAGCCCGTTTCTGAAGGACAACTCTTTTTGGATCAACGACTTCACTGAGAAGACGGACGAGGTCTCGAGGCGGTGGTCACATGAGCCTCGCGCCCGATGACCGGAGGTGCTCGCCGAGGTCGATTTTTCGGAACTGACAGCGCAGTTTCTCCGCCTTGAAGCGGGGCCGTCCGATCGCACCTCGTGAGCGCCGGGCCATCTCCGAAGCGCGTGCCATACTCAGCGAAGATGCCCGCTGCATCGCCAACTCCGAAATGGCGCCTCGCTATCGGAGCGTTGATCGCCCTTGCCCTCCTGAACAGCTCACTGACGTTCGTGAACGTGTGGCCGACGCTGAAGATCCGGTGGGCCAATGCCATTTCGCTCGAACTGGTTGTCTGCGTGCTCCTGCTCGCGATCGCGTATCGCGCCGCAGGCACCGTCGCGCGACGCGTGCTTCCGGCGCTCTGGGTCGTTTTGGTCGTCGGCCACTATCTCGATGTGACCGCGCCGGGGCTGTACGGTCGTGAGTTCAACCTCTATTGGGACTCTCAGCACCTCGGCAACGTGACCGCGATGCTGTCGCGTGCGGCCCCGACGTGGCTGATCCTGGTCGCGGCCGCGTCTTTCATCGCCGTGTTCGTTGCGCTGTTCGTCGTTGCGCGAATTGCGATGCGATGGCTGGCCGCCGCGATGGAGTGGCCGAGTGCCCGCCGTGCGCTTGGCGCCGCGGCCACTGTGCTGCTCGTGATCTTTGCCGTACAGCAGTTGCTCGCGCAGCCTGCCGCCGTCGTCTCGTTCGCAGACCCGGTTACGCCCGCCTACGCGCGTCAGGTTCGGTTCGTTCTTGCGATGGCCGGGCCCGGGGCCGTCGCGCCGGAGCTTGGTGCGACTCCCGATTTGAACAACAGCCTGGCGCGCCTCGAGGGCGCGGACGTGTTGCTGTTGTTCGTCGAGTCTTATGGCGCCGTCACGTACGAAACGCCTGCGGTTGCAGACGGGCTCGTGTCCAGTCGCGCCGATCTTCGGTCTGCTGTCGCCGAGACCGAGCGTGAAGTCGTGACCGCTTACGTCGAGTCGCCGACGTTCGGCGGATCGTCGTGGCTCGCGCATCTGAGCCTCATCTCCGGCGTCGAAGTTCGCGATCAATACGCATACACCTCGCTGATGGCGTCGAGCCGCGAGACGATGATCACGAACTTCGCGCGACGTGGATACCGAACCGTGGCGCTGCTGCCAGGCATGCGGCAGGCATGGCCCGAGGGCGCGTTCTATCACTACGACCAGATTTACGGTCGCGATCTGCTCGACTATCGAGGACCTGAGTTCGGATGGTGGAGCATTCCCGATCAATACGCGCTCGCCAAGCTCGACGCGCTCGAAAGAAATCGGCTGTCGCGCAAGCCGCTCTTTGTGGTTTTTCCGACGAGCACGACGCATGCGCCGTTCGGGCCGGTTGCGCCGTATCAGCCGGATTGGTCGCGCATGCTCGCCTCTGATGCATTCGCCAAGGCTGATGTCGAGCGCTCGATGGCTGCGAGGCCTGATCTCACCAACCTGCGGCCAAGCTACACGCACGCGATGGCATACGAGTACGCCACCATCGCGGGCTATCTCCGTCAGCACCCGCGCGACAACATGATCGTCGTCGCGCTCGGCGATCATCAGCCGGCCGCCGCGGTCAGCGGCCGCGGTGCGTCATGGAGCGTCCCGGTTCACGTCTTCGGACGGCGCGGACCGATTCTCGATCGCCTGATCGAAGAAGGGTTCCGCGTCGGGCTCGATCCACATCGGCCACCGATCGGTCCGATGCACACCCTCACCCCGATGCTGCTCGAAGCGTTCAGCAGCTCTGTGCTACACGGGCCCACTGGTCCGTCTACGCACTCGCCTGTCGCTTCAACCACGCGATATCCACTGCAAACGACCACACCAACAGCGCAAGAGTGATCGCGGCGACCATGTCGCTGAGTGGCACCTCTACTATAGGCAACAGCGCCACGCCGAGCCCGACGAGCTGGGCGACCGCAACGCTCTTACCGCGTAGCGTCGAGCGGAGCGGGCCGGCCATCCAGGGCAATATCCATCCAGCGACGACGAACGCATAACGCATCAGGCCGCATGCGATGACCCACGCGCCTGCCTTGTCGTGATGCCACACGAGCACCGACAGAATCAGGATCAGCGCCGCATCGGTTTCCATGTCGAAGCGCGCGCCGAAGTCACTTTGCTGAGCGCTGCGACGCGCCAGCCATCCATCGAGGCCGTCGAGCAGCGCCACGATCGTGACCGTGCCTGCGGCGAACCATGCGATGCGATCGCTCGGCGCCTCACCGATGAGTCCAGCGACACCTGCGACCAGCGCAACGCGCAGCATCGTCACCGTGTTCGCGGCACCAAAACGAGGAAAGGGATGGTGTTTGGCGACGAGGCCAACGATCGGGATTGCCGCGGCGACGAACAGAGCGAGGGTTCTCTGTATGTAGTCCGCGCCGCTCTTCGTCTCTGAAGCGACGACGGGTGCGTAGGCGAGGATCACGAGCACGCCAGCCAGCACGACGCGAATAACGCTCGAACGAAGAGTCATATTGTGAAGGGTCTGACCCCTTCACAGCATTTCATTGTAATGTCCGAGGAATGACTGATGAGGCGAGAGCGTTCTGGGTGGCCGCTCCGGGCCGCGGAGAAATCCGTGGTGAGGCGCTGCGATCGCCCGCCGAGGACGACGTCGTCGTGCAGTCGCTGTTCAGCGGCATCAGTCGCGGGACGGAAGCGCTGGTGTTCAGCGGACGCGTACCGCAGAGCGAGTGGACGAGAATGCGCGCCCCGTTTCAGGAAGGCGAGTTCCCGGGCGCTGTGAAGTACGGCTACGCCAATGTGGGTCGAGTCGAGTGCGGACCGCGCGAGCTGACCGGGCAGAGCGTCTTCGTGCTGTATCCGCATCAGACTCGTTATGTCGTGCCTGCGTCGGCGGTGCATGTGTTGCCGGCAGGTGTGCCGCCAGAGCGAGCGATCCTTGCCGCCAACCTCGAAACAGCGTTGAACGGTGTGTGGGACGCCTCTCCTCGAATCGGCGATCGGGTCGTCGTGATCGGTGCAGGAACGGTGGGCTGCCTGGTCGCGTGGCTGGCGTCGCGTATCGAGGGCTGCCAGGTGCAACTCGTGGACGTCAACCCTCAGCGTGAGCGAATTGCGCGTGCGCTCGGCGTTCCCTTCGCGCAGCCGGATGGTGCGATGCACGACGCGGACATCGTGATCCACGTGAGTGGCTCGCCAGAGGGGCTGCAACGGGCCCTCGAGATCGCAGGCCTCGAGGCCACGATCATCGAGATGAGCTGGTTCGGCGATCGGCAGGTCACGCTTCCGCTCGGCGGGGCGTTTCACTCGCGCCGGCTGACAATCAAGTCGTCGCAGGTCGGGCAGGTTGCGGCGTCTCAACGGGCGCGATGGGACACGCGCCGGCGGATGGCGCACGCGCTGTCGCTGCTCGCAGACCCGGCGCTTGACGTCCTGATTACAGGAGAGAGTTCATTCAACGATCTGCCAGACCTGATGGCTCGACTCGCGCAGACACCGGGCGACACCCTGTGTCATCGCATCAGATACCAATAGAGGAGACCGGATGTTCAGCGTGACGGTTCGCGATCACGTCATGATCGCGCACAGCTTCAGAGGCGAAGTGTTCGGCCCCGCGCAACGGCTGCACGGCGCTACTTACGTCGTTGACGTTGAGTTCAAACGCAAGACACTCGACAGCGATGGCATCGTCATCGACATCGGTCGTGCGACCGACGTCCTGCGACAGACGCTGGCGGAGTTCAACTTCCGCAACCTCGACGAGGTCCTCGAGTTTGCCGGGCGAAACACCACCACGGAGTTTCTTGCGCAGGTGATCTTCAAGCGGATCACGGCCGCGGCAAAGCGAGGCGATCTCGGGCCGGGGGGCGGCGCCGTCGAACAGATACGCGTCACGCTGCACGAGTCCCATGTTGCGTCAGCGTCGTTCGAAGACCGGACCGACACGGTTGCCTGATGCAGAAAGCCGCCGTGCTCGTGGTGCCCGGCAACCTCGATTCACAAACCGGCGGCTACATCTACGATCGCCACATCATCGAAGGTCTTCGAGCGATGGGCTGGTCGGTGGACGTGCAGTCGCTGGACGAGACGTTCCCCCGACCGACGGCCTCGGCCATCGCACAGGCTGAACACGTGTTCGCTATGCTGCCGGCCGGCACGATCACCGTGGTCGATAGCCTGGCGGTCGGTGCGCTCCCGGAGATCCTCGAGCAACATCGGTCGCGGCTTCGCATCGTGGCGCTGATGCACCTTCCGCTCGCGGCAGACATCGGCATCGGCGAAGACGCAGCGGCACAATTTGCGATCGCCGAACGGCGTGCGTTGGGTGCGGCGTCGCTCGTGATCGCCACGGGGCGTGCGACGCTCCCAATGATCGCCGGCTACGACGTGCTTCCTCTTCGAGTGGTCGTCGTCGAGCCAGGCACCGAGCCGGCGCCGATCGCACGAGGGTCGGGAAGGTCGAGAGTTGAACTGCTGGCGGTTGGGACGCTCAACCCCGGCAAGGGATACGAAGAACTGCTGAATGCGTTGCTGGCCGTTCCCTCCCGTGAATGGCATCTCACGTGTGCGGGCAGTCTCAACAGGCATCCACCGACGGTCGCGAGAATTCGCGCGCTGATCCACGAACGTCAGCTCGACGACCACGTCACGCTGGCCGGAGAGCTCAGCACGGAAGAACTGGAACACCGCTACGCACGCACGGATGTCTTCGTGCTGGCGACGCTCCGCGAGACCTACGGCATGGCGGTGGCGGAGGCGCTCGCGCATGGTGTCCCCGTCGTGAGCACAGCCACCGGTGCGATTCCAGCCCTCGTTGGAACGGAGGCTGGATTGGTCGTCGCACCAGGCGACGTGCGCGGCCTGTCTCACGCGTTGTCGCGTGTTATCGGTGACGCCGATCTCCGTGCGAGGTTGGCAGAAGGCGCGCGGCGCGTCCGCGAGACGCTGCCTCGTTGGGATCAAGCCGTCGCCAGATTTGCCGCTGCCCTGGAGTCGATCACACGTGGATGAATCCCTGGCCGAATGGCTCGCTTCTCGCGAGGCGACCGACTTCGCCGCGCGCGCGGAACACCTCGTGGATCGGGTCAGGCACGCCATTGCGTCCACGGACACATTGCGTGGTCTCGATCTCTGCACAGGCACCGGTTCGAATCTTCGCTACCTGATCGACCGCCTGCGGAATCGTCAGGTGTGGCTTGCGGTGGATCGCGACGCACGCCTGCTCGACGAACTGCCTGCGAGACTAAGGACGTGGGCCGCCGCGCGCGGCTACTCGATAACTACCGAAGGAAGCGTGAGCCACCTGCGCGGCGGTCACTCTGACTGCGACATCGAAACGCGTGAAATGGATCTCGATCGACTCGACGCCGGGCTCTTTAGGGGTCGCAATCTGGTGACGGCGTCGGCTCTCCTCGACCTGGTCTCGGAGAAATGGCTCCGCGTACTTGCGTCGCGGTGTCGCGAGGTGGGTGCAACCGCGCTGTTTACGCTCACGTATGACGGGCGATCGTCGTGCGACCCTGTCGAGCCCGAGGACGACATGGTGCGCGAGTTGATGAACGTGCACCAGAAAACCGACAAGGGGCTTGGCGGGCCGGCGGAGGGCCCGGATGCGTGGTCTGTGGCCGAGCGAGTGTTCAAGGAGTCCGGCTACCGCGTCGAGTGCGCGCCGAGTGACTGGTTGGTAGGGCCATCGGAGACGACGTTCCAGCGGATGCTGATCGAGGGCTGGGCACAAGCGGCCATCGAGATCGCGCCGGAACGTGCCGACACGATCGCCGGCTGGCTTCGACGACGGCTCGAGCATCTCGAGGCCGGACGCTCGCGGGTCGTGGTCAACCATATGGACATGGTGGCGTGGTGACGGCGCGATTCGACGCTGCTGACATCAAGCGGTACTACGACCGGCACACGGCATCGTTTGTTCGTTTCGGCGAGGGGCGCGCGTCGATCCATCGCGCGGTGTGGGGCCCCGGCACGCACACGCAGAACCAGGCCTTCCACTACGTTGACGATCACATCGCCGCGCTCGT
>Ga0315912_10001968_pt1 | contig 23116 bp, 36 predicted proteins | sample VfabasoilMG_FD_204469 | JGI IMG/M metagenome (GOLD analysis project Ga0315912, IMG submission 204469) | Garden soil microbial communities collected in Santa Monica, California, United States - V. faba soil | ecosystem: Environmental > Terrestrial > Soil > Garden | place: USA: California... | reverse complement strand
AGTCTGATCCAGCCGATCGCGATGGAGGAGGGGTTACGCTTTGCCATCCGTGAGGGGGGCAAGACCGTGGGCGCCGGCGTCGTGGCAAAGGTGATTGAATAGGATTCGGGATTCGGGATTCAGAATCGATAGCCCTCCTCCGAATCCTCAATCCTGATAACTGAATCCTGGGGTCAAAAATGGCAGTCAAGAGTCAGAAAATCCGTATCCGTTTGAAGGCGTTCGACTATCGGCTCATCGATCAGTCAGCGCTTGAGATCGTCGATACGGCCAAGCGCACGGGCGCGGTGGTCAAGGGGCCGGTGCCGTTGCCGACCCGCAAGGAGCGATTCGACATTTTGCGTTCGCCTCACGTCAACAAGACTTCACGCGACCAGCTCGAGATCCGCACGCACCTGCGATTGATGGACATCATAGACCCGACCGACAAGACGGTGGACGCATTGATGAAGCTCGATCTGCCGGCGGGAGTGGACGTTGAGATCAAATTGTGATTGATGAGTTTTCGGTGTTTGGCGGGTTGCGTTTCCGCCAAACTCAATACTGAGAACTTGGTACTTGGCACTGTTGTAATGAATCGCCGGCCAATTGCAGTCGGCACCTTTGCGAGAAGGGCAAGAACATGAGTCTGGGATTGGTGGGCCGTAAAGTCGGCATGACGCGCGTATTCACCGATGACGGTGACACCGTGCCGGTGACGGTCGTCGATGTTTCGCGCAATCGGGTAACGCAGATCAAGACCCCTGAGAACGACGGTTATTCCGCCGTACAGGTCGCTGCCGGCAGCCGGCGCGCCAGCCGGGTGAACAAGGCTGCCGCGGGGCACTTTGCCAAGGCTGGCGTCGAGGCAGGCAACATCCTCAAGGAGTTTCGTGTCGCGCCCGATCAACTTGCTGCCCTGAAGGTCGGCGGGCCGGTCGGCGTTGATGTCTTCGCCGTCGGGCAGAAGGTCGACGTATGCGGCGTATCGCAAGGAAAGGGTTTCGCCGGGGTCATCAAGCGTCACAACTTTTCGTCCAACCGCGCGAGCCACGGCAATTCGGTTTCCCATAACAAGCCGGGCTCGATCAGCATGGCGCAGGACCCCGGCCGCGTGTTTCCCGGCAAGAAGATGCCGGGCCACATGGGGGCGGTCCGGCGCACGTCGCAGAATCTGGAGATCGTGCGCATCGACGTCGAGCGGCAGTTGCTGTTGATTCGCGGTGCGGTGCCGGGTGCGCGCGGTGGCAAGGTGACGGTTTCCCCGGCGATCAAGCCGCGCAAACCGGCCGCTCCGGCCAAAGACGCGAAAGCAGCCAAAACCAAGTAACGCGGACCGATCATGGAACTCAAGCTGATAGACGAACAAGGCCGGCCGGCGGCATCCGTTGCAGCCTCCGACACGGCATTCGGGCGCGAATACAACGAGGCCTTGGTGCATCAGGTCGTGACTGCCTATCTCGCCAATTCGCGCGCCGGGACGAGGGCGCAGAAGGACCGGGGCACGGTGACGCATTCGACCAAGAAGCCCTGGCGCCAGAAAGGCACGGGACGGGCGCGCGCCGGGATGACCTCCAGTCCGCTGTGGCGTGGGGGCGGCAGGATCTTTCCCAACTCACCGGATGAAAACTTTTCGCACAAGCTCAATAGAAAGATGTTCCGCGCGGGCCTGTGCTCGATTTTGTCGCAGCTTGCACGAGAAGATCGTCTTGCGGTTGTCGACGCATTCACGGTCGAAGCGCCCAAGACCAGGCTGCTCGCGCAGAAGCTGAAGGGCATGGGGCTGGACGACGTGCTGATCGTCACCGACGCGCTGGACGACAACCTGCGTCTGTCGTCGCGCAACCTTGCCAATGTGGATGTGGTCGACGTGGGCGGAGCCGATCCGGTCACCCTGATCCGTCGATCGAGAGTCGTGATGACGCGCAGCGCAATTGCCAAATTTGAGGAGATGCTCGCATGAGTTCTTTCAATCCGGATCGCCTGGCGCAGGTGCTGCTTGCGCCCGTGGTATCCGAGAAGAGCACCTTCGTCGGCGAGAAACGCAATCAGGTCGTGTTCCGTGTCGCGCCCGATGCCACCAAGCCCGAAATCAGGGCGGCGGTGGAGCTGATGTTCAGCCGGAAGGATCACAAGATCGAGGTAACCGGCGTCACCGTATGTAATGTGAGCGGCAAGGGCAAGCGCTTCGGGCGTCTTACCGGCCGGCGCAACCACTGGAAGAAGGCCTACGTGCGGCTGAAGCCGGGACAGGAAATCACCTTTGCTGAAGGGGAGGCCAAGTAATGCTGGTCAAGGTCAAGCCAACGTCTCCCGGCCGGCGGCAGCTGGTCAAGGTTGTCACGCCGGGTCTGCACAAGGGTCGCCCGGTGGCCCAGCTCGTCGAGCGGCAGTCAAAGCATGCGGGCCGCAACAGCTACGGCCAGATCACGATGCGCCACCAGGGCGGAGGGCACAAGCAGCATTATCGCGTGATCGACTTCAAGCGCAACAAGGACGGAATTCCGGCCCGGGTGGAACGCCTCGAGTACGACCCGAACCGCAGCGCGCATCTCGCCCTGCTGTGTTACACGGACGGCGAACGCCGCTACATTATTGCGCCGAAAGGAGTGGGCGCCGGCATGCAGCTCGTGTCCGGAATCGAAGCGCCGATCAAGGTCGGCAATACGCTTCCCCTGCGCAACATTCCGGTCGGCACCATCGTGCACTGCGTCGAGATGCTGCCCGGCAAGGGCGCGCAGATCGCCCGCGCGGCAGGCGCGTCGGTGCAGCTCCTCGCGCGTGAGGGCGACCAAGCTCAGCTCCGCTTGCGCTCCGGGGAAATCCGGCGCGTGAACATCAATTGCCGAGCCACCATAGGCGAAGTCGGCAACGAGGAGCATTCGCTCGAGTCCATCGGCAAGGCGGGACGTGTACGCTGGCGCGGCGTACGCCCGACGGTGCGCGGAGTCGCGATGAATCCGATCGACCACCCGCACGGCGGCGGCGAAGGCAAGACCGCGGCCGCGCAGAATCCGGTGAGTCCATGGGGCGTGCTGTGCAAGGGCTACAAGACTCGCAAGAACAAGCGCACCGACAGCATGATCGTGCGTCGGCGCAATGCCAGAACAGTCGGTTAAGAGGTAGCTCATGGCACGTTCGATCAAGAAAGGCCCGTTCGTTGATGTCCACCTCATTCGCAAGGTGGAGGCAGCGCGCAGCACGAACGACAAGCGACCGATCAAGACCTGGTCGCGACGCTCGACCATACTGCCCGACTTCGTGGGTTTGACCATCGCAGTTCACAATGGGAAGCAGCATATCCCGGTCTACGTCACCGAGAACATGGTGGGACACAAGCTCGGGGAGTTTTCGCACACGCGCGTATTCAAGGGGCACTCCCGGGCCGGGTCGGCGGCGGCAGCTGCGGCTGCCGCCGGGGACAGGAAGGCGAGCCCGACGCCCGCGCCCGCCAAGTCCTGAGGATCTCTGCATGAATACTTCAGCAAAGCTTCGTGGCGTCAGGCTGTCGGCGCAAAAGGGTCGGCTGGTCGCCGACCTCGTCCGGGGCCAGCCGGTGGAAAAGGCCCTCAACATTCTGCAGTTCAATCCCAAGAAGGGGGCGGCCATTATCCGCAAGGTGCTGGAGTCCGCCATCGCCAATGCGGAGCACAACGATGGCGCCGATATCGACGAGCTCAAGGTTACGCAGATTTGCGTCGAGAAGGGCCCGGTGCTAAAACGCTTTGCGGCCCGCGCCAAAGGGCGTGGCGCGCGGATCATCAAGCCGACCTGCCACGTTTTCGTGACGGTCGGAGACGGGAGAAAATAGGCATGGGTCAAAAGATACACCCGACGGGATTCCGCCTCGCGCTCAATCGCAACTGGGCATCGCGCTGGTACTCGGGCAACAAGAATTTTCCGGGGATGCTGCTGGAGGACATCAAGGTCAGGGACCACCTCAAGCAGCGGCTCGCGCACGCCGCCGTGTCGCGCGTGGTGATTGAACGCCCGGCCAAGAACGCGCGTATCACCATATTCAGCGCGCGGCCCGGCGTGGTGATCGGAAAGAAGGGCGAGGATATCGAGTCGCTCAAGGGCGAGCTGCAGAAGATGCTGGGTGTGCCGGTGCACGTCAATATCGAGGAGGTTCGCAAACCCGAACTCGATGCGCAGCTGATCTCCGACTCGATCGCGCAGCAACTGCAGAAGCGGATCATGTTCCGGCGCGCCATGAAACGCGCGATCACCAACGCCATGCGCCTGGGCGCTCAGGGCATCAAGATCATGAGTGCGGGGCGCCTGAACGGCATCGAGATCGCGCGGACGGAGTGGTATCGCGAGGGGCGCGTGCCGCTGCACACGCTGCGCGCCGACATCGACTACGGCTTCTCGGAAGCCAAGACAACCTACGGGGTGATCGGCATCAAGGTCTGGGTGTTCAAGGGCGAAGTCCTGGGCAAGAACGAGCAGCCGGCGCTTGCCGCTGCCACGCCCGCGGTAGAGCCCGAGAAGCCGGCGGCCAGGAAACCACGCAAACCGGCAGGACGGACGGGAGCAAGACGTGCTACAGCCAGCCAGACGTAAGTTTCGCAAGGAGCAGAAAGGCCGCAACAAAGGTGTTGCGACCCGCGGCAACAAGGTCAGCTTCGGCGATTTCGGTCTGAAAGCGATTGGCCGGGGAAGGCTCACGGCGCGCCAGATCGAGGCCGGGCGGCGCGCGATGACGCGCCATATCAAGCGCGGGGGCCGCATCTGGATCCGCATATTTCCGGACAAACCCATATCGCAGAAACCCGCCGAAGTCCGAATGGGCAACGGCAAGGGCAACCCGGAGTACTGGGTCGCGGAAATCCAGCCGGGCAAGGTGCTGTACGAAATGGACGGGGTCGACGAGCCCATGGCCAAGGAAGCGTTCAGGCTGGCCGCCGCCAAGCTGCCGATACAGACCACGTTCGTGGCAAGACAGGTAGGAGCGTAAGCCATGAAGGCAGGTGAATTGAGGGGCAAGTCTCAGGCTGAGTTGCGGGAAGAGCTCGCGTCTCTGCTCCGAGCGCAGTTCTCGCTGCGCATGCAGAAGGCGACGCAGCAGCTTTCGAATACCAGCCAGATTCGGAATCTGCGCCGCGATATTGCCCGCGTGCGCACAGTATTGGCGCAGAAATCACAGTCATAGGGTTGATGAACATGGCTCAGGAAAAAACCCGCCGCACGCTCACGGGGCGTGTCGTCAGTGACAAGATGCAGAAGACCGTCACGGTTCTGATCGAGCGCCGGGTAATGCACCCGCTCTACGGCAAGGTCGTCACCCGGTCAAAGCGCTACCATGCGCACGACGAGGCGAACGAGTGTCACGAAGGCGACTTGGTGACGATCGAGGAATGCCGCCCGATTGCCCGGACCAAGGCTTGGCGCGTGCTCCGACTGGTCGAGAAAGCGCGCATGGTGTGAGGCGGCATTGAATGGCGGAGTCGTACGTCGTATAATTACCGGTTCCCGCCGCACCAGGTCAACGCCGGGGCGGCGCTTCTGCCCGGACGGGTTCCAAAACTGGCCGCTCAATGCAGGGCGCGGACCAAGTTGGAAAGACGGAATTTAGCAGGAAATTCAATATCATGATTCAGATGCAGTCCATTCTGGATGTCGCGGACAACACCGGCGCGCGCTCCGTCATGTGCATCAAGGTGCTGGGCGGTTCGAAGCGCCGCTATGCCGGCATCGGTGACGTGATCAAGGTCAGCATCAAGGATGCGGCCCCGCGCGGCCGCGTGAAGAAGGGCGAAATCTACGACGCCGTGGTGGTGCGCACTGCCAAGGGCGTGCGGCGCAACGACGGATCGGTGGTCAAGTTCGATGGCAATGCCGCGGTCCTGCTCAATCCGAAGCTGGAACCGATTGGCACGCGCATTTTCGGCCCGGTCACACGCGAACTGAGGACGGAGCGGTTCATGAAGATCGTCTCGCTCGCGCCTGAAGTGCTGTAGAGGAGCCCGCCATGCGCAAGATCAAGAAGGGTGACGATGTCATCATGCTCGCCGGAAAGGACAAGGGCGAGCGCGGTACCGTGCTTAGGGTCATCGATGCCGAGCGGGTGCTCGTCGAAGGGCGCAACAAGGTGAAGAAGCACCAACGCCCCAATCCGATGAAGGGCATAGCGGGCGGCATCATTAACAAGGAGATGCCGGTTCATGTTTCGAACGTGGCGTTGTTCAATCCGGCGACCAAGAAGGCCGACCGCGTGGGGATCAAGGTCCTTGAAAATGGCCGTCGCGTGCGCTATTTCAAATCCAACGGCGAAGTGGTCGACGCATGAACGCTGAGAAAGAGGGTAAGGGCACGAAGTCCGCGGCCCAGGCCAAAGCGCCTCGGGCACCGAAGGCGCCGAGGGACGCAAAGGGGGCCAAGGGCGCGTCCGAAGCGAAGGAAGTGAAGGACACGGCGCCCGCCGAACCTGAGAAACCGGCTGCGCCCGCGCGCCTGCAGACCCACTATCGCGAAGCCGTGGTCGCGGAGCTTACCAGGCAGTTCGGTTACAAGTCCGTGATGCAGGTGCCGCGCATCGAGAAGATCGTCCTCAACATGGGGGTGGGGGAGGCGGTCGCCGACAAGAAGATCATGGACAACGCCGTTGCCGACATGGCCAAGATTGCCGGACAGAAGCCGGTCGTGACCAAGGCGCGCAAGTCGATTGCGCAGTTCAAGATCCGTAACGGCTACCCGGTGGGATGCAAGGTGACGCTGCGCGGCGCGCGGATGTACGAGTTTCTCGACCGCCTCGTCAGCATCGCGATCCCGCGGATCCGCGACTTTCGCGGCATTTCCGGGCGAGCCTTCGATGGGCGCGGGAACTACAACATGGGCGTCAAGGAACAGATCATCTTCCCCGAGATCGAGTACGACAAGATCGACGCCCTGCGCGGCATGAATATCACCATTTCGACGACGGCCAGAAGCGACGCAGAGGCGAAGGCCCTGCTCGCGGCCTTCAAGTTTCCGTTCAGGAATTGAGGAATCATCATGGCAAAAGTGGCGGTGGTCAACCGCGACCAGAAGCGCAGAAGGATCGTAAAGAAATTCGCGGCGAGGCGCTCGGAGCTGATGGAACTCATCAACAATCCGAAGCTTTCTCCCGAGGATCGATACGAGGCGCGGATGAGATTGCAGAAACTGCCACGCAACGCTTCGCCGGTGCGATTACGCAACCGGTGTGCGCTCACCGGACGCGGGCGCGGCGTGTTCCGCAAGTTCGGGTTGGCTCGCGGCAAGCTGCGGGATATCGCCATGCGCGGCGAGATTCCCGGTGTGATCAAGGCGAGCTGGTAGCAGGTTCAGGAGACGTTTGATGAGTATGTGCGATCCGGTGGCCGATATGCTGACGCGCATTCGCAACGCGCAGCAGTCGGAGAAGCAGTCCGTGGCAATGCCTTCGTCGAAGCTGAAAGTGGCGATCGCCGGGGTGCTCAAGGACGAGGGTTACATCGATGAATTCTCGGTTCGCGGCGATCCGGGCAAGGCGGTGCTCGAGATCGGCCTCAAGTACTACGCTGGCAAGCCGGTGATCGAGAAGATCGAACGGGTGAGCCGCCCCGGCCTGCGTATCTACCGGCCGAGCGATGGCATCCCGCGGGTGATGAATGGACTGGGGGTGGCCATCGTTTCCACGTCGCGAGGTGTGATGACGGATCGCAAGGCACGCGGCCTGGGTGTCGGCGGTGAAGTGCTTTGCATCGTCGCGTAAGGCGGGTACGGAGCGAGTCATGTCCAGGATAGCCAACAATCCCGTGGTGATACCCGACAAGGTGGAGGTCACGCTTACCCCGGGAGAGATCTCGGTGAAGGGGCCCCTCGGGACGCTTTCACAGAAACTGTCGTCGCAGGTCAGGGTCGAGCGGAAGGAAAACCGCATTGAATTCGGCGCGACCAACAACTCGCATCATGCCAACGCAATGTCGGGGACGCTGCGTGCGCTGGTCGCGAACATGGTATCGGGCGTGACCAAAGGCTTCGAGAAGCGGCTCACGCTGGTCGGCGTGGGATACCGCGCGCAGGCGCAAGGCGACCGGCTGAACCTCGCGCTTGGATTCTCGCATCCGGTGGTGCATCAGATGCCTGCCGGGGTCAAGGCGGAGACACCGACGCAGACGGAGATCGTGATCAAGGGCACGGATCGGCAGCTCGTGGGCCAGGTCGCGGCGGAGGTGCGGGCGTACCGTGACCCCGAACCGTACAAAGGCAAGGGCGTGCGCTATGCGACCGAGCGCATCGTGCTCAAGGAAACCAAGAAAAAGTAGTCGGGGCGACTTATGAAGGAAAAAAACCAGGCAAGGTTGCGGCGGGCGCGACAAACCCGGGCCAAGATCGCGGAGCTCGGCGCCGTGCGGCTGGCGGTGCATCGATCGAATCTGCACATCTATGCGCAGGTGATCGATGCCGCAGGGGTGAAAGTGCTTGCAGCCGCCTCCACGGCGGAGGCGGATTTGCGCCGGGCGCTCAAGCATGGCGGCAACGCCAAGGCCGCTGCGGAAGTCGGCAAGCGCATAGCCGAGAAGGCGCGGCAACTGGGCATCGACAAGGTGGCGTTCGACCGTTCCGGCTACCGCTTTCACGGTCGCGTCAAGGCGCTGGCCGAAGCGGCGCGCGCGGCAGGGCTCAAGTTTTAAGCGGGGTAATTCATGGCCAAGATTCCGGCGGCAAGAATGCAGGGTGGCGAGGAGCGCAGCGATGGGCTGCGTGAGAAGATGGTCGCGGTCAATCGCGTAACCAAAGTCGTGAAAGGCGGCCGCGTGCTGGGATTTGCCGCGCTGACCGTGGTCGGCGATGGTGATGGCAGCATTGGGATGGGCAAAGGCAAGGCGCGCGAAGTTCCGGTGGCGGTGCAGAAGGCGATGGAAGAAGCGCGCCGCAGGATGGTCAAGGTACAGCTCAAGAACGGGACGCTCCAGCACTCCGTCATCGGCCGTCACGGCGCATCGCGGGTTTACATGCAGCCCGCGTCGGAGGGAACCGGCATCATTGCCGGCGGTCCGGTGCGCGCGGTGCTTGAGGTCATGGGCGTGACCAACATACTCGCCAAATGCCTCGGCTCGACGAATCCCTACAATGTGGTGCGCGCCACGATCGACGGTCTCACCGCGATGAACACGCCAGCGGAAATCGCCGCCAAGCGCGGCAAGACGGTCGAAGAAATTTCGGGGTAGAGATGGGAGACTCAAAGGACAGGAAGCTCAGGGTCACGCTGGTGCGCAGCGTGGTGGGCACCAGGCCCGAGCACCGCGCCAGCGTGCGCGGTCTGGGTTTGCGCCGGCTCAATCACACCGTTGAATTGCCGGACACGCCGGCGATTCGCGGCATGCTGCGCAAGGTTTCGTATCTGGTGAGGTGCGAGTAGCGATCGTCGCGCCGGCGATCGCGCGCGGGCTCACTCACTACACTATATCCATCCGAACTGGAACGGAATCAAGATGAAACTCAACGATATGGGACCCGCCCCGGGATCCAAGCGAGACAGAAAGCGCGTGGGGCGTGGCATCGGCAGCGGCCTGGGCAAGACCGCGGGACGCGGCCACAAGGGCCAGAAGGCGCGCGCCGGCGGCTTTCACAAGGTCGGCTTCGAAGGCGGCCAGATGCCGCTGCAGCGGCGTCTGCCGAAGCGTGGATTCGTGTCGCTCACGCGCAACGACACGGCGGAGGTGAGGCTTTCCGACCTGCAGAAAATCGCGGCCGATGTCATCGACTTGGCCGTATTGAGGCAGGCCGGGGTGATTTCGCCTCTCGCACTTCGCGCGAAGGTGATTCTTTCGGGCGCGATCAGTCGCAAGGTCACGCTTCGGGGAATGGTCGCGAGCAAGGGCGCGCGGGCCGCGATCGAGGCGCAAGGTGGTATGGTCGAGGTGCCGCCAGTCGTGACCGCGCCGTCGCCCGGCAGGGAATAAGAGGAGCCGACGTTGGCCGTTGACGGAACATCGTTGCTTGCAGCAGGGAAGATGGGTGACCTCAAGCGTCGCCTGCTGTTCCTGCTGGGCGCGCTGATCGTGTTCCGGATCGGATCGTTCATTCCGGTGCCCGGCATCGACCAGATGCAGCTCGCGGAGCTCTTCCGCTCCCAGCGCGGCGGCATACTCGACATGTTCAACATGTTCTCGGGCGGCGCGCTATCGCGCTTTTCGATCTTTGCGCTCGGCATCATGCCCTACATCTCGGCGTCGATCATCATGCAGTTGATGACGGTCGTTTCGCCGACGCTCGAGGCCCTGAAGAAGGAAGGCGAGTCCGGGCGCCGCAAGATCACGCAGTACACCCGCTATGGCACGGCGGGGCTGGCGCTCTTCCAGGGCATGGGCATCGCTTTCGCGCTGGAGTCGCAACCGGGGCTGGTGCTCGATCCGGGCTTCATGTTCCGTATCATCGCAATGCTGACCCTGGTGACCGGAACGATGTTTCTGATGTGGTTGGGAGAGCAGATCACCGAGCGCGGGATCGGCAACGGGATCTCGCTCATCATTTTCGCAGGCATTGCGGCCGGTTTTCCCCAGGCCATCGGCGGCACGCTGGAGCTGGTGCGCACCGGGGCATTCTCCATTCCGGTCGCACTGGTGATCGCCGCGCTGGTGATCGGGGTGACTGCCTTCGTATGTTTCGTCGAACGAGGTCAGCGCAAAATTCTGGTGAACTACGCCAAGCGTCAGGTCGGGCGCAAGGTCTACAGCGGGCAGACTTCGCATCTGCCGCTCAAGCTCAACATGTCCGGCGTGATTCCGCCCATTTTTGCCTCGAGCATCATTCTGTTCCCCGCGACGCTCGTGGGCTGGTTCGGTACCGGCGAGGGCATGAACTGGTTGAAGACGATTGCGACGACGATGCAGCCGGGGCAGCCGATCTACACGCTGCTGTACGCGTCGGCGATCATCTTCTTCTGCTACTTCTACACGGCTCTGGTATTCAATCCGAAGGAAACCGCGGACAACCTCAAGAAGAGCGGCGCGTTCGTCCCGGGGATACGGCCCGGCGACCAGACTGCGCGCTACATCGAGAGAATCACGATGCGGCTCACGCTGACGGGGTCGCTGTACGTTACGCTGGTATGTCTGCTGCCGGAATTCCTGATCGTCTGGAAAAACGTTCCGTTCTACTTTGGAGGGACATCGTTGCTGATCATCGTGGTCGTCACGATGGATTTCATGGCTCAGGTGCAGGCTTACGTGATGTCGCATCAGTACGAGAGCCTGCTCAAGAAGGCCAATTTCAAGGGTGGCATGTTTCCGACCCGGTAATGGCAAAGGAAGACACGATACAGATGCAGGGCGAGATCGTGGAGACCCTGCCGAATGCGACGTTCAGGGTGAAGCTGGAGAACGGCCACGTGGTGCTGGGGCATATTTCCGGGAAGATGCGCATGCATTACATCCGGATACTGCCGGGCGACAAGGTAACGGTGGAGCTGACGCCGTACGACCTCACCCGCGGCCGGATCGTATTCCGGGCCAAGTAGGGCGAGTGCATGGGAAACGGGAAGGGGGCAGCGAAGGCCGCTGCGGATGGGCTGGCGATCCGCCGTTTCCCACCGACCGTATTTTGAGGAAGCGAACATGAAAGTGATGGCGTCGGTAAAACGGATGTGCCGCAACTGCAAGATCGTCAAGCGCAAGGGCGTGGTACGCGTCATCTGCAAGGATCCGCGTCACAAGCAGCGCCAAGGGTGAGAATGCAGTCAATGATGAACCATTTCGTTGTTGGCGAACAGATGAGGTGAAGGCATGGCCCGTATCGGTGGAGTAAATATTCCGAACCATCAGCACGCGGAGATCGCGCTGACGGCAATCTACGGCATTGGCCGCAGCCGCGCACGCTTGATCTGCAGCGCGGCGGGGGTGAACCGGTTCAGGAAGGTCAAGGACCTGTCTGACGGCGAGATGGACAAATTGCGCGAACAGCTCGCGAAGTTCACGGTCGAAGGGGATCTGCGGCGCGAGGTATCCATGAGCATCAAGCGCCTGATGGATCTCGGAACCTGGCGTGGAAAGCGCCATCGCGCCGGCCTGCCGGTACGCGGCCAGCGCACGCGCACCAATGCACGCACCCGCAAGGGGCCGCGCAAGGCTGCCGTGAAGATCATCAAACCCACCGCAGCGTAACCGTCGGACAAAAGGACAGCGGCACATGGCCAAGGCTAGCACCCGGGTTCGAAAGAAGGTCAAGAAAAACGTGGCGGAGGGCATCGCGCACGTTCACGCGTCTTTCAACAATACGATCGTGACCATCACCGACCGGCAGGGGAACGCGCTTGCGTGGGCGACCTGCGGCAGCAACGGGTTCAAGGGATCGCGGAAGTCCACGCCGTTTGCGGCGCAGGTCGCGGCGGAGCAGGCGGGCCGGCTCGCGGCGGAGTGCGGAGTGAAAAACATCGAAGTGCGCATCAAGGGTCCGGGGCCGGGGCGTGAATCGGCGGTGCGTGCGCTCAATGCAGTCGGCTTCAAGATCACCAGCATCGCGGACGTGACACCCGTGCCGCACAACGGGTGCCGGCCGCCCAAGAAGCGCCGTGTATAGGAGGTAACTACCACCGTGGCAAGGAATCTCGACGCAAAATGCCGGCAATGTCGGCGCGAAGGCGAAAAGCTGTTCCTGAAAGGCGAAAAGTGCTTCACCGACAAGTGCGCGATCGAACGGCGCAACTATCCGCCGGGACAGCATGGCCAGAAGAACACGCGGCTCTCCGGTTATGGCGTGCAATTGCGCGAAAAGCAGAAAGTGCGCCGCACTTACGGTCTGCTGGAGCGCCAGTTTCGCAAGACCTACTATGCCGCCGAGCGCTCCAAGGGCATCACCGGCGAGGCGCTGCTGCAGCACCTGGAAAGCCGGCTCGACAGCGTGGCATACCGCATGGGCTTCGGCGCATCGCGTACCGAATCGCGGCAGATCGTTCGTCATAACGGCATCCTGGTCAACGGCAAGCGGGTTAATGTCCCGTCCTTTCAGTGCCGGCCGGGTGACGTGATCGAGATCGCGCAGCCCGCGAAGGCGCAGCTGCGGGTCAAGGCGGCAGCGGAGGCGGCGGAGTCGCGCGGTTTTCCGGAATGGATCGAGGTGGACGTCAAGGCCCTGAAGGGCACGTTCAAGGCGCGACCGCAGCGCTCCGAACTTCCGGCCACCATCAACGAATCGCTGGTGGTCGAGCTCTACTCGAAGTAATTTCCCAAAGGTATCGAGCCATGCAAAGCACTGCCTTTCTCAAACCGCGCATCATCGACGTGCAGAACATGTCGCCTTACCACGCCAAGCTCACCATGGAGCCGTTCGAGCGGGGCTATGGGCACACGCTGGGCAACGCATTGCGCCGGACGCTGCTCTCGTCGATGCCGGGGTATGCTCCGACCGAGGTCCGCATCAGCGGGGTTCTCCACGAGTACTCGACGCTCGACGGCGTGCAGGAGGACGTGGTGGACATCCTGCTCAACCTCAAGGGCATCGTGCTGAAGCTCCACAACCGCGCCGAAGTGACGCTCAACCTGAAGAAGTCGGGCGAGGGCGTGGTGCGGGCAGGCGATATCGAGCCGATGCACGACGTGGAGATCGTGAATCCCGATCACGTCATTGCCCGGCTCGCTGCCGGCGGCAAGCTCGACATGCAGATCAAGGTCGAGCAGGGCCGCGGCTACCTTGCCGCCGTCAGCCGCAGAACCGGCGGAGAGGAGGGCCGCAGCGTGGGCAGCATCGTGCTCGACGCGTCTTTCAGCCCGGTGCGTCGCGTAAGTTACTCGGTGGAATCGGCCCGGGTCGAGCAGCGCACCGACCTCGACAAGCTGGTCATGGACATCGAAACCAACGGCGCCATCGACCCGGAGGAAGCGGTTCGCTATGCTGCCACGATCCTGGTCGAGCAGCTGTCGGTGTTCGCGGACCTGAAGGGCATCCCGACCCACATCGAGGAGAAGAAGGCAACCCAGATCGACCCGATCCTGCTGCGACCGGTGGACGATCTGGAATTGACGGTACGTTCCGCCAACTGCCTCAAGGCCGAGAACATCTACTACATCGGCGACCTGATCCAGCGCACCGAAACGGAGTTGCTGAAGACGCCGAACCTGGGGCGCAAGTCGCTGAACGAGATCAAGGAAGTACTCGCCTCGCGCGGGCTGACGCTAGGCATGAAGCTCGAGAGCTGGCCGCCGGCGGGGCTTGAAAAGATCTAAAGGGCAACGATGGGCGCAGGACGCAGAGCACGGAGTGAACTGCCGAAGGCGCGAAAGGCCTCGTGGTTCGCTCGCCGCGCCTCACTCATCACTCATCGCTAGGATGCCACAATGCGTCACCGTCACGGACTGAGAAAACTCAATCGCACCAGCAGCCATCGCCTGGCGATGCTGAGGAACATGACCAACTCGCTGCTGCGGCACGAATTGATCAAGACGACGCTGCCGAAAGCAAAGGAATTGCGGCGCGTGGTCGAGCCGATCATCACGCTCGGCAAGAAGCCTTCGCTCGCGAATCGCCGCCTGGCGTTCACGCGCCTGCGCGACCGGGACATGGTGGTGAAGCTGTTCGCCGAGATCGGGCCGCGTTACGCGAAGCGCAATGGGGGGTATCTGCGCATACTCAAGTTCGGTTTCCGCAAGGGCGACAATGCCCCGATGGCGCTGGTTGAGTTGCTGGACCGGCCCGAGGTGGACGCGCCGTCCGAAGGCAAGGGCGCGCAGCAGGCCACGGCCGCCGCAGCCTGATCGACTGCACCCGCTGCGTCGAAAAAGCCGGCCTCGTGCCGGCTTTCTTGTTTCAGCCAGCCATGCTCGCGCCGGGATCGGGGCAAGCCTTCTCGGTACGTACGAGAACAGCATCGGTCTCATCGAGATTGCGGCCCACTCAGCTCGCGCCGCGCGCTTTTTCGGCCTCGAGGTCGGCCAGCGCATTGCGCTGAACATTTGATTCATCTTGCGGCGCAGCAAGATCGGGCGATCGAACAGATATCGGTGGTGCGCGGGCGGGGCGGTGGGAAAGGGCACCCGTGCTGTGTGGAGGGCCGAGTCCTGGGGGTCGCTCTCGCGGCAGAAAAGTCTCATAATGAGCCCACTTCAAACCGGATTCGCAGGCGCAACCATGGCAAACCCCATCATGCATCCCACGATCGCAAAGTACTTCGAGGGCGGGCGCGAGCAGTTCTACCCGATGACGCTGGAATCGAAGTTTTCTAGGGTATTCAACAAGATAATCGGCATGTGGGGCAACCCCGAACTCGAAACTTTTTTCGAGGGCCTGATGGTGGACAAGCGCGGCGGCCGCAAGGGCTTTCCGATGGAGGTCATGAACGACATCCTGTTGCTGTCGCGGCTGCATACGCAAGTGTTGGCGAAGATGGGCGCGCAGGGCAAAGGCGGCTTCTCCAACGACATGATCAAGCGCGAGCTCAAGGACGAAAAGATCGACTATTCGCCGGCGGGGTTCTATCGTGCGATCGAATCGGGGAACGAACGCGCGGTGCGGCTGTTCATGGCCTCAGGCATGGACATGAAGATGAAGAACGGCAGCGGCTGGACGCCTCTCGTTGCTGCCGCCATCGCGGGCAACCTGAAGGCGGCGCAACTCATGATCGACGCCGGCGCGGAGGTGAACGACCGTGATCCGCAGGGTTATACCGCGCTTCATTGGGCGGCATTCAAAGGGTATCCGAGGGTAACGGAGCTGTTCCTCGCCAAGGGCGCCGACGTGAATGCCCGCAGCAACCTGGGGCTCACGCCGCTGCTGCAGGCGGCGGTGTGCGGACACGAGGAGATTGTCGGCATGCTTCTGGGCGCGGGCGCCGACGTTCATGCGGTGGACGATGAGGGCTGGACCGCGCTCCACAAGGCCGTGGCGGATGGGCACGCAGCCGTGGTGAAAGTCCTGGTCGCAGCCGGAGCCAATCGCGAGGCAAAAAATGCGCGCAGCCAGACGCCGGCCATGATTGCCACGCAACGAAAGAACCCCGCGGTGATTGCGGCGTTGTCGGCCTGATCGGCGCAGCCGCGTCCCGGCTCGGCGGCGCTGCCGGGTCGTCAGCGCGGCTTCGGCAGCTCGGCCAGGAGCCGGCAGGCTGCCGTGATGCGGGCCCCGCACGCGACTCCCAGCATCCTTCGGGCTTCGCTCGCGCGTCCGGTGATCGCGAGCAATACACCATAGTTGTAATTCGCGTCGCCATTGCCGGGGTCGATCGCGAGCGCGCGCCGGTAGCTGGCCTCTGCCTCCCCCGCGCGGCCGAGCGCGGCATAGACCACCCCGAGATTCGTATGAGCATCGCGATGGCGCGGATCGAGCCCCACCGCGCGCTCGCAGTCGGTCACCGCCTCCGGCGGGCGCTCCAGCATCATCTTCGTGAAGCAACGCTTGGCGTAGGCCTCGGCGTAGCGCGGGTCGATCGCGATCGCCCGATCGAGATCCGCCAGCGCCGCGGCGTAGTTCCCGGTCCGGCCCAGCAGCGTGCCGCGTCCTAGGTAGGCATTTGCGTCGTTCGCATTGATCTCGAGCGCCCGGATGAAGTCGCGCATGGCCGCTTCGTGCTGTCTTGCCTGCAGGTAAGCGAAACCGCGGTTGTGATGCGCGCGCTCGGCGTAAGGCGCATCGGGTGCGCGCTGCCTGTCAATGGCGTCGCTCCACAGCTTGGTGGCGCTGGAAAACGTGTCGAGGCGGTCAAGCAGCGCCGGAACCAGCGCGACGCACGAGGCCAGGAGCGCGGCAACCGCCCAACGGCGGGGGACGCCGGAAATGAGCGCTGGCGCGGCGGCGACCGGAACGCACAGCCAGAGATAGCTGCGGTACAGCACGAAGGGCTCCTGGACCCGCACCGTCGCGACTTCGGTCAGGGCAAGCAGCCAGGGGCAAAGCAGCGCGAAACCCGCAATGCCAGGCGCGCCGCCTTTGCGCAGAAGAGCGAGCGCTGCGACCGGAAGCCCGGCGTACGCCAGCAGGCCTGCGGCGTGGGGCCAGGCGGCGAGGTGAGTGGGAAATGGCAGGCGCAGGTCGATAGACATCCAGCCGGTGTAAGGCAGGAACCAGACCATCACGTAACGAAAGAACAGATACGCCTGATTGAGTATGCTGAGAAAGTAGGCACCCGCTGCTTCGAAATCGCTTTTCGATTCCTGCAGCTGTGGCAACAGTGATTGCACGAACGGTTCGTAGGGCGCTCCGATCACTCCCCGGGCCTTGAGCGTGACCAGCAGGGCAACCGCGGCAAACAATGCGAATGAAATCCACAGTTCGCGCGCCACGCGCCACTCGCAGCCCCGCACCAGCAGCGCGAGCGACATCGCGACCGCCGGCAGCATGACCGCGTGTTCCTTGCAGAAGACCGCGGCAAAGTATGCGGCGATGGCCGCGAGCTGCCATGGCAGAGAATTCCGGTGCAGCCCTTCGAGGAAACAGCGCAGCGAGACCAGGCTGAACAGCGTCGCCAGGAGTATCGAGCGCTGGACGAGATAAGCGACGCCATAGGCCGCGACGGGATGCAACAGAAACACCATGGCGCCGAATAACGCGCACCACCCGGGGGCGAGTCCGATGCGTGGCCGTGCCGGATCGCTCTGCGGCATGACCACCTCGAACAATCGAGCCAGGAACAGCCATAGCGTGGTCGCGACGGCCGCATGCAGGCATACGTTGACCAGCCGCTGCCAAAACCAATCCTTGCCGAAGACCTGGTAGACCCAGCCAAAACTCGCGTACGAAATCCACCGCAGATCAAATTGGAACCACGATGAGGCGTAGTGTCTGAGGAGATCCTCGCGCAGCACGCGATCATCGAATACCAGCGGATTGCGCAGCGTGCCCCAGTAAACCGCCAGCGCGGTCACGAAGAAGACGGCAGTGGCAAGCGCCAGCGTGCGCCAGCGCAAAGGTGAGGCTGGTGTATGACTGGCTGCTTGCGCCGGCACCGGGCTTTCCGTCTGGCGCCGCGTCTTTCCCCTGTGCATCGAGTCAGCGCAGCGCGGCCAAAATCAGGCTCGCGGCAAGTGCCCGGTTCCGCCCAGTCCCAAGTCGGATGCGTACGCGCGGCTCGGGTAGTGAAACGCGACCGGACCGTCCGGCAGGCAGTCGACGAACTGCCGGACGAACGGGTCACGGGAGGCCGCGATCTCGTCGGGGGTGCCCGCGGCCACCACGGCGCCGTCGGAAATGAAGTAGGCGTAGTCGACGATTTTCAACGACTCCACCACGTCGTAGGTCACCACGATCGAGGTCACCCCCAGCGCGTCGTTGAGGCGCCGGATCAGGTTGGCGATCACGTTCAGAGAAATCGGATCGAGCCCCGAAAATGGCTCGTCGTACATGATGAGCATCGGGTCCAGCGCGATGGCCCGGGCCAGTGCGACGCGCCGGGTCATGCCACCCGACAGCTCGCCCGGCATGAGGTGGCGCGCATTGCGCAGGCCCACCGCCTGCAGCTTCAGCATCACCAGGTCGCGAATGATCGCCTCGGGCAGATTGGTGCGCTCGCGCATGGGAAACGCGATGTTCTCGAAGGTGGAAAGGTCGGTGAAGAGCCCGCTCTGCTGGAACATCATTCCCATCTTGCGCCGCATGCGGTACAGTGCGTCGTCATCCAGTTCGTGGACGATCTGGCCAGCGACCTTGACATGACCGCTTGCCGGCCGCAACTGGCCGCCGATCAGGCGCAGCAGCGTGCTCTTGCCACAGCCGCTCGTTCCGAGTATCGCGACGACCTTGCCGCGTGGCACCTTGAGATGGATGCCTTTCAGTACCGGGTTGCTGCCGTAGGCGAACCGCAGGTTGGAGATCTCGATGAGCGCGTCGGTCATCTATGAATGCGTGAACCGTGAGCCGCCGGACGGTGCGCCTGCTCAGGCCGTCTTGCGGATACGTTCCACGTCCCCCGTCCTGAGATTGTCCATCAGGTTGCGCGTCGATCCCAATTTCTCGATCATCGTCACACTTCCGATAATTTCCTCGATGCGCGCCGCGGTCAGGCGCGTCCTGGCATAAGTGCGGAACTTGTCCTCGATCTGGGCACGCGATAGCGGATTCTCGGCTGACCCCCGGGGATGATCGCAGCGCACGGAAACCGTAGCCCCGCTCGCCAGCCTGGCCTCGACTACGGCCTGGACCCCGGTGAGCGCCGGGTCGATCTGCACATCGACTTTCTCGGCGGCGAAGCGCACGAGTTTGGGATCGTTGTATCGCGCTGGCTCGAACTGGGCGAGCGTGAGCGCCCGATCGTGGAGCACGGCGGCGGCGGCGTAGTGGGTGGAGAGCAGGGCTTCGAATTTGCCCTGGTAGCGGGGGAAGATGCCATGCATGTCGACCGCGGTCTTGCTCATGCCGACACGCAGCTGTTTCACCTGCTCCGGCGCGACACGATGCTCTTCCACCAGGTCGAACATCGCCGTGATAAAACCCTGGATGGTGGAGGCGGAAGGCCACAACCGCAGCGCGATCCGTTCCAGTTCCCAGCGCGAGCCGAGTTCCGCGGTGACCGCATCGGGCCGGCCGCCGTTCGTATACGTGCTGTAAAGTCCGCCGTCGGGCGCAGTGAGAAATTCGCGGTTCGCAATGAACTTCTGCTGGGCGAGCAACGCGGCCATGACGCCGGAAAGGGCGCCGCGGCATTGGTGGAACTTCACCGTCGGCGTGCCCCACGCGGCGAATGTCCCGGCAGCCTGGCTCCCGGCGAGGCCGAATGCGGTCGCCATGGTGTCGGCGTCGAATCGCAGCAGCCGGCCGGCCGCGGCGGCGGCGCCGAATGGGCCGATGACGCCGGGCCCGTGCCAGCCACGCCTGCGAAACTCGGGATAATCGAGGCCGATCCCGACGCGCGTCGTGGTCTCCATGCCGGCCGCGATGGCCGTCAGCAGATCGCGGCCCGACAGCCCGTCCCGTTCGGCAATTGCCAGCGCCGCCGGGATCACTTCCGGAGTCACATGGGTGAGCGTTGAACGGTGGATGTCGCACATGGTGACGGCCGTGATGAGGTAGCCGTTGAGTACCGTCGCTCCGGCGAGAGACAGGCGGTCACCACCGATGATGCTGCTCTCCATGGACTGCGCGAGGCCCGCCGCCAGCGCCGCCACCTGATGGGTTTCCTCACCCTGATGCCCCGCCAGCGCGCACGCCAGGGTATCCAGTAGCACATCCTTGCAATACTCCCGGACGCGCCCGGGAATCGCGTCGTACTCGAGTTCGCTGGCGAATCGGGCCAGTGCCTGTGTCGGATTTCCCGCCATGGAGCGCCCCTTCATCGATGGTGTTCAATTTCGACCGAGCGGCGATGATAGCGCGGACCGGGGGCGCCGTCATTCATGGGCGGTGCCATTCAGGTGGCCAGCGATTGCCGCAATACGCGCAGGTAATGCCCGCCCATCATCTCTTCGGTGCCCTCTCACCTCACCCCGCGAGCGCGCCTGGTCGAGGCGCGCCATGCGCCCTTCCGGGAAAACGGCGCCCTCCGCGGCCAGCGCTACGGCCTGCTTGCCGTCGCTCAGGCTTTCGGCGCGGAGCTGCCGGCGCAGCCGCATGATCCTTTCCCGGAAGCGCGCGGATCACGGGTGCGTCCGCCACGATCTTGCGCGCCAGGATGCGCATCCCGCTTCGGGTCATGGCATCGCGTATGCCGGTGCCGGCACGCATCCTGATGGGGCCGTGCATGTCGGAGAATCGCAGGGACCGCCCCTGCGCAGCGGCTGCAATCGCTGCCGTCGACGCGATAAACTGCCGCCTATTCATGACGCGCCGGCCATGACCGCGGAGGGGATGCGCTACCATGTGGCTGTATGCCGCGATTGTCGTCATCCGTCGGGAACGGTATCCCAGGGAGCTGCAGGGAATGAAGATCACCAAAGTGGAGACGATCGTCGTCAACATGCCGATGATCATCGAAGGCTCGGTCATGCCGAAGCAGGGGGGGCGGGCGCGCACCAGCATGGATACCCTGCTGGTGCGCGTGGACACCGACGAGGGCATAACCGGCTGGGGCGAGGGATTCGGGCATCGCATCTTCACTGCGACCCGGGCAGCGATCGATTCCTTCATCGGACCGATGTGCGTCGGGCGCGACCCGACTGCGATCAGCGCGCTGGTGGATGAATTACAGCGCAATCTTGCAGGCGTCGGGCGCAATGGGCCGGCGATGTACGCACTGTCCGCGATCGACATCGCATTGTGGGACATCGCCGGCAAGCTCGCCGGCTTGCCGCTTTATCGCCTGCTCGGCGGATCGCCGCGCAATTCGCTGCCAGCCTACGCGAGCCTGCTGCGCTACGGCGAGCCCGCCGCCGTGACGCAGTACGTGGAGCGCGCGCTCAAACGCGGCTACCGCTACATCAAATTGCATGAGATCACCGTGCCGCCGATCAGGGCCGCGCGCCAAACCGCCGGGCCCGACATTCCGATCATGGTCGATTGCAACTGTCCGTGGACGGTGGGCGAGGCGATCGACATGGCGCGCCAACTCGCCCCTTTCAACCTCAAATGGCTGGAAGAACCCGTGTGGCCGCCGGAAGATCACACGGGCCTTGCGCAGGTGCAGGCACAGGGCGGTATACCCACCGCGGCGGGAGAGAATGCGATGCTGCCCGAGTTCAAGGGATTGCTGGAAGCGGGTGCGATCACGTACGCGCAGCCGAGCGTCACCAAGGTGGGGGGCGTCACGCAGATGCGCAAGGTGATGGCGCTGGCCGACGCCCACGGCGCGGCCGTTGTGCCGCATTCCGCTTATTTCGGTCCGGGCCTGATCGCATCCATCCATTGCATCGCCGCGATGCCGAACGGGGGCCTAGTCGAGCGCTACGATGCCGACTTCGCGGCGAATCCGTTGAACGACGCGATCCATCCGGACAACAAGGGCTGCATTGCGGTGCCGCAGGGCCCGGGTCTGGGCATTGACCCGGATCCGCAAGTCGTGGAAAGGCTGCGGGTGGCCTGAACCGCGCGGTTGGGCCTGGGGCCGTGACTCAGTTGGCGCGCAATCCGGTGCGACGGATTACGTCCGCCCATTTTTCGAGGTCGGCCCGGATCACGGCCGCCGCCTGTTCGGGCGTGTTGCCGATGATTTCGGCGCCTTCGGCTTCGATCCGCGCCTTGACCTCCGGCGAGTAAAGCGCCTTGATAATTTCCTGATGCAGGCGGGCGACGATGTCCCTGGGCGTCGCTGCAGGCACCCACATCGCGTGGCCTCCCACTTCCTCGAACCCCGGGATGCCCTGCTCGGCCAGCGTGGGCATGTCCGGCAGGCGGCTGGAGCGCTTCGCGCCACTCACGGCGATCGCGCGCAGTCTGCCGGATTGCACCACCGGAAGCGCGGCAATCATGTTGAAGAGCGCGACCTGCACGTGCCCTGCAATGATCTCGTTCAACGCGGGGCCGGTACCCTTGTACGGGATGTGCACGATGTCCATCCCCGTCTTCAACTTCAGCAACTCGAATGCCATCTGCGGTCCGGTGCCGGTGCCGCCTGAACCATAATTGAGCTGGCCGGGCCGCGTCTTGGTAAACGCGATGAGTTCTTTCACGTTCCTGACCGGCAACGACGGATGCACGGTGAAGATGTACGGCGCCCCAGCCATGATCGAGATCGGCAGCAGATCCTTGCGCGGATCATATGGAAGCCTGGCATACAGATTGGCGTTGATGGTGTAAGTCGCACCCGCGACCAGCAGGATGGTATAGCCGTCCGCGGGCGATTTCGCTGCGATGTCAATGCCGATGGTGCCGCCCGCGCCGGTGCGGTTGTCCACCACCACCGACTGCCTGAAGCTCTCGGTCAGCTTCTGCGCCATGGTACGCGCCAGGATATCGCTGGGGCCGCCCGGCGCGAGCGGCACGATCATCCGTATCGGTTTGCTGGGGTAACCCGACTGCGCGCCGGCCGCCGCCACGGACGCGACCATGCAGAACGCGACGATCCATCGTGGCAAGCCTCGCCCGCGAGATACGATGCTCATGTTTGGCTCCTGTTGTGCGGCCGGAATCACTTTAAGGCATTCCCCGGCAAGCTTCAACGTGGGGATCCCGGGCCGTGCGTCGTTGGCAGTCGCCGTGCTACCATGGCACTCGCAAGGTATCGGCAAGGGAGGCCAAGCATGTCGCAACCAGCGATGTTTGAACCCAAAGGCGTGATTCCAGCGTGCCTGCTGCCGTTACACGCGGACCTCAGCATCGACGAACCGTCGTATCGCAA
>Ga0315912_10001967_pt1 | contig 23117 bp, 16 predicted proteins | sample VfabasoilMG_FD_204469 | JGI IMG/M metagenome (GOLD analysis project Ga0315912, IMG submission 204469) | Garden soil microbial communities collected in Santa Monica, California, United States - V. faba soil | ecosystem: Environmental > Terrestrial > Soil > Garden | place: USA: California... | reverse complement strand
GGCGGGCAGAACGCTTTCGCCTCCTCCGCCGTCAGCCATTCATTGTCGATGCCGGCCAGGCGGTTGGCATGCACATGGCGGCGGAACACGCGCACATCGTGCTCGTTATGCGCCAGCATCATCACGCCGCGCGGGGAATACATCACGTTGAAGTTCAGGTCGCGCGACAGCGTTTCCCAGATCTTCATCGCGTGCTCGTAGATCGCCTCGCTCTCCTCCCACAGATAGTTGGAGCGGATGATGGTGGTGTTGCGCCCGGTATTGCCGCCGCCCAGCCAGCCCTTCTCCAGCACCGCGACATTGCGGATGCCATGCTCGGCCGCCAGGTAATAAGCCGTTGCCAGCCCGTGCCCGCCCGCACCGACAATAACCACGTCATAGGCAGGCTTCGGCGCGGGGTCGCGCCACTGCGCCGGCCATCCCGCATGGCCGGCGAACGCCTGGCGGATCAGGCTGGCAAACGAAAACCGCACGCCGGCGACGCGATCAATCGTCCGGTTGGATCACCGATCCGGCCGACGTTCCACCGTCGATCACGATGGACTGGCCGGAAATGAAATTCCCCGCCGGCGACGCAAGGAACACCGCCGCACCGGCCACCTCGTCCACCTCGCCGATGCGCTGCAACGGTGTGTCGCGCGTGCGCTTCTTGTAGATTACCGGATTCTCCCACAGCGCGCGGGCGAAATCGGTGCGGATAATCCCCGGCGCCAGGCAGTTGGCACGGATGTTCTTCGGGCCCCATTCCACGCAAATATTGCGCGCCAGCTGCATGTCCGCAGCCTTGGACACGGCATAGGCGCCGAGATGCGCCGACCCGCGCAGCCCGCCCAGCGAGGAGACGATGATGAAGGCACCACCGCCCCGGGCGGCCAGATGCGGGCAGGTCATGTTCGCCAGCCACATGTTGGAGCGGATATTGGTGCCCATGATGCGGTCCCACACCTCATCGGAAATGCCGGACATGGGGCCAAAGTAAGGGTTGATGCCGGCATTGCCCACCACGATGTCGATGCCGCCGAAATGCGCCAGCGTCTTGTCCACCAGGTTCTGCAACTGGTCCTTGTGCGCGACATGGCAGGGCACCACCAGCGCATCGCCCCCCTTGGCGCGAATGCCCGCGGCCACTTCCTCACAGGGCCCTTCCTTGCGGGATGAAACCACCACCTTGGCGCCATGCTCCGCCATGCGTTCCGCGATGGCGCGGCCAATGCCCTTGGAGGAGCCCGTGATGACGGCGACCTTGCCGGTCAGGTCGAACAGTGAGGACATTGGCGTGGCTCCCAGGTGCGCTTGTGGCTGATTCTACCGGCCAGTATGCTGCCGGCTGGGATCGCGTCAATCATCAACGCCCATCCGCCAGCCGACAAACAGGAAGACCCAAGGCCGCCATGACCCAGCCCAGCCGCGCCGTCTATCGCCATGCCGACCTGATCCGCATGCTCAATCCGCGCAGCATCGCCGTGGTCGGCGCCTCGGCGCGAGAGGGATCGTTCGGCGGGAATGTGCTGAAGAATTTGGTGCATTTCGACGGCACGGTGTACCCGGTGAACCCGCGCTATCCGGAACTGGCCGGGCTTCGCTGCTACCCTTCCGTGCGCGCCCTGCCGGAAGCGCCAGACTGCGTGGTGATCGCCGCGGCGCGAGAGGCGGTGGAGGAACTGCTGGCGGAGTGCGCAGGGGCGAACGTGGGCGGTGTCGTCATCTTCGCCTCCGGCTTTTCCGAGACGGGCAAGGAGGAGCGCATCGCGCTGCAGCAACGCATCACACGGCTGGCGCGTGAAGCCGGCATCCGCGTGGTCGGCCCGAACACGATCGGCCTGGTCAACGCGGTGCGCGACGCGCGGCTGACCTTCCAGCTCATTGCCCCCGCGCCGAAGCCGGGTGTGCGTTCTGTCGGCATCATCAGCCAGTCCGGCGCGCTGGGCTTCGCCATGGCGCAGGCGGCGCACCGGCATGTGCCCATCTCGCACGTGCTCACCTCTGGCAATTCCTGCGACGTGGACATGGCGGACTACATCAGCTTCCTGGCGGACGAGCCATCCTGTGCGTCCATCGCCTGTGTGTTCGAGGGCACCGCGACACCGGACCGGGTGATGGAGGCCGCCGAGATCGCCTGGAAAGCGAACAAGCCCCTGGTGGTGTTCAAGATTGCTACAGGGGAACAGGGGGCGCAGGCGGCGATGTCCCATACCGGCTCCCTCGCCGGCTCCCAGGCCGCTTATCGTGCCTCATTCGAAAGGGCCGGTGCCATCCTGGTGAACGATTACGAGGCGCTGCTGGAAACCGCCGCCTTCTTCGCCAAGGCCCCGGCGCCGAAGGCACGCGGCGTGGCGGTTGTCGCCACTTCCGGCGGTGCGGCCATCATGTGCGCGGACCAGTCCGAACGCTTTGACGTTCCGCTGCCGCAGCCGCGCGACGCGGTGAAGGAAATCCTGGAACAGCACATCCCGGAATTCGGCTCTTCTCGCAATCCGTGCGACGTCACCGCTCAGGTCATCGCCAATCCCGCCTCCCTGCTGGCCTGCGGCGACGCGCTGATGGGTGACCCCGAATACGGCGCCATGGTGCTGCCGCATGCCTACTCGTACGACACGGCGACAAAACGCATCCCGGTGTTCGACGACCTGGCGAAGCGGTACGACAAGATCGTGTGCAGTATATGGGTGAACGAGTTCCTGGGCGGTCCCGGCATGGCGGAAACCGAGGCGGCCGACCGTGTGGCGCTGTTTCGCTCCGTCGCCAACTGTTTCTTCACCCTGCGCGCTTGGCACGACCGCGCCGCACGGCGGGCGGCACCGGTGCCAGCGGCCACCCGCATTTCCCAACCCGCTGCGAAGGACAATGCCGCGACACTGATTGCCGCCGCCGGCAACCGCACGCTGACGGAACGGGAGGCGAAATCCGTGCTCGCCGAATACGGCATTCCCGTTGTAGGCGAGAAGCTCGTGCAGGCGGCGGACGAGGTCGTTTCCGCCGCCGAGGCGCTGGGCATGCCGGTGGTGCTGAAGGTCGAATCACCCGACCTGCCACACAAGACGGAAGCCGGGGTCATCCGCCTGAACCTGAACACCGCGGGTGATGTGCTGGCGGCGTATGAAGAAGTGATGGCGAATGCCATGGCCGTCTCCCCTCCCCCGCGCATCAATGGCGTGCTGGTGCAGCCGATGATCCCGCCGGGCGTGGAAATGGTGATCGGCGCGCGCATCGACCCGCTGTTCGGCCCGCTGATCGTCGTCGGCCTCGGCGGCATCCTGGTGGAACTGATGAAGGATACGGTGCTGGCCCTGGCCCCGGTTGGCAAGGCGGAGGCCCGCGGCATGATCGAGAAACTGCGCGGCATCGCGCTGCTGAAGGGCTTCCGCAACTTCGCGCCGGTGGACCTGGATCGCCTGGCGGACATCGTCGCCCGCGCCTCCGAATTCGCCGCCGACCAGGCCGGCCGCATCGCGGAACTGGACATCAACCCGCTGATCTGTGCCGGCGACCGCATCATCGCGGTGGACGCGCTGATCATCCGGGCGGAGGGCTGAGGATATGGCACAGCGCGAGACGCTGACGGTCCCCGGCCTGGAAGCGGCCGCCGAGATCATCGTCGATAACTGGGGTATACCCCACATCCGCGCCTATACGCGGCGCGACGTATATTTCGTGCAGGGCTTCAACGCGGCGCGCGACCGGCTGTGGCAGTTGGACATCTGGCGCAAGCGCGGCCTGGGCCAGCTGGCCGCTGATTACGGTCCCGGCTTCCTGGCGCAGGACCGCGCGGCGCGTTTGTTCCTCTATCGTGGGGATATAGATGTCGAGTGGGCCGCCTATGGCACGGATGAAGCCAAGTTCTCCTGCGACGCCTTCGCGGCCGGCCTGAACGCCTATATCGGCCTGACCGAGACGGGTGCCGTGACGTTGCCCGCCGAATTCACCGCCACGAACACCAGGCCCGAACGCTGGGCGGCAGAGGACGTGGTGCGTATCCGCAGCCACGCCCTGGTACGCAATGTGCTGTCGGAGGTCGCGCGCGCCCAGGTGGCGGCACGCGCGGGGCTGGAAGCGGACATCCCCCGCGCCGCGCTGGAACCGGCCTGGACGCCGTCCATCCCCGAGGGGCTGGACCCAGCGGACATCCCGGCCGAGGTGCTGGATGTGTTCCGCCTCGCCACCACGTCGGTGGATTTCCCGCCAGACCGGCTGCGGGCCGGGCTGGATGAAGCCTGGCGCTGGAGCAAGGTGACGGAACTGGGCGACGTCTATCCCTCACCGGAGAACGAAGGCTCCAACAACTGGGTCGTCGCGCGCTCCAACACGGACACGGGCCGCCCGATCATGGCGAACGATCCACACCGGGCGCATTCGCTGCCGTCGCTGCGCTACATCGTGCATCTGCAGGGTCCCGGTATCAACGCCATCGGCGCCGGCGAACCGGCGCTGCCCGGGATCTCCATCGGCCATAACGGCGCCGCTGCCTTCGGCATCACCATCTTCCCGATGGACCAGGAAGACCTCTACGTCTACGAAACATCGCCTGACGATCCCAACCAGTACCGCTACGGCGAGGGCTGGGAAGCCATGCGGGTAGAGGAAGAAACCTTCGTCGTGCGCGGCACGCCGGACCAGACGGCGACACTGAAATTCACCCGCCACGGCCCGGTAGTGTTCGAGGACCCTGCGAAGCACCGCGCCTACGCCGTACGGTCCGTGTGGTTCGAGCCCGGTGGCGCCGCCTATTTCGGTTCCATCGCCGCCATGCATGCGCGGAACATAACGGCTTTCGAGAAGGCGCTGGACGGCTATGCCGTACCCTCCCTCAACCACGTCTACGCCGACGTGAACGGTGACATCGGCTGGTTCGCCCGCGGCAAGGCGCCGCGGCGGCCGACCTGGGATGGGCTGCTGCCCGTGCCCGGCGACGGCAGGTACGAATGGGACGGCTTCATCCCGCCTGACGAACTGCCACGCGTGGTCAATCCCAATCGCGGCTTCTTCGCAACCGCGAACGAGATGAATCTTCCGGAGGACTACCCCTACAACGACCGCAAGCTCGGCTTCGAATGGAGCGAACGCTCCCGCTCCACCCGCATCCACACGGTACTGGACACGCAAACCCAGCACAGCGTGCAGGACTCCATGCGCCTGCAATGCGATTCCGTCTCTGTCCCCGCCGCGCGGGTGTTGGCCGTTCTAACCGGCCTGCCGGAGGACGACACGGATATCGACGCCGCGTTGCGCCTGTTCGTGGACTGGGACAACCGGCTGGACCGCAACAGCGCCGCTGCCGCGCTGTTCGAGGTGTGGTGGAGCCTGCACCTGAAGCCGGCGCTGCTGGACGCACTGGCGCCGGACCCCGCGGTACGCAAGTTGCTGGCACCCGGCAACAACGATTCCCTGTGCGCGATCCTGGAATCCCCCGCGAACATCGGTGGCGAATCTGGCCGCGCGGAGATCATGGCGCGCACCCTGCGGGCCGCGATGGCGCGCTGCCGGGAACTGCTCGGCCCGGACACCACGCAATGGCAATGGGGCGCGTTGCACCACGGCTATTTCCCGCACCCGCTGGCACGTACGCACACAGGCCTGCCGGATGTCGGGAAACTGCCGAAGGGCGGCTCCGGCTCCACGCCAATGAACGCGGGCTACCGCATGTCGGATTTCCGCGTCATCACAGGCGCGTCCTTCCGCATCGTGGTGGACGTGGGGGCGTGGGACAACAGCCGCGTCATCAACAGCCCCGGCCAGTCCGGCGACCCGACCTCCCCGCACTACGCGGACCTCGCGCCACTCTGGGCGAACGAGGAATACGTGCCGCTGGTGTTCAGCGACTACGCGGTCGACCAGGCGGCGGAGCTGCGGATTTCCCTGCAGCCACGCTGATCAGGATCTCTCCAGCACCATCTGCGTCTGGGTGATCTGCGCGATCAGCTTGCCGGCCTCGTTGCGCATGGTGGTCTGCCATATCTGCGTGCGCCGGCCACGATGCAGCGGCAGGGACTCGCAAAGAATCGTCGTGCCAACGGGCGACGGGCCGAGGAAGTTGGTCTTGCTCTCCAACGTCGTCGTCCACTGGTCCTTGCGCAGGTTCACGATGGTGCCCAGTGCGCCCAGCGTATCGGCAATGGCCATGATGGCGCCGCCATGGATGGTGCCGGTCTCGATCGCGTGCTCCTCGCGCACCACCACCTCGGCGGCGATGCGGTCGTTGCTCGCATCGGTGATCTCGATGCCAAGCCAGCGCGCTATCGGCGGCAGGTTGCGCTGCAGGGCGTCCTTCAGGGGCATGGATGATTCCTTGTTGGTCAGGCGGTCCAGGAAACCGCGCCTTCGGTGGTGAAATGCACGCCGCCAGCATCACCGCCGGCTTCCTTCAGCGCACGGATCACATCGGCGCGGCGCGTCGGCGGCACGATGAACATCATGAAGCCGCCGCCCCCGGCGCCGGAAACCTTGCCGCCCGCGGCGCCATGCGCCATGGCGGTGGCGAACAGTTCCTCGATGCGTCCGGTGCTGATGCCCTCGGCGGTATTCTTCTTGGCAATCCAGGAACGGCCAAGTATTTCCGCCATGCGCGAAATCTCCCCGCGCAGCACCGCCTCCTTCATCTCCTGCGCGTCGCGCTTCAGTTGGTGCAGGCTGTCCAGCGCGTTGCTGGCTGGGGCGGCCATGCGGCGCTGCTGTTCCTCGATGATCTGCTCCGACCGGCGGGAAACGCCGGTGAAGCACACCACCATCGATGTCTCCAACTCGTTCAGAACGCCGGGTGCGATGCGCAGCGGATTGACGATGACACGGTCCCCTGGAAGGAACTCGATGAAGTTCACGCCGCCGAACGTCGCAGCATATTGGTCCTGCTTGCCGCCGGCCAGGCCCAGGTCAATGCGCTCGATCTCATAGGCCAGATGCGCGACATCGTACGGCCCCAGCGGCAGGCCGAGATAGGCGCGGAACGCTTCAACCAGCGCGACAACCAGCGCGGACGAGGAACCCAGGCCGGAACCGGCCGGCGCATCGACGAAGGATGTGATGCGCAGTGGCATGACCCTCCCGCCGCCATAATGCCGCGCCATGTGGCGTACCACGCCGGCATGCAGTTGCAGCCGCGCCCCATCCAGCGCCGACAAGTCGGGCGGAAACGCCTCCGCCGCCTCGATGTCCGGCGCGACGAAATGCAGCGCGCCATCCGTGCTCGGCTCGATGAAGGCATAGGCATAGCGGTCGATTGTCACGTTCAGCACAGCGCCGCCGAACTGCTCGCTGTATGGGTTCAGGTCCGTGCCGCCACCGGCCAGCCCCAGGCGCAGTGGCACGCGGGCGCGGGTGATATGCGGCTTCATGCCAGTTCCTCTTCGGCCGGTTTGAAAGGCGCAAGATGCGGCAAGACGAATTCAGCCAGGTTGCCGCCAGTGAATCGCAGCGCGCGGACACTCGCCGCCGCCGCCGCCTGAAGGTCCGTCGGCTGGTCCCCGATCAACAGCGATCGCGCCGGGTCCAATTCCCAGGCGCGCAGCAGGTCCAGGATCATGCCCGGTGCCGGTTTGCGGCAATCGCTCACCCGCCGATATTGCGCCAACGGCGCCTCCGGATGATAGGGGCAATAACGCACATCATCGATACTCCCGCCCAGGGCGCGCACCTCATCGGCGATCCACACGTGCAGGGCGCATACATCGTCCTCGGTATAGAAACCGCGCGCCACGCCGGACTGGTTGGTGACGACGAAGACATGCCACCCAAGGGCGGAAGCGGCAGCAATCGTCTCCCTCGCGCCCGGCATCCAGTCAAAGCGCTCGCGCGTACCGACATGGCCGTGATCGACATTGATCACCCCGTCCCGGTCCAGGAACAGCGCCGGGCGCTGGTGCTGGCGCGGCAATTCGCGCTGGGCGCGGGCCAGGTCCTCGGGGATGCCGATATCGCGGAAATAGCCCGCCAGCGGTGCCCCGCGCAGGGCACCCAGAGCTGCCAGGCGCGGCATGATGTCGCGCTCCAGGGAGCAATCCGGCCCGACGAAGTCCAGCAACCGCCGGTCGAACAAATAGATGCCGCCGTTGATTTCCCCCAGCCCGGGCGGCGTTCCTGCCGGCGGGCGCTCGCGGAAGGCGGTCACGCTGTCCCCGTCCCGCTCCACCACACCGTAGCGGGACGCATCCGGTACCTCGCGCAGCACGATGCGCCCGATCACGTCCGTCGGATCATTCGCACCGGCGGCCAGCAAGGCCGCCAGGTTCGCATCCAGCAGAGAATCGCCGTTGCACAGCCAAAAGCGCTCCTCCAGCCGGTCGCGCGCGAAGTGCACGGCGCCGCCGGTGCCGGCGCGCTGCGGCTCCTCGGAGATCACCAGCCTTGCCGGACGCGGCAAGCGCGCGGCGATTTCCCGCAGGCTTTCGGCGACGCGATCCGACAGATGCCCGGTCAGGATGACGAATTCCTCAACGCCGAAGCGCTGGAAGTGTCGCATCAGCCAGGCCAGGAACGGCCGGCCGCCCACGTCCAGGATCGGCTTCGGCGTATCCGCCGTCAGCGCGCCCAGGCGCGTGCCCAGCCCGCCGGCCAGGATGGCGCATTGGCGCACGGTCGCGGCACGGCGGATCATTTGAAAACTCCGAATGGTCAAAACGCGTGGCACAGATATCGCCGCCCGGCCCCGGCCGCGCAAGATTCATTCAGGCCGCATCAGGCTATGGCGGGGAGCGGCCCAGAACCTTATCTTGGTAGTCAGGAATCAGGATTGCCCCGCCATGGACATTGGTATCGCCTCCCCCCTGCCGCCAGATGCCCCGGACCTGGAAACGCGGTTCCACGCCTATGATCGTCCGGTGCTGCTCTCCGGCATCCAGGCCCTGGTGCGCGTGCTGCTGGAACAACGCCGGCTGGACCGCGTGGAAGGCCGCAACACCGCCGGCCTCGTCACCGGCTATCGCGGCTCCCCCCTCGGCGGGCTGGACCGGGAGATGTGGCACCGCCAGAAGCTGCTGGACGCCGACGACATCAAGTTCCAGCCCGGCCTGAACGAGGACATGGCCGCCACCATGCTATGGGGCTGCCAGCAGCTGGATGCCTTCCCCGGCAAGAAGGTCGATGGCGTGTTCGGCATGTGGTACGGCAAGGGCCACGGCGTGGACCGCACGGCGGACGTGTTCCGCTCCGCCAACATGCTCGGCACCTCCTCCCTCGGCGGCGTCCTCGCCGTCTCGGGCGATGACCACGCGGCGCAATCCTCCACCCACCCGCACCAGACGGACCATATCTTCCAGGGCACCATCATCCCCATCCTGTTCCCGGCGGATGTGCAGGACATCCTGGATTTCGGCCTCGCGGGCCTGGACCTCTCCCGCTATAGCGGCCTTTGGGTCGGCATGAAGACCATCGCGGAGACAGCCGAACAGGCCTCCACCGTCATCGTCCGCCCCACCCGGCAATTTATCGACCCGCCGGGCTTCGAGGTTCCCGGCCACGGACTCGGCTTCGACCCCAAGCTGCACTTCCCGCGCGACCGCGCCGAACTGGAACGCCGCGTGTTCGAGGAACGCCTGCCCGCCGCCATGGCCTGGATCAAGGCCAACCGGATCGATCGGCTGGTATATGGCGGCGCGGACGCCACCGTCGGCATCATCACCTCCGGCAAGGCGCATGCGGATGCACAACACGCGCTCGGCATGCTTGGCATGGCCAATTCGCCGCAGGTCGCCATCTACAAGGTCGGCTGCGCCTGGCCGCTGGAGGCGGACGGCATCCGCGACTTCGCCCGCGGCAAGCGCGCCATCATCGTGATTGAGGAAAAGCGCGGCTTCGTCGAAACCCAGGTGAAGGACGCGCTGTACCATTTGCGTGCCGATGAACGCCCGGACGTGTTCGGCAAGACCACCCCTTCCGGCGAGAAACTGCTGCCGGCGGTGATGGAGCTGTCGCCGGAAATCGTCGCCGGCGGCATGGCGACCTTCCTCGGCCAGGCCGGGCTGAATGTGCAGGCTCCGCCGCCGCCGCTGGCCACGCAACGGCCGGACAATCTGCTGCGCCGTATCCCCGCCTTCTGCGCCGGCTGCCCGCATGGCACGTCCACCCAGTTGCCGGATGGCAGCTTCGCCACCGCCGGCATCGGCTGCCACTTCATGGCGCAGGATGAAGGCGAGAACACCCGCACCTTCACCCAGATGGGTGGCGAGGGCGCCACCTGGGTCGGCATGGCCCCGTTCATGGACCTGCCGCACATGTTCGCCAATATGGGCGACGGCACCTACCAGCATTCCGGCATCCTGCCGATCCGCCAGGCGATCGCCGCCGGCACCACGATGACCTTCAAGATCCTGGTGAACGATGCCGTGGCAATGACCGGTGGCCAGCCGGCGGAAGGCCACCCCACCGCCATCTCCATCGCCGCCCAGGTGGCGGCGGAAGGCGCCGGGCGCATCGCCGTGGTCGTCGATGAACCGGCGCGCATGCCGGAACTGACGGATCTGCCGAAGGGCGCCACCCTGCACCCACGCGAGGATCTGGACGCGGTGCAGCGCGAGCTGCGCGAGGTGAAGGGCGTCTCCGTCCTGATCTACGACCAGGTCTGCGCCACCGAAAAGCGCCGCCGCCGCAAGGGCGGCAAGATGGCGCAGCCCACACGGCACGTGGTGATCAACGAAGCCATCTGCGAGAACTGCGGCGACTGCACCAAGCAGTCCTCCTGCATCGCCATCGAGCCGGTGATGACCGAACTCGGCCGCAAGCGCCGCATCAACGCCACCGCCTGCAACGTGGACCTTTCCTGCCTGAAGGGTTTCTGCCCCAGCTTCGTGACGATGGATGGCCCGCCGGTGATGCCGCCGGCCGATCATTCCTGGCAGGACAAGGAAGCCGAGTTCGCAAAGACCCTGCCGATGCCGACGCCCGCCGGCACCATGCCCTGGCGCGGGTTGTTCGCCGGCATCGGCGGCGGCGGCATTGTCACCTCCGGTGAGATCGTCGCCATGGCCGCGCATATCGAAGGCCGCGAGATCAAGACGCTGCACTTTACCGGCCTCGCCCAGAAGAACGGCGCCGTCGTCTCCCACATCCAGATCGGCGCCGGGGATTCACTGGACGTGGTGCGCATCCCCATGGCCAGCGCGGACGTGATGCTGGCCGCCGACCTCGGCGTCGCCGCCGGCATCGGCGTGCTGGAGCGCTGCAAGCATGGTTCCGCCGTGATCGGCAATTTGGACCTGACGTCCGGCGCGCAGTTCAAGCACAATCCCGGCCTGGTCATCGACGCCGGGCTGCATCGCCGTACGATAGAAAAGGTAACGGGAGCGGACGGCTCCACCTACCTGCACGCCGCGGTGCTGGCGGAGAAACTGTTCGGCAACTCCCAGGCGCTGAACACGCTACTGCTCGGCCTGGCCTGGCAGCGCGGCCTGGTCCCGGTGGGCGAGGCGACGCTGATGCGTGCCATCGAGTTGAACGGCACGGCGGTGAAGATGAACCTCCGCGCCTTCCTGTGGGGCCGCATCCTCGCTGAGAAGCCAGAGTTGATAGAGGCGATCCTGCACGGCAGCGCCGATATCCACCCGCCTGAGAAGCTGGAGGATCTGGTCGCGCAGCGCGCCGCCTATCTGGAGAAATACCAGGACGCTGCCTACGCCGCCCTGTATCGCAGCCGCGTGGATGCCGCCGTGAAGCGCGAGACGGAAATCTTCGGCGCTCCCGGCCGCCTGTCCCGCGCCGCAGCCGAGGGCTGGTTCCGCGTGATGGGCTACAAGGACGAATACGAAGTCGCCCGCCTGCACACTGAAGCCGCCTACGATGCCGGGACGAAGCCGGAATTCCACATGGCCCCGCCGCTGATTACCCGCGTCGATCCCGTCTCTGGCCGGCGCGTAAAAGTCCGCATCCCCGGCTGGATCGCGCTGCCGCTGCTGCGCGTGCTGCGTCACGGCAAGAAGCTGCGCGGCACCACCTGGGACTTCTTCGGCCGGCAGGAAGACCGCGTGGCGGAACGCGCCATGATCGCGGCCTACGATGCGGACATGGCGGTGGCGCTGCGGGACCTGACGCGCGGCAACCTGCTCGCCGCCATCAGCATCGCAGAATGGCCGGACCATGTGCGCGGCTTCGGCCCGCTGAAGCTTGCGGGCTGGCACGCAACGGAAAAGCGCCGCCCGGCGCTGCTCACCGCGCTGTCACGCGCCGAAATCCCCATGGCGGCGGAGTAGCGCCGGTGCTGGACATGATCACCGACGCCGACACGCTGGTGCTGGAGATGGCGCGCAAATTCGCCACCGATCGGTTGATCCCCGGCGCTTCCGCCCGCGAAAAGGCCGGCACGATCGAACCCGAGATCGTCGCCGAACTCGCGGAACTCGGCATCCTCGGCGCCACCACTCCGGCGGAATGGGACGGCTCGGAAATCGACGCCGTCACCTATGCGCTGCTGCTGGAGGAACTCGCCGCCGGCGACTGCTCCGTCTCTACCCTTGTCAGCGTACATAACTCCCCCACCTGCGCCGTGCTGGCGCAATACGGCACGGACGCGCAGAAGGACCGCTGGCTACGTCCCCTCGCGCGTGGCGAGGGCATCGGCTCCTTCGCGCTCACGGAACCGCAGGCCGGATCGGACGCCTCCAACCTGCGCACCCGCGCGGTGAAGCAGGGCGACCGCTACATCGTCAACGGCGCCAAGCAGTTCATCACCTCTGGCTCCCTCCCCGGCCCCTGTGTGCTGTTCGCGGTGACGGACCCGGACGCCGGCCGCAAGGGCATTTCCGCCTTCATCGTGGACAAGTCCTCCCCCGGCTACATCGTTGCCCGGACCGAGGAAAAACTCGGCCAGAAAGCCTCCGTCACCTGCGCGCTCAGCTTCGAGAATTTGGAAATCCCGGAGGACCAGCGCATCGGCGCCGAGGGCGAGGGCTACCGCATCGCCCTTTCCACCCTGGAATCCGGCCGCATCGGCATCGCCGCACAAAGCGTCGGCTGCGCCCGCGCGGCGCTGGACTGCGCCGTGCAATACGCCAAGGACCGCACCGCCTTCGGCCAGCCAATCATGGATTTCCAGGCTGTCGGCTTCCGCCTGGTGGACGCGAAGACTAAGCTGGAAGCCGCCCGCCAAATGGTGCTGCACGCCGCCCGGTTAAAGGCGAAGGGCGCCAACGCGCTGGAAGCCGCCTGCATGGCTAAGCTGTTCGCCTCTGAAGTCGCGGAAAGCGTGTGCAGCGCCGCCATCCAGACCCTCGGCGGCTATGGCTACCTGGCGGACTTTCCGGTGGAACGCATCTACCGCGACGTCCGCCTGTGCCAGATCTACGAAGGCACGTCCGACATCCAGAAGCTCATCCTGCAGCGCATGTTGTAGCCTGCCCCCTCTCCCCGCTCGCGGGCTTGGGCCGCGAAGCGGACCAAAGGCGGGGTGAGGGCCTTCCTACGCCCCCACCACATACGCCTTCAGCGCGTCCACATCGCGCTCGGCCTCCATGATCCGCGCCTTTACCACGTCGCCAATGCTCACCATGCCCACCAGCATGCCGTCCTCCAGCACCGGCAAATGTCGGACCCGGTTGGCTGTCATCTTCTCCATCGCCTCCACCTCCGTGGTGGCCGGCGTTACCGTATGCAACACGCGCGTCATCAACTGGCCGGCACGCATTTCCAGCAATGCCGCGCCGTTCGCCGCCAGCGCTCGCGCGATATCCCGCTCACTGACAATGCCGAGAATTTCGCCGTCCTGGTCGAGCACCAGGACGGCGCCGACACGATGCGTTGACAGGGTCTTCGCCACGGCCAGAGCATCGTCCTCTGGCCGCACCGAGAACACCACATCGCCCTTGTGGCGCAAGATCGTCGCAACCGTCATGTCCACGCTCCCTTCATCGGAGGCGCGGGCGGCCACGTCGCGGGGCGGCCCACGCACGTTGCTTCAGGCGCCAAACCTGCGCGCCCGGGGCCAACGGAAGCAAGTGTTTTTCGTGTGAAGCCCGGCGCTACGGCACGGCGCAGTAGGTCATCGCCCCCACGGCCTGGCAGCGATCCGCCACTTGGGAGCCCCCCAGTTGCGCCGGCGACGGGATGAAACCCAGGCGATAGAAATACCCGATACCCGGTTGCAACGGCTCCGCCTGCGCCCGCCGCTCCGCCGCGCAATCTGTCGGCAGCCGCGCGACATAGACCGAATTGGTGGACCGCCCGGATCGGGCTGCGGCCAACTGGATATCCAGGTCCGGCAGGTGGATCTCATCCCGCCGTTCAAATGGAATTCGCCCCGCTTCCATCTCTTCCTCGATGCAGTACCAGGTCGGGTAGACCCGTACGCCCTCCGATGCCCGCACAAATTCCCCGATGCGCGCCCGCTGGGTGGTATCCGCCCGCGACTGCGCGGCGGACGCGGCCAGCGCCTGGCGAAGCGGCTGGATGTCGATCAATTGCAGTACACAGGCGATCAGCAGCACGCGAAACGACAGGCGCGGGCTGAGGTTGCGCAGGATCAGCACCAACCCCGCCGCCGTCAGCGCATAGGTGACAGGCCAGAAGAACCGGCCGGACGAACGATACGTCCCCAGCAATGCCACCCAATGGTCCGGTAGCGGTAGTTCCACCAGGGCCATCGTGCCCAGGTATATGCGGTGCGACAGCGCGAACAGTAAGAAGCCGACCATGACCAGCAACAGCGCGAGATGCCCGCGTCCATCCTCCTTCAACCAGGCAATGATGTGCCGCAGGCTGAACGACAGCACCAACAGCATGCCGAAGCCGAAATAGGCGAAGCCCTCGAACTGGTACGGCATGCCGATGCGAACCTGCGCCAGCCAGGGAAATACACCGCTGAACTGCGGCACGAAGGGCGAGGCCAGGTTCATCGAATACAGGCCAAACCCCGGCGTGCCGCTGTGCCCCAGTTCCGCGCCCAGCACGCCCATGGCCCACAGCACAGCGGCCACGCCGCCCACGATACCGACAGCCTCCGCCGCCACTGCCGGAAGCGCACCACGCCGGTTGAAGACGCGCTGCGCCAGCGTCGCCACCCAGATGCCGGTGGACATCGCAAAGAGGTAGAAATTCACCAGGGACGCAATTGTCAGCAGCAGGAACCACAACAGCGCGTAATGCGGAAGCCGCGTACCGTGCCGGCTGGGCAGATACAACGCCAGGGCGAAGATGACGAGGAAATGCGCCTGCTGCGACAGGTTGCCCCAGCGGAACCACATGATCGGCGCGGCGCCCGCCAGCACCGTCGCCGCTAGCGCGCCGGCCAGGTGGCGTTGCCCCGCCTGTGCCAGCACGCAGATCATCGCCACGCCCGGTAACACAAGGCACGCGAACGCGAACAACCCCAGCAGGTTCACCGGAACACCTGTCACGCTGTAGGCAATCTTGCCCAGAAGCGCGACCAGGGGCTGCGCATCCAGCCAGAAGATATTCAGGCCACCCGGCGGCACCAGCGTGGGCACATGCAGCAAGGGCCAGCCCCAGGGCGCGCGCTGGAAGGCGATGTATCCCACCAGCCCCTGCGTGATGTCATATGGCGGCCCACGAAACGGGATGGAGGACGGCGCATCCCAGAACGCGCCGGTGCCCAGGGTGAAGCCCAACGGCAGCGTCCATAGCGCCAGCAGGCTTGCCAGCACAAAACTGGTCGCAAGCAGTACGGGCAGCGATCGTGGCCGATACAGGGCATCCAGCATGGCCGAAACCATCGGGCGATGACGCGCGTCGGGTCAACAATCAGCGCGCATCATCCGTATTGCCACCGCCATCACGCGGCGCGAATTTGTGCCCATGAGCATGACCATCCGCGACTGCCACGCCGACGACATTCCCGCCATCACCGCCATCTACGGCCACGCCGTTCGCCACGGCAACGCCAGCTTCGAACTTGATCCGCCGGACGTCGCGGAGATGGCCCGTCGGCGTGATGGCATCCTGGCCGCGGGCTATCCCTATATCGTCGCCGAAATCGACGGCACCGTGCGCGGCTACAGCTATGCCAGCGCCTACCGCACCCGCCCCGCCTATCGCTTCGCCGTGGAGAATTCGGTGTACGTGGCGCCGGATACGCAGGGCCAGGGCATCGGTCGCGCCCTGCTGCCCGCGCTGATCGAGCGTTGCACCGCTTCCTGCTTTCGCCTGATGGTCGCGGTGATCGGGGATTCCGCCAATCACGCCTCCATCCGCCTGCATGAAGCCTGCGGCTTCACCCACGCCGGCTTGTTACCGAACATCGGCTGGAAGCATGGGCGCTGGCTGGACTCCGTGCTGATGACGCGCGCCCTCGGCCAGGGCGGCACCACGCCGCCCGAATAGCTCAGGCCACGCGCCGGCGCACCACCGCGTCCACCGCATGCGCCAGGAATGCCCGCATCGCACTGGAAAGCGCACTTTCACGCGGGCGAATGAACACCGTATCCACTCGTGCATCCGCCGGCGGCAGGAGATGCTGGCGGATGCGCCGCGCTGTCCATGGCGGACGGACCAGGGATCGCGGCAGCAACGTCACCCCCAGCCCGGCACTCACGCAGCCCAATATCGCCTCCAGCGTGCCGAATTCCAACAACCGCGGGGACGCCACGCCGCGTCGTGCCAGCAGCAACTGCAATTTTTGCCGGTAGGAACAGCCGGCCCGCAGCACGATCATCCGCACATCGCCCGCGCGCACCAGATCGTCGAATGATCCCACGCCCGGCGCCGTCAGCGCCACCAGCTCTTCCCGGTACACCGCGTCCTCAGTCAGTTCCGCATGCCCGATCGGCCCGCACACGAACGCACCTTCCACGCGCCGCTCCAAGGTCGCGGTCACCATTTCTTGGGTCGTCCCGGTCTGCAGCACGAAGTCCACTTTCGGATGTGCCGCGACAAACGTGGCCAGGGTCGGCGTCAGGTGCACCGCCGCCGTGGTTTCAAGGGACCCGATCACCAATTGCCCGGCCGGCGTGCCATCGTCCCGCACCGCGCGGGCCGCATCCGCCACCAGCGCCGGCAGCCGCCTTGCGTAGGGCAGCAACCGTTCCCCGGCCTCGGTCAAGCTCACGCCCTTGCCGTGCCGCGTGAACAAGGCCTGGCCCAACTCGTCCTCCAGTGCGCGGATGCGGGCGGTGACGTTGGACTGCACCGTGTTCAGCGCCAACGCCGCCCGGTTCATCGCACCCAATCGAGCCACAGCCTCGAACAGCCGCAGATCATCCACGTCCATGCGACGCACCCTATCTGTCCTAGAGATAGCGTGTATCACAAAAAATCGGTTTTTGGGAAACCTGCCGTCGCGTAGGGTTCGCGCCATGAACGACGTATCCAGCCGTGCCGCCACGGACCGCCGCGCCAATATCGCCCTGGCCTGGGGTGGCCTTCTCGCCATGGCGAGCGCGGTGGGCATCGGCCGATTCATCTACACGCCCATCCTGCCGCCAATGGTCCAGGCGCTGGGCCTGAGCAAGTCCGCCGCCGGCCTGATCGCATCGGCCAACTACGCCGGCTATTTCTGCGGCGCGCTGCTGGCCGCCCAACTCCGCCTCGGTGGCTCGCGCAGGGCCTGGCTGCTCGGCGCACTCGCCGTCGGCGCCATCACCACGCTGCTGATGGGCGCGGTCGAAGCCATGCCCTGGTTCCTCGCCCTGCGCTTCGCCGGTGGCGTCGCCAGCGCGGTGGTACTGATCAATGCCTCGGCCCTGGTGCTGGAACGCCTCAGCCTGTCCCCGGAACGCAAATTCGTCGCCCTCCATTTCGCCGGCGTCGGCGCCGGCATCACCATCTCGGCCATCGCCGTCGCCGCGCTGATCCACGCGGGGCATGACTGGCACTGGCTCTGGTATGCTGGTGGATTGCTGGCCCTTGTCGCCGCCGCGTTTGTCGTGCTGCTAGTGCCAAACGCCAGCACGCCCCACGCACCAACGTCCGCGGCCAGCCTATCCCCCGTCACTGGCCCGCTCCGCCGCATGGCCGTCGCATACGGTCTGTTCGGCTTCGGCTACATCATCACCGCCACGTTCCTCGTCAGCATCATCCGCGCTACACCATCCATACAGGCACTGGAGCCCATCATCTGGGTCATCGTCGGCCTCGCCGCCGCACCCTCGGTCATACTCTGGGGCGCAATCGCGCGGCGCCTTGGCACCGCCACCGGCTATGCGCTCGCGGCGCTAACGCAGGCCGTCTCCGTCCTTGCCAGCGTGCTCTGGCAAACTACGCCCGGCATTGTTCTCAGCGCCGTCCTGCTCGGTGGCACCTTCATGGGCCTCACCGCCCTCGGCCTGATGCGCGCCCGCGAACTGGCACAAGGGCCACCGCATCGCGCGATGGCCCTGCTCACCGGTTGCTTCGGCTTCGGCCAGATCGTCGGCCCCATCTTCGCCGGCTGGCTGTACGACCACCTCGGCGACCTCAAGGCCGCCTCGGTGGTCGCCGCCCTCGGCCTGGTCCTGGCCGCCGGCCTCGCCTTTGTCAGGCCGCCTCGGCCAGCTTCCCGTTGATCACCAGGCCATCGCGGTTGGCGGTCACGCGCACCGTGTCGCCATCCTTGATGCCGCCTTCCAGGATCATCCCGGCCAGCGGATTCTGCAGGCTGCGCTGGATCACGCGCTTCAGCGGGCGCGCGCCATACACCGGGTCGTAGCCTTCCTCGGCCAGCCACTCCGTAGCCGCCTTGTCCAGCTCCAGCGCGATCTTCCGGTCCTCCAGCAGCTTGCGCAGCCGGCCCAGCTGGATGTTCACGATGGTGCCCATATCCGCCCGCTGCAGGCGACGGAACAGGATCGTCTCGTCCAGCCGATTGAGGAACTCCGGCCGGAACCGCCGGCGCACGATCTCCATCACCTGGCCATACACCGCGCTCGCCGGCTCGCCCTCCGGCTGATCCGCCAAAATCTGGCTGCCCAGGTTCGATGTCAGCACGATGATCGTGTTCTTGAAGTCCACGGTGTGGCCCTGGCCATCCGTCAGCCGGCCATCGTCCAGCACCTGCAGCAGCACGTTGAATACGTCCTCGTGCGCCTTCTCCACCTCGTCGAACAGGATCACCTGGTAGGGCCGCCGCCGCACCGCTTCCGTCAGCACGCCACCCTCGTCGTAGCCCACGTAACCCGGAGGCGCGCCGATCAGGCGGGACACCGCGTGCTTCTCCATGAACTCGCTCATGTCGATGCGCACCATCGCCCGCTCGTCATCGAACAGGAACTCTGCAAGTGCCTTGGTCAACTCGGTCTTGCCCACACCGGTCGGGCCCAGGAACAGGAAGCTCCCGATCGGACGGTTCGGATCCTGCAACCCCGCCCGCGCCCGGCGCACGGCATCGGAAACCGCCTTCAGCGCGTCCTCCTGCCCCACCACGCGCTTGCGCAGCCCCTCCTCCATGTGCAGTAGCTTCTCGCGCTCGCCTTCCAGCATCTTGTCCACCGGAATTCCGGTCCAGCGGGAGACAACGGCGGCGATCTGCTGCTCGTCCACCGCCTCGCTCACCAGCTTGCCATCGGCGGCTTCGGCGATCTGCTTCTCCAGCGCCGGGATCACGCCGTAGCGCAGCTCGGATGCCTTCGCGAGGTCGCCATTGCGCTGCGCCACTTCCTCGTCGGAGCGCGCGCGGTCCAGCAGCTCCTTGTACTTCTGCGTCTCGGAAACCTTCTCCCGCTCCGCGTTCCACGCCGCGGTCATGGCGTTGGATTTTTCCTCCAGCGCCGCGATTTCCTTTTCCAGCTTTGCCAGCCGGTCCTTGGACGCCGCATCGGTCTCCTTCTTCAGCGCCTCGCGCTCGATCTTGCCGCGCACCAGATCGCGGTCGATCGCGTCCAATTCCTCCGGCTTGCTGTCCACCTGCATGCGTAGCCGGCTGGACGCCTCGTCCATCAGGTCGATCGCCTTGTCCGGCAGGAACCGGTCCGTGATGTAGCGGTTGGACAAGGTCGCCGCCGCCACCAGCGCGCCGTCAGTAATCCTGACGCCGTGGTGCAGCTCATACTTCTCCTTGATGCCGCGCAGGATCGACACCGTATCCTCGACCGACGGCTCGCCCACGAACACCGGCTGGAACCGCCGCGCCAGCGCCGCGTCCTTCTCCACGTGCTTGCGGTACTCGTCCAGCGTGGTCGCGCCCACGCAATGCAGCGCGCCGCGCGCCAATTCCGGCTTGATCAGGTTGGCCGCGTCCATCGCACCATCCGCCTTGCCGGCGCCCATCAGCGTGTGCATCTCGTCGATGAACAGGATCACCTCGCCGGCGGCGGTCTCGATCTCCTTCAGCACCGCTTTCAGCCGTTCTTCGAACTCACCGCGGAACTTGGCCCCCGCCACCATCGCGCCCAAATCCAGCGCCAGAAGCTTCTTGTTCTTCAGCGCCTCCGGCACATCGCCATTCACGATGCGCAGCGCCAGGCCTTCCACGATCGCGGTCTTGCCCACGCCGGGTTCGCCGATCAGCACCGGGTTGTTCTTGGTCCGCCGCGCCAGCACCTGGATCGCGCGACGGATTTCCTCGTCGCGGCCGATCACCGGGTCCAGCTTGCCGTCGCGCGCCAGCTGCGTCACGTCGCGGGCGTATTTCTTCAGCGCGTCGAACGTCGCCTCGGCATTGGCGCTGGTTACCTTGCGGCCCTTGCGCACGTCATTCACGGCCTTTTCCAGCGCCTGCGGTGTCGCCCCGGAATCGCGCAGCGCGCGCCCGGCCGCACCCATGTCCGCGGCCAGCGCCACCAGCAGCCGGTCCTGCGCCACATACTCGTCGCCCGCCTTCTGCGCCGCCTGCGCCGCGCCATCCAGCACGCGCACCAGCTCGGACGTCACCTGCGGCTGGCCGGCGCCGGAACCCTGCACCTTCGGCATCCTGGCCATCTCGCCCTCAATCGCCTGGCGCGCCCGTTCCGGATCACCGCCGGCGGCCTTGATCAGGCCGGAGGCAGCGCCTTCCTCGTCGTCCAGCAGCGCCTTCAACAGGTGTTCGGGGGTGATCCGCTGGTGGAACTCCCTGATGGCAATGGTGCTCGCCGCCTGGAGGAATCCACGTGCGCGTTCGGTGAGTTTCTCGATATCCATGTCTCGGTTCCTTTAACGTAGGCAACCGGCCCGTCGCACCCCCTCAACAGGCAGGTGGACGCAGCCTTTCGATCTGCCACATGGTATGCACCACCATACGGCTTCAAGGGGAATTACGTCGTGCGCATCGAATATCTCTACCGCTTCCCGATCAAGGGTCTCATGCCCGAAGCCCTGGAGCGGACGGAGGTGGAGACCGGCAAGTGCATCCCCTGGGACCGCGCCTTCGCCCTCGCCTGGGGCGACAACGACTTCGACCCCGCCAACCCGGACTACCGCCGCCCCCGCCTGTTCATGTGCGGCAAGCTCAACGCCAGCATCGCCCTGCTGCGCGCCAGCTTCGACGACCGCAGCGGCGAGATCGCCCTGCTGGCGCCGGACGGCACCGGCGTCACCGCCAACGGCCGCTATCCGGAAGGCCGCGAGCAGATCGGCGCCTTCCTCACCGCCTACCTGGGCGAGGAAGCCCGCGGCACGCCGCGCTTTGTCCACACCCCCGGCCACAGTTTCTCGGACCAGCGCCGGCAACTCGTCAGCCTGATCAGCCTGGACAGCCTGCGCGATTTCGAGACCAAGGCCGGCGCCCGCCGTCACCGCCGCCGCTTCCGCGCCAATATCTGGTTCAGCGGCGCCGGCCCCTGGGCGGAATTCGACTGGATCGGCCGCGAAATCCAGGCCGGCGGCGCCCGCCTGCGCATCACCGCCCGCATCGGCCGCTGCGTCGCCACGGAGGTGAACCCGGAAACCGCGCAGCGCGACGCCGACCCGGTCGGCGAACTCCAACGCTTCTATGGCCACACGGACCTCGGCGTGTATGCCGAGGTCATCGAGGGCGGCCGCTTTGCCGTGGGCGACGGGATCGAATTGTTGCCCGAGTAGGGCCGGGGTAAGGGCTACTTCAGCCCCGCCACCAGCTCCGTCACCAGTTTGCCGGAATTGCCGGCTTCCTTGCACAGCCTGGGCAGGCCCTCACCCACCTTGTCCAGTCCGGCCTTGGTCAGCGGTGCGTTGGTAGCGGTGTCGCGCAGCGCCACCAGGAACGGCACCAGCTGGCGTGCTTCCTCCTTCCACAGCGGGCCGAGCTGCGCGCAGGTCATCGTCGCGAAGTCGCGGTCTTTCGCACCCTTCGCCGGCACCGCGACGCCGGAGGCGATGTCCACGAGCTTGCGTCCCGCTCCGTCCGACCCATCGCAGCCGCGCTTCAGCGCCTCGCCCACCGCCTTGTCATAGTCGGGCGAATACACCGTCCGCTTACCCAATGCGGTCAGGCGCCCGGCCACCGCGCTTGTCAGCATCCGCGGCGTCACGGCCTCGCCTTCCTTGCGCGCCGTGGCACAGGTCACCGTCGCCAGGTCGATCGGGTCATCCGCCGCCTGGGCAGGCATGGCCCCCAGCAGAGCAGCGGTGGCGGCAAGCAAAACGGCAAGGCGCATGGTGGGTTCTCCTTTCATGGACAGATCGTGCAGTTAGTTTCCTCCGCAAGACCCATCGCGCGCAATTCCACCGTTCCTGGCCACCACTGCCGTTTTTCCTTGAAGCGGGCACACCTCCCGGGTCACGCTCGCCACCAACAATCGGGAGATTCCAGGAATGACACACCGTCGCATATGGCGGCGCGCCATCGGCGCGTTCGCCCTTGCAGTCGTCGCGCAGGTCGCCACGCCCACCCATGCCGCCTGGCCCGACCGCCCGGTGAAGCTCGTCGTGCCCTATCCCGGCGGCGGCTCCGCCGACCTGCCGGCGCGAGTGTACGCGGAAGGCCTGCAACGCAAGTTGGGCAAACCCTTCGTCGTGGAAAACCGGGCCGGCGCCGCAGGGGCCATCGGCGCGGAGGCGGTGATCCGCTCCGCGCCGGACGGCTACACCATCTACTGCGGCCCCAATGGCCCGATCGTACTGCTGCCGCTGATCCGCCAACTGAACTACAAGCCGACCGACCTGGTGCCGATCGCGCCGTATGGAGAGGTCGTCTACGCCATCGGCGTGCTGGCGGAGATGCCGGTGAACAACCTGAAGGAGTTATTCGCCCAGGCCAAGGCCAACCCCGGCAAGTTCTCCTACTCCTCCCCCGGCGCCGGCAGCGCCACCAACCTGCGCGGGGAGGCGATGAAGAACCTCGCCGGCGTGGACATCACCCACATCCCCTACCGCACCGG
>Ga0315912_10001966_pt1 | contig 23121 bp, 20 predicted proteins | sample VfabasoilMG_FD_204469 | JGI IMG/M metagenome (GOLD analysis project Ga0315912, IMG submission 204469) | Garden soil microbial communities collected in Santa Monica, California, United States - V. faba soil | ecosystem: Environmental > Terrestrial > Soil > Garden | place: USA: California... | reverse complement strand
GCCAGAAGCGTTGTTCTGGACGTTCTTCTTCCCAATCGTGATGTCGGTGGCGATGGCGATCGCATTTCCCGCGAGCGGCGCCCAGACCGTGCGCGTGGGGGTGTCGCCCGGCTCCGGCTCCGATGGATTGCGCCAATCGCTCTCCTCGGCAAAGGACGTCATCGTCAAGGAGGTCCCGCCCGACGACCAGCTGCGCGCGCTGCGAAACGGGGAGGTGCACGTGATCGTCGAGCCAGGCGATCCACCGACCTATCGCTTCGACCCGATGCGCAACGAAAGCCGGCTCGCGCGGCTGGTCGTTGACGAGGTGTTGAAAGGGGCGGGTGGGAGGCAGGAGCCGTGGCGCGCGAAGGAGGATCTCGTCGCGATTCCCGGCTCCCGATATGTGGACTGGCTGATTCCGGGAATCATCAGCCTCGGTATCGTGAACAACAGCCTCTGGAGCATCGGGTTCATGACCGTCCAGGCGCGACTGCGCAAGCTGCTGAAGCGCCTCGCCGCGAGCCCGATGCGCCGAAGTGACTTCCTGATGGCGCCAGTGCTCGCTCGCCTCGTCTTTCTCGGGCCGGAGGTCGCGGCTCCGCTCGTGTTCGGCGCCATCGCGTTTGGCATGCCGATTCGCGGGGGACTTGTCAGCATCGCCGCGATCTCGATCCTTGGCGCCCTGATGTCCGGCTCGCTTGGGCTGCTGATGGGGAGCCGCGTGCGCACGTTCGAAGCCGCCTCCGGCCTGATGAACCTGATATCGGTGCCGATGTGGGTGCTCAGCGGCGTCTTCTTCGCATCGTCGAATTACCCCGATGCGGTTCAGCCCTTTATCCAGCTGCTGCCGTTGACGGCGCTCGTCGATGCGCTGCGCGCGGTCGTGCTCGAAGGTGCGTCGTTCACGTCCATCGCGAACGAGCTGGCGATCATGGCGGGCTGGACCATCCTGCCGTTCGCGATCGCCTTGAAGATTTTCAGGTGGCGCTGACGATCACGTCGCGTGGCTTGATTCCTGTCTTGATGCCTTGAAATGCCGGAGCCCGCAGCATCCCGGCATTCGTTTGCTCGATGAAGGTGGCCTCGCAGACGAGCGTCGGCATGACCCAGTGGCCTGTCCTGGCGATTGGCCCTCCGGGGGGCGGATCGAATGGACATGCGGGCCGTTCGATCGACTCGAGGCGTGCCCGCAGATCGCGAGCCACGCTGTGGGTGAACCCGGTGCCCACGCGGCCGCAGTACACCAGCCGCTTGCCGTCGTAGCGTCCGACGAGCAACGCGCCGAGCCCTCTCTGCGCGCCTTCCTGATCGGTGAAGCCGCCGACGACGAACAGGCCGCGGCGAAGACATTTGATCTTGCGCCAGCTGTCACGGCGTCCGGGTTGATAGGGCAGGTCACGCCGTTTGGAAATGATGCCTTCCAGCCCGAGGCTGCATGCCTGGGCGAAGACGTCACTGCCGCGTCCTTCAACGTGCTCCGCGTAGCGCACGCGAGCGGTCTTCGACGGCCCAACAAGTTTCAGAAGGCGAGCTTTACGCACGTCGAGCGGTTGGCGCTCAATGCGTTCACCATCGAGATGAATCAGGTCGAACGCAAAGTAGACGAGGCCCTTTCGCGGTGAGCGCTTGGCCACCGCCTGCTGCATCGCCTCGAAGCTGCTGCGCCCGGTTGGGAGGATCACCACCAGTTCGCCGTCGATCAGCCCGTTCGTGATGCCCAGTGCGCCGATGGCCTCGGTGATTTCAGGGAACTTCGCGGTCCAGTCGAGCCCGTGACGGCTCACCAGCCTGATGCGCCCGTTGGAGATCAGGCAGCCGACGCGATAGCCATCGAGCTTGATCTCGTGCACCCACTGGTCGCCGGACGGAGGGACCTTGGCCAGTGTTGCGAGCTGCGGATTGTACTCAGTGGTCGCCACGAGAGTCGGGCGACAGCGTAGCAGGGTTTCTTGACGAGTTCCGGTTCGGATACAGTGAAGAGATGAGTGCTACGCCTCCACCCGAAGTCTGGCAGCGCGGAGCGGTGCCTGGATATGAGCCGCTACTGATGCCCGTCGTTCACGCGCTGATTCAGGTGCGCGAAGATCTCGAGAGCCTTGTCCCTCTCATTCCCGATGCCAACGTGTGGCTGCGTCCGGGCGGAGCGGCATCGATCGGCTTTCACGTCCGTCACACGGGAGGTGCGCTCGATCGCCTCTTCACCTACGCGCGCGGAGAGCTTCTGACCGGCGAGCAACGGACGGCGCTTCGCGAGGAAGGTGATGCGGGAGACCCGCCCGCGACGCTCGACTCGATAGTGACCGACGTCGGCAAGATCATCGACCGTGCCCTGAAGCAGCTTGCAGAGACACCGAGGGAGTCACTCCTCGACGAGCGCAAGCTGGGACGAGCCGGTTTGCCGACGACGGTCCTGGGTTTGTTGTTCCACGCGGCGGAGCACTCGACCCGCCACGTCGGTCAGGCGATTACGACAGCAAAAGTTCTCTCTGCCGATTAGAACGTGCACCAGTAACCAGCGATACGCGGAACGGCTGCGTCCGAGGCATCATGGCCCTGACGGCGAGCGGCGCGGCGCGCGTGCAGTTCGCAGTGACGCTCCACATCGGCGGCGGCTTTACGTGCGGCCTCGACGTCGATCGCTGATTTGCCGTCCGAGTACCGAACGGCGCGCTCGGCCAGCATGATCGCCACGGTCGTGACGTTGGAGCGGTCCTGCATCCAGCGGTTGCCGAACGCCATCATCGCTGCGAGGAACTTCTCGCGGTAGTGATCGCGCCACCAGATGACCGCGTCATAGTCCACGGTCGTGCGCATCCCGACGACCTGGCCCACGGTAAAGAAGCAGTCGTCCACGATGTACTCGACCTGGCGTTCGAGCTCCTGGATCTCGACAAGCGATGGTGAGTTGAACGTCTCCGTCGATATCGCCAGCGAGTCGGTCACGTCCGTGTGGAATGGGTTCTGGCTCTCTTGGTTGCTCACGAGTATCTCCTTCGCTCAATAGGCTCCACGTCGGCTCGGACGCGTCGATCGGCTAGAACGTCGAGCTGATGTAATTGGTACAACGAGCCGCGCGGTTAGCTTTGGCTCGCCTTCGGTGTGGACACGCCTTCGCGTTCCGCGCTCATCCGGCAGCCGGTCTCGACGTCGTTGGACGCCAGCGCTGCCGTGCGGAGGTCGATCGAGGGTTGATCCCCGGCATGGTGCAGCGCGCGCTGGCCGAGGAAGCGGCCGACCGCCGTGACGCGATGACGATCGCGCAGCCAGGAGTTGCCATTCGCCGACATGGCGTGGAGAAAGAAGGCGCGGTAGCGGGCACGCCACCACGGGATTACGTCGAAATCGAGGCTCTTCTGTGTGCCGACCGCCTGGCCGACAGCGAAGAAACAGTCGTTGAGGATGTAATCAACTTCTTGCACTGGCGTCATGAGGACCTCGATGGAGGAAAAAGGCCTGTCCATCGGAGAACGTCGCTCACGCTCACCCGGTACACGGAAAATTGCTTAGCCGGGCTGTGGGAAGAGGTGACCTTGAAGCCAGCGGAGGCGTGTCCGCAGGTCTGCGGCGCTGATTGGCCGACGCGAAACGACCGGTGAGAGCGCATCGTTCAGGAACGCAGCGAATGCAGCCGGGCAGTCGGCGCGATAATCGCGAATGTCCGGCAGCGCGCCGCGTTTCAGTGTTTTGACGAGATCGACGATCGACTCGCCGGCCAGCGGGTGTTGCCCCGCATACGCCTGATACAGCACGACGCCCAGGCCCCATAAATCGAAGGACGGCTGGGGCTGCTGACCGGCCAGCGCTTCCGGCGACAGGTATAAGGGTGTTCCAACCAACTGCTGCGTGACCGTGAGGCTCGTTGTAGGTTCAACGCCCCACGTCAATTCAGCAATGACCTCGGGATCGCTCGGGATAACGGCTGGTGGTGTTCCAGCCTTGCGCGAATGCTCGAGTATTTTGGCGAGGCCGAAGTCGAGGATCTTCGGGGTGCCGTCAGCCGCGTAACCGATGTTGCTCGGCTTGATGTCGCGGTGAAGCACGCCCGAGGCGTGCATGACGTCGAGCGCGTCCGCGAGCTGCGTCCCCAGCTCGATGACTTCTTCCAGCGCAATCGGCCCACGACTGAGCGAATCGAGCAGCGTTCCTCCCTCGAGATACTCGAAGATCAGAAGGGGCGTGCCCTTCCACTCTTCGGCCCCGTAGATCAGCGCGAGGTTCGGGTGAGTGACGTTTGCCATCGCTCGCGCTTCCATGTGCAGGCGCGCCGCGTGCTTCAGTCGGATGGCGGGTAATGTCTTGATTGCAACTTTTCGGTCGAGCGCCAGATCCACGGCGAGATACACGACGCCGGTCCCGCCGGCACCAATGAACCGCTGAATCTGGAACTTGCCTTTGACGTTCAACGGCAGCGCCGCTTCCACCGTCGGACTGCCGCAGTCGCAGTGGCGCGTGGCCGGTTTCCACATCGAGTGGCACTGCGGACAACGCTCGGCCGGTTCGTTTACCCAGTCGGCGCTTGCCACGTCACCCGGCTCCGACTCCTCGGTGACCCACCCTCGTTCCCGCAACTGGCTGTTCTCGAGCTTGAGCGCGGCCTGTCCGCTCATCGCGGTGATCAACATGCAGTCACGCTCGGTATAGGGCAGGCCGTTCAGCCCTTCTCCGATCCCGACCACACCGAGCAGTCTGCCCGGCGACCCGATCAGCGGCGAGAACAACCCAAACCCGGTTTTGGTGAGCCAGACGCGATCGTCCGACGGAAGCAGCCCTGCGAATGGCCCATCCGCTCGATAGCTCAATTGAATTTCAGTGCGGATCGATCGAAGGATGCCAAGAAGGGTGGACCCGCCGCCAAGCGGCGGCACTGCACTCTCGAGCGACACGAGCTGTTCCTTGCGCTCGTCCACCATCAGCACCGCGACGGACGAAGGACGCAGGGCACGTTCGATCTCGAGCTTCAGGATGCCCGAGATGTCTCGAATCGTCCGCGCTGTTCGGAGCCCCTGCTCCAGCCTTGCCAGCGACTCCGTGTGATCGCTGGCGTCGCGACTGAACCACCGATCGACGTGCTGCAGAATCTGATGGCGGAAGGTCAGGATGCCAAAGCTCACCAGCGACAGGAGCACGGGCTCGAACGGCCGCCGTACGGTGAGGTACTCCTCGACGCGCAGCGATCGATTGTTATAGATGTCGAGCACCACATAGAGGAGTGGAAGCAGAATCGCGCACCAGACCGAGGTCTTCGCGAGACCGTACTGCAGCGTCCGGCGAATCACCAGGTGGAGATCCATCACCTGATTCACGGCGACCGCGTACGCAGTTGTCGGCACGATCGACGCGAGCGCGATGTAGACGATCACGCCGACACGAGCGCGCCACACGGGGCTCGTCAGCGACGGAATCAGCGGTGTCAGCAAAACGGCGAGCAGAACAGGGGAAAGCGCGATCCCGAGCGAGGCAACGAACCACGTAATCTTTCGCCGGTTTGCCGCAGTTTCCACACGCGACTTCCAGACGAGATACGGAATTCCCGGAGCGGCCACAGTGAAGAGCATCGGCCAGTAGATCCCTGTTGCGGATGTTCGATCGAGAAGCCGCATGGCCTCGGTCGCTGTGTCAGTGCACACCGCGAACGCGAGCGCGGCGTTGGCGGTGAAGAGCGCGATGCCGACGATGCCGGAGGCCACGAGGAACGCTTTGCCGATCGAGCGGGCCCACTGTGGCCTGGGCTCGCTCGGGAAGATCCACACGAACTGCCAGAGTGCGAGGGCGAGAAACGCCTCGGTGTAGAGCGGGGCGGCGATCGACGCCAGCGTAGACCAGCCCCCCCCGTTCAGCAGCTGTAGCAATGGACCGTTGTTGAATGACGAGGCGATCACGAGAAACAACACGCCGAGCGCCCGCACGCGCTGATCGCGCGCGCTGCCGGCCACGAGCAAGATGCCCGAGACGCCAAACAGCACGACGTTGAGGCTCGATGCCCACGGCACCGCTCCTGACGTCACAAACGACCAGCCGATGACCATCGCGACTCCCGAAAGGGCGAGCTTTGCGACGGTAATTGCGGCCACTGCCAGGGAGAGACCAAACAGTGCTCGCGCGCTGCGCGAATGATCGGCGACTACTGTGGCGCGGCGCGCCCGGCCGATATCTGCAATGACTTTGAATTGGCGTACGAGCTCGGGGTCGGCGCTTTCGAGGCGCTCGGACTCACGCCAGTCGATAGTGGCATGATCCGCGACAGCCGCGGCTAGCGATTCACCGGACTCTTCATCGCTCACAGCGCATCTCGTCGCTGAGTCGGAGAAGAGCCCGACGAACAGCGACGCGGGCGGCGCCGGGCGTGGGTTTCTTCAAAATGAGAGCGAGCTGCTCGTAGCTATAACCAAGCTCGATGCGCCCGACGATGGCTTCGCGGTCGCCGGGCATCAGTCGCGTCAGGGCATCGTCGTAGCGGCGGCGATCTTCTTCGTTGATCGCCAGCTCCAACGGCGACGCGCCGCCGTCTGCGGACGTATCGGTCAACTCGGCTGGCGCCGGATGACGTGCCGCGTAACGGAAGCGATCGCGAATGCGGTTGAGAAGCGAGCGTCGCAGGTACCCGAGGAGCGCCCCCTCGCGTTGGGGCTCGAACGAGCCGAGATTCCGGATCGTTTGCAGGATGGTTTCTTGCACGACGTCGGCCGTATCAACGGAATTGCGCGCCCAGCGTGGGATGCGTCCGTGCGCCCAGCGGTGCAGCGACGGGAGATACCGCTGAAAGAGACGATCGAGCGCGCTGTTGTCCCCGGCGCGCGCGCGTCTGAGCAGTTCGAGCGACGGGGGATTGGAAACAGGCGGATTCGTCATAGCTGGTCCGGCCACAAAGTGCGCCCCTGGCGCATATTGTCATGAAGGCCAGCACGGCGGCAAGGTTGGGACCACCTCAGCATGTACGGGACGAAACCCCGCGGCGTTCTCCACTCGAACGGGCCGGACATGATGTTCGGCCCCAGGAGAATGGTCTAGCAGCCATGACGTCTTTACTTTGGTTTGTGGCGCTTGTCATCGGCGGAGTCGGTGGAGCACTCAACGCAGTGTTGTCGGACCACGCGCGCCTGCTGCCGTCGATCGTCACGTTGACGCCGGGCGGAACGCGGGTCGTCCGCATCGGTATCGTCGGCAACATCCTGACCGGAATGATCGTGACGCTCTGCTTGTTCTGGGCGATCCAGGCAGCAGGGTCCACGCTCAACGCCAACGGCAGTCTCGGGTTGGTGCTTCTCGGGTTGAGCAATCTCTTCATCTCGTTCGTGTCGGCGCGCTGGGTCACAAACGAAGTGGACAAACTGGTGTTGCGCAAAGCGGTCTTCAAGGCCGCGAGTGCGCCAGCCGCGCATCCTGATACGGTCGATCAGATGGAGCTCGCGCCACCGTATACGCTCTATACACTCGCGGAACGATTACAGCCGCGCCGCGCGGGACATCGATAGCCCGCGCGAAGGCGCTGAAAAAGGGGCATGGTACAATTCGGGTTTCTCTCTGAGCCCGGGCCCCTAGCTCAGTGGTAGAGCACCTGACTTTTAATCAGGGTGTCCCGGGTTCGATCCCCGGGGGGCCCACCATCATCCTTGCTTCGGCTCGTCTTTGTAAGCCTCGCCTGCCGGAGCTTGTGTATCTGACACCTGATCCTCAGTGGCGCCGATGTGCGCGTCGCTGCGATCGAGCTTCTCATCACGTCTCTTCTTCAGAGGGATGCGCGGCTTCTCGGTCTCGTTGAGTGGGGCAGAACTGCCGTCTGCTTGTGGAGTTTTCATTCTTCCTCCTCTCGACGAGCTATAGCAATTTGATCTCCAGCCATATCAAGTTGATCTCGACAGCTGACGGCTGAGTCCTGCATGGCATCGCCGTTGCTCGGTCAAATACCGAAGAACGCAATGGCTACGTTGCCACGGAGATCACTATGCCTACCAACCAGAACCCAGATCAGGATCAGAACAGGGATCGCCACACGCAGAACCCGCCACCGACGGATCCCAACCAGCGCGAGCGCGAGAAACCGATGGACGATCCAGGCCGCGGGCAGGGCGACAAGTTCGAGAAGCAGCTGCCCGGCAACGACAAGAATCAGGAACCGCGCTCGTCGCGCGACGCGTAACCAGCGCAGCGCACGACGGGAAGTGCCGGATACCGGGCGAAGCGGGGATCGGTGAACGAGAGCTCGCAGCGAACGAACGTGGACGCTTTCGACGACTCGATGGTTCGAGCGTGAGTGCACGAGGCACAGAGCCCTGCGTTCGTTTCGCTCACTCGGTCAGACCCGCCGGATCACGGCGACATAATGTGGGCCGCCTTCCGTGAGGAAGCGGTCCACCTCCCACCCCGTTCCATCCACGATCCCCGACATCTCCGCGGCAGAGACGAGCAGATAGTCGAACCACGGGCCGATGAATTCGTTGAAGCGGATCCGTATGCGGATTTGTCCCGGCATGCGTCCGCGTCGACGATTGCGGCGCTGGTAGGCGATGTGTGCGCGCTGCCGCGTCTGGTGCGGATCGAGCGACTGCGCCAGGAGCACGGCGCCCTCGCGCGTGATGCGATGCAGTTGCTTCAGTAGCCTCTTCGCGCGCGCTCGACTCCCGAACAGGCCGAAGTTGTTACCGAACATCACAACGGTGTCGAAGGTGCCGGGTTTGAACCGCCCGATCTGTTCGAACGGCAGCAGGCGCGCATCTTTCACGCCTCGTGCCCGTGCCGTCTTCACGACGAGAGGCGAGTTGTCGATCGCCGTCACGCCGAATCCCTTCTCCTGAAGGTGCAAGGCGACGCGTCCGGCTCCGCACCCGACGTCGAGCGCGGTGTGTCCACGCGCAGACCGGATCGCCTTCCGCTCCGCGCCAGACCAGCCACGCACGTCCGCGAAGTACGACGCATTGCTCCCGGCAATGCTCATGAACCCATCGTCTCGTTCGACGATTTCCGCAGCGGAGCCGCCGCCATTCAGGCGGGCCCACATCTGTTGGCCGTATGCGTCGTGACGTGGAGAGATCGGTTTCACGATAGCCCTTAGTTTGGAGAAGCACGCTCGACGCGCTCGACCACCAGCACGTCGACTGGGCCAGTGGTCGATCGCAGTCTCAAGCCCAGTTGTTCTTCGATGGCGGTAAAAATCGAGACGGCTGCAGGGGCCGAGGGTGCGGGCGCATCGAAGTTGACCACGCCGCTAGGCAACGTCGATGCATACTCCAGGCGGAAACTGAAGACGTCCGTGAATCCGCTCTTATCGATGACCGTGCGTCCGGACTCCCCGCTGAGGAAATCGATGAGCGTTGACATTGGTACGCCCGCGGCCTCGAGCACGTCCTTTCGATCGGCCGAAGCGCTGCCTGCCTGTCGCCTGATTCCGCCGCACGCGAGCGGCCCGAACAGTACGGCCTTCTCCTTCGGAACGCAGCTCCCCTCGTTGGTCGGCACGATCTTGAGCCCATCCCGCACCGGCACCAGCTCGTAGACAGGCAGCTGTCTCGTCTCGTGGCGCAGCACCAGCTTGAAACGATCGGCGAGCAGCGATTCGAGCATCGGACGCATCTGCTCGAACGTCGTGCCCTCTGCGGCTCTCGCATCCACGTCGTACCGATCGCTGCTCACCCAACCGGGCGCTTCGAGAATCTGAAAGTCCCGGACGTCATAGGCGGCCTGGATCAGCACGCTCAGGGTCGTCGCATTGATGCCCTGCATCGTGTATCGGCCGTTTCTCGCAAAGCGCGCCCCGTTCCTCAGCACCATGAGGACGACCGGGTTCAGAGGCGGGAGGTTGCTGCTGTTGTTGGGTTTGATCGACGCAACCTCGAACTCAGTGGCTTTAACCGAGGGTGCCGGGCTCTGGGCCATCGCTGACGTGACGAGTGCCATGATGCCGGCGCCGATCAGCATGAGCATGCGAGACATCATAAGCACACTCGCGCTACTATTTGCCCCGCTCTCGAGGACAGTCGATGAAACGCTTTGCCCTTGTTGGAATGGTCATGACGGGCGCGCTGTTGGCGCCGGCGTCGAGTTTCGCTCAGATCTCGTGCTCGCGCGAAGGGTTGCAGCGCACGGTTGATCTCTACATCGCCGCCCAGACGAAGGGTGATACGTCGGGCTTACCCTTGGCGATGGGCCTCGGCTACGTGGAGAATGCGGCGCCTGCCGACATCAACAGCGGCGTGATCAAGACCGCGATGACGATCGATCACCACCGCAGCCTGCTCGATCCGTCAACGTGCCAGACGTTCACTGAAGTGATCGTGACCAACAAGGAGAAGCCGTACGTTCTCGGCACGCGCATGCGCGTCAATCGCGACAAGGTCGCCGAGATCGAGATCCTCTGGACCACCACCGGCTATTGGCTCTTCAACGCCGAGTCGTACTTGAAGTGGTCTTCGACAGAGAAGTGGGACGTCATTCCCGCAAACCAGCGTGATACACGCGACACGCTGGTCGCCGCCGCCAACGCGTACCTCGATGCGTTCCTCGAAGGGAAGAAGGACGGCGTGCCGTGGGGCTATCCGTGCAATCGCACTGAAGGTGGCGCTCACACCGGAAAGGGAGATCCCTCTGACAGCTGCGACGTCGGTGTTCCCAGCGGTGTGAATATCGCCAACCGCCGCTTCGTTGTCGATCCGACGATCGGATCGGTTGTGGTGTATTGCACCTTCGGCGCCGGCGGCCCCAACGGCGGCAGCGGCGCGCCCGATACGCATCTCTTCAGAGTCGAGAACGGAAAGCTGCGCTACGTGCACACACTGACGCATCTGTTGCAGTCAAGCTTCCGCGGTCGCGGAGCTGGTGGCGGTGGTGGGACCGGTGGAGCAGGTGGGCGAGGGAACTAGTTGCGCGGCTTCGGAGCGGCCTCGGCGCCAAGCGGTTCGGTAAACGGCTCCATGGGAATGCGCTCGTAGCGCACGTCGAGAATCTCCAGTTCCTCCGCTCCGCCCGGCGCGTGAAGCACCACGCTGTCGCCAGGTCCGGACTTCATCAGCGCGCGCGCCAGTGGCGACACCCAACTGACGTAGTGTCGATCCAAATCGACTTCATCGAGCCCGACGATGCGAATGACGCGTTCGGCGCCGGCGGCATTGGAGTAGCGAACAGTGGCGCCGAAGAAGACGTGTGTGGCGGCGCGACCAGATCTCGGAGTCTCTGGATCCACGACCTCCGCAGCGTCGATCCGTTTCGTGAGAAAACGAATCCTGCGATCGATCTGACGCAGCCGCCGCTTGCCGTACTGATAGTCGGCGTTCTCGCTGCGGTCGCCGTTGCCGGCGGCCCACGCCACCACCTGCGTCACGGCCGGCCGCTCTCTCGTCAAGAGAAACCGCAGTTCGTCTCTCAGCCGCTGCAAGCCGCTCGGCGTGATGTAGTTCTTGAGCCCGGCGAGTGGATCACGGGTGGGCTCTTCGACGGCCTGGTCCTGGTCGTCGTCTTCGCTGTCGGACTCTTTCGTGAACGCCTTGCTCATGCAGTATCGTCGCGGAGGACGCGCGGCCTGTCTAGCGACAGGCCGCGTGCCCCACAACATACCAGAGCGCGATCACACTCAGCGGCACACCAAGAAGCCACGCGACGAAGTAACGCATCTTGCTACCCTCCGCGACCGAGTGAGCAAGAACGCCGCCATCAGCGGCGGCGGGGCTTCGCCTTGGACGCGGCGTTTCTCGTGCCGGCGCCGGCGCCAACCGGCTCTTCGTGCCCGTTGGGATGGGCACGCTCTGCGGCGCCCTGATTGATCCCGCCTTCAGCAAGCTCGGTCAGCTTCTCGTCGGCCGCCTTCTCTTCATCGAGGTTCTGCTGCAGCAGGCTCACGACGTCGTCGTGCCCCATTGCACGGGCCCACGCGATGAGCGTGCCGTAGGCGGCCATCTCGTAGTGCTCGGCACGCTGGCCGGCAGCGATAAGGCACGCATCCATCGCCTCGTCATCGAAGTCCTCCTCCATGATCGATTTCCCCTCTTCGATGATCCCGGCGATGCCTTCGCAGTGCTTCCCGCGAACTTTTTCGTCGATGGTCTCGAACACCTGCTCGAGGCGCTCGATCTGTCCCTGTGTCTCCTCGAGGTGGGTCTCGAATGCCGTGCGCAATGAGTCGGATGTCGCGGCCTTCGCGAGCTTCGCCAGCGCCTTGGTCAGCTGACGTTCGGCATCGTATGTGTCGCGCAGCTCGTCGATGAATGCGTCGTGAAGGGTCCCTGCTTCAGCCATGGTTCTTGCTCCTTGGTCGTTCGATGGTTGGGGTGGTCGCGCATGCGTGGATCACGCGCGGCATCAATCGGGACGCATCACCACCTTGATGCACTGATCCCGCTTCTCTCTGAATGTGCGATACATCGCCGGCGCGTCATCGAGCGTGACGCGATGCGTGATGATGTACGAGGGGTCGATCTGGCCGGCTTCGATCCGGGCCAGCAGCCCCGGAAGGTATTTGTGCATGTGGGTCTGGCCCATCTTGAGCGTCAGCCCCTTTGCGAATGCGGCGCCGAGTGGAAATTTGTCCAGCCACCCGCCGTACACGCCAGGAATCGACACGGTGCCACCCTTGCGGCACGCGCTGATCGCCTGGCGCAGCGCATGCGGTCGATCGGTGGCCAGGTACATCGACGTCTTCGCACGGTCGTACCACGCATCGAGCGTCGTGCCGTGTGCTTCGAGGCCGACGGCGTCGATACACGCGTCCGGCCCCTGCCCGCCCGTCATCGCGCGAAGCGCGTCGAGGACGTCCACTCGCGTGTAGTCGAGAATCTCGGCCTTCCCCTGTGACTCGGCGAGTGCGAGCCGTTCCGGAAAGCGATCGATGGCGATGACGCGCTCCGCACCGAGCAGGTACGCACTCTTGATCGCGAACTGACCAACCGGTCCGCATCCCCACACGGCGATCGTGTCGCCGGGACGAATGCTGCAGTTCTCCGCAGCCATGTATCCGGTAGGGAAGATGTCTGACAGGAACAGCACCTGCTCGTCGGTGAGCGAGTCAGGGACCTTGATCGGTCCGACATCGGCGAAGGGGACGCGCGCATACTCGGCTTGTCCACCCGGGTAGCCGCCGTACATGTGCGAGTAGCCGAAAAGCCCGGAGCCGGAATAGCCGGTGAGCTTCTCGACCATCCACGCATTCGGGTTCGAGTTGTCGCACAGCGACCACAGGCCTTCCTTGCAGAAGTAGCAGCGCCCGCACGCGATCGTGAACGGAACAACGACGCGATCGCCCACCTTGAGCGAGTGGTTCTCGCGACCAACTTCGACGACCTCGCCCATGAACTCGTGCCCGAGGATGTCACCCGACTCCATCGTCGGGATGTAGCCGCCGTAGATGTGCAGATCGGATCCGCAAATCGCGGTCGCCGAGATCTTGACGATGGCATCGCGCGGGTTGAGCAGCACCGGGTCCGGCACCTGCTCGACGCGGATGTCTTCTTTGCCGTAGTAACGAACGGCCTTCATCGCGTTGCCTCCGCACTCGGCAACGAGGCCTGCGCCACTTCGCCGGCTTCGAGAATCTGTTTGAAGAAGCGAAGGTCTTCGCGAATGGTCTGCGACGGCGCACGGCCAAACAGCGAGGCCACGAATGCCCCCGCGCTGCCGGCAGGAGGCGCGTATTGGAGGTGCACGGTGAGCTGGGTGCTGCGACCGCCGCGAACCTCGTCGAAGTTGACGGAGCCGGCCGTCACGACGTCGGAGCCTGGCAGTGAACGCCACCCGAGCGTCTTGTTTGGGACGTCGTTGATGATCTCGGCGTCCCACTCCACGCGAAGCCCCGCTGGCCCTTTCGCAATCCAATGCGATGTGCCGTTGGAGTCTTGCGTCACGCTCTCGAGGTGGGCCATGAACTGCGGAAGATTCTCGAGACGACGCCAGAAGCGATAGACGTCGGCGATCGGCTTCTCCAGCCGGACTGCCTCTCGAACGTGAATACCCCGGCTTCCCCCAAGCGCGACTTTGGTGTCGTCGCTCGGCAAAAGCTCCGAGACGAAATGCGGCCACTCACCAGTGACGCCGCGGTAGAGCAGCGGAGCTGATGCGGCGGCGACCCACATGTTCGCGGGTGAGCGTCGTACGACGCCGTACAACAGGAGCAATGCTCCCGCTCCGAACATCGCCCATCGCTCTGCCTCTGCCATCGATAGATGAGAGCTCTCTAAAGCATCTGTGCGCATGCCCGCGAATCGAGCATGACGTGTACCAGGAGTTGTGCGGCGATGAGCGATCGAAATGCTCGGATCAACGATTGCAGAGTATCGAAGATGGCACCCCGGCCTTTGTAAATTGGAGAACCATGCCTTCACGTCATCTGATCGTCGTAGGCGGTTCGGCAGGCAGTCTCGCGCCGCTCATGTCGGTTGTCGAAGGGCTGCCTTCGTCCTTTCCAGGCACGGTGCTGGTCGTTGTTCATGGTTCATCGGAGGGGCCTGGCAATCTGGCGCGGATCCTGGAGCGAGTCAGCCGGGTTCCGGTCGCCACGGCGACGCATGGTCAACGACTCGACCGAGGTGTGTTCGTCGCACCACCGAATCATCACCTCCTCGTCATGCGTGGCCGGCTTCTTGTGACCACCGGTCCAAAAGAGAATGGGTTTCGACCGTCAATCGACGTTCTCTTCCGGACGGCGGCCCATTCCTACGGCCCGAAAGTAATTGGCGTCGTGTTGTCGGGGGCGCTCGACGACGGAGCGGCCGGTCTTTTCGAAATCAAGACCATGGGTGGACTGGCGATCGTCCAGGATCCTGAAGACGCCACTGTGTCGGCCTTGCCTCGAACCACCATCGCACTTGTTGACGTAGATTTCGTGGTGCCTGCTTCGGCCATCGCCCCACTGTTGTGCCGGGAGAACGTACTGCCACCTGGAGATGTGGCCATGAGCGATCAGCCTGCTGACCCCCAACTGCCGGGGGAAAAAACCAATATTGCCCAGATGAACGATTCGCTTGGAGCGCCTTCCGCCCTCACGTGCCCCGATTGCGGGGGAGCCCTCTGGCAGATCGAGGAAGGACGTCTGACTCGCTACCAGTGTCACGTCGGCCACCGCTACTCCTCTGAAAGCCTCGTCACGCTGCACGATGGGGTTGTCGAGGCGGCGTTGTGGACGGCCGTGCGCACGCTCGAAGAGCGGGCAGATTTGCGTCGCCGGATGGCTCGTCAGACTCAAGCGGCCGGGCTGGCCACCGTCTCTGAGTCATTCGACGAACAGGCGGCGGCCGCAGAGGAGCAGGCGAACCAGGTTCGTAACCTGCTTACGCGCCCAGGTGGACAGGCCGAAGCGTTCGAGAGCCAATCGGAGGACGTTCCGGCTCTACGCAAACGGCCACGACAGGGGTAGCATTGACGCCATTGAATGGCGAAGAAGACGAAGAGATCACAGAAGGCCAAGCGATCGGTGTCCACGCCGAAGGGCCGCGTCGTCCGGATGCGACCGCCCCGCCCGAAAGCTGAGGCCGCGGCGAGCACGACTACTCAATCGGACCAGCCTCCGCCGCGAGTCAATCGTCGTTCTGGTGACGACGTCACCATCGTGGGAGTCGGCGCATCGGCAGGTGGGCTCGAGGCATTCTCCAACCTGCTTCGCGTGTTACCAGCAGCACCTGGTTTCGCGATCGTGCTGGTGCAGCACTTGGCCCCGCAGCACGAGAGTGCACTGCCCACGCTGCTGACAAGCTACACGTCAATGCCGATCGCGCAGGTCACGGAAGGCATGCGAGTTGAGGCAAACCGTCTGTATGTGGTTCCCCCGAACGTGCAGATGGGTTTGTCCGATGGCCACTTCCACTTGAAGCCGCGGCCAGACGATGGCACCCAGTACCACCCGATCGACTTCTTTCTCGTGTCTCTCGCCGAGCATGCGCAGCGCCGCGCGATCGGGATCATCCTCTCGGGCACGGCCTCTGACGGTGCGGCCGGTGTGCGTGAGATCAAGGCTGCGGGCGGCATCACGCTGGCCCAGACGCCATCGACGGCGAAGTACGACGGCATGCCACGCGCAGCCATCGCCACCGGCATGGTGGACATGGTGCTGCCGCCCGCAGACATCGCCGCCAAGCTGACGGAGATCGCGGCACATCCCTACATTCGCGAGGTCATTCCGACGAGTGGCGACGAGCTGAATGTTCGTGACGAGCAGCTCCGGCGCATCTTCGAATTGCTGCGTCCCGCTAGCGGCATCGACTTCAGGCACTACAAGCTCCCGACAATCAAGCGGCGTCTGCTCCGGCGCATGGCGCTGCACCGTCTGACCGACGTCCAGCACTACGTGCGGCTCCTCGAGCAGACGCCAGCCGAAGTCCGCGCGCTCTACCAAGACCTCCTGATTCACGTCACCCGATTCTTCCGCGAACCAGAGTCGTTCAAGTCGCTCGCGCAACAGGTATTTCCGAAGCTGATCGAGGGCCGGCGGGAGGAGCAGCCTATTCGTGCATGGGTGTCCGGGTGCGCGACCGGTGAGGAAGCCTACTCATTGGCGATCTCGCTGCTCGACTACCTGCAGGACCATCACCAGCAGGAGACACGCATCCAGATATTTGCGACCGATGTCAGTGAAACGGCGATCGAGCATGCGCGCGCCGGACTGTACCCGGCGAGCATCGAGTCGGATGTTCCGCCAGAGATCCTCCGCCGCTATTTCTCGAAAGTCGATGGCAGTTACCGCGTCAGCAAGATGGTGCGCGATCTCTGCGTGTTTGCGCGTCAGGATCTCACCAAGGATCCGCCGTTCTCGCGTCTCGATCTGATTCTGTGCCGCAACGTCCTCATCTACATGGATGTCGTGCTGCAGCAACGGCTGATCTCGGTGTTCCACTACGCACTCAACCCGGAAGGATTCCTTGTCCTCGGTACGGCCGAAACGGTGGGCTCGCAGGTCGGGCTCTTCAGTCTCGCCGACAAGAAGTTCCGGATCTATCGCAAGAAGCTCGCGGCGCGGACGCCGATGGCGATCAGTGTGGACTACGCACCGCCGGGGCTGCCCAAGAAGCGTATCTCGCCGGACGCTCCGCAGGCAGAGAAGGCGCTGCAAGGCGAAGTGGCTCGCATCATCTTCGATCGCTATGCGCCACCCGGGGTCGTCGTCGATCCCGAGATGCAGATCGTCCAGTTCCGTGGCCAGACCGGCGCCTATCTCGAGCCGGCGCCAGGCGAAGCCAGCTTGAACCTGTTGAAGATGGCGCGCGAAGGGCTGCTCTACGGTTTGCGGACTGCGCTCCATACTGCCCGCAAGACACGAACGGCCGTGAAGAAGACTGGCCTTCGGGTGAAAACGGCGCGCGGGTGGAAGGCGGTGAACATCGACATCGTTCCGCTGACGTCGTCGGGACGGCAGCACTACCTGGTCCTGTTCCAGGAACCGGATCGGCGGCGATCCGAAGCGGAGGAGACGCCCGTCGAGTCGGAGCGGGCCGTCTCCTTCCGTCAACGGGGAAAGGAGCGGAAGACTCAACTTGATCTACTCGAGCGCGAGCTCGCGGCCAGCCGCGAGTACTTGCAGTCCATCATTCAGGAGCTCGAGGCGGCCAATGAGGAGCTGCAGTCGGCGAATGAAGAAATCCTCTCGAGTAACGAGGAGTTGCAGAGCACGAACGAAGAGCTCGACACGGCCAAGGAAGAATTGCAGTCGACGAATGAGGAGCTCAACACCCTCAACGAAGAACTGCACGGGCGCAACGAAGAGTTGAGTCGCGTCAACAGCGATCTCGTGAATCTGCTCGGAAGCGTCCAGATCGCGATCGTGATCATCTCGAGCGATCTCCGGATCCGTCGATTCACACCGATGGCCGAGCGCGTTCTCAACCTGATACCTGGCGACCTCGATCGCCCGATCGGTCATATCAAGCCGAACATCGACTGCCCGGATCTCGAGCAATTGATCCTCGAGTCGATCGATTCGGTGTCGCCCATCGAGCGCGAGGTGACCGATCAGAATGGACGCTGGTACTCGCTCCGGGTGCGCCCCTACAAGAACGTCGAGAACAAGATTGATGGGGCCGTGCTCACGCTCTTCGACGTGGACGTCCCCAAGCGATCGGAGCAGCGCATCCGTCAGGCGAAGGAATACACCGATGCGTTGATGAACGTCATCGATCAACCAATCGTGGTGCTCGATTCGGACCTCCGCGTCCAGATGGCCAACGACAGGTTTGCCCGAGCGGTCGGGCTTTCTCCCGCGGCAATCATGGGCCACCACCTGCCAGAGTTACACGGGGACTGGAGTCTCGCTGCGGTTCACGAGCGCATTTGCCTGTGGCCCGACGGCGATTCCGCGTTCGAGCGAGTCGCTGTTCAGGTGAACCACGACGGTGGTCCACCCCGCACCATGTGGCTCAGCGGGCGCCGGGTGCCATGGCATGAGTCGCCGGATGCACGAGTTTTGCTACTCGTTTTCTCGGGGTCGGAGGCATCCGTAGAAGAGGACTAGTGCAAGGGAACCTATGGGTACTCCTAGAGGTCGCCACGATCAGAGGGATCCGCTCGCGCGATTGAAACAACTTCGCCCGGAAGACATCGGGCCCGAGGCGTTTCGAGCGATCGTTCTCGAGTTGGAAGTTCATCAAGAGGAGCTCGCCGCTCAGAACACTCAACTGATCGAGACGCAGCACGCGCTCGAGCAATCGAGAGATCGATACTTCGATCTGTACGATTTCGCACCGATCGGCTTCATGACGCTCACCGAGAGCGGCGTGATTAACGATGTCAACCTGACCGGCGCGACTCTCCTGGGAAGGGAGCGCAATCGGGTCCTCGGTGTTCCCTTCAACGTCTTCGTCGCGAAAGACAGTAAGCTGGCTTTTGCCGATCACCTTCGCGAGAGCCTGCAACTCGAGCACGCGAGTGCGACGGTGGAGTTGCGATTGAAGGCCGGGGGTTCACCGCAGGAAGTTCAACTCATCACCAGGCCCTACCATGGCAACATCGATGGCAAGCCCGGCCTGCAAACCGCCCTGGTCGATATCACACATCGAAAGCACCTCGAGCGTCAGCGCCGGGATGCTGAGGACTCACGCGACAAGCTCAGGCGCGACGGTGAAGTTGCCAACGCACGAGCCGAGGCCAAAGACCATTTTCTCGCCATGCTGAGCCATGAGTTGCGCACGCCGCTCACTCCCATCATGGCCACGTTGTCGAATGACCGGCTCCTCGCCTTAGCCCCGGAACCGCTCCGGGCGGCACTCCAGACCATGAAGCGGAACCTCGATCTCGAGGTCCGCCTCATCGATGATCTGCTCGACGTCACCCGCATCGCGAGAAATCGTCTCGTCCTGTCGCAGGAGCGAGTCAGCGTCCACGCGATCGTCCGGCAGGTGATTGAGATGCTTGACCAGGAAATCGGTCGTCGTGGTCTCTCAGTCACAATGGCTCTCGAGGCACCCGCTGAGTGGGTGATCGGCGACCCCGTGCGACTGCAGCAGGTCTTCTGGAACCTCGTTGGAAACGCGATCAAATTCTCTCGCAGGGGGGGTTGCGTGACCGTGACGTCTGCCGCTGGCCCTCCCGGGCAGATCCAAGTACGCGTGACTGACAGCGGAATAGGAATGGATCAGGATGTCGTCAGTTCGATCAACGATGAGGAGTCCACCGCGTCGCTGGCGCCGATTCAATCAAGCGGCGGTCTCGGGCTGGGTCTCGTCATTTGCCGAGGCGTGATCAAGGGTCACGGAGGAACGTTGCTAGCGAGCAGCGCGGGGATAGGGCGCGGCAGCACGTTCATTGTTCAGATCCCTATTGCCGCCGATCTCGAAAAACGGAACGAGCCGTCTCGTCTGTCAGAACAGCGGGAGGGCGATACAGCGGGCGTGCGTCGAATTCTCCTCGTGGAAGATCATCCGGACAGCGCCGATACGTTGTCGATGCTCCTCACCTATCACGACTACGACGTCTACGTGGCGCACACCGTGGAGGAAGCCATTGCCGCAGCCACTGACGGGCTGTTCGACCTGGTGATCAGTGACGTTCGACTGCCGGACGGCAGCGGTCTCGACCTGCTCCCCCACCTGCAGTCCAACCGTCCCATCCAGGGGATCGCCATCAGCGGTTTCGGGTCCGACGACGACCTGCAGCGCAGCCGGCGCGCCGGTTTCAGCGCGCATCTCACCAAGCCGGTGGACTTCGAGCGGTTGCTCGACGCGATTCAAAAAGTCAGTCGAGCGGCGCGCTAGAGCGGCTTTCACTTCCATGTAGCCGCCGTACTTTGTCCTTTGCCCTCGGTCCTTGGGTCCGTTCTGGATCGGACCAAGGACGAAGACCCAGGGACCAAGAACTCGCGTCCTGAGTCCAGCGGTCCTTGGTGCGTTGTGGACTATGGACTCGGGACCCGGGACGGACCAAGAACCAAGCCCCGAAGGACAAGGGACCGACACTACACCGAATTGCAACTAGTCGCGTCGCATGGCGACCAGTGGGTCCACCTTGAGCGCGCGGCGCGCGGGGACGTAACAGGCCAGGCACGCCACGATCAGGAGCGTCACGAGAACCACGGTGTACGTAGCCGGGTCGGTGGACGTGACACCCCAGAGCGAGCTCTCGATAATCCGCGTCAGCGACAACGACGCGACGAGACCGATCGCCGTTCCGATACAAATCACCACGAGGCCGCGGCCGAGCACGCTGGCGAGCACGTCGCGCGCGGTTGCGCCAAACGCGACGCGGATGCCGATTTCGTTCGTGCGCTGCGTCACCGAGTGGCTCATCACGCCGTAGATGCCGACGACGGCGAGCAGGAGCGCGATGCCACTGAAGACGCCGAGCAGGATGACGTACTGACGGAACCCCTGCGTCTGCTGTGCAGCAAATGCAGAGACGAGTTGAACCGTGTTGATCGCATGCGCAGGGTCTAACTCACTCGCGGCGGCTCTCGCGCCGGGCAGCCAGTCCTCGAGGCGCGCGTGCGAACGGACGACGAAGGTCACGCTCTCCAACCCGAAGGCAGTAATCCCGGCCTGAATCGTCGGCAGTTGCTGATGCGGGACGTACATCTGGGGCTCAGGGTCGCGGTTGCGCAGATTGGGACGGATGTCAGGCACGATTCCGACGATCTGCCGCGGTTGGTCGTTGTAGAACTGAATCGAAATGGTCTGACCGATCGGATCCTCGTTGGGCCAGAACCGCTTCGCCATCGTCTCGTTGATGATCGCGATGGGCGGCGTCTTGAGCGTATCGAGGTCGGTGAACTCCCGTCCGCGCACGATCGGTACGCGCAGCACCTTGAAGTAGTCGCCACCAATTGGTAGCCAGCGCGCCGAGGGCATGTCTCGTTCGGCAGGTGGCACGCGTCCGGCGATCGTGAACGGAAAGCCTCCGGATCCGCCGAGTGGCGTGCTCAAGCGCATCGTTGTCACCTCGTCCACGCCCGGCAACGAGGCGATCCGGTCGCGAATCTGATTGACGACGGTGTTGATGCGCGGGTTCAGCTCGAACTCGAGCGATCCGATCGGCGTGATGTTGCCTGTCGCGTTGAAGAACCCGCGACCCGTGAATGCCATCTCGAGCGTCGTGAGATGTCTCGGGTCGAGCCCCGTATCGACGTTCGTCAGCCGCACCAGCGTGTTGATTAGCAAGCCCGCACCGGTGAGCAGTACGAATGCCGTGGACACCTGCAATACAACGAACGCGCTGCGGAGTCGCAACTTGCCCGCGGACGACGTCGCGCTGCGATCGCCGGCTTTAAACGCCGCCGACAGGTCCAGCCGGGACGTGCTCAGCGCCGGTAGCATTCCGAACACGATTGCCGTCAGCAGCGACACGACGGCGGTGAAGGTCAGGACCGTCGGGCTGAGCGACACGTCGTCCAGTCGCGGCAGCCATTGCGGTAACCATTTCAGCATCGCGCTCATGCTGAGCGCGACGACGATCAGGCAGGCGACCGCGCCCAGCGAAGCGAGCACCAGGCTTTCGGTCAATAGCTGACGGACGATACGCCAGCGTCCCGATCCGATGGCCGTTCGCACAGCCAGCTCGCGCTGTCGTGTCACGCCCTGGGCCAGCAGCAGACCGCCGACGTTTGCGCAGGCGATGAGCAGCACCAGCGCCGCGGTGCCTTGCAGGATCTGAAACGCCGACCGGAGGTTTCCGCCCACCATCGATTCGTCGAGCGGTACGACACGAATGCCCCAGCCCTTGTTCTGCGGCGAGTCTTCTGCGAAGCCAACGGCAAGCTGGTTCGCCGCTGCCTGTGCCTGTTCCAGGGTTACGCCGTCCTTCAACCGTGCCACGACGTCACGATTGCGCGCGGGGCTTCCGCGGCCGCGACCTGTCGCTCGCAGCGGCACGAAGTAGTCGGATTGGGCGTTGGCGAAGACGAACCCCGGTGGCACGACGCCGATGATGGTGCTCGGTGTGTCGTTGCCGCCGAAGTCCGCCACGCGAAGGCGCTTGCCCAGAATGTCTGGCGTTCCATTGAACCGGCGCTGCCACAGGTCGTAGCTGATGAGCATCACCTTTTCGGCATCACCGTGATCCTCGGCCTGAGAAAACCAGCGCCCCACCACTGGAGTCACCCCGAGCGCCTGCACGGCGTGATACGTCAGCATCTCGCCATCGAGCCACTCTGGCCCTGTCGTCAGTGCATCCTCGGGGTCTGCCACGTTACCGGCGACGCCGATGTAGCAACCGGCCGTAGTGAAAAACGAATCGCGCGTGGGGAGGTCGAGGCAGATCCCGGCGTTGGCGCGCCCCCGCTGCTCGGGTCTATTCGGCGGCGTGAACCACAGTTGTACGAGTCGATCGGGTTGCGCGTAGGGAAGCGAGCGGAGCAGGATGGCGTTCACGAGGCTGAAGACCATCGTGTTGGCCCCGATGCCGAGCGCAAGCGAGACGATGATGATCAGAGTCGTGCCCGGTTGCCGTGTGATGACGCGGCCGGCGTAGCGTGCATCGTGCAGGAACTCGCGCAGGAAGGTCATTGCTCGCGTCTCCTCGAAGGCATCGATCCTCGGGCGGGCAAGTCAATTGGCGTGCCGCCGGATTTCGGCGCAATTTCTGGAGTTGATTGTCTTCTGCTGTCCGCTCCCGGGACGATCTGGCCGGAACCGGACGGAGCCGGCGGTTCTGAGAGCCTACGGCGATGCGACGAGCATCTGCATCTGCGAGTCGGTCAATTGCAGATGGTAGAAGTCGGTGTAGAACGTCCGCACATCCTGTTCGAAC
>Ga0315912_10001965_pt1 | contig 23125 bp, 24 predicted proteins | sample VfabasoilMG_FD_204469 | JGI IMG/M metagenome (GOLD analysis project Ga0315912, IMG submission 204469) | Garden soil microbial communities collected in Santa Monica, California, United States - V. faba soil | ecosystem: Environmental > Terrestrial > Soil > Garden | place: USA: California... | reverse complement strand
ACGCGACCATCGTGCGATGCCGGTCCAGATGATCTGGCGTCAGATTCAAGCAAACCCCAACATCCGCGCGAAAATTTGAAATTGTCTCCAACTGAAAGCTGGAAAGCTCCAACACGTTCCACTGCTCCTCCCGCGAGGAAGCCACCATCGCCGCTGGTGGTGTACCGATATTGCCACCAACCTGCACGGGTATTCCCGCCGATTGAAGGATGTGCCCCGTCAATGCTGTGGTGGTGGTCTTGCCGTTCGATCCTGTGATTCCGATGGTCCGGCCTTGCAAGAAATAACTCGCCAGTTCCAGCTCTCCCATCACCGTAATGCCAGCTGCGCGAGCGGACTGAGCAACCGGAGCATCCATCGCCACTCCCGGAGAAAGCACAACCATATCCTGATCGAGACCGGCGGAAGCATCCTGCTGGCGGAATGCAAGGTTGCCAATTCCCGGCAAGGCAGTCAGCGGTCTTTCATCGCAGCCAGTCACGAGAGCACCCTGCTCACGAAGCAGTGCGGCTGCCGCCAAACCGGATTTTGCCATCCCGACCACTAACACTTTTGCTCCTTCTAATTCGATTCCCGATACTTTCACGCGTTACCTCAACTTCAAGGTGGTCAGCGCAAATAGCGCCATTACCAAACCTAGAATCCAAAATCGCGTGATAACCTTCGACTCTTCCCAACCCAATTCTTCAAAGTGATGATGTAGTGGCGACCGAAGAAACAGGCGTTTACCCCGCATACGAAAGCTCACAACCTGGAGCACAACCGACATCAGTTCCATCACGTAGACTCCGCCGATAAAAGGCAGCAGCAGCTCCTGTTTAATCAACACCGCAACGGTGCCCATGCCGCCACCAAGACCCAACGCACCAACATCGCCCATGAAGATTTCGGCAGGGTGGGCATTCCACCAAAGGAATCCGAGCGAGGCACCAGTCATGGCACCACAAAAAATCGTCAACTCGGCACCATTGGGAACCCGCTGTAAATCGAGGTAAGTCGCAAAATCCTTGTGCCCCCCGACGTAGGTGAGCACAGTCATGGCACCAGCAGAGATGATCATCAGACCGATGGCCAGCCCATCCAACCCATCGGTCAGGTTGACCGCATTAGCCGATCCCGCCAGCACCAGCGCTAGAAAACCAAAAAATACAGTAAAGGCCAACGGATAGGTGTAGGATGAACCCAGCAGACTGTCAATCAACAAGTCAGGCTTGAACTGTTTGAAAAACGGCACATTCATTGCTGTCGAATACTGGCCACGCACTTGTAAAAGCAACAAAAAGAAACCAACAAAAAGCGCTGCCACCACCTGCATGGAGAATTTTTGCACTGCCGTCAAACCGAGATTCCTGCGCTTGGCGATTTTGATATAGTCATCCAGAAATCCAATCAAACCGTAACTCACCAGCCCAAACATGGCGATCCATGGGTAGGGGTTTCGCAAATTCGTGAACAGCAACGTCGGGATCAGAATCGAAATAATAATCAGCACCCCGCCCATAGTAGGCGTACCAGCTTTTTTCTTGTGCGTCTGCGGAGCATGTTGGCCGATGTACTGACCAACCTGAAATGATCGCAGCTTGTTGATGAGCCACGGACCCAGTACGATACACAGAACGAGTGCAGTCAGACTCGCGGCAGCAGTGCGGAACGTCACCTGGCCAAACAATCGCAACGGCCCAAGCGAAGGAAGAAACCGCTCATAGAAGAGCCAATAGAGCATCTAGTCTCTCCCACCTGAAACTTCTAAAAAGAAGGCGGTGGCGCAGACATCAACCACACTGCAGCCCGCGTCCCGGGAGCAATATACGCCACCGCCTTGTCCGAAAAACCCATTCAGGAAGCTGTTCATCGCTTTGGCTCCCCGTCAAAACCCAAACTCTTCAAAACCTCACGTGCGACTTGCCGGTCGTCAAAAGCAATGACACGATCACGCAGCGTCTGCGTTGTCTCATGACCTTTGCCCGCCAGCAGCACCACATCGCCAGGGCGAGCCTCAGCAATTGCCATGCGTATCGCCGTGGCGCGGTCTGGTTCTGCGCGTTTTTCACAATCAGTCCGGCCTAACCCGACCATCGCGTCGTTCATGATATCCAGCGGATCCTCACTTCGGGGATTATCTGAAGTCAGCACGACAATGTCGCTCAACTCTCCGGCAGCCTGACCCATCAAAGGCCGTTTGGATCTGTCTCGATCTCCACCACATCCGAACAGCGTGATGACACGTCCCTTGGCTACTCCACGGGCTGCAGAAATCGCGTTTCGCAGTGCGTCATCGGTATGTGCATAATCCACCACAACCAGAAATGGCTGCCCGAGATCCACCCGTTGGAATCTCCCGGGAACTGCAGGTGGCTCGCGTAAGCTGTCCGCAATCCAGGCTGGATCCAAACCCAGAGTGACCCCTGCGCCGAAAGCGGCAAGCAGATTGTGTACGTTGAAGCGTCCGGCCATCGGCGAGACAACATCATGCGTCCGGCCTTGCCAGCTCACCCCAAAACGCAGACCATCCAAGGTCGCCTCCACATTCACTGCACGCAATGCCGCACCTGCGTCAAGGCCGTACCAAATGGTGCTGGAGCCACTTCCCGGCTCGATCTTCGCCGCCCAGGAATCATCCAGATTGAGCACAGAAAACTCTGGCGCGGGTGCCGCCTGGCCCTCAAACAAAGAGGACTTCGCCCGAAAGTAATTTTCCATCTCCTTGTGGTAATCCAAGTGATCACGGGTCAGATTCGTAAATACTGCCGTATGAAATCGCATCCCGTAGACACGTCCGAGATCCAAGGCATGCGAGGAGACTTCCATGGTTACGTGACGGCCTCCCGCCTTCAAGACTTCATCTAACAAACGGTAAACATCCACTGATTCCGGCGTCGTATTTACAGCTGGGCGTGCAGCACCAGCTACGGTGTGGCCAGTTGTTCCAAGCAGTGCCGTTACCAGTCCGGACCGGCGCAGGAGTCCGTCAATCAGCGTACAGACGGTAGTTTTGCCATTCGTACCAGTGGTGCCAGTGAGAACCACGTCCCCTGCCGCGCGCGCGTAAATCCTGCGAGCCATCAGAGCCATCACCTGCCTGGCGTGTGGAACCTGAAGCCATAGCCCGGTAAAATCCTCTGGCGCGGGCAACTCGCTCACCACGCCGATCGCTCCCTTGGCAACAGCGTCCTTCGCAAAGATGCGCCCGTCCACATTTGCGCCCACAAAAGCGAAGAAAAGAGAGCCCTGCCCGATGCGCCGTGAGTCATAGTCAATATCGATAACCTGTGTATCCCCAAACGTACCGAGTTTCTCTGTTGCGATCCCGGCATCACTGGCGAGAGCGCTCAGAGTAATTTTTTCCATACCATTCTTACCTGCTTGCAACCGCGCCGGGGGAGATCGCGGATGCCACCGAAGTTCTTTGTCCACCTGAGGAGAAGAAGACCCGAACGGCCTTTCCTCTGGCCAGCACACTACCGGCTGGCGGATCTTGCGACCGAGCGAGGCCGCTACCAACTAGTTCCACTTTCACGCCGAGTTCCAGCGAGCGTTTCACAACCGCGTTCAAAGTGGCTCCGCGAAAATCGGGAACCTTAGGCCCCAGCAGCACAGAGGGGTCAACCGCCACGGCAGGCTCAGGCTCAACGGTCTCCTCGCTGGCGCGTAAAGCGGCCGGCGCATTTGGGGGCGAGACCGGCGACGGGACTGGTTCCTCCACTTCCGGCAAGTCACGAGGAACACCCTGGAAGCGGAGAGCCGCCGTCGTCACGTCCTTAAACACAGGAGCTGCCACTGCGGCTGCCATTCCACGAACACCGATCAGGGTAACCACAACGACCACCCGCGGATTGGTTAGAGGAGCAAACCCGACGAAGCTGCTGTTATACAGACTCTGCTCATACCGCTTCGCCTCAAAATCATAGATCTGTGCGGTGCCCGTTTTACCACCAGCCGTGAATCCCGGAATGCGAGCGCTCTTACCCGTGCCATTCAGAATGACACCCTCCATCATTCTGCGCATTTCAATTGCGGTTTCTGGAGCCAGTGTGCGAACCTTCGGAGCCTCACGAGGCACCTCCCGCACCCCTCCAGGGCGTTGCTTCCACCTCACCACCTTCGGCTGCACCAGCAAACCACCGTTCGCAATGACAGATACGGCTCGGGCGAGCTGAAGATTCGTAACACCAATCTCATGTCCAAATGAGATGTAACCAATCGATCCCGGAGTCCATCGCTTTACCGAATTCAGAAGCCCGGACGATTCACCAGGCAGCCCAAGTCCCGTCGCCATTCCGAATCCAAAACGATCATGAAAGTATTCGTAGAGCGTCGCCGCACCTACACGTCGTCCGATGTTCAGTGCACCCACATTGCTGGAATGCCAGAGAACACCTTCCACCGGCAAACTGGTGAAGTGCTCTCCACGGGAGTCGTGTACAATCCGGCCGAACCACGGCATTACACCACCCCCGCAGTTGATGATCGTTTGCGGAGTCATGTCGGTGGCAGCCATCGCCGCCGAGATCGTAAAAATTTTCATGACGGAGCCCGGCTCGAAGGGCTCGGCCACCGCCCGATTCAACTGATTGCGGAGATCGGCAGCGCTAGAAACAGGAGATTGCGGGTCAAAGGTGGGATAGTTCGACATCGCAAGTATTTCGCCCGTCACTGGATCCATCGCGGTGATGGTGCCGCTACGCGCACGGTGTTCTTCTACGGCTCGTTTGATCCGCTCATCGGCAATGAACTGTAGCCGCTCATCAATCGTAAGAGCGATGTCCATGCCGGGGCGGGGCTTCTCCTGCATGACGCTATCGATGCGACGCCCTGTGGAATCCCGCAGTTCGCGCATGCGCCCTGGTTTTCCTTCCAGGTCCCGTTGCAGAAGCAACTCGAGACCGGCGTTGCCCTTTTCGGCATGATCCACCGAGCCGATCAGATTGGATCCCATTGCACCGTTCAGGTAGACCCGGTCGCTCTTCTGCTCAAACTCCATCCACTCCAAATCAAACGCACGCAATTGCTCCGATTCCTGAGAAGTCAGCTTCTTCTTAATCGGCAGGAATCCACGGTTTCGTCCTTGCGCTTCGTGTATCTTAGCCAGAAGCGCCCCTTCATCCATATGCAGAACAAGAGCCAGCAATTGGGCCGCGACTTCGGGATTTGGGATCTTGCGCGGATTGATAGTGAGCGAATCGGCGGACAGGCTGACTACCAGCCGTTCGTCACGGCGGTCAAAAAAAGTACCACGAGCCGCGCGTAACTCCACATCTTCGAACTGCTGAATGCGCGCCTTGTTGAGGTAGGAGTCGTGCTCCAAAACCTGGAGCCAAACCAGCTTGCCACAGATTACCAATGCCCAGATGAGACCGAACCAGGCCAAGAATCTTATCCGAATTGTTGCTGGTGGGTTCTTTGCTTCCACAATAATGACGGGGCGCGGACGTCCTCCGTCCGCGCTCTCAACCCTTCAAAAATCAACTACCGCGGCGATTGGCTAAAAGCAAATGCCTTTTCCGAACTGCTGGACAATTCGTGGACACTGGAAGCCGGTGGATCCACAAAACCACGCGATATCGCGATCGCGCGCAGTCTCTCCGGGGCCAGAAGTCTGCCCTCTTCCATTTGCAGCCGTGATTTTTGCTCGCTCAACTCTTGCCGCTCCTGCTGCAACCTCTGCAGCTTGTATCCGGCAAGAATCCCGTAGCCGCTCGGCAGGAGTAAACCAACCGCAACAATGACCCCAAGAGTTGCCGCCGTCACCGAGCGCCACATTGCCCCAACCTGTTCCGGATTCGACTGCCGCACGACACGACTGTTATCGATCTTCGGAATCCACATACAGATATCCTCGTTCGGGAAGGCCCGCAAACGATGATTGTCCACCGCGTCCGCCGGACGCGCAGTTTCTACATCTTCATACCAAGCTGCCGCTGCCATAACACACCTCTTATTCCTGTTCTCCGACTGCTTCTACCGCTCTCAACTTTGCCGAGCGCGATGGGGGATTCGCGCGCGTCTCATCCTCGGTGGGAACCACCACGTGCTTAGTAAGCACAGTGAATTTTCTTTCCCGAGCCCATTGCTGAAACCGCCTCTTGACGATTCGATCTTCCATCGAGTGAAACGTAATGGTCACAAAGCGTCCACCGGGCCGAATCAGACCCGCAGCGCCCTCCAGCAATGCTTCCACTTCTTCCAATTCCTTGTTGACAAACATCCGCAGTGCCATGAAGTTGCGCGTTGCGGGATGTATTTTTCCCGTGCGAGGCACGACCGATTCCACCACCCGGGCCAGACCCAGAGTGGAGTGAAGCGGCCGCGCTCGTACGATTGCTCTCGCGATTCTCCGCGCCCTCCTTTCTTCGCCGAGTTGAAAAATCAAATCGGCAAGCGTGCTTTCTGCAAACGAATTCACTATCTCTTCCGCGTCCGGTCCTTCGTTGCGCGACATCCGCATATCCAAGGGCCCGTCCGCCATCAAACTGAAACCCCGTTCGGCGTTCGTCAGTTGATACCGGCTCACACCAAAATCCGCGACCAGTCCGTCCAGCTTCGCTATTCCAAGCGCCGCCAGCGTCTCTTGCAACTGTGAGAATCGCGACTGGGCGAAGACCACTTTCGACTCCACCTCGCGCATATTCTCCCGCGCCTTTTCCAGCGACTCGGCATCGCGATCCATGGAAACCAATTTGCCCCCGTCCAGGCGTCTGGCAATTTCCAAAGAATGACCGCCTAAACCCGTTGTGACATCCGCGTACACCCCTGCGACTTTCACCGCAAGGTACTCGAGAACCTCGCCGAGCATCACCGGATAGTGGGTATCCATAAAACGGCATCGAACCTACCCTTACTTGAAACCAGCCTTCTTCAAAGTCATGTTGCTTTCCGACAACGTCTTGGTACCGTTTCCACTGAGGCACTGCTGATAGTACGCATCGCTATAGACGTCAAACGCCCCACTAGAAAACTGCAACCACACACTGGAGCCTTCCAATCCCAGCTCACGCCTCAGATTGGTAGGGATCAGCACTCTTCCCTGCCCATCCATCTCAAAATCCTGACCGTAATGATTCGCCGTTCGGGCGACCATCCGTACTTCTTCGGGATGCTCCGTGTTTGACTCAAAAAAACGTTCGTTCGCCGACCAAACTGAGTTAGGATAGATACGGGCTACCAATTTGTCGGTCGTCGTTACAAACACTGAGCTTTCACCAATGTCCTCAAGATACTGCCTAAAAACCGCCGGGAGCTTGATCCGACCCTTATCGTCGCACTTGGTCTCAAAAGCACCACGTGGGAACTTGATTTGTTGAGTTGGAGTCTGTTCAGCCACCAAAAATTCCAGTTTTGACCACTTTGGGCCACTTATTAGAAGTTACGCTCCTCTAAGGCCCATGTCAAGCGCAAAATCCAACTAAGTTCATTAGCTTTAGATATTTGCCTTTTCTTCGCCCCTAGCATTCTCTTTTCGGAACATGCTACGTTCAATAAACGTGCATATTCCTGACGGATTCCTTTCAGCACCGGTGTGGGCGGGGTTGGGCGCTTGCTCAGCAGCGTCTATTGGCGTATTGTCTCGCCGGGCACAGGCTCGAATAGACGAAGGTCGCGTCCCTTTGATGGGAGTGATGGGGGCATTCATATTCGCCGCCCAAATGATTAACTTCCCCGTTGCGGCTGGCACAAGCTCCCACCTGGTAGGAGGAACGCTACTGGCCGTGACGCTTGGGCCGGTTGCTGCCGCCATTGTTATGGCCGCCGTGTTGACGGTACAAGCCCTGATTTTTCAGGATGGTGGCGTCCTCGCCCTCGGTGCCAATATTGTGAATATGGCGCTGGCCGGAGTAGCTGCCGGGTATCTTCCCTATTATTTTCTCGGCGCGCGTTGGAAGCGCTTGGCGCTGTTATTGGGAGGATTCGCAAGCGTGATGATGTCGTCTTGCCTCGCCCTCGCCGAGCTGAAACTTTCCCACGTCCCAATGCCAACCACCGTACTTTGGGTTTCTCTCGCAATATTTGCAGCTTCCGCAATTGCAGAAGGTGTGATCACGATGGCGATAGTTCCGGCACTGATCAAAATCAATCCGAATTGGGTGCGCGAACCCCAGGTGAGAACCTCCCGCATACGATTCGCGATTGCCCTAGCAGCAGTAGTCCTCGCCTCGGCCAGTGCATTCGTAGCATCTTCCCAGCCCGACGGAATTGGTCGACTGGCGATCTCACTGGGGATTGACGGGCAGGTCTACGATCTGGTGACGACACCATTCCAGGGTTATGAATGGCAGACGGGGTCGGCCGCCTGGACTCGAAAGCTGGTAGCCGGATTTGCGGGGCTGGCATTTATCTATGGTTCGATTACCGTGCTGGGCAGACTACTGGTAAGCCGCCGGAGCGGGTGATTCCGTGTCTGCGTGGATCAAGATCCTCTGTCTGCTTGTGTATCTGGTCTTTGTAGGCACGGCACAACCGTTTCACACACAGCAGTTCCTCTGGTACGCAGCCTTTGTAACCACAGCAGCAATTGCATCACGAACTCCTCTACCTACGGTTTTGTCGAGAGCGTCCATGGTACTTCCCGTAACGTTCGTTTTCTGTCTTGTTAGCGTGGCAAGCGGGGAGCTTACACGGGCCTGGATGTTCCTGGCCAAGAGTTTTCTCTCTGGAGCCGCACTGGCCGTCCTCATAGTTAGCACTCCGCAAGCCAAACTCATGCAAGGAGCAGAACAACTGGGCACGCCAAGGATACTCATCCAGGTAATTCAGTTCCTGCTCCAGTACCTGTCTGTGCTGCAGGAGAAGGCAAGGAACATCCGGCAGGCCGCCGCGTGCCGAGGAGGATTAAGACTTGACGCCGCAGCCGGAGCGGTCGCAGTCCTATTTGGATCAACCCATCGCCGCGCCGAGGGAGTCCATCAGGCAATGTTAGCGCGTGGATTCGAAGGACACTTCGTCCCAATGCAAGCCCGCAAGGCGACATGGAAGGACGCAGTGGCCCTACTAGCGCTCGCAGCAAGCCTACTGGCAGGAAGGTATCAATGGGGCATCTGATCGAAGTCAGAGGGCTGCGATTTCAATACCCGGGTGGATCGCCGGCACTCCGAGGAGTAGACTTCCATCTCGATGCAGGTGAAACCGTAATCCTGCTCGGAGCCAATGGGTCGGGCAAGACAACATTCTTACTCCATCTGGCAGGGCTGCTAGAAGGGGAAGGCGAAATCCGAATCTGCGGCTACAGTATGGTAAAGGAAACCATCAAGGAGATTCGAAAACGCGTAGGAGTCGTGTTCCAGGACGCCGACAACCAACTCTTCATGCCGACCGTATTAGAGGATGTTTGCTACGGTCCAATGAACATGGGCCTGACCGAAGAGCAAGCGAAAGCAGAAGCGATGAAGGTACTGAAACAAGTCGGCCTGGAAGACTTGGCGGATCGTCCACCATATCAGTTGAGCGCGGGAGAAAAGCGGCGCGCAGGTATTGCGGGAGTGCTGGTTATGAAGCCAGAGATCCTATTGTTAGATGAGCCAACAACATCACTGGACCCCCCCGGCCAACGGGAATTGACAACCCTATTGAACGAGCTGCCCATCGCAAAAGTGATTGCGACACATGACACGCTTTTCGGAAGAAGGGTAGGCTCCAGAGCCGTATTCTTCGAAAAGGGAGCCATTCGATCAGAAGGGGAAATCGGAGACTTGATCCAAACATTTCAGTGGGATCAAGGCACACCCTAACGCGCGAAAACGCCTCTTGCCGCTGCCGTGGCACATAAAAACAGCACAAATCCGAGCCATCCATAGTGCAGCCAATTGCGCGTGAAATGCGCTATGAGCCGGACGCTGGACATCTCTTGTAAGTATTGAAATCTCACGACGATCCAGTATGCGGCGGGACGTCAGAACGAACAATGGAACAAACCCGGCTTTATAGTGCTGTCGTACCAAACGACAATTGCCTTTGGTTCCAGTACAAACCCGTAAAATAGAAAATATGCCCTTTGCAACAATCCCGGAAGCCATTGAAGATTTCCGGGCTGGCCGCATGGTTGTTGTCGTTGACGACGAAGACCGCGAAAACGAAGGCGACCTGACACTCGCCGCCGAACTTGTCACTCCAGAGCTGATTAACTTCATGGCCGTCCACGGCCGCGGTCTCGTCTGTCTGGCGCTCAATTCTGAACGCTGCGATGAACTTCAACTTCCGCTGATGTCGGCCGTCAACTCTTCACGCTTCGGCACAGCATTCTGCGAAGCCATCGACGCTCGGCTCGGCGTAACCACCGGCATCTCCGCCGCTGATCGCGCACTGACAATCCGTGTCGCCATGGACCCTGCTACTCGTCCCCAAGACCTCGCCCGCCCCGGACACATGTTTCCACTCCGTGCCCGTGAAGGCGGCGTTCTGGTCCGCGCCGGACAAACCGAAGCCGCAGTCGACCTCGCCCGTCTCGCCGGACTCCGCCCCGGCGGCGTCATCTGCGAAATCATGAACGAGGACGGCACCATGTCTCGCGTCCCTCAGTTGGAAGAATTCTGCGCCAAACACGACCTGAAGATGATCTCAGTGGCCGCATTGATCCGCCACCGCATGCAAACCGAGCGCATCGTCAAACGCCTCGGCGAAGGTGAAATCACCACGGCTCATGGAACGTTTCGCACTATCGCCTTCGGCAGCTCCATCGATAGCGAACGCCACCTTGCCCTGACCTACGGCGACGTCGGCAAGGGCGGAGACGTTTTGGTCCGCATGCATTCCCACTGTGCCTATGGCGATATCTTCGGATCCACAGCTTGCCAGTGCGGACCCATCATTCAACGTTCACTCAAAAAGATCGCGGAAGCCGGACGCGGCGTCCTGGTCTACCTGCATCAAACCGGCATGGGGCTCCACCTGCAAAACGGCGCGATCCAGCCGCATAGCCGCGACTTCCGCCACTTCACCTCCGAAGAAGGACGCCGACAGCAACAGCATGAAGCAGGCATCGGTGCGCAAATCCTGGCTGACCTCGGACTCCGCCGCATCCGCTTGCTCACCAACCATCCCCGTAAGATTGTGGCCCTGGAAGGATTCGACGTTCAGATCATCGAACAAGTGCCGATTACGTAATTTTGTGGAACGATACGACACCCGGAACCGTAACAATAAGCGAGGCAATGAAATGAAGAAACTTCTTATTTTGATCCTAGCCGCGCTGCCAGTAATGGCGGTCGATGGAACCATGCTCAGCATGGTGATGCCCGGAGCCAAGGCCGTCGCGGGTGGCGATGCAAACCGTGTATTGGCTTCCCCCGCTGGACAATTCCTGCTCTCTCAGATGAACCTGGAAAGCGGCCACTTTAAAGAGATGATGACGCTAACCGGTTTCGATCCGCGCCGCGACGTGCGTGAAATCCTGATCGTCTCCAATATCAATCCCGCCAACGCTGCCGTGTCCAATACCCAGCCCAAACAGGATGACGGACTGCTCGTTGTCCGTGGAACCTTCGATCTCTCCCGCCTGACATCACTGGCCGGAACCGCAGGTGCTTCGCTCACCACTTACAAGAACTACCCCGTCTTAAACCAAAAGGACTCGCAATGGGTCGCCTTCCCCACCGGGTTCGCCGTCGCCGGGACGACTGCCCAAGTCAAAGCTGCCCTGGACCGTCTTCAATCTGGAGCGTCTCCCGATGCTGCCCTAGCGGCGAAGATCGCAGATGTGTCCAGCCGTTTCGATGTCTGGATGATGGCAGAGGGCTTTTCGCTTCCTGCTGTTCCGCAAGGCGCAAATCAGATGATCGGTCAGACGCTGCAAGGAATTGAAGCCACCACCGGCGGCATCAAATTTGGTGCCGACGTTGTCTTCACAATGGAAGCCCTGACGCGCTCACCTGCAGATGCAACCGCGCTCACCGATGTACTCCGCTTCGTAGCCAGCATGGCCCAATCCGCAAAACCGGACGCCCCTGGTATCGCTCTCTTCAATACACTTCAAGCCTCCACCAACGGACGCACCGCGAGCTTCACCATGAGCCTCCCCCAAACCGAATTCGAAAGGATGGTGAAACCCAAGGTCCGCATCGCCGCAGTTCGCTAGACGTGGCACCGCAGGTGGAGCGAGCTTAGCTTGCAACGAAGGCTTCAGCCTTCGCCGGCCAGACCGATGCTGAAGCGTCGGTTGCAAGTTAAAGCTCGCTCCACGTTCGTTAGTGGCTAGGCTTGGGAGCGTGTGCCGGGGCCGCCTTGGCATCAGCGGGTTTGGCCTCGGCGGGTTTGTCTTCACCTGGTTTTGCTTCCATGTACTGAACAATGACTGAGATCCTGCGGTTCGAGGGATTCATGGGGTCATCTCCGGTGCGAAGCCTGCGGTCAGCAAACCCGCGGACCTGGACGACTTTGCCTTGCGGCAATCCAGCCGACTCCATCACTTTGCGTGCGGCGTTGGCGCGATCGGTAGAGAGTTCCCAGTTGGAATAACCGTTGTTGCTGTTGAACGCTTTGGCATCGGTGTGACCTTCAATCAGGATATTATTTGGCATTGCGGCAAGCTGCTGTGCCATCAGCACCAGCAGTTCTTCTCCGGAGTGGCTGGGATCGGCGTTACCACTTTCAAAGAACATTCCGTGTTCCGATTCCAGAAGTTCAACACGCAAGCCTTCGCCAGTAACCGTCATGGTGACGTTGTCTTTCAGAGTCTGGAACTCCGGCATTTGTTTCATTGCGCCTTCGAGCTGGTCCTTCAATTTGCCGAGGTCGTCTTTGCCGAGGGCGATACCGTCGCCTTGTCCGGACATGCTGCTGCCGGAGAGTTTTCCGCTGCCTGTGGGATCGCGAAAATAGGAACCGACGGCTTCCTTGACCTTCTCCCCACTATTCATCAGCCACATCACCATGAAGAAGGCCATCATCGCGGTAACGAAGTCGGCATAGGCGACCTTCCAAGCGCCACCGTGATGGCCACCGTGTCCGCCTTTCTTCTTGATGACGATGATGGGTTGTGGCGTCGCCGGATTATCAGCCATGAGAATTCACCTAAGAGGCCGGAGCTCCGCCCTTGCAAGTCTGTTCCATTTCTTTGAAAGACGGGCGATGCTCGTGCGGAATGGCGCGCCGGGCGAACTCGGTGGATAGAATCGGGGCGTTCCCTTTGACATAGGCGATGGCCCCAACTCGAAGCACATTGTAATACTGAGATTCCGCATCGCTGATCTTTCCCATGTTGGCGGCTAGCGGACTCAGCAGTCCGTAGCAGAGCAGAATTCCCAAAAAGGTTCCAACCAGCGCGGCGCCCACCTTGTGGCCGATCTCTTCCGGCGGTCCGCCGAGCGAACCCATCGTGATGACGACACCAAGCACCGCGGCCACAATCCCTAAGCCCGGTAACGAATCGGCCACCGAACTCAACGCCGTAATCGGAGCCTGCGCTTCATGATGGTGTACCTCCATATCGAGTTCCATCATCTGATCCAAAGCAAAGGGCTCCACACCGCCGCTGATCGACATGCGGAGCGTGTCGCACAGGAAGTCCACGGCATGGTGGTTCTTTAGAAAATTCGGGAACTTGCTAAAGACGTCACTCTTATGCGGATCTTCAATATCGGCCTCCAATTTGGTAGCACCGTTCTTTCTTGCAGAGAGAAACAGAGTGTTCAACATCTTGAGTGTTTCCAGGTAAAGCGGCTTCTTATAAACGCTCCCCTTCAAGACGCCGATCAAACTGGAGACAACCCCTTTCAAAACACTCATCGGATTGGCGATGAACAAGGTTCCAAACGCCGCCCCTCCAATGATCACCAGCTCTGCTGGCTGAAAAAGCACTTCCAAATGGCCGTGCTCCATGAGATAGCCGCCAATAACGGCACCAAATACGATGACAATTCCAATCAGTGCAAACATGACTTTGTATAAGTCACTTATCGGAGGACAAAGGAAATTTTCTAGGCTTCGCGCCACTTCATTTCGGCGTCGGACCGGCGAACGTAATTGGCATCGCCGCTGGCCGCGTCAGGGCGTTCCCCATTCGCCAGCCGCGCCAGTGCAATGTGTGCCACTCCTCCGGCGGTCGCCTCGCGTGCCTCCACGATCGCCGCACCCTCGGGCAGAGCCTGTGTCCATTGCTCCGGGTCGGCTACCACTTCTTCTGAAACGCAACGGAGCGCGTCGTCGTAGATGGCCCCGTAAATCTGGCCGCGCCTTGCGTCCAGAGTTACTGCGCGCAGTGCGGTATTTCCATACCATGCCAAAGCCTGCAAATTCGACACGCAGAATAACGGCTTCCCATTAGCTTCGGCTAAGCCTTTCGCCGCGGTGAGTGCTACGCGAACTCCCGTAAATGATCCGGGTCCAGATGCTGCGGCGAACGCGTCGATGTCACGCAGCTTAGTCCCGGTCCGTTCCAGAAATTGCTCCAGCACTCCAAATAAAACATGAGAGAAGCCATCAGGGGAATGCACCACCAGCTCTTCACAACTACCGTTACTGTTGTCGACGATGGCGATGCCACCGTACTCGCCACTGGAGTCGATTGCCAGAACCTTCATGGCGTCACGCGCAGGACGCGATCCAACTGGTACACCTTGCCGTTCAAATTCATTCCATAAAGCCGGAGGTTGACGACAGCCGTACCTGGAACCGAGAACTGCCCCTCGGTACCTGTACCCACCACACGATATCCTTGGCCTTCTGTCGTGGCCTCGGCTGTCCACAAATATTTCATGCTTCCGGTAGCGCGAGTCTCACGAACCAATTTCAGCTTGAATGTGATGGGCTTGCCTGGAACCGCCGTGGCAACTGCTGGTTCGACAATCTCAAACGGCACCTTCGCCGGAATCCGTTCCACCTCCTGAACCGCGATGGTCTGCGATTCAAACTTGTAGCTATTGAGCATCCCCTGCTTCTTACCATCCCGAGAAAGGTGCAGAACCCAGTCAGAGCGCGTGTCGGGAGGTTGTCCTGAAAAACGTTCCCCATCGAAGCCCTTCTTTTGCTTGATCAGCTCGCCGGTAGACGGACGGAACCAATAAACATCGTAGCCATGCTTTTCCGTTACCACTTCCACAGTACCGGGCTTTTCAAGATAGACAATGTATTCAATGCCCGTCAGCGACAGCGCGCGTCCGCCGTCCACTTCAAAGAAAGGCTGCAACTCCCAGTAACGGGTTTTTTCGAAAAATTCGAACCACGCTGACATTGCTTTCGACGCGGCGGCATCCAGCGCAGGTCCGCTGTGAATGGGGTATTGTCCGTTCATCGTTACGTTCCATAGACCCTTGGTATCTTGAAACGTTCCCACGCTTGGCATGGTCAGCAGTTGACGCTCAATACTGCCAACGGAAAAATCCTCAGTTTGATAGGTCGCCAAATCCATCCAGTCGTCGGGAATCAGCGGCGCAGACGTGATGGACGCCGACGTGGTACGGACATGCTGGTAGGCGTCCAAACGCTTCAGTGTCGCGCCAAATTCCTGCATGAGCTTGCGGCTGTCGCTGTAGGAGTCAAAGTTTCGCAGGCCGTGCCAGGTGACCATCATCGCGCTGTAGCGGGCCACGGCGTAGCGGAGAAAATGTTCGCGATCGGCGAGGGTGGGGAAAAGCTTGGTCAAATGATGATTGGCGTCGGCAAGTATCACGTCCGTGAAGATGCCGGCCTTATTCATCGCCAAAATGCGTGCGTCGAGTTCACGGAAATAAGCGAAGTTCGGCCGACCATCCTGGAAGGCAGGAGTATCAGCCGACATCAGCATCCCGCGAATGTGGTTGAACTTGTCTTTCGCTCTTGCTGCCAGCAGCCGGTCAAACTCACTACGATCCATCGAGCCAAAGTTAAGAACAGTATCACCCATCCACAAGTGCGGCTTTCGAATCGCGCTGTACGAAAAGTGATGGGTGTTGTCGCGCCGGATGAAACCTGGTTTACCGGAGTCCGTTGCTGCCACACTGCCGCTCTGGCCGTTCAGCGAGGGCACATTACTGGTAACCCGATAAACCCAGTTGCCAGGCTCGGTCGGACTGAACCGCAACACAAACTTCCCATCGCCATCCCAAAAACCAGGAATGGAGAGCACACGACTTCGGGGAGACCGGAACTCAGCCCGGAACTCAACACTGGCAAATGGATTGGGATGCCCCACAACAGCAGCCGCCGGCAAATCGAAAACGATATCACAAGGGGAAAAGGTTGGCGTAGGCGGACAGTTCGTTTGTCCAAACGCGACCGACGCGGCCACAAAACAGAGCGAGGCGGAGAAACGAGCGAACCCCATGGATATTAGTGTAGCCGCATTTCAAAACTAAGCCGGTATCCGATTTTCTGAGAAGATTGCCCCCGTTCTCTCACTAAAGGCCATGGTCACCAGTCGCGTTCCCGAGTTGGATGGGATCCGGGGAATTGCCATCCTCCTGGTTCTCCTGCTGCATTTTAGTATCTTGCCCCTTTACAACGGCCCAGGAGAAATGCTACTACGAGCCCTTCTAGGCATCGGGATCGGCTGGACCGGAGTTGACCTGTTCTTTGTGCTCTCTGGATTCCTCATCACAGGAATCCTCATCGAAACCAAAGGCACCCCGGGCTATTTTCGGACATTCTACATTCGCCGCTTCCTGCGTATTTTCCCACTCTATTATGCGACGCTGGCCGTGTTTTTTTGGGTGTTCATGCCGCTCACCGGCTTGAAAGCGCAACCCGGAGAGATCCTCTGGTATCTGGGCTATCTCTCGAACTGGCGCACCGCGTTCGGCCCCGAAATCCCCGGCATCTCCCATACCTGGTCGCTCGGCATTGAAGAGCAATTCTACATGCTCTGGCCCCTGGTTGTTTATTCGCTTTCCGAGCGCAGCCTGCGCTGGGTCTGCGGTGCCATCGCGCTTAGTATTCTGGTCCTCCGTATTTCCCTCATGTGGTCGCTGGACCCCCTGGTTCTCTATCGCGCCACACCCTTTAGAATGGACGGCTTGGCTTTGGGTTCCTTGCTGGCGTCCATCGCACGCAATCCGACGCTAACATCCAGCTTTCGACGTTTTCTCCGCCCTGCGCTACTGTCTGGCCTGCTTCTGTTTGGTGCCGCCGTGGCGTGCGCCGCCACCACGGCTTGGGACAATCCCTACATGTCGAGTTTTGGCTTCACCGGCACTGCCCTCGTTGGAGTGAGCTGTGTCTTTCATGCTTTCGATACAAGTGGCACCAATACCCGCTACGCCCGTCTGTTGCGCCGAGGGCTGCTGCAATCCTTTGGAAAATACTGCTATGCCCTCTATCTATTGCACGGCCCGGTAAGTCTTGTCTGCCGCTTCCTGCTGCGTCGTTTGCCTCTCGATCTCGGCTATTTTGGCAATCTTTGGCTGTCCCTGGTCAGTATCGTTTTGGGAATAGTGATCTCCTATTTACTGGCACGACTTTCCTGGAGATTTCTGGAGGCACCCTGCCTGCGCTGGAAGGATACATTCACCTATAGAATGCAACCAGCCGTCAGCACCAGCGCTAGCGATGTACCGTTAGGGTCACACGAGGGTGCAAACGCTCAACAAAGTGCATCATGATTATATGCCATTTGAAGCCTCAAGCGGTTACACAGGGCTGGTGGATCGGCGCAAAGCCAAGCCGAGCGATAAGCGGGTGCCGATGGAGGAAGTGCTGCGGCTATATCGCGAAGATTACTTCGATCTGAACATGCGGCACTTTCACGAGAAGCTCAAGGACAGGCATGGAATCGAGTTAAGTTACACGTTCGTGCAGAAGGCGTTGCGGAAGCATCGGAGACGGCGGGAACGACGAGCGATGGCACGACCTGATCGTGATTTTGGACGATGCAACAAGTGAAATCTATCATGCGCAGTTGGTGGAAGAAGAATCGACGCGAACGGTGATGGCGTGCATGCGCGAGGTGATCGAAGCCAAGGGCCTGTTCTGCGCGCTGTACAGTGATCGGAGCAGCCACTTATTTGTGACAGTAAAAGCGGACGAGAAGGTGGATAAACACCAGCTGACGCAAGTGGGCCGGGGGATGAAGGAGTTAGGAGTGCAGATGATACCGGCACAGGCTCGCGGACGAAGCGAACGAAGTTTCGGCACCAAGAAAACCCGCGTCGGGCAAGCCGACGAGGAGCACATGGGGCAATAGGTTAAACCGGACAGATTGACAAACTACGAACAGGAGACGAATTGGGTCAAGCTTGTCTTCGCAGGATCGCATAGGTCGACTTCAAAGTCCTTCTAACGCAAGCACTAATTCATGCAGATCCATAGCTGCAAGGCAGAGCGGTTGTAAACTACCCAACTAAATCGAAGAAGGACGCTGCAAAGCCACTTCTTCACCGCCTGTCAATCCATCTTTGATCGCAACCTGCGTTGCACTCTTAGCCCCAATGGTAACCTCACGTTTCGTGAAACCTTCCTGCGTTCGCACGAACACAAAAGCCTTTCCATCTGCTTCCAAAACAGCACTTCGCGGAAGGACACGGGCTTCCTTCTCTGACTTCAACAGCACATCAGCCGAAGCAGACAAGTCAGGAATCAGACGGGGGTCTGAACCTTGAATCGTCACCTGAATCGGCACGCTTCGAACCGATCCACCAGAACGCCCGCCGCTACTGGTCGCAAGGGCACCAATGCTGTACACTTTGCCGGGGAAGGTCAAACCTGGGAAAGCATCCAAAAGCACTTCAGCAGGCTGTCCAATACGCAATTTATCATTATCCGCCTGATTGACAAGTCCGTTAATCATCATCTTATCGGGATCAACCACCTTGACGATCAGCTGTCCAGGGGAAAGCGAATCGCCTACCTGAAGCGCAACCAAGTCATTGCCACGATACACAGACTGCACAATCGCCAAACCATCCATCGGAGAAACAATCTTAAATTTGCTCAGATCGGCCTTGCTCTTTTCAAAGATGCTCTTGGTCTGTCCAACGCGAAGTTGCAGGCTGGCCATCGCGGACTTCTGCGATGCATCAGAAAACGGCTGACTAGCAAGCTGCTGTTCGTACTTCACTTTCATTTCTTCAACGGCAAGAAGCAGACGTTGCTGCTCTACCGGGGTTTTGAGCCCTGAGGGTTTCGCATCCAAAATCGCCTTGTCCAGATTTGACTTGGCAACTTTGACCTGCTGATTCAGCGACTCGTCTTCCTGAACCTCAATAGCCTTGCGCTGACTGATGTTAATATCCGCCGCCGCAAGAGCATCATTGAAGCTGTCCAGATTCTCTTCGAGCAGCTTGGTGTCCAATGTCACCAACACATCGCCTTTTTTGACCCTGACGCCGGTAGCAATCAACGTCAGAATCGTCATGTCACGTACCTGACCGCGCAAGCGCGGCGTAGTAATGTTTTCAAACACGCGTGAGGCGGTCTGGCCGGAGATCCGTATCTTTTGATCCACAGAACCGGTCTCCACCTTGGTCGTTTTCGCCATCACCATTGCCGTGGGACCGGAGGGGCCTTGTGGGCCGAACATTTGGTAGGCGGCAACGCCGGCAATGGCGACCAAACCAAGGATGCTCCACTTGGCCTTCGAGCTGCCAGCGCCTGGCTCCGGAGGCACCGGAGACGTGGAAGGTGTTGGTTTCTCAAAGGGTTGCTGGCTAGGATTTGGCAATGCAGACATGCGTTCGTGCCTCTTTCGAGCGAGGCTTTCTCCTTGTTATAAGGCGTCTTCAGGTGCCGTTTGGGTTACACCCGTTTTGGTTACACAGAGGACAACGCCAACTCCTTGATTCTAGCGGATTGGCCCGGCCCCTGGGCGATGGCTCTCAGGTTTGAGCACCAAGCTCTCGATATTTCCGTCTCTTACATTAAACATGACCGAGCCAATTTCGGACGCACCACCATCAAATCGTTTGTGATTCGCCAGCAGCATGTACTTTCCCCGGGGAAGGCCTGTCAGGAGAAAACGTCCGTTCTCGTTGGCAATATCCGCCACACGCGAGGCATGCAGTGCGCCAGGCTCCCAAATACGCAACGCGAGCACGAGTTGATCACCTTTGGGAATCACGTAGTCCACGCGACCCTTCACGCAATAAATCGGAACGCGAAGCAGTTGAATGTCCACTCCAGTCTTGTCGTTGCCCGCCTCAAGCGAAATGAGTGTCGCCTCGTCCGGCGAAGCAGCTTTCGGATAATACGACGTCTGAAGATTGGTCTTAGGTTCGCAACAGGACTTGCAGTCCGGCCGCGCCGTTGTGGGCTGACTGCCTGGATTCAGCGCAGCCAGCATATGTCGCCCAGGAGGCACATCAGTGAAACGGAAAACCCCATCGGCAGTTGTAACCCGTGTGAGATTCACCCCAATATCCGACCCTGGAGTCTTTATCGAAACCGTGACACCTCCAATGGCCTTACCGGCATCGTCTAACACACGGCCTTTGATAGAACCAGTGGTTCGCGGAGGCTCTGAGCATCCTGCAAGCCACAGCGCCAACAACAACAACCGCGCGTTCTTCATACCCGGTAGTGATCAGCTCGCCAGTTCTTGACGGACTTCTTAATATCCTCTGCCGACAGATTCTCTTTGACCGAACGTTCCACCAGCGCCGCGAACTCACCATCCGAAGCAAAACGCAATCCTACAATCTGCCGCACAGTCAACCGTGAATCCAGCGGTTTGCCGGTCAATTGAAAGTACCGCAGGCTCTCCTCAGCCCGGATGGCCCGATCCTGCGCTTTCAATGCGAAAACCCGAGCGTAGATACAGATCACAAACACAGCAGCGGTCAGCACCGTGATGAGCGAAGCACTATAAAGCCGCTGGTGATCCCCAAACGACATCTGCAGGTTCACAACAGAGCCACCGAAGGTCACGAGCAATATCGGCAATAAAACCTTATGAAACCCTGTATCCAACTTTCGGTGATTGGCGTAGTTTTGTTCCGGCATATCTTTTATCCTTGCGACGCAGCCAGGGCTTGATCCAGATCCCAGAGAAGATCTTCCAAATCCTCCAAACCAACAGAAAGCCGAATCATGTCCGGTTCCACCCCCGCCGCCTGCTGCTGCTCGGGCGAAAGCTGCTGATGCGTTGTCGCCGCCGGGTAGATCACCAGGCTCCGCGCATCTCCTACGTTCGCAAGATGCGAGAACAACTTCAGACTGTCCACAAACTTCTTGCCCGATGCATAGCCGCCCTTAATTCCAAACGAGAACACCGCCCCAGCACCTTTGGGCAAGTACTTCTTCGCCATCGCCTGATAAGGGCTCGATATCAGGCCTGGATACTTCACCCAGGTAACACTGCTGTGTTTTTCCAGATGCTCTGCCACAGCCTGAGCATTGGCCACGTGGCGATCCATGCGCATCCCCAGCGTCTCAATTCCCTGCAAAAGCAAAAACGAATTGAACGGGCTGATGCACGGCCCATAATCCCGCAACGCCTCCACACGCGTCCGAATGATGAACGCAATACTTTGAAACACATCCCAGAAGACCATCCCGTGATAAGCCGCCGACGGCTTGTTCAGTTGCGGAAAGTTACCCTTGCTCCAATCGAACTTGCCAGCGTCGACAATAACACCACCAATAGATGTGCCATGCCCGCCCATGAATTTAGTGAGCGAGTGCAGAACAATATCGGCACCGTAGTCAACAGGGCGGCATAGATAAGGCGTCGCAAACGTGTTGTCAATCACCAGCGGAATGTTGTGTTCATGCGCAATTTTGGCCACAGCTTCGATGTCCAGCACATTGCCGCGAGGGTTCGAGATGGTTTCCGCGTAAAGGCACTTCGTCTTAGCCGTAATCGCTTTGCGGAAGTTCTCCGGATTGTCAGGGTCAACAAAAATCGTGTTGTAGCCGAGCTTGCGGAAACTGACATCGAACTGAGTGTAGGTACCCCCGTAGAGCGTGCTCGCCGCAACCATGTCGTCGCCACTCTCCAGCAGTCCATTGATCGCAAGGAACTGCGCCGACTGCCCGCTGGCGGTCGCCAAAGCAGCAACGCCCCCTTCCAGAGATGCCACGCGCTCTTCCAGAACCGCAGTCGTCGGATTCATGATCCGCGTGTAGATATTGCCAAACTGCTGCAAACCAAATAGCGCCGCAGCATGGTCACTGTTGTCGAACGTGAATGATGTCGATTGGTAAATCGGCACCGCGCGCGCATGAGTCGCCGAGTCGGGAGCATAACCCGCATGCAGCGCCCTTGTATTGAATCCGAATTGTCTTTCCTGGTCCGCCATAGTCTTCTCCCTTATTACCGCTTGTAGCCAATCTTGCGCAGAAACTCACGACGCCATGTTGCGTCGGCTTCCTGTTCTACGCCTTTTGGTGGAGCACCATCAATCACTCCAAGAATCCCCCGCCCTTGCCCGGTCTCCGCCACAATGATCTCCACCGGGTTCGCCGTTGCACAAAACAACGACACCACCTCCGGTACATCCTTAATCCGTGCCAGCACATTAATCGGAAAACCTTCGCGCATCACCACCACAAACGAATGCCCTGCTGCAATCGCGGTGGCATTGCGCGCAGCCACGTTCTTCAAATCTTCGTCATTACCATCCACCCGCGTAAGACACGCCCCGGACGCTTCATTGAATGCCACTCCAAACTTCATCTGTGGCACCGTGTTCACAATTGCCTCGTAGATGTCCTCTACAGTCTTGATGAAGTGAGACTGCCCGACAATAATATTGCCGCCTTCCGGGATCTCCATCCTTACGCTTTTCATCTCCATGGTAGTAACTCATACAATAACATCAGTATGCCTATGCCTCGCCGAAACGCCACGCCGAAACGCGGTTCCCCAAAACACGGTAGCGGCATCGCTGGCCGCCTATCCGTCCATCGTGAAGGATACGGCTTCCTGATTCCCGACGAACCCGTTCAGGGTGTGGATGGCGATATCTTCCTCCCTCCGCAAGCTGCAGGCAAGGCGATGCACGGGGATCGTGTCGTCGTCCGCATCACCCGCAAAGGTGACCGCGGCCGCGCCGAAGGGGACATCGTCCGCATCCTCGAACGTGCACACACCACCCTCGTCGGAACTTTTCAATTGCGCAAACGCGGTATGTTCGTACGCCCTCACGACGACCGTGTCTCCAGTTGGATCGAAATCCCCAAGGGCATGGCCCTGCCCAAAGGCGGTGCCTCTGTCGATCGCGTTGGCCTTCCATCCACCGTCATTACGGACCCCAAAGACCTCGATGGCATGATCGTCAACCTGGAGATT
>Ga0315912_10001964_pt1 | contig 23127 bp, 16 predicted proteins | sample VfabasoilMG_FD_204469 | JGI IMG/M metagenome (GOLD analysis project Ga0315912, IMG submission 204469) | Garden soil microbial communities collected in Santa Monica, California, United States - V. faba soil | ecosystem: Environmental > Terrestrial > Soil > Garden | place: USA: California... | reverse complement strand
CCACGCCGACGTCGTGCATCGCCTCCAGACCGGCCAGGATGCCATCGAGGTAGGTCGCCACCCGATCGACGGTGAGCGAGCGCGAGCGCAAGAGCCGATCGAGCGCGGTGCCCAAGATGAGCTCCATGACCAGAATCGGCTTGGGCCGAGCGCCCAGGTCGAAGGTGACGAAACGCGCCAGGTTCGGGTGAGCGGGGAGCGAGAGCAGGGCTCCGGCCTCCTCGCGGAACATGTCGAAGAAGTCCTGCTCCGAGAGTGAGCGGGCGGTGGAAGGATCGTACTCGGGGACCTTCAGCGCGAAGCTCTCGGCCTTGGCGTCGTTGCGTTCCTCGTAGCGCCGGGCCACGAACACCGAGCTCACCCCGCCTGTGCCGAGCGGGCGCACGACGTAGAACGAGCCAATCGTGCGCCGCGGCAGGAGCCAGTTGGGCAGGGGCGCTCGGCGCTCCTTGAGCGGAACCGGAACGACCGAGCTGCGTCCGCTCCGGGGCAGGGTGGGGATGCGTAGGACCACCTCCAAGATCGCCTCACCGATCGACTCGGGCAGGCCGAGGGTCAGGGCTTCCGCCGATGCCAAAATGCGATCCGTGGACGGCGTGTCGTCTGTGCTCAGGCCGTGCTCGATGAGGGCGCGCAGGCCCGGTCCGCCGTAATCGCTGCTGGGACGCTCTGGTGGCCCCCCGAGCACGCGACGCTCGGCGCAACGCAGCATGTGGCTGAGCTCGTCGCATGCTTGCTCCAGCTCCTCGAGCACGGGTCCCTTGGTCTCGCGCGCGTCGACCAGCTCGGCCTGGCCGCGAGCCATGCTGATCGCCTCCAAGGTGCGCGCCAAGCGGAAAATCACGCGCCGCAGTGCTTCCGCATGATAGCCGCCTCCGCCCACGATTCCCTGGCTGAGCTGCATCAGGCGCACCGCGATCTCCAGCTTGCCCAAAGCCTCTTCGCTCGGCATGCGTCCGTCGGCGTACCCGGCGAGCGAGATCGGCGAATCCTCTGCCAAGGCGTCGACCTTGTCCGGTCCGAGGAACGCAGCCAATGCCGCCAGCGGAACGGCCACGTCGGGGGAGGTGGATGCCTCGGCGATGGTGGTGACTGCCTCTGGTTCGCGCAGCATGGCCGCCACGACCAGCACCAGGTCCCCAACCTGCATGACGCCCTCACGCACGGCCGCATCGAAGGACCGCGCGAGCGCCGCACACAGCACGCGGTGCACGCTCGGATCCACGCCCAGCTCGAGGCGTTCGAGCAAACGCGTGATGCCCTGCTGCAACCGGGTCACCAGTGGGGCGCTGGCGTCCGTGGTCGAGCCGCGGTCCGCGTCGAGCAGGTGGAGCAGCACCTTGAGCCGCTCACGGTCGAACGCCGTGTATTCGAGAGCCCAGGCACGTTCGAGCGCCGGATCGAGGCCCGACAGGATCCAACGCCCCACCCGGTTCTGTAGGCGTTCCATGGGCTCCACCGTGCCGTCCGCGTCACCCGGGCGGCGGCCGAGCAGGAGCAGTTGGCTCAAGGTGGATCGCTGAAAGGCAGCGCGGTCCACTTCGAGCAGATTCGAAAGCACGGCTGCCCGAGCTTCGGCGTCACCGAGATCGCGACTTTCGATGACCGCGGCCATCTCGTGCGCCTCGGCGCTCGCCGCCAGGGCCAGCTGGTAGGCGCGCTCGGCCCCCTCGCTCTCGAACGCGAAGAGCGCCTGCTGGACCCGTTCGGGCAGGTGCGGCTCGGTGGACGCTTCGCCACCGAGGACCCGCAGCGCGCGCTCCGACAAGGCGCGCTCGACCGGGCTCTGTGCTGCATCGGAGGTGAGGGCAGCGCGAAAGGCGCCGCGCGCTTTGGCCGCGAAGTCTGGGGCCTTCACCTGCTCGTAGAGCTCCGCGACCGCCAACGCCACGCCGACGCTCGGCGTCAGGGCCAGGCGTTCCAGCACATTTTCCGCCCGATCCGGCTCAACCTCGACGATCCGCCCCAGGCCGAGCGGGATCACCGTGCACAGGCCCGGGTCACGCTTGGCCAAAGGTCCGCTCAGGACCGCATGCACCGAGGAATGCAGCTCCTGATCGCCGAGCACCATCGAGGCAACCAAGGACACTAGGCCCCGGCGCCAGTCGGTGACCGACCGTTCACCGCCCAGCGACTGCTCGACCTCCTCGCGCGTCTCGCGATGAATCGAGGCGAGGAGGCCACGGGCCACCGCCGCGTGCCGCCAGACCAGGGGCTCCCGATCGAACATCAAGCGCTTCTGCACCGCGCGCAGATCCCGCGACAGGAGGAGCGACAGCGGCTGTGAATCGCCGAGCTGATGGCGCGTCACGGCCTCGAGCGCTGCGTGCTCGAGCAGCTGCGCTGCCAGCCGCCGAGCGGGCAAGGCTCCCCGCGCGGGCTTGATCAACCAGGCGTCGCGGGTCGCGCTGCGGGTCGAAAGGGCGAGGGCGAGCGGAGCTGCGTTCAGCTCGCTGCCGAACGGGAAATCGAGACAGAGCGCCACACGGGCCCTCAGGGTCGGTGTCTCGAGTGGGGCGGCCGCACCGAGCGCCATGCGCGTCGCCACGGGCAGGAAGGCGGCCGCGTGGCCGGCATACAGGAAAGAGAAGACCCGGCGTCGCAGGTCTCGCTTGACCGCCCCCGCCGGACAGGCCGAAGAGAGCTCGTAAAGCGCGAGCGCGGCTGAGCCCGGTTCGAGAAAATCGAGCGTGTCGCAGAGGCCACGCTCGAGCGCCACGTAGGCGGCTGCCTCGAGACCGCGGGGATCGACGCCATCGAGCGGCGGCGGCCCCAAGTGACCCGCGGAAGCCGCGAGCGCGGTGAGCGCCTGGCGGAAGTTGGGCAACTGATCTTCGACCCGGGCCTGCCGCGAGAGCGAGAGCAGAAGATCAGCGGGGGAGGAACGGACGCGCATGCGGGGGGATAGGGCGATCTTAGAACGGGGGGCCAGAAATCCCAATTTTTGCCGGCATCATTCTCGGCTTGTGTGCGCGGGTGGTTGTGACTCAGATAGGGACGACCCCGATGAGCGAGCGCTCCCCTTGGACGGTGCTTCTGGTAGCCCACGGCACGATCGCCGGCGAAGACGAGATCCCCGATTTCCTGCGGGAGATCCGGCACGGGCGCGAGGCGCCGCCCGCTCTCATCGAAGAAATGCGCCACCGCTACCGAGCCATCGGGGGCTCTCCGCTGCTCGAGCAGACGACTCTTCAAGCGCGAGCGCTCGAAGAGCGGCTTGGGCTGCCGGTCCGGGTGGCGATGCGCTTTTCCGCGCCGCGCATCGACAGCGTGCTGGCTGATTTGCCCCCTGAAAGTGAGGTTTGCCTGGTCCCGATGGCGCCCTTCAGTGTGCCCGTGTACGAGGCAGCCGTCCGGCGAGCCCTAGAGGGGCTGCCCCACCCACCCACGCTGTGCTCGGTCGAGCCTTGGGCCAAGAGCCCACCCCTCGTGGCCTACTGGGCGCGTGTCATCGCGGCCGCTCTGGGCCCGCTTCGTGGCTCCAAGGCAGAGGCGGCCCCTCGCTTGATCTTGACGGCGCACAGCTTGCCGAGCGCGGTGATCGCCGGCGGCGATCGCTACCAAGTGGAGTTCGAGAGCCAGGTGGGCGCCGTGCTGAGCGCAGCCGGGGTCCACGGTGTCATCGCCTACCAGAGCCAGGGCAAGGGCGGTGGATCGTGGCTGGGCCCCTCGCTCGAAGAGCGGCTCGACGAAGCGGCGCGGGCAGGCGAGCGCGGCGTCTTGCTCGCGCCGCTCGGCTTTCTGTGTGAGCACGTCGAAACCCTGTTCGACCTGGACGTGGAAGCGAAGGCCCACGCCGAGCGCCTCGGGCTGTCTTTCTCCCGCCTGCGGACGCCTGGCGCAGCGCCAAACCTCATCGATGCGCTCGAGCTCGCGGTCAGCAGCGTCCTCTCCGCCAGGGCCAAGGAGGCGGCGTCCGGTTGACAGCCCACCAGCCTTAGGTCACTAAGTGCGCCTGTGATCGAGCCCCAGGAACTGGAAAAGCGGCTCTTGGCTGCGTTCCCCGACGCCGACGTCCAAGTCGAGGATCTCACGGGAACCAAGGACCACTACCGCGCCCAAATCCGTAGCCAAGCCTTTTCCGGTTTGAGCCTGATCGAGCAGCACCAGCTGGTCTACCGGGCCCTTGCCGAGGAGATGAAAGGGCCCATTCACGCCTTGACCCTCAAGACCTCCGTGCGCACCTAAGGAACTTCCTCGTGCAAGACATCGCCCTCGACCCAGCCCTCAAGAGCCGCATCGAAGCCCTCCTTCACGGCAGCAAGATCGTGCTCTTCATGAAGGGGACCAAGGCGTTCCCGCAGTGCGGATTTTCCGCCAAAGTCGTGGGCATGCTGCGCGAAACCGGCGTGGACTTCGAGACCCACAACATCCTGCTCGATATGGACCTGCGCGAGGGCCTGAAGCGCTACTCCAACTGGCCCACGTATCCACAGCTCTACGTCGACGGGAAGCTCGTCGGTGGTTGCGACATCGTCACGGATCTCTTCGAGTCCGGCCAGTTGACCGAGATTTTGGCTCCCGGCGCATCGCAGAACTGAAAGCCCAGGTGCTCGCGCACCTCTGCCGACACCCGGTCCGAAGTTGCCGCCGGCTAACGGGCAGCCCATGCTTGCGCATGAGCGATTGCCCGCACATGCAGAACTGCGCGATGTACTCGCTGTTCACGCTCGCGGGCACGCTGCGCACCTGGCAGGTCCGGTACTGCCAGGGCGAGTTCAGCACCTGTGAGCGCTACAAACGAAGCCTGCAGGGACGCGAAGTTCCGATCAACCTCATGCCGAACGGCATGGTGCTGCGCCAATCCCTCGGCAGCGCAAAGTAGTGGCGCGAAGTAGCATGGTGCGAGCGGGCAAGGCGCGAGAGAGCGCATGGTGCGAGGCAGCGCAGCGCACGCGCTTCAGGCGGTTGGGCGCGATGCTGGACCTTCGAGAGCGAGTTTGGAGATTGGGCACTTGAGCTACTGGCCATTTTGGGTTTCTGGGCTGGCACTGGCCAGCGTGATGGTGATTCACTGGCTCGCGACCGGGCGCATGATGGCGGTCTCAGGCCGCTTTTCCGCGCTGGTGAATCGACTGCGCTACGGCGGCGAGGGCACGCAAGAAGAGCCCATGACGAGCGAGGACCTGGTCGCCGCCCTGCGTGCGATGACGGCCGAGACCTTTGGCGCCGCGGCACTCGAGCCAGCTGCCGACGCACCTAGGGAAGTGGTCGAGGTCGCAGAGACCCAGCGCCCACCAGCCCCGGAGGTTCCCGAGCGCCAGGCGCCCCGGATCTTGGGCCCGCAGCCGCCCTGGCTCCACGTCGTCTTCCTCTCCGCTCTCCTCCTGGGCGGATTCCTCTCGGCGCTGCTTTCGGGCCAGTTCTCGGCGAGCTGGGGCCTGCGGGGAGAAGGCTTCTCGAGCACCTTCGAGAGTGGTGCCGGGTCGGCCGCGGCGCTCCTCTTCGGAGGCATCCTGACGGGGTTCGGCACGCGGATGGCCGGCGGCTGCACCTCGGGACACGGACTCTGCGGCGTCAGTCGTGTTCAGCCGGGGAGCCTCGTGGCCACGGCCGGTTTCTTCGGCGCCGGAATCGTGCTCTCGCTCATCTTGGAGGCCCTATGAACGTCGCTACTGCCGCTGGGCCCTCCGCTCGTTCGTCCACTGGCTCGTCCGCGAGGCCGTCAGGCGGGCCGTCCGTGAGGCGCTCGGCGATCGTGCTGGGCGCGATCGGGGTCTTCATGGGCTTCTGCCTAAGCCGCATCGGCTTTGCCAACTGGGACGAGGTGCACGCAATGTTCACCTTTTCCAGCCTCCGGCTCACGCTGGCGTTCCTGACCGGCGTCGCCGTGCTGGTGCCGGTGTGGCGCCTTCTTCATCGCTTCACCGGCGCGAGCTGGTCGCCTCGGCACATCCACCGCGGGACTCTTGTTGGGGGCGTGCTGTTCGGTCTGGGCTGGGCGCTCAGTGGCGCGTGCCCGAGCATCGCGCTGGTCCAGCTCGGCGAAGGGCAGCTCGGGGCCTTGCTCACGCTGGCTGGCATCTTCCTCGGCAACTTCGCCTATTCGTTCGTCCACGATCGGTACTTCCGCTGGTCCACCCAGAGCTGCGCCGATGTGTGAGCACCCTTTTCTGGCCGCTCCTTCTGTGGCAGAAGCGCGCGGGTAGACCGGGGTGTACCTCAACTTGGTAGAGGGCCGGCTTTGGGTGCCGGACGTTGTGAGTTCAAATCCCACCACCCCGACCGAGCGCTGCTGGCGAGTCCTCGCGCGCGCACCCTGAGCCCGACGGCTCTCGGCACCGCGCTTTCCTAGCCGGCACCTCCTAGCCGGCACTTCCCAGCGGCGCTCGTCCCGGCGATTCCGCCCGCCCGGGAGCCCTTGTGGCCAGCGCCGGAGCGGCCTGGCGAGCAGGGCTCGGCGAGCACGGGCGGGTGCCGTGGCGCGCGCTCGGCAGCCGCGCGAGAAGGCCTGAGAAGGGTGACCCCAACGAGATTTGAACTCGTGTTACCGGCGTGAGAGGCCAGTGTCCTAACCGCTAGACGATGGGGCCTTGAACGAAACGAGTGGCTGCTGTCGAAGTCGAAGGCCTGCTCTGGAATCGGCCTTCGGAGCCCCGCCATCACCTCAGGCGAAGCGATGGGAACGTGGTTGGGGAACTAGGATTCGAACCTAGATAACAAGTACCAGAAACTTGTGTCCTGCCGTTAGACGATTCCCCAAGAGAATCGCCCCCCAAACGAGGGCGCGATGCCAGCTTCCGGGGGGCCGGATAGGTATCTCGGGGCGTCCTCCCGTGCAAGGGTCCAGCTCTGATTTTTCGGGCATCTTGGTGCGAGGGCTGGGCAAAAACGGACCTCTGGCGTGCCCGCGGGGGCTTGACCACCCGGGGCCGGTGCCTAAGTTGGCGGACGCCATGAGCACCAAGGACATTTCCTACCGCCGAGACGCCCGCAAGAAGATGCTGGAGGGAGTCAACATCCTCGCCAACACGGTCAAGGTCACCCTGGGCCCGCGCGGACGCAACGTGGCGATCGAGAAGAGCTGGGGCGCTCCGACGGTCACTGGCGACGGCGTGAGCGTGGCCAAGCACATCGAGGTCGAGGACAAGCTGCAGAATCTCGGCGTCCAAATGGTGCGCGAGGTTGCGTCGCGTACGAACGATGACACCGGAGACGGCACGACCACGGCCACCGTGCTCGCCCAGGCCATCTACGCCGAAGGTCTGAAGCTGATCGAGGCCGGTGCCAACCCGATGAGCCTGAAGCGCGGTATCGATCGCGGTAGCCTTGCGCTCGTCCAGGGCTTGCGGCAGCAGGGGAAAGACGCCACCACGGACGAGCGCATTCGCCATGTGGCGGAAGTGAGCGCCAACGGTGACACCGTCATCGCCGGCTACATCGCCGAGGCGATGCAGAAGGTGACGAAGGACGGCGTGATCACGGTCGAGGAAGCGCAGGGGCTGGACACCAGCATCGACATCGTCGAAGGCATGCAGTTCGACCGCGGCTATTTGAGCCCGTACTTCGTGACCAACCAGCAGACGATGAAGGTCGAGCTCGAGGACGCCTTCGTGCTCGTGGTGGAGAAAAAGGTCACCTCGATGGCCGACCTCTTGCCCGTACTCGAGGCCGTGAATCAGAAGAGCGCGGCGCTCCTCATCATTGCCGAGGACGTGGAAGGCGAGGCGCTCGCCACCTTGGTCGTCAATCGCATGCGCGGCGTGCTCAAGGTGGCAGCGGTCAAGGCACCCGGGTTCGGGGACCGCCGCAAGGAAATGGTCAAAGATATCGCAATCTTGACCGGAGCGACCGCGTTCATGGAAGACCTCGGTCGCAAGCTGGACACAGCGACGCTGGCGGATCTTGGCCGGGTGCGAAAGGTCATTTCTGACAAGGAAAACACCACGCTCGTGGACGGACACGGGGAGAAGGGCGCGGTCAAAGGCAGGATCGAGCTCATCAAGCGCCAGATCGAGGAGACCAACAGCACCTACGACAAAGAAAAGCTGCAGGAGCGCCTGGCAAGGCTTGCCGGCGGTGTCGCGGTGATCAGCGTGGGTGGCCACTCGGAGGTCGAGGTGCGGGAGCGCAAGGATCGCGTGGACGATGCGCTGGCGGCCACCCGTGCAGCGGTGGAGGAGGGCTACGTGCCGGGCGGCGGCGTCGCCCTCTTGCGAGCGTCCGCCGCGCTGGCGGCCCTCAGCAGCGATGACGACGACGAACGCCTGGGCCTGCGGCTGCTCGAGCGCGCCGCGACGGCGCCTCTACGTCAGATTGCCAAGAACGCGGGCCTGGAACCCGAGGTCGTCGTGGAGAAGGTCCGCTCTCTCAGTGGATCCAGCGGTTACGATGCCCGGGCGGAACGCTACACCGACCTCGAGGAGGCTGGGATCATCGACCCCCTGAAGGTCGTCCGCACGGCACTGGAGAATGCGACCAGCATCGCCGGTCTCATGCTCACCACCGAGGCCGCCATCACCGAGGTGCCCAAGGAAGCGCCGCCATCGGGCGGTGGGGGAGGTGGAATGGGCGGCATGGGTGGAATGGGCGGCATGGGCGGCATGGGTGGAATGGGCGGCATGGGTGGTTTTCCGATGGGCTGAGCCCTCGGGCCACCGGCTGGGCTCACCGCCTGACCCCCAGATCCCCGCCAGCGCGTACTTCGATAGGTGTGCGCAGACTTGGCGCACTATGAGTCCTTCGCGTTACGATGCCTGGGATGGAGCTTCGGGTCATCGGCTGCCACGGGGGGGAAACCCCCAAGCACCGCACGAGTGCGTTCGTTCTCGATGACAAGCTCGCCATCGATGCTGGCTCACTCACGAGCGGCCTAGACCTCCCGGCGCAGCACGCCCTCGAGGCATGCATCGTCAGTCACGCCCATCTCGATCACATTCGTGATCTGGCAACCATCGCCGACAACCGCTGCCAGCAGGGAGCCAAGACACTGCTGATCGCTGCGCCCAAGCCGACGATCGACACGCTCAAGCGGCACTTCTTCAACGACCACCTCTGGCCGGACTTCACCAAGATCCCATCAGGGTCGGGTCCCACGATCGAATACCTCGAGCTCGAGCTCGAGAAGCCGACGACCATTGCCGGTTACGAGGTGCGCGCCGTCGGCGTGAGCCACACCATCGACACCGCGGGGTTCCTCATCCGCTCTGCAGCCGGAACCGTGGCCTACTCGGGCGACACCGGGCCTACCGATCGCTTCTGGGAGCTGCTCGACAAGGAACCCATGGTCAAGGCGCTACTGGCCGAAGTCAGCTTTCCCAACCGGGAGCAGGGGCTGGCTACGGTCAGTGGCCACCACACGCCGCAGACGCTCGCCGCCGACCTAGCGAAACTGCGTCGCCCCGCGGATGTGCCGACTTTCCTCTACCACATCAAGCCGTTCTTCCAGGCCGAGGTGGAGCGCGAGTGCGCGGCTCTGCGTGGTCTCAATCTCCAGGTCCCGCGCCTCGACGACCGCTTCGTGCTCTAGGGCGAGCGCAGGCCCACTCACTCAAGCCATGAGCGAGAGGACCTGAAGCACGCCCGTCAGCGCAATCGACACCGTGAACGCTTGGGCAGCGAAGCGACTCGCAGCGCGCGCAGCCAGCTCTTGCTCGTGGATGGCCTCGAAAACCCGCGCGCCACGGCCGACGTCGGCCATTCGGCGCGCGAGCGGGAAGCGGATGACTTTGCCCATGAACCCAATATGAACCCTGGGTCGTATTGTGACAACTACGTGACAGGCGAATGACTAAATCGCGTGGGCCCACCGCCTACCAGGAGTTGAGTTGACATAATGTTTCTTATGCGCGTTTTAGGTCCGGGGGGACCCAGCCGGCTGCCTGGCCGACTGGCAAGCAGCTGGTCGAACCGACTGCCTCCACGGGCGGCCCTGCTCGAGGCGCCAGCGGTCGATCCCTGAAGTGCAGCGCTGCGCCCTCAGGCGGTAGCTGGCAGTTGGCGGCGCATCCAGGTGCCACCCCGGCGCACCTCGTGCGGCAAGCGCACGGTCTCGCTCAGCCAAACGCCCAGCGGCTGAACCAGGAGGAAGTACGCGAAGAGGCCCAGCGCCCCAACCTGACTCGCGGTGCCGAACGCCGGCCCCACGAAGCAGAGCGCCGTCAGCCCGCACAGCACGACGACCGTGCCGAGGAGCACGCCGACGACCTTGAGCTGGAGCGCAAAGAGGTGCTCGCGCGGATCCGCCGAGCTGAAGATCAGCGGATGCTCCGCGTCCCCGAGGAGTTTTTCACCTTGGAGGCGTCCGCCGGCGACCTGAGCCGAGGCCGGCAGCTCGACCACCGCGATGCGCTCGGCGCCGCGCGCATTCAATGCTGGCGTGGCCAGCGCGTCGAACTCGGCCTGGCTGCTCGCTTGGGTGGCGCGCTGCACTTCCAGCGCCGTCGGCCAAACCCAGACCCCGCGCTCTTCGCCGCCGAGCTCGAACGTCCCTTGGGGCGTCACGGCGCGGGCACTCGCCGCGAGCACGGACTCGGTCCGTCGGTCGTGGAAGTGGATGGCCCCGTCGCCTCGAGTGCGAGCGGCCTGCACCAGGCGGTAAGTCGGTCCCTGCTCCCCGGCGCCGAGCGCGTACGTGCCCACGGTGCCCCGCAAACGGCCGCGGAGTCGCGCAAGGCCGCGCAAATCGCCCAGGGCGTGCGCGACGATGAGCGCGCTGTTGATCCAGACGATGGCCAGGCACAGCCCAGCCATCAGCTCCCGCTCGAAGGTCATGCGGGGTTCCCTCGCACCTCGGCCTGGGCGGCGCTTGCCGCGGCGGCTCGCCGCTCGGCTCGACTGGGGAGCGCGATGTCCCCGGCGCGGGCTTCGATCCCTCTCCCATCGACCGCCGTCGGGCGGCTCCAGGACAGGATGTACGTGCGCAAGAGGTAGCCGGCCATGCTCCGCTGATCCAGGCTCGGGTCGATGCGGGGCGCCACCTCGAGGCGATGCGCAGCGTCCAGCTCGGACCAATGGAGCCCCGCCCGATTGTGGTGGATCGTGTGGTAGCCGTTGTTGCACATGATCCAGTTGAAGGCGCGGCCAACGAAGTTCCGCGAGTGGTTCCACTCGCTCGCGATGTCGGCACCATCGTGCTGAAGAATGTTGATGCGCAAGATGCAACGTGCACCGTAAAGCTGCGGCACACATACGAAAAAGAGCGTGGTCCAGAAGTCGAAGGCCATCAGCACGCCCGTGAGCCCGAAGCCGAACAGGAGCTCGGTACGGTACTGGCGCTCGAAGCCCTCCTGGCGGGTCGTCTTGGCCCAGCGCGTGACGCCGTTGAAGGTGCGCGGACCAGCGACGTTCGGGAAGTGGACGAGGTTGGCGAGGTTCCAGCCAAACTTCACACAGCGACTGTCCGCCCAGTCCCACTGCCCATCGTCTTCGAAATGGTGATGCACCAGGTTGTGAGCAGGAACGTTCGCACTCGCCGGGTAGAGGTTGCCGAAGCTCAGGATGGAGCGGAAAGCCAAGTTGAGGCGCTTGTCGTGGAAGACCCCGCGATGGAGGTGATTGTGAATCACCACTGCGTTCAGGAAGCTCAGGGCGCAGGCCGCCGCAAGAAATACCGGGTTTCTGCAGGTGGGCAGCCAGTACATGCAGCCGAGCGTCAGCCAGTACGCACCAACGATCCCGACCTGCCTCCACTCGGTCTTGTGTCGCACGAGCCAGGGGCCCGTGGAGGTCACCGTTCCGGCCGCCAAATCGCTGAAACCAGGCGAACTCTGCCCGCCCGGTGATCGAGCGGCCGGTGAGCGTGCTGCCGCTTCCCCGAGCGTCATGTGGCCCGGGACCTAGCACTCTCGTCATGAAGCGTCGAGAAGGGCTCGTCGCCCGTTGTCTTTCAGGCTAGTTTCCGGACCCGAGGAGTTGCTCGCTTGAACCCCATCACCGTTTTTACCAAGCACCCGATCAACCACTTCAAGCAGAGTCGTTGGTTCTACCCGGTCTACGACGGCACGTGGTTCGTGCTGATGGCGGTCCTGGTGGGGGTCCTGCACGCGACAGGCTACCAGCCGCCCGTACCGACGTTCGCCGATTTTCGCCCCGAGTACCTGCTGACGCTGCCTCTCCTCGTCTACGTCCTCATCCTCTGCAACGTCTTCGCTCACAACGTCTCGCACCGGAACTTTCCCAAGCCTCTGAACCGACTGGTGGGCGAAGTCGTCGGCTTTTTCGTGCTGAGCCGCTACGCCTCGTGGGAGATCATTCACCTCCGGCACCACCGCTACTCCGATCAGCCGGGCAAGGATCCCCACGACTGCATCCCGGGCTTTTGGCTGCACTTCCTGCCCTACTTCGTAGGCAACGTGGAAAAGCAGCTCAAGAAGGCCTTCTACGATCAACACGGTGGCGAAACGCCGGAGAATCAGCGCTTCCAGCGCTGGCGCGCGCTGCTCAGCTTCGGCACAGGCGCGATGCTCTTCTACACGCTCTTCGTGCTGGCGGGCGGCCCGATTTCCCTGTTTCTGCTGGTGCCGGCCGAGATCATCACCATCGTGCATCTGGCTCATTTCAACTGGGCCACGCACAACGGCTTCAGCGCCGCCCGCGACTACGCGCCGATCAACCTGGACCGAGGCTTCTACTACATCGGAAACAGGATCTTTTTCGGCATCTACTATCACGACAACCACCACCGCATGGTCAAGGCGTTCAATCCGATGCGCGTCGACGGTGCATGGCTGGAGAGCCGGCGCGCTGCGACCATCGATCCGTTCGACGCCGAGCAGGACCAGTTCCAGCCCGCCGCCTACCACTCTGGAGAGTTCCCGACCGGCGAGTACCAACCGGGGCAGTAGCAACCCGGGCAGCCAAGCCGGGTGCTCGGCTCCGCTCTGCCGAGAAAATCGGGGCGCTGCTCGAAAGGGAAGCGCTTGCCAGGACGGAGCCCTCCGAAAGTGTGAGCAGCGGGCCCCACCCGAGCATTGACTCGCTAGGTTTCGCATTGTTCTCTGGCTGAAAATGGTGAGGCGCGAGTTGCGAGGGGGACGGGCAGAGCAGACTGGACGAGGCCGGCTGGGTCGAGCCGGCGTCGCGGCTGCGCTCGCTGTCGTCGTGGTTTTGGGCTGCGCCCGGGAGCAGGATCCGGACACGCTCCGGCAAGCGCACCAGGCGGCGGTCCGTTCGAGTGGCGTACGCGCGACGGCGGCATACGAGCGAGTGCTCTCTCTCCGGCCTGGTACTCGCGCCCAGATGCTGCGCGCCCCGGCGCGCAAGGGCCCGCTCCCCTCGGATGCGGTCGAGCGAGCCCGCGCGACGCTGGAGGACGCCCGCCGTGCGCGCTCGGAGCCGACCACGGCGCAATGGACGACGAGCAGCGTCAGAGCTCGCGGCGAGCGACAGCTCGTGACATTCGAGCCCAGTTTTGCCGGGATCCCGATCTGGCAACGGCGCGCGACCGTGCTCTTGGGCAAGAGCGGACGGCCGAGCGTGCTGAGCGAGATCCCGACCGCAGGCGGCCCGCGTGGGGCGTTCCAGCTCTCGGGTCACGCCGCGGCCCAAGTTGCCTGGTCCCACCAGCGCCCCGAGGGGGCCGCCCGGCTGCGCGCCGCTGGCGTGGGGGCGGATGGATTCGAGCGCTTCGAGCTCGCAAAGAGCAGTCCGAGCGGACCCTCGCTCTTGGGTCCGATCCGCGTGAGCCGCGTGTATTTCCCCGCGCCGGACGCTCTCCTGCCTGCGTATTCCGTCGTGGTCGGGAGTGTTGGTTCGCAAGGGAGCGGCGACCGCCGGGGCGAAGAGGTCCTGGTCAGCGCCGATTCGGGCGAGATCCTCGCTGCTCGTTCGACGATCGCGAGTGCGCACAGCTACCGCGTCTGGACTGCGGACGAAGCAGGCACGCCGGCTGAGGGGCCTCTCACCAGCCTGCTGCCTTATCCAAGCGCGACGCCATCCGGGGCGAACCCACTTCCGGTCCCTTCGAAGCTGATCGAAGTCGAAGGGTTCAACAGCCCAGCCGGCGGGACCCCCGATCCTTGGCTCCCCGAGTCGGCGACGACCACGCAGGGAAACAACGTCGATGCCTACGTCGACTTCCTCGACCCGAACAATGCCGAGGGCACTGGCCCCGGTCCCGGCGAGTTCCGCGCCGACGTCACTGCTCCGGGTGTGTTCGACTACAGCTTCGATCTCGAAGCCGAGCCGCTACAAAGCGATGCCCAAGCGTCAGCTGCCATCGTCCAAGCGTTCTACACGGCCAATTGGCTCCACGATTGGTACTACGACTCCGGCTTCGACGAGGTGAGCCGCAATGCGCAAGCACAAAACTATGGACGAGGCGGCTTCGAAGGCGATGTCCTGCACCTCCACGTCCAGGACGGGGCTCAGGGCGGGCAGCCAGCCCGCAACAACGCCAACATGTACACGCCCCCCGATGGCGTGTCCCCGGTCATGCAGATCTACGTCTGGTCGGCCGTCGCGCAGAGCGCTGTCGAGGCAACGCCCGGGGGGCTCTACCCGTCTCGCGTCGCAGCGTTCGGCCCCACCATCTTCAGCGTAAGCGGCCCGCTCGTAGCCGTGAACGACGGAACGGCCGACACCATGGATGGCTGCCAGACGATCACGCAGAACCTGACCGGTTCGGTGGCGCTCTTGCGGCGCGGAAGCTGCCCCTTCGTCCAGAAAGCCGACGCGGCCACTGCCGCGGGAGCGATCGGCGTGCTCATCGCCGACAACGCCCCCGGCACGCCCCCGGTCATGGACGGGGTCTCGGGCACCGCCTCGCCGACCCTGTCGACCACCCAGGCGGCCGGTGATGCGCTGGTGGCGGCCTTGGCCAGCGGGGCGGTCACGGTGGAGCTCTATCGTTCGGCGTCCGTGGAGCGGGACGGCGCGCTCGATGGCACCATCGTGGCCCACGAGTGGGGCCATTACCTGCAGGATCGCTTGGCCCCGTGCTGGCCGACCGAGATCGTCAACCAAGTCCCCAACCCCAGCCAGTGCCACGCCATGGGCGAAGGGGGCGGCGACTTCATCGCTCTGCACATGCTCCTCGCAGAGGACGACGATCCAGCGCTCCCCTACCCGATGGCAGCCTACGCCGCGGCCGCTCTCACTCCTGACCTCTATTTCGGCCTGCGCCGAGTGCCGTATTCCACGTCCCTCGACATCAGTCCCCTCACCTTCCGCCACATCGCCGACGGTGAAGAGCTGCCCGTCGACCCGCCGAGCTACCCCTCCGGGGCCCCGAACTCCGAGGTCCACAACGCCGGCGAAGTGTGGACGGCCATGCTCTTCGAGGTCTACGCAGCCCTCCAGGCCGAAGCTGCGCAGGCCGACGATCCGCGCACATTCCAGGACGTTCGGCGCGAAATGTCCGACGACCTCGTGCTGGCGCTTTCGATGATGCCCTACGAGCGCACCCTGCTCGATGCCCGGGACGTGCTCCTGGCGGCGATCGCTGCGCGCAGCGAAACGGATGCCGTCGCAGCTGCCGCCGCCTTCGCCAAGCGTGGCGCCGGCAGCTGCGCCGAAGGCCCCCCCTTCGACTCCACGACGAACCTCGGCGTGGTCGAAGACTTCGAGCTCGCACCCCGCCTCGAGCTGGGCGCCGTTTCTGCACAGGACGTCGCCTGCGACAACGGCGAAGACGGTGTGCTCGATGCCGGCGAAAGTGGTGCCATCGTGGTCGAGGTCGACAACCTCGGCCATGGCGCAGCCGGAGCCACCACGGTCACGCTGAGCGACCTGCCGACGGAGCTCGAAGAGCTCGAGGGCGCCGAGCTCACGCTCGATTCGATCCCGCCTCTTGGGACCGCCCTAGCCGAGTTCCCGATCACCCTCGGCACGATCAGCGGCATTCTCACTGCCCCGATCACGGTCACGCTCGAGAGCGCCGGTACGTGCGCACCGCTCGGAGCCGAGAGCCGCGAAATCGCGCTCAACTTCGACGACGACCCCGCTGGCAGCCTCAGCGACGACTTCTCGACCGACGAAGGTGGCTGGTCCCTGGAGGGCGCCAAGGCCGAGAACGTGTGGAGCCGCAGTGGCGAAGGGGAATCTGCCCTTTGGTTCGGCCAGGACTACCCGTCATCCAGCAACTCGGCGCTGGTCTCTCCGCCGATCCAGGTCTCTCCCACCGAACCCTTCACGGTCACGCTGACGCATCGCTACAGCTTCGAGGTCACCCTCGATGAGCACTGGGACGGCGGGGTGATCGAAGTCAGCGTGGACGACGGCGCCACCTGGGTCGACGTCAGCGAGTTCGAGGGAGTGGATCCCAGCTACAGCGGCGAGATCACCGAGCAGACCGACAACCCGCTGACGGCTGAAACCGGCCTCGCCCGACCCGCGTTCGTCGGCGTCAGCGCGGCTTATCCGAGCTTCGCCCCGTTGGTCCTGGATTTCGGCACCGAGCTGGCAGGGGAGACCATCCGCTTGGCGTTTCGCATCGGCACCGACCAGCTCCAGGGGGCGCCCGGCTGGGCGCTCGACGACATCGCCTTCAGCGGGGTGGTCCAAGGTCCGTTTCCGAGCCGGCTTGCCGACGAGACGCCAGCTGAGCCCTGCCCCGAGCCTCCGGCCAGCGGCGGCTCGGGTGGCACGGACGCAGGCGGCACCACTGCGGAAGGGAGCGGCGGGCAGGCGAGCTCAGCCAGTGGAGGAGCGACCCTTGCGGGGAGCGGCGGGACGGGTGCGACGACCGGCAGCGGCGGCACGGCACCGGCTGAAGCACCCGGCGGATGCGGCTGCCGAGTCACAGGGGGCCCCTCGGTCTCGCCGGGCGCGACACTGCTTGGCCTGGTCGGGCTGCTTCTGCTCGGCCGACGCCGCCAGCGCCTCGTGTGACCACCCGGTCGTGATCAGCCGCTACGGCCCGCTCCGTCGGGACAGGCGGACCCGAGGCCGCTTCAGTTGCCGTAGGGGAACGGACTCGGGGTCGCGTGGCCGGGCGGCACTGCAAACGGCCCCGGGGCATTGATGTCCAGAGCCAAGAGGGTGCCTCCGTTGGTCAGCACGAAGGCGCGCCGCCCAAAGGCCGCCGGAGCGCCGCTCACGCCGAGGTCCGTGTGCAAGCCATCGATCAGGCTGCCGTCGACTGGCGAAACCAGGAAGGTGCCGAGCTGGCTCGAGTTCAGGAGCAGCGCGCCCTGCGCGAACGCAGGACCGGACACGCCGCCGCGCGGCACCTCGCGCCGCCAGACTTCCTGACCGGTCTCGGGATCGAGCGCCCACAGGCCCGAAGTTCCCGAGGAGACGATCACGAGCTCGCGTGCCGGACGCTGAATGCCGCCCCGCACGTACGACGGCTGCTGGAAGAGGGCCAGATCGGAGACGCCTGCCACATCGGCGTTGGACCAGAGGAGCGTGCCCAGATCGGCATCAAGGGCGTACACCCCGCCCGCGTACGAACCGAAGATCACCAGGTCGCCCGCTCGGGTGGAGACGGCAACCGGGGTCGTGTCCACGTCGAGGTACTTCGGGGGTTCGCCGAGCGCCTCCTCGGCTTCGGTGGCTAGGTCCACCGGCTGCCAAGCTTCCTGCCCGCTCGCGGCGTCGAATGCCGTGGCAGTTCCGTCGCTGAACCCCATGTAGACGCGGCCGAAGGCGAGGGTCGGGCCGGAGTAGCCGGCCACTTCCATGCCGGCGGCCGGGCTACGGTGGTGCGTCCACACGATCTCGCCGCTGTCCTTTCGCGCCGCGATCAGCGTGTCGTTGGCATTGGCGAAGTAGATGAGCTTGCCGGCGAGCGTGGGCTCGCGACCGATCTCCGAGCGTGTGGAGAGCCGCCAGTCGAGCTTGCCGTCGCCCGCTCGAACTCGGTAGAGCGCTCCGTCGTGCGAGCCGAAGTAGACCACGTCGTCGACGGGGTCGTAGTGCGGTCGGCACTGCACGTAGCTCATGGTCTCGAACCGCCAGAGCACCTCCCCGAGAGGGGCGCTCAGGGCGTAGAGGCCGCCGTCGCTCGAGCCCACGAACACCCGGCGACCGCGAGTGTCGAGCGCCGGCTGTCCACGCTCGTAGGGTTCGCCGTGGGCGCGTGAATTGGCGACCAGATCGCGGGTGTACGCCACGCTGAGCGCCCCGCCAGGTCGCTCTTTCCACACCGGTTGCTCGGCGTTGGCCCGCTTCTGCAGGCTGCCGCAGGCGGCCGAACCGCCGAGAAGCAGGAGCCCGACAGCGGCGAAGGCAGCCCTCACTCGATCGGCCCTTCGGGGGTGTCTTCGGCAGGAGCGGGCGCAGGCGGGGGGTCGTCGAGCTCGGACCCGGGCAAGCCCACGGGCGGCGCCTCGAGCGGCACGGGCACCGGCGCGGCAGGACCCGGAGCCTTCGTCTGCAGCTCTTCGAACTGGCGCTTCAGTGCTTCCAGCTGCTCTGGGCTGATCCCACCGGTCGCCGCGGCGGCTGCCGCAGCCGCGCTCGGGTCGACGGTCTTCTGCAGCTCACGCGCCGCCGCTTCGATGTAGCCCGGTGCAGCGTCCTTGGCGCGCTTCTTCCCGAGCTTCTCGAGCAGCTGGGCGAGCCCGGTCTTGGCTGCTTCGACGTCGCCCTTCTCGTACGCGATTCGCGCCCCGTGCAGCGCCGCCAGGCTGGCCGCTTGGCCGCCCAAGTCGCCGAGGGTGCGCGCAGCCTTGGCCGCATCGTCGAAGCGCCCTTCGGCCTCGTGACAGAGCGCGACGCCCTCGGCCGCGCGGACGCGCAGCTCGAGGAACTGGCCCGACAGCTTGTTCTGGAACACGCCCTCGTAGGCGGCGCGAGCGTCGGCGAACTTCTCCTGATCGTAGAGCACTCCGGCGCGGCCCAGCTCGCCCAGCAGGCGCAATTCTGGCTCGCTCGACTTCGTCAGCTCTGCGAATCGCCCCAGGGCAGCCTCGCGCTTCTTGTCCTCGGACTCGAACTCGGGCCGCGTGTCGACCAGGCTTCGGTCAGAAGGAGTGACGGGCGTGGCGCTCGCGATGCGTCCGTGCGTTGCGGCCAGGGCATTCGCCAAGGCGTGTCCGCCCTTTTCCCGATCCACCCCGCGCCGATAGTCGTAGACGAGGTAGGCCATGGACCCCACCAGGGCGAGCACGAGCACCCACTGCAGCCAGCGGAAGTTCTCGCGCACGAGGCGGCTGGCGCTGCTGGCGCCCCGCACGAGGGCGTCGTCGACGCGCTCAGCTGGAGCGAGCCCTTCGGCACGCGCCGCGCTGAGCTCCTGCTTCCGGTCGGCCTTGCGGCGAGCGATCGCTTCGGCGCGCAGTCGCTTGTTCCGGTCTTTGATCTCGTCCTGGTCGGCGCCTTTGCCTTCGGCCCGGCGCTCGCGGCGGGATCGCTTGTCGGTTTCCGGTTCGCTCACGGCCGGCTCCTTACCAGAACCACTGCTAGCGGGGTGCTGAAAAAGCATGCGCTTTGCCCATTTTCCGGAGAAGGGGGCCAGAAAATGCGGCCGGGAAAGGCCCCTGCAGCCAAGCCAGCAGGGCCGTCAGCGCTCTTCCCACGATCAGGGCGCCGGACCGGACCGGGGCCCCTCCCCACCGTTGGTCTCGCCTTCGGCTGGGGCCCAGGGCTCTGGGGGGGGTGGGGGCAGCTCCTCGCGCAGCGGTAGGACGGCCAGGGCCTCGATTTGGACCCCGCCCTCGGCGAAGACCGCCAGTCGAAGCGGATAGCCGGGCCGAGCTCCGAACGCCTCGGGCAGCGCAGCGTAGACCTCCACCGGTTCCCCCCCACCAGCGATCGCCAGGGAGAGGGTGCTCTCGCCCCCCAGATCGGGGCGGTGCTGGAGCCGGCCTTCGCCTTCCTTGCGCGGGGGCCGAGGGCCGAGCGGGGCCAGGTGGACTCGACCGGGGCCGCCTGGGGAACGCGCTCGCACGAGCACACGGGCGCCGAGTCTGGGGGCCGCACGCGAGGGCAGAGGGGGCACGACCAGGTCCACGTCGACCCCGCTGTCGGCAAGCTGCCGCAGGCGGCGGAGCGGTTCCTGCTCCGGACCGCCCAGCTGATCCAAGATCCCGGCAGTCTCCGCGAGGGCAAGCCCGCCGGGGACTGGATCGGGCACGGCCAGGAAGTGCCGGAGCGGGACCACGAGCTCGTCCTTGGCGCCCAGCTCGAGCAGCGCCTGCGCCAGCACCAAACGCGCCGGGTGGTAGCGTTCGTGAGCGAGCGCTCGCACGAGCCACGGTCGCGCATCCTTGTCGCCAATCTCGGCAAGGGTCTGTGCGATGCGAGGCCGCAGGCGAACCTCGGGCAGCCTGCGCAGGAGGGGGCCTACTGCCGCGTCGGAACGGATGCGGCCGAAGGCCGACAAGAGCTCGAGATCCTCCTCGTGGGAGCGCCCACTCGGAGCGCTCCACCAGGCGATCATCTCGTCCTCGCCGGCATCGTCTCCACTGATGCCGAGCGAAACCGCGGCGAGACGACGTAGCCGCGGATCCGGGCCCGCGAGGAGCTCGTGCACCAGCGGCGCCGCCTGCCCCAGGCGAGTGAGCCCGAGGGCGAGCCAGGCGCGAACCGTCGGATCTTCCTCACGCCCCAGGGCAAGTCGGAGCGCCGGCGCCTCCGCCACGGTCGCCAAGCGAAACAGCACCTCGGCGGCCTTGGCCCGAATCCCCCGATCCGCATCTTCCAACAGCTGCGCGAGCTCCGGAGCCGCGTCCGCTTCCCCCCCGAGCCCGCGCACGATGGCCGGCGGCCAGCCCTTGCCCTCCTGTCTCAGACCCTGCGCTTCGAAGCGGCCGTGGGACGCAGAAAGCGCTCGCGCCCGGGCGCGGAGGTCCTGGAAAAGACCGGGCTCTGCGGCGCTCACGTCGCGCTGCTGCTTGGGGTCGGTGCTGAGGTCGAACAAGCGACAGGCAGCGGACGGGCGATGACAGATGAGGCGCTTGTTGCCCTCGGCCAGGAGCGACAGCTCGTCCGTCTCGGCCAGCGCCAAGCCCTGATCGTCGGTCGCGACCCCAGAGAGGCGCGGCCCGAGGTCACGTCCGCGCAGGCGGGGTGGCACGGGGATCTTCATCGCACTGAGGACGGTGGGCAGAAGGTCGACGGTCTGCACGGGCGCCGCCACGCGGCGTCCCCTTTGCACACCCGGTCCGGCCACGACCAACGGCACGCGGACCTGCTCCTCGTAGACGGTAGTGCCGTGGTAGCGGCCCCCGTGATCGCCGAACTCCTCCCCGTGATCGGCGGTCACGATCACGAGCGAGTTGGGATCGCGAACGCGAAAGAGCGCGCTCACGCGGCCCAAGGTCGCATCGGCAGCGGCGATCTCCGAATCGTAGCGGTCGACGTCAGTCGCTCCGAAGGCGTGCCCTGCTTGCTCTTCGTACGGCTCGTGCGGTCCGAACAGGTGGAGCCAGACGAAGAGCGGCTCGCCGGGCGGGTGCTGGGCGAGGTAGCGCTCCACCTGCGCGGCCCGGGTCGCCCCCTCGGCGAACTCGACCTTGAAGTACTCGAAGCCGAGGTGCTTCTCCTCGAAGGGGCGAAACTTCTCGCCGTCGATGAAGAACACCGCAGGTGGGTAGAAGCCGGCGGTCTTGTAGCCGTACGTCCGAAGCAGCGTGGCCCAGAGATCCGAATCCTCGGCCACGCCCTGCAGCAAGAGCGGACGCATGTACTTGCCCGTCATCAAGGACAGCACGGAGTAGGACGTATGCGGGGTCGGGGCGTACGCGGCCTCGAACAGGACGCCCTCACGGGCGAGGGCATCCAGATGGGGTGTGGTGCGCCGCCGGTACCCGTAAGCCCCTACGTGATCGGCGCGCAAGGCATCGACGGTCACCAGAAGCACGCCACGGCCGCTCCAATCCAGAACGGACTTGCCGCTCTCGTGTGCCCGCTCGCTGAGCCCGAGGCCCTCCTCCGCCGCCTGTGCCGGCTCGGGCAAGAGACGTGTCCCCGCTTGCACGGCGAGCGCAAGCGTGGGCGAGGTCTCGAGCACCACCCAGCGAAAGTTGTCGAAGCGGGTGAGTGAGCGCAGGCCCGGCAAGACCAGGAGCGCGCAGGCGACGACGCTTGCCGCGAGCCCACCCAGCCACGCCCAAGGGCGCCTTTCCGCCCCGCCGCTCGGCCCACCGAGCGCCCACGCGGCGCCGCACGAGGCCACCGTCAGGAGGGAGAGACCCGCATGAAAGGCAGGATAGAGCCGCACGAGAACGGTCCGATTCACGACCTCCAAGAGGACGGCAGCGAGCACGCCGAGGCCCGCCCGCAGTCCCTTGGACCCCCACTCGAGCTCTCTGAGCCAGCGAAACCAGAAGCCGAGCCCCAGGGTGAAGGCCACCGCGACGGCAAGCGCAAACCCCGCCCTCACCCCCGCCGCTGCCAGGTGGCGCCCACCGCCGACACCCCAGCCGACCGCGAGACCGAAGACGAAGTAGCTCGCGCGACGCAGCTGCTCGAAGTCGCCCCGCGTCCCCCATAGGCCACCAAGTCCCCCAAAGGCAGCGCCGCCCAAGAGCCAGAGCGGCAAGTAGCCGAGGGCCCCCTGCTGCAGCTCCCAGTTGCTAGCGAGCTTGTCCTTGCCTTGGAAAAACAGCACGAGCAAGAGGGCCGGAACCACGATCCAGCCTCCGGTCGCGCCTCGACATACGGCCGAGACGACTTGCGCTCGCTTGGCGGGCCCAGCCACGGATGTCTTCAGCGGTACTCGACGGCGCCAATCTCGTAGCGACGAGTGCCACCAGGCAGGACGACCGTCACCTCGTCACCGACGGATTTGCCAATCAAGGATCGCGCCACCGGCGCAACGATCGAGATCAGGCCCTTGTCGATGTCTGCCTCCTCGACCCCGACGATCTGGTACCGGGTCTCCTCGTCGGTTTCGAGGTTGGTCAAGGTCACGGTGGCACCGAACATCACGCGCTCGCCAGAGAGCTTGCTCGGATCGATGATCTCACCCAAGGACAGCCGCGCCTCGATGTCGCGGATCTTCGCCTCACACAGGCCCTGCCGCTCCTTGGCGGCGTGGTACTCGGCGTTTTCGCTCAGATCCCCGTGCTCACGCGCCACCTCAATCTCTTTGGCGATGCGCGGCCGCTCCTCCTTCAGCCGGCTGAGCTCGTCCCGGAGCATCTGCGCTCCGCGGGGGGTCATGGGGAATTTTTCCATGGGGTGAGCTTTGGTATCCCACTTGCCGCAATGCTGCAATGCGGGTAGAGCCCGACCCGCCATGCCGGCCCGCCCGCTCCTCCTGCTTGCCCTGCTCGGCGCCGTCTTGGCCACGGCTTC
>Ga0315912_10001963_pt1 | contig 23129 bp, 25 predicted proteins | sample VfabasoilMG_FD_204469 | JGI IMG/M metagenome (GOLD analysis project Ga0315912, IMG submission 204469) | Garden soil microbial communities collected in Santa Monica, California, United States - V. faba soil | ecosystem: Environmental > Terrestrial > Soil > Garden | place: USA: California... | reverse complement strand
GTTGGGGCACGAATGCTCCGCGACTCGCCGGCATGAGCGACTGGTACCTCGAGCGGCAGCTGACCTACTTCAAGGCCGCGGTGCGCGGCGGCCACCCGGACGACATTTACGGCGACCAAATGAACTTGGTCGCGAACGTGCTCGTTGGCGAGAACGCCATCAAGGACGTCGTCGCTTACATCAACACGTTGCGTTAACGGACGAACGCAAAGGACTCGAGCAAGGACTAGATCAGCCGACGGCTCGAAGCCTGTCGGCAAGGACATCGAAAGGAAGGTCTGTCATGGCATACGTAGCAATCGCCGATCGTGACCATCCCATGCACGATCCACAGACGTGGATCGAAAAGTACGTCTGGAGCCAAGACCACAAGGTCATTGCCATTCAGTACGGCAGCGTCGCGATCGGAGTAGGGCTCGTCGCCCTCGTCCTGTCGCTGCTGATGCGAATGCAGATCGGTTTCCCCGACACCTTCAGCTTCATCACGCCGTACAACTATTATCAGTTCGTGACCATGCACGGCATGATCATGGTCATCTACTTGTTGACGGCGCTCTTCCTCGGCGGCTTCGGCAACTACCTCATTCCGCTCATGTGCGGGGCACGCGACATGGTGTTCCCCTACATGAACATGCTGAGCTTCTGGGTTTACCTGCTCTCGGTCATCGTGCTGCTCGCGAGCTTCTTCGTCTCGGGCGGTCCGACGGGCGGCGGCTGGACTCTGTACCCGCCGCAGACCGTGACGGAAGGCACGCCGGGCCACGACTACGGCATCTTGCTCATGCTGCTGTCGCTCGCGATCTTCATCGTGGCGTTCACGATGGGCGGCCTCAACTACGTCACGACGGTGCTGCAGGCCCGCTGCCGCGGCATGACGCTGATGCGCATGCCGCTGTCGGTGTGGGGCATCTTCGTCGCGACGATCTTGGGTCTGCTCGCGTTCCCCGCGCTGCTCGTCGCCGCGATCATGATGATTCTCGACCGCACGATCGGCACGAGCTTCTTCATGCCGGCGCTGATGTCGCTCGGCGAGCTCAATGGAACCGACGGCGGCAGCCCGATTCTGTTCCAGCACCTCTTCTGGTTCTTCGGTCACCCGGAGGTGTACATCGTCGCACTGCCCGCGTTCGGCATCGTGTCGGACCTCTTGAGCACGCACGCGCGCAAGAACATCTTCGGCTACCGCATGATGGTCTGGGCCATCGTCGCAATCGGCGCGCTGTCGTTCATCGTGTGGGCGCACCACATGTACGTCAGCGGCATGAACCCGTACTTCGGATTCTTCTTCGCGACGACGACGCTGATCATCGCGATCCCGACGGCTATCAAGGTCTACAACTGGGTGCTCACGCTGTGGCGCGGCGACATCCAGCTCAACATCCCGAATCTGTTCGCGATCGGTTTCATCTTCACGTTCGTGCACGGCGGCCTCACGGGGCTGTTCCTCGGCAACGTGACGGTCGATCTGCCGTTGTCGGATACGTACTTCGTGATCGGCCACTTCCACATGGTCATGGGCGTGTCGCCCGTCATGGTGCTCTTCGGCGCGATCTACCATTGGTTCCCGAAAATCACGGGCAAGATGCCGAACGAGTTCTTGGGCCGCCTGCACTTCTGGATGACGTTCCTCGGCACGTACGCGATCTACCTGCCGATGCACTACATCGGAATTCTCGGCATGCCGCGCCGCTACTACGCGTACGGCTCGACGGACTTCATTCCGGAGTCAGCGCACGCCGTCAACGAGGCGATCACGATCGCGGCGATGGTCGTTGCGACCGCGCAGCTCGTGTTCCTCATTAACGTGTTCTACAGCCTGCGCAAGGGCAAGCAAGCGCCGGACAACCCGTGGGGCGCCACCACGCTCGAGTGGCAAACGCCGCAAACGCCGCCCGTGCACGGCAACTGGGGACCGAAGCTGCCGGTCGTGTATCGCTGGGCCTACGACTACAGCGTGCCCGGCGAACCGAAGGACTTCATCCCGCAGAACGAGCCGCCGAAGGGCCATCACTCGCTCGCGAACAGCTAGCGGGGCACGAGCACGTAGGAAATGCTGACCGCACTCCTCATCGCCATGCTGACGGCCATCACGGTGTGGTGGCTGCTGATCCAGCGGCTCAAAGACAAGCCGTGGACGAAGCAGGGCGTGGTGCCGACGAGCCAGGAGACGGTGACGTCCTCCGCGCCGAAGGTCGGCCTGTGGGTGTTCCTCGCGGTCGTGTCGAGCCTGTTCGGCCTGTTCGCGAGCGCCTACATGATGCGCGTCGGCGGTCACGGCGGCCTCGCGTCGTGGCAACCCTTGGACGAGCCGAACGTGCTGTGGATCAACACGCTCGTGCTCGTGCTCGCGAGCGGCGCGATGCAGGTCGCGCGCAATCGCATCGACCGCGACGACCTCGACGGCGGGCGCTCGTACTTCTTGGGCGCCGGAGTCCTGACGCTCGTGTTCCTCGCAGGCCAGATCCTCGCGTGGCAGCAAGCGCGCGCGAGCGGCAATCTCGGGCCCGGCAGCCCGGCCTACGCGTTCTTCGTGCTGCTGACCGCGATACACGGCCTGCATCTCGTCGGCGGGCTCTGGGTGCTCGGCCGCACGTCCGTGCGCCTCTTCCGCGGCGTCGATGCGAGCAACGTCGTCGCGCGCAGCCGCATTCGCACGAGCGTGCAGTTGTGCACGACGTACTGGCATTGGCTTCTTCTGATCTGGCTCGGGGTATTCGCGCTCTTGTTGTCGACCTAACACCAAGGAATTTCGTCCGCTATGGCGCACTCTGAAACTACGACAGCGCCCGGCTCCATCGAGCCCGGCTGGCAAACCTTCGTTCACGACTGGTCCGCAGACAAGCAGACGTTCCACGTCCCGTGGGGCAAAGCGATGATGTGGATCTTCCTGCTGTCCGACACGTTCATCTTCACGTGCTTCCTGACGGGCTACATGAACGTGCGCCTGTCGACGCCCGTGCCGTGGCCGAACCCGAGCGAGGTGTTCGCGCTCGAAGTGTTCGGCGTCAGCGTGCCGCTGCTGCTCATCGGCATCATGACGTTCGACCTCATCACGAGCAGCGGCACGATGGCGCTGGCCGTGAACTACGGCTACCGCCGCGACCGCGGCCGCGCCGCCGCGCTGATGTTCATCACGGCCGCGATCGGCGCGATCTTCGTCGGCATGCAGGCGTTCGAGTGGTCGAAGCTCATCATCGAAGAGGGCATTCGGCCCTGGGGCAACCCGATGGGCGCGTCGCAGTTCGGCGCCGCGTTCTTCATGATCACGGGCTTCCACGGCTTGCACGTGTCGGCAGGCGTCGTCTATCTCACGATCGTCGGAATGAAGGTATTGCGCGGCGATTACGAGAAGAAAGGCTACGAGATCGTCGAGATCGTGGGTCTGTACTGGCACTTCGTCGACTTGGTCTGGGTGTTCATCTTCGCGTTCTTCTATCTCTGGTAGGGAGCTCTCGATGGCCGACGCACACGCAACGGGACAACAGCATCCGCTGAAGATCTACTTCGTCGTCTGGGGCTTGCTGTTCCTACTCAGCGCGTTCTCCTACGCGACGGACTTCCTCGAGCACGGCTACTTCCGCTGGGCCCTGATCCTGACGTTCATGATCCTGAAGGCCGGCTTCATCGTCGCGATCTTCATGCACATGCGGTGGGAACGGCTGGCGCTGATCTGGGCAATCCTCGGACCGCCCGTCGTCTTGCTCGTGCTGATCGGGCTGATGGCCGTCGAAGGCGACTACACGGAGTTCACGCGGCTCGACTTCTTCTCGGAGCCGATCGCACCTACGGGGCACGCGGAGGCGCATTGAACGAGCGCCGAGCCTGACCGCAGAGGGCCACACGATGTTGAGCTGGTTGATAGGCGTTACGGTCTTCGTGCTGCTCTGGGGCGCGCTCTGGCGCTCGAGCCCCAAAGCGGCGTATGGCGCGGTCTGGGGCTTTCTGGCCGCGCTCGGCGTTTATTGGATCTTCTCCGGAAACCTCACTGAGTACGTCACAGGTATGCACGAAATTCCGATCTGGCTCCCGCCGATACCGATCGTCATCGTCGTCATCGTGCTGTTCTACTTCGGCATCAGGACTTGGCTAAACGCCGATAACCTGCCGCCTCCGCGCGATACGAGCAAAGACGACGAGCATCACGGTCACGGCCACCACTAGAGAAGACGCGCTCAGTCGCTCTTCGTCTCCGGTTTCGCGGCGTCGCGCTGCAAGCGTTTGCTGAACACGCGCATTTCCTTCGCGGCCTGCTGATCGCCGCGCCGCTCCGCGACTTGCGCTCCGCGCTCGTACGCCGTCAACGCGTCGCGCGCGCGGCCGGCTTCCGCGAGCGCGCGGCCGAGCGCTTTCCACGCAGCCGAGTACTCGGGATCGAGCCGCACAGCCGCTTCCGCGTGCCGCACGGCGGCCGCGGCGTCGCCGGCATCGAGATATCGCGACGCCAGCGCGAGGCGTAGGGCCGCGCCGTCGCCGCCTTTCGCGAGGAGCGCTTCGAGATTCGCAAGCAGATCGTGGGCCACGCCTCAATCGTACGCTTCGAGCGCTCGATTCGCGGCGTTTCGAGCAAGAACGCCGGCGTCCGGGTCATTCGGCCGCCCCAGGGGCCCGCCTATAGTGCCGCGCGTCGTTACTTTGGATGGAGCACCGCCATGAACGCACCCACATCGCAGCTGCCGCAGCAACTCGGCGGCTGGTTCTTGACCGACGCCGGCATCGAGACCGTGCTGATCTACCAGGAAGGCATCGCGCTGCCCGAGTTTGCGGCCTTCGTTCTCATGGAATCGCAGGAGGGCCGCGCGAGCTTGCGACGCTACTTCCGCCGCTATCTCGACCTCGCGGCCACGACGCCCAAGGCCGGCTTCATCCTCGAAAGCCCGACCTGGCGCGCTGGCGCCGCCTGGGGCGCAAAGCTCGGCTTCGACGGTGCGGCAATGCAGCGCATCAACCGCGACGCGATCGCGCTGATGCGCGCTCTTCAAGCCGAGTACGAGGCGCGCGTTCCCGGCTCGATCGTCGTGAGCGGCTGCGTGGGACCGCGCGGCGACGGCTACGTGGCGGGCGCGCCGATGACGCTGGCTGACGCCGAGCGCGTGCACCGGCTGCAGGTCGAAGCGCTGGCGGAAGCGGGCGCCGACATGATCACGGGCGTCACGATGACGACGAGCGCCGAAGCGATCGGGGTCGCACGCGCGGCCGCAAAAGCCGGGCGCGAATCGGCGATCTCGTTCACGGTCGAGACCGACGGCCGGCTCCCGAGCGGCGAGACGCTCGCGGCCGCGATCGACGCCGTCGACGCCGACGCGGCCGAGCATGGCCGGGCGGCGCCGGCGTACTACATGCTGAACTGCGCGCATCCGTCGCACTTCGCACACGTGCTCGATTCGCTCGGCACGCGCCGGGCGCGTCTGCGCGGGCTCCGCGCGAACGCCTCGCGCTTGAGCCATGCCGAGCTCGATGTGGCGACGGAGCTCGACGCCGGCAACCCGCAGGAGCTCGGCCGCGACTACGCGCAGCTCAAGTCGAGCTGGCCTTCGCTGAACGTGATCGGCGGCTGCTGCGGCACGGATCACCGGCACGTCGCGGCGATGGCCGACGCTGTGATCGGCGCGGACCCCGCCTTGTGCCGCACGGCCGGCGCGGTGCAAGTCGAGCGGCTACGCGCCTCGGTCCGGCGCTGAGCGCGGTCGGCCGTCGGCGTCGGCTGACGCCCGCGTGCTAAGCTCGCCAGCGAGCAGGGGGCGGCATGCTGCGCATCGAGCTGGACGATCTCGGCCGCGCGGAGGTCCGCGCGCTGCTCGGCGAGCACCTGACGAACATGTACGCGCTGTCCCCGCCCGAAAGCGTGCACGCGCTTTCGCTAGAGGGGCTCAAGAGCCACGACGTCACGTTCTGGACGGTTTGGGAAGGCGACGTCCTCATGGGCTGCGGCGCGCTGAAGGAGCTCGACGCGAGGCACGGCGAGGTCAAGTCGATGAGAACGCCCGCGACGCGACGCCGGCGCGGCGCCGGGCGTGCGGTGCTCGAGCACATCCTCGCGGAAGCCCGCGCACGCGGCTACACCAGGCTCAGCTTGGAGACCGGATCCTTGAAGGAGTTCGAGCCCGCGCGGAAGTTGTACGAGGCGTACGGGTTCACCTACTGCGGCCCGTTCGGCGCGTACAAAGAAGATCCCTACAGCCAGTTCATGACGCTCGAGCTGCGCTAGACCAGCGCGCCGCCGACCTCGAACAGCCGCTCGACTTCGTCGATCTGCCGGCGATCGGCGATGAACAGGATCACGTGGTCGTCGGCCTCGATCAGCGTGTCGTGGTGCGCCATCAGCACCTCGTCGCCGCGCACGACCGCACTGATCGTCGCGCCGCGCGGAAGCTGGATCTCCTCGATGCGCCGGCCCACGACACGCGACTCGCGCGCGTCGCCGTGCGCGATGGCTTCGATGGCCTCGGCCGCACCGCGGCGCAGCGAGTGCACTTTGACGACATCGCCGCGCCGCACGTGTGCGAGCAGCGTTCCGAGCGTGATCTGCTGCGGCGATATCGCGATGTCGATCGTGCCGGATTCAACCAGCTCGGCGTACGCGATCTTGTTGATCAGCGCCATGACTTTGCGCGCCCCGAGCCGCTTCGCGAGCATCGACGAGAGGATGTTCGCCTCCTCCGCGTTCGTGACGGCGACGAAGACGTCCGTGCTGTCGATGTTCTCCTCGAGCAGCAAAGCTTCGTCGGCCGAGTCGCCGTGCAGCACGATCGCGTGCGAAACCTGGTCCGAGATCCGCCGCGCGCGCTGCCAGTCGCGCTCGATGATCTTGACCTGGCAGCTTTTCTCGAGCGCCAGCGCGAGGTCGAGGCCGATGTTGCCGCCGCCGGCGATGACGACCTTGCGAGCCGGCTCGTCGAGCTTGCGCATCTCGCGCAGCACGGTGCGCGCGTCTTTGCGCGCCGCAAGGAAGAACACCTCATCGCCCTCCTGGACGACGGTATCGCCGTCGGGAATGATGCCCTTGCCGCCGCGATAAATCGCGACGACGCGGCTCTCGACGTTCGGGATGTGTTGCGGCAAATCGCGCAGCGGGTGACCCACGAGCGCGCCGCCGCGATCGGCGCGCGTCGCGACGAGGCGCACCTTGCCGTCCGCGAACTCGAGAACCTGCAGCGCGCCGGGGAAGTTGATCAGCTGCGCGATGTAGTCCGTGACGAGCGACGAAGGGCTGATCGCGACGTCGACGGGAATCCCGCCCGGCCCGAACAGGGCTTCGTTCGCGATCAGCGCTCGCGCGCGGATGCGCGCGATGCGCGTCGGCGTGTGGAACAAGGTTTGGGCGATCTGGCACGCGAGCATGTTGATCTCGTCGCTGCTCGTGAGCGCGATCAACATGTCGGCCTCGCGAGCGCCGGCGCGTTCGAGGACGTCGGGGTAGGAGGCGTTGCCGACGACGGTGCGCACGTCGAGGCGGTCTTGGAGCTCGCGTAGCACGTCGGGGTGGCGGTCGACGATCGTGACCTCGTTCGCTTCCTCGCGAGCCAAGCTCACGGCCGCCGTGCTACCTACCTGCCCTGCACCGAGAATCAAGATCTTCATCGGCAACCTTCATCGCGCGAGCTCATCGGCGGGCAGTCTACATGAGCTCTAGATTTGCGTAGGCGACGACGAGCCACTTCGTACCGGAGGCTTCGAAGTTGACTTGCACGCGCGCGTGCGCGCCGCTGCCTTCGCTGTTGAGCACGATGCCTTCGCCGAACTTGCCGTGGCGTACACGCTGGCCGAGACGAACGCCGGACTGCGTCAGCTCGGCGATCGACTGGCGGCGATAGATCGGCCGCGACACCACCATTTGCGGCCGAACCTCTTCGATGAGCTCCGCCGGCAATTCGCGCAAGAAGCGCGACGGCACGGAGTAGCGCATTTCGCCATGCAGGCGGCGTTGCTCGGCGTGCGTGATGAAGAGCTCGCGCTTCGCGCGCGTGATGCCGACGTAGCAAAGCCGGCGCTCCTCCTCGAGCCCAGCGGCGTCGTTCAACGACCGCTGGTGCGGGAAGAGGCCGTCTTCCATGCCGCACATGAACAAGAGCTCGAACTCGAGGCCTTTCGCCGAGTGCAGCGTCATGAGCTGCACACTGTCTTGGTACGCCTCGGCTTGACCGTCGCCGGACTCGAGCACGGCGAACGCGAGGAACTCGGCGAGCGGCGGCAGCTCGCTATCGCTGTCTTCCACGCGCATGACCTCGCGCGCAGCATTGACGAGCTCCTCGAGATTTTCGACGCGTGCTTCGCCGCTCATATCCGACTTCTTGTCTTTGCCGTGATGCGCGATGAGGCCGCTGCGCTCGATGACGCGCGCGACCTGCTCGTGCAGCGCGTCGCCGCGCGTGTCTACGTCAAGCTTATCGACGAGACTCAGAAAGCCAAACAGCGACTCGGCCGCGCGTTTCGCGAGCGTTCCTTCGGCGATCAGCGCTGCCGCACCGCGCCAAAGGCTCGTGCCAGCGCCACGAGCGTGATCGCGGACAGCATCGACCGTGCGCGGACTGATGCCGCGCGACGGCGTGTTGACGACACGCTCGAACGACGGATCGTCGTCGCGATTCATGACGAGCCTCAAGTACGCGAGCGCGTCTTTGATCTCTTTACGCTCGAAGAATCGCTGGCCGCCATACACGCGATACGGAATGCCGGCCGCGAGCAATCCTTCCTCGAACACTCGCGACTGGACATTCGAGCGATACAGCACGGCCGCTTCGCTGCGCTTGCCGCCTTGGTTCACGTGGTCTTGGATGCGGTTGATGACGAACTCGGCCTCGTCGCGATCGTTGAAGGCGGCATACAGCTTGATCGGCGCGCCGGCGCCACCTTCGGTCCACAACGTCTTGCCGAGCCGCGAGGAGTTGTTGGCAATCACGGCGTTGGCAGCGTTCAAGATGTTGGCCGTCGAGCGGTAGTTCTGCTCGAGCCGCACGAGCTGCGTGCCGGGGTAATCCTGCTGAAACCGCTGCAGGTTCTCGACGCGCGCGCCGCGCCACCGGTAGATCGATTGGTCGTCGTCACCGACGACGAACGGATTGCCCGCGGGCCCCGTCAGCAGGCGCAGCCAGCGATATTGGATCGCGTTCGTGTCCTGGAACTCGTCGACGAGCACGTGCTGAAAGCGGTGCTGATACTGGCGCTGCAGGTCGATGTTGTCGCGCAAGAGCTCGAGGCTGCGCAGCAAGAGCTCGCCGAAGTCGATGACCGAAGCGGCGGCGCACGCGTGCTCGTAGCGCTCGTAGAGGTCGATCATCTGGCGCCGGCCCGCGTTGCCCTCGTCACGCAGGTCCTTGGGCCTAAGGCCCTCGTCTTTCTGCGCGTTGATGAACCACTGGATCTCCTTCGGCACCCAGACGTTCTCGTCGAGCTCGAGCGAGCGCAGCATGCGGCGAATCATGCGGAGCTGGTCCTCGGAGTCCATGATCTGGAACCCCTCGGAAAGACCCGCCTCGCGCCAGTGAATCCGCAGCAGCCGGTGCGAGAGGCCGTGAAACGTGCCGATCCAGAGGTTCCTGGTCGGTACGCCGAGCAGCGCTTCCACGCGGTCGCGCATCTCAGCCGCGGCCTTGTTCGTGAACGTCACGGCGAGCACGTGCTGCGCCGCGACGCCGCCGACGCGAATCACCCAGGCGATCCTGTGCACGAGCACGCGCGTCTTGCCGCTGCCGGCGCCGGCGAGCACGAGCGTCGGACGGTCGGGTGCCGTGACGGCCTCGCGCTGGGCGTCGTTCAGAGGGTCGATGATGTCGGTAACGTCCATCGTGTCGCGAAACCGCGCCGGCGAAAGAAGGCTACGGAGCGGTCACGCCGGCCAGACGGCCGGCATGTAGTGATCGATCAGCAGGAAGCTGAAAAGCGCCATCAAGTACCAGATCGAGTAGCGGAACGTCGTCATCGGCGAGTCTTCGCGCGGCGCGTACTTGAGCTTCAACGCGTAGTACAGGAAGCCGCCGCCGAGCAGCAGCGCACCGAATAGATAGAACATTCCGGTCATGCCCGTGATGTACGGCAGCACCGTGACGAGGATCAGCAGGATCGTGTAGTAGACGACGAACGACTTCGTGACCTCTTCGCCGTGAGTGACGGGCAGCATCGGGATGTCCGCACGCTCGTAGTCGGAGCGGCGCGCGATCGCGAGCGCCCAGAAGTGCGGCGGCGTCCACGTGAAGATGATCAAGAACAATAGCAGCGCATGCGGGTCGACCACGCCGGTCACGGCCGTCCACCCGAGCACCGGGGGCGCCGCGCCCGCGGCGCCGCCGATCACGATGTTCTGCGGCGTCGCGCGCTTCAAATACACCGTATAGACGATGGCATAGCCGATCATCGACAGGAACGTGAGCCCCGCCGTCAACGCGTTGACATAGAGCGCGAGCACGAGCAGGCCCGCGAGACCGAGCGCCAACGCGAACGCGAGCGCGTCGCGCTCGCTGATGCGGCCTTGGGGCAGCGGACGGTTGCGCGTGCGCGCCATCTGCGCGTCGATGCGTTGATCGAGGATCTGATTGACGACGGCGCCGGCAGCCGCCGCGAGCCCGATGCCTAAGCTGCCGGCGACCAAGATATCCCACGGCACCATGCCCGGCGTCGCGAGGAACATGCCGACGACGGCCGTGAAGACGAGCAACTGCACCACGCCCGGTTTCGTGAGCGCGTAGTAGTCGCGCCAGTGGGCGCCGGCGTTGTCGTCAACGTTGCCTAATTCTTTGGTTAGCATTGATCACGGCCAACAAGAGCAAGGCGGCCACGCCGTTGTGTAAAACGGCCACGGCGAGCGGTACGCCGAACCAGACGATACTAACACCGAGGCACAGCTGCAGGGCCAGCGCGGCAAGCACCGCGGCGCCATCGGCCCGCGTCGCCGCTTGGCGCACGAGAGCGACGCCGAGCGAGAGGATCAGCACGGCGGCCAGCACGGCGCCGAGCCGGTGCGTGAAATGCACGGCCACGCGCGCGGGATGGTCGAGAACGCCGCCCTCGTAGTCGATGCCGAGCCCGCGCCACAGCACGAACCCTTCCTCGAAGTCCGCGACGGCCGGCCACCACTGCGTCTGGCACGTCGGGAAGTCGGGGCACGCGAGCGCGGCATAGTTCGCGCTCGTCCAGCCGCCGAGCGAGATCTGCAGCACGAGCGCTGCGCCCGCCGCGAGCCCGAGGGCCCGAAGCGCCGGAGTCGGAGACGGGAATCGGGTAGAGCGCCAGCGCCCCAACGAAGCAAGCAGCGCGAGCGTGGCGAAGCCGCCGAGTAGGTGAGCGACGACGACGATCGGCTTGAGCAGCAACGTCACGGTCCACATGCCGAGCAGGCCCTGGAAGACGACGAGCGCGACGAGCGCATACGGCGCACGTTTCGGCTGCTCGGGATCGCGGCGGTTGAGAAACGCGATAACGGCAAGCGCGACGCAAATCAAACCGAGCGAGCTCGCGAGATAGCGATGGATCATCTCGCGCCACGCTTTACCGTGCTCGAGCGGGCGCGTGTATTCGCTGCCGAGGTCTTCGACCGAGGTTTCCGGATGCGGAACCACGAGGCGCCCGTAGCAGCCCGGCCAGTCGGGGCAGCCGAGCCCGGCATCGGACAGCCGCACGTACGCGCCGAGCATGACCACGGCGAGCGCCACGACGGCGCCGACTCGAGCGAGACGTACGAAGAGAACGCTCATTGATCGGATCCGGTCAGCAACCTCTTGAGGTCGCGCAACAACTCTTTTTGTTCTACGTCCGGCGGGTAGCTCAGGATCACGTCCCCGCGCGGACTCGCCACGAATACGCGGCCACCGTCCATACGCTGCGCGCCGAGCGCGGCTGCGACACCGCGCCCCGGGTCGTCGTCGAGCGCGTGCGCCGCAAGCTCTGCATCGTCGAGCGTTGGAAGGCTGCCGACGTGCCAGACCGCCCGTCGCACGCGATCTTGGTCGCGCCCGAGCGCCAACTGCACCTGCAGAAGCCTCCCCAAATGCTGCGCGCATTGCTGCTCGCAGGGGCTCATTCTTGCATAGATCAGTTGCCACTTCGCTTCGCCGCCCGTGCGCCACTCGGCGGGCAGCGAAACGGGATCGCGCAGCAACTCGCGGCTGCCCGGCAGCTGCGGGACCCAGGAGAGGCCGAACGGCCCGAAATAGATGAACAGTGCGGCCACAAACGGGCCGAAGCACACCAGCGCGACGAGCCAGGGCACCCAGGATTTTTGTTTCATGCCTTGCGCCTCACCGACCTCACGGCCATGACGACCGCTGCTCCGAACGCTCCCACGCAGAGCGCGAACCACTGACCCGCGTACGCCCAATGCCGCTCGGGCGCGAGCCCGGGCGCGTGCCAGTCACGCACATAGCCGTCGGCGGCGTCCGGGTCGAGCAGCAGCTGGTAATCGAATACCGGCGACCCGAGGCGAATCGCGAGCTCCGCGGCCGTCGGATACTGCAGCACGACGGTCGCATCGCTACGCTCGGCCGGCTCGCCGTCGAGCCGGAGTCCCGGCCGGGGCAGCCGCTCGAGTCGCCCCGTCACGGTCCGCGCGCCGGTACCGACGGCGAGGTCCGGCAACACGGCACGATCGCTTCCGACCGGCACCCAGCCGCGATTCACGAGCACGCGCTCCGTGCGGCCCGCGATGCGCAGCGCCGTTAGCACGTGATAGCCCGCGGCGCCTTCGTGCAGCATGTTGTCGAGCAGGAACTGCGGCTCGCCGACGTACGCGCCGCTGACCGAGACACGATGAAAGCGAACGGCATCGTCGAGCTCGCTCGGCAACGACTGTTCGGCCGCAGCGCTCGCAAACTGCGCGAGCGTCGCGCGGCTCTCGTCCGCGCGGCGGAATTGCCACGCCGCGAGCGAAGCGAACAGCGCCGCGAGGACGGCGAGACCCGCGATCGCGATCGTGTTGCGTGTCATGCCAGTCGTCGCACTCACGTTAGAATGCCGCCGACCCAAAGCAACCGGGCATTCCAGGTGATCGCAGCCATATTCTTCTTGGCCATCCTCGCGAGCTTAGGCGTCGCGCTGGTGGCCTTGTTCCGCCGCAGCGGCGGCGAGCAAACGCTGCTGCGCGCGCTGACGGTTCGCGTCGGCCTGTCCGTGCTGTTCTTCTTGCTGCTGCTCCTCGGCTGGTATCTCGGCCTCATCGAGCCGCACGGGCTCGGCGGCTAGAGCCAGTAGACGAAGAAGAACAGACCGAGCCACACCACGTCGACGAAGTGCCAGTACCAGGCCACCGCCTCGAAGGCGAAATGCCGCTCCGGTTTGAAATGGCCGCGGATCACACGCAGCCAAACGACCAGTAGCATGATGGCGCCGAGCGTCACGTGCAGGCCGTGGAAGCCCGTCAACATGAAGAACGTGCCGCCGTAGATGCCCGTGTCGAGCCTGAGGTTCAGCTCGGTGTACGCGTGAACGTACTCCTCGGCCTGCAGCCCGACGAACAAGAAGCCGAGCAGGAACGTCGCCGCGAGCCAAATGATGACCTGCGTTCGGTGGTTCGCGCGCAGCGCGTGGTGCGCGATCGTGATCGTGACGCCCGAGAGCAGCAGGATCGCCGTGTTGATGGCCGGCAAGCCCCACGCGCCCATGCGTTCGACTTCTTCGCCCATCGGCCCCGTGGACGGCCACGTGTTCTCGAACCCCGGCCAGAGCAGGAAGTTCGTGAAGAAGTTGTCGCCTTCACCGGCGAGCCAGGGCACGACGAGCACGCGCGCGTAGAACAGCGTGCCGAAGAACACCGCGAAGAACATGACCTCGGAAAAAATGAACCAGCTCATCGCCCAGCGGAACGACGAGTCGACCTTGAGGTTGTACAGGCCGCCTTCGCTCTCGCCGATGACCGTGCCGAACCAGCCGAACAGCATCACGAGCAGGACCGCAAAGCCGCCGGTCAGCAGCCAGGGTCCGATCCCGATGGCGTTCAGCCACAGCGCGGTACCCAGCATCATCGTGAACAGCCCGATCGAGCCCAGGATCGGCCAGCGGGTGCCGTGCGGCACGTAGTAGTGGCTCGGCTCGGCGTGGCCTGGGGCTGCGTGGCTAGGGGTGGCGTGTGCCATGACGACTCGGGTCCTTTAATTCGAAGCTGAGAAATACGTGTACGAAAGCGAGAGCGTGTCGACGTGCTCCGGAAGCTCGGTCGAAACCATGAACGCGAGCTTTAGATCGAGCGCTTCGTGCGGAGCGAACTCCTGGCTCGTGAAGCAGAAGCACTCCGCCTTGTTGAAGTAGCGCGCGGCAGTGCCGGGAGCAACGCTCGGCACGGCCTGCGCCTTGCGCGTCGAGCCCGTCAGATTGCGCGCGCGAAAATGCGTCTCGTAGAGCTGGCCGGGATGCACGTCCAGGTGGCTGACCTCGGGCTCGAGCATGAACGGGGCTCCGCGCGAGACCTGTGACAGGAACTCGACGCGCACCGTGCGGCTCGGATCCGGCTGCTCGGCGACGACCGTGGCGGCCGAGGCCGTCTTGCCGCCGTAGCCCGTGACGGCGCAAAACACGTCGTAGAGCGGCACGAGCGCAAAGCCGAACGCGAACATCGCCGCGGCGAGCCCGGCGACTTTCAGCGGTAAACGGCGATCCGGCGTGTCGTTCATGGGTTCAGTCAGCCGACGTTCGCGCGGATGACCATCCACGCCATGTAACCGACGTAGAAGAACACCGCGACTCCCGCGAGCAGCCACGCACTGCGCCGGATTTTGGCGGCACGCGCAGCGTCCTCGCCGTCGCCGCGCTGCGCGGCTCCGGCTGCTTTCAGCGCTCGATCGCTCATTTGATGACCGGCGGCTCGTCGAACGTGTGATGCGGAGCCGGCGACGGCACCGTCCACTCGAGGCCGGCCGGGTTATCCCAAACCTGCGCCGTCGCCTTCGGGCCGCCGCGGACACACTTCACGATGATGTAGACGAACAGGAGCTGCGATAACCCCAGGCCGAACGCGCCAATGCTCGACATCATGTTGAAGTCGGCGAACTGCGGCGCGTAGTCGGGAATTCGGCGCGGCATGCCCGCCAACCCCAAGAAGTGCTGCGGGAAGAACGTGAGGTTCGTGAAGATGCACGTGAGCCAGAAATGCAACTTGCCGAGCTTCTCGTCGTACATGTAGCCGGTCCACTTCGGCAGCCAGTAGTACGCACCGCCGAATGCGCCGAACAACGCGCCCGGAACGAGCACGTAGTGGAAGTGCGCGACGACGAAGTACGTGTCGTGATACTGGACGTCGGCCGGCACGATCGCGAGCATGAGTCCCGAGAAGCCGCCGAGCGTGAACAAGAACAAGAACGCGAGCGCGTACAGCATCGGCGTCTCGAACGTCAGCGAGCCTTTCCAGAGCGTCGCGGTCCAGTTGAACACCTTCACGCCGGTCGGCACCGCGATGATCATCGTGGAGAGCATGAAGAACAGCTGCCCCGCGAGCGGCATGCCGGCCGTGAACATGTGGTGCGCCCATACGACGAGCGACAGGAACGCGATGCTCGCCGTCGCGTAGACCATCGCCGCGTAGCCGAACAAGGGCTTGCGCGCGAACGTCGGAATGATCTCCGACACGATGCCGAACGCCGGCAGGATGATGATGTAGACCTCGGGGTGGCCGAAGAACCAGAAGATGTGCTGGAACAGCACGGGGTCGCCGCCGCCGGCCGCCGAGAAGAAGCTCGTGCCGAAGAAGCGGTCCGTCAGCAGCATCGTGACGGCGCCGGCGAGCACCGGCATCGCGAGCACGAGCAGGTACGCCGTGATCAGCCACGTCCAAACGAACATCGGCATCTTGAGCAGCGTCATGCCGGGCGCGCGCAGATTCATGATCGTGACGATGATGTTGATCGCCGCAAGAATCGACGACACGCCGAGCAAGTGAACCGCGAAGACGGCGAACGGGAACGCGTCCGCGGTCTGCAGCACGAGCGGCGGATACAACGTCCAGCCGCCGGCCGGCGCGCCGCCGGGCATGAATAGCGTCAGCAGCAACAAGCCGACCGCGAACGGCAGCAGCCAGAACGACCAGTTGTTCAGGCGCGGCAGCGCCATGTCCGGCGCGCCGATCATGAGCGGGATCATCCAGTTCGCGAACCCCGCGAACGCCGGCATGATCATGGCGAACACCATGATCAGCGCGTGCATCGTCGTCATCGAGTTGAAGAACTGCGGGTTGACGAACTGCATGCCGGGCTGGAACAGCTCGGCGCGAATGACCATGGCCATGCCACCGCCGACGAACAGCATCAGCAGGCTCCAAACGAGATAGAGCGTGCCGATCTCTTTGTGGTTCGTCGTCGTGATCCAACGCATCAGCCCGCGCGGAGCGTGGTGCTCCGCGTGACCGTGACCGTGGGCGTGCGTGTCGATTGCAGTGCTGCTCATGCCAAATCTTCCTTGTCTCGTCTCGTGCGTCCCAGCGGGCCAGCTATTGCGGTGTTAGCGCGCTGACGCGCGCGCGTTGCGTGTTCAACCACGCGTCGTAGTCTTCCTGGCTCACGACCCGGACGACGATCGGCATGAACCCGTGGTCCATGCCGCAAAGCTCTGCGCATTGGCCGCGGTAAGTGCCGACGGTGTTGGGCTTGAACCACGATTCGTTGATGAAGCCGGGCACCGCGTCTTTCTTGACCGCGAACGCCGGAACCCACCACGCATGCAACACGTCGGCGCCCGTGACGAGCAGGCGCACCTTCTTGCCGACCGGCACGACGAGATCGTTGTCGACCTTCAGCAGATAGTTATCGACGGTCGTCGGATCGACGCCGGAGCCGACGCGGCGCGCCGCATTGCTCTCGCGATCGAGCGTGCTGAAGAAGCCGACGTTCTCGTCGATGTACTCGTAATGCCAGCGCCACTGGTAACCCGTGACCTTGATCGTGAGATCCGATTTGCTCGTGTCTTCCATGCGAATCAGCGTCTCGGCGGCCGGCACGGCCATCGCCACGAGGATCGCGGCCGGGATCGCGGTCCAGATGACCTCGATCGTGGAGTTGTGCGTGAAGTTGGCGGCCACGGCGCCCTTCGACTTCCGGAACTTCACGATCGCCGCGATCATGGCTCCGTACACGCCGGCGCCGATCACGACGCAGATCCACAGGATCAGCATGTGAAGGTTGTGGACGTCGCGGCTCATGTCCGTCACGCCGACGGGCATGTTGAGCTCGAAATCTGACCAAGCGGGGCCGGCAATGCTCAAAGCGAGCAGGGCCAGGACGGGGGCTAAAACACGGGTCCTGATAGTCATGCGTCCTGCAATTTATTGTGGAGGCGGCCGCCTGCCGGCGCCCGCGCGGCGCGAATTCTAGCAGAACAAGTGGCGCAGGCTGGAAGCCGGTCGCCGCTGCCGCCCTACGTAGTTTCCGAACGCCGGCCGATGCGCGTCACGGGCACGCGGATTTCGCCGCCGGCAGCCCCCCGTCTCGGAGCGGCGCCCCGGCCCCAGGCGTGCCCCAGAATCAGCTCGACGGTCACGGCGAACCGCCCGTCCGCGCCGCGCGGCAGCCCCTCGACGAACCGGCCCCAGCGGCGCCGGCCGGTCAGGGTCCTGCGGCGGGCGCGGGCCACGTTGACGGCGCCCGCGGCCCGCAGGTCGCGAACGAGGCCCGCGACGTCGCCGTACGTGACCTCGAGCCGGTCGACGTCGAGCACGGGCTCCGCGAGACCCGCGGCCATGGCCAAGTCTCCCAAGTCGTGCATGTCGAAGGCGGCATGGACGTGGATCCGATCGTCGACGGCCGCGAACGCCGTGCGCACTTCTTGCAGCGAGTCCGGTCCGAGCGTCGCGAACAGCAGCGCGCCGCCGTCGGTCAGCACGCGCGCGGCTTCGGCGAACGCCCGGTCGGGCCTCGACCACGGCAGCACGAGGTTGGCGAGCAGCAAGTCGACCGAGCCTGAGGCAAGAGGCAACGCTGCGGCGTCGCCGGCGACGACGTCGAACCGGCGCGCAGAATTCGCGGCCGCGGCACGCAGCATTCGCAAGCTCGAGTCGACCGCGAGCACGCGCGCGTTCGGATACTGGCCGGCCAGCCCCTCGGCGCCGCGCCCCGTGGCACAACCGAGGTCGACGGCGACGCGCGGCTCGAGCTTGAGCAGCGGCAGGCGCTCGAGCAGACGCGAGCGCGTCTCGTCGTGGATGAAGCAGGCCGACTCGAAGCCGCGCGCGCGGTCGAAGGCGCGCCGCGCCGCGTGCGTCTGCGGCAGCGCGTCGTCGAGGCTCAGGGACACAGGCTCTCCGGCTTCGCCGCGCTCAGCTCGCGGCAAGCCCGGCTTCGGGCGCCAAGCCGAGACGCTCGAACAAGCGGCGATCGGCCGCCGTGTCGGGATTGCCCGTCGTCAGAAGCTTTTCGCCGTAGAAGATCGAGTTCGCGCCGGCGAGGAAGCAGAGCGCCTGCAGCTCGTCGCTGAACTCGCTGCGGCCCGCGGACAAGCGCACGTGCGCGCGCGGCATCAGCACTCGCGCGACCGCGATGCAGCGCACGAACTCGAACGGATCGAGCGGCTCCGCGCCTGCGAGCGGCGTGCCGGGAATCGGCACGAGATCGTTGATCGGCACGCTCTCGGGATGCGGATCGAGCCGCGCCAGCGTCAGCAGCAACCCGATGCGGTCGGTGCGCGTCTCGCCCATGCCGACTATGCCGCCGCAACAAACCTTCACGCCGGCCGCTCGCACGCGCTCGAGCGTCTCGAGGCGGTCCGCATACGTGCGCGTGCTGATGATCTTCTCGTAGAACTCGGCCGAGGAGTCCAAGTTGTGGTTGTAGTAGTCGAGCCCCGCTTCGGCGAGACGCTCGGCTTGCCCCGGTCGCAGCAGCCCCAAGGTCGCGCAGGTCTCGAGCCCCATCGCCTTGACCTCGGTAATCATTTCGAGGATCGGCTCGAGCTGCGAGTCCTTCGGCCCGCGGTACGACGCGCCCATGCAGAACCGCGTCGCTCCGGACTCCTTCGCGCGCCGCGCCGCGGCGCGAACCTCCGCGAGCGGCATCAGGTCGTGGCGGTCGACGTCGGTCGTGTAGCGAATGCTCTGCGGGCAGTAGGCGCAGTCCTCGGGGCAGGCGCCGGTCTTGATCGACAGCAAGGTCGAGACCTGAACGGCGTTCGCGTCGAAGCACTGGCGGTGCACGGACTGGGCCATGAACAGGAGATCGTTGAACGGCAAGTCGAACAGCGCCGCGATCTCGGCCCTCGTCCAGTCGCAGCGGGGCTCGGCCATGACACGCGCGCTCCGCGTTTCTTTCTCGAGTGCAGACATTCGTGGATCGCTCCGGGCGCGCGGGTCGCGCGACGCTGGAGCATCACAAACGGCGGCGCGCACTGTCAACCACAGGGGAGGTGCCGTGGTTTACGGCCTCTTGGGCCGCCTCTTCACCGAGGCTTGCCCCAGCTGCGGTTGCGCGTCGGCAGCCGGGTTCTGCGCCGCATGCGCTGGCGAGCTCAGGCGCGTCGCCGATGCGTGCGCCGGCTGCGGCCTCGGGCGGCCGGTGGCCGTGTGCCCGCGCTCGCAAATGCGGTGGGACGTGGACCAGGTCGTCGCCCCGTTCACGTACGAGCCGCCGCTCGACCATTACGTGCACGCGCTCAAGTACCGCGGTGCGCGCTCCATGGGGCGCGCGCTCGCGTTGCTGCTCGCGCCGGAGGTGCGCGCCGCACGCGTCCGCGTCGACGCGCTCGTCGCCGTGCCGCTGCATCGCACGCGCCTTTACGAACGCGGCTACAACCAAGCGCAGGAAATCGCACGCACGCTCTCACGCGTGCTCGGCGTACCGGCGCTCGAGCGCGGAATCGAACGGTACGCCGCAACACCGGCGCAAGCGGGGCAGGGCGCGCGCGAGCGCAAGGCCCACGTCGCACGAGCGTTTCGAGTCGCACGCGACCTTCGCGGCCGGCGCATCGGCATCGTCGACGACGTCGTGACGACGGGTGCGACGATCAACGCGCTCGCGGCCGAGCTCAAAGCGGCCGGCGCGGCGAGCTGCTTCGCTCTTGCCGTCGCGCGCACGCCCGAGCCGGCTCAGGGGCGAAACGTGTAGTCGAGCAGAATGCCGGCGAACACGGCGGCCCCGAACCACGCGTTGTTCAGGAACGCGCGAAAGGACTGCACGATGTCGCGATCCCTGATCAGGTAGAGCTGATACGCGCAGAACAGCGCGCCCGCGACCAAGCCGCCGTAGTACCAGTTGCCCATTCCGGCGCTGCGGCCGACGAGAACGAGGCTCGCGAGCTGTAACGCCTGCAGGCCCGCAATGAACGCTCGATCGAGCTCGCCGAACAAGATCGCCGTCGAGCGCACGCCGATCTTCACGTCGTCGGGGCGGTCCGTCATCGCGTACTCCGTGTCGTACACGACGACCCAGATCATGGTCGCGAGGAACAGCAACCAACCGACTCGCGGCACGTCGCCGACGGTCGCGGCGAACGCCATCGGCACGCCCCAGGAGAAGGCGACGCCGAGCACGAACTGCGGCGTCGACAAGAAGCGCTTCGTGAACGGGTAGAGCACCGTCAGGAATGCGCCCGCGAACGCGAACGACACGGTCAGCGGGTTCAGCGTCAGCACCAGACCGAGCCCGATCAGCATCAGCGCGCCGAACAGCAGCAGCGCTTCGACGGGCGCGACCTCGCCCGTCGCGAGCGGCCGATCGGCCGTGCGTGCGACGTGCGGGTCGATCTTGCGGTCGACGAAATCGTTGATGACGCAGCCAGCCGAGCGAACGACGATCGTGCCGAGCACGAGAACCAGGAACACCTTCGAGTCGGGGCGACCCGCGGACGCGATCCAAAGCGCCCAGAGCGTGGGCCACAGCAGCAGCCAAATCCCGATCGGCCGGTGCAGGCGCATCAGCCGCCAATAGCGCGAGTAGTGCTGCAGCAGCGCTTGGACGTGACGCCACAACGGCACGGCGCCCCGCGCGACGCGGGTTTCCGGGGCGTTCACGGTCATGCGGCTGCGGCTCTACGCATCGCGGCGATTCTAGGGGGCCACACGCTTGCGCGGCAAACGCGTGTCACACCTTTGCGTAATCGATTCCGCCGCGTATCCAGCGGCCGATCAAAGACTCGACGGCTGCGGGCGCCGCGGCCAGCAGGCGCTCGGACAGCTCGACGACGAGCGGCACGAGATCGGCGTCGCGGATGTGATCGGCCACGCGCAGCGCTGCGTCGCCGGTCTGGCGAGTCCCCAACACTTCGCCGGAGCCACGCAGCTCGAGATCCTTCTGCGCGACCGCGAAGCCGTCGTTCGTCTCGCGCAGCACGCCGAGCCGCTGGCGCGCGAGCTCGGAAAGCGGCGCGCGATAGAGCAGCACGCACGTCGAGGCTTTCGAGCCCCGGCCGACGCGCCCGCGCAATTGGTGCAGCTGCGCGAGGCCCATCCGCTCGGCGTTCTCGACGACCATCAGCGTCGCATTCGGCACGTCGACGCCGACCTCGATGACCGTCGTCGCGACGAGCAAGTCGAGCTTCGCGCTCTTGAACGCGCGCATGACGACGTCCTTCTCGGCAGACTTCATGCGGCCGTGGATCAGGCCGATGCGCGCACTCGGAAGCGCCTCGGCGAGCTCGGCGTGCAGCGCGCTCGCAGCGCTCGAATCGATGAGCTCGGACTCTTCGATGAGCGGGCAGACCCAATACGCCTGCTGCCCGGCCGCGCAGTGTGCCGCCACTCGCTCGACGAGCTCCGCACGCCGCTGCTCGGGCAAGACGACCGTTTGCACGGGCTGCCGCCCCGGCGGCAGCTCGCCGATCACGGAGCAATCGAGATCGGCAAAAGCCGTCATCGCGAGCGTGCGCGGAATCGGCGTCGCCGTCATGATCAGCTGGTGCGGCACGCGCGCGTCGTCGGTGCCCTTCTGCTTCAGCCGGCGGCGCTGCTCGACGCCGAAGCGATGCTGCTCGTCGACGATGACGAGCGCGAGCTGCCGAAACTCGACACTCTCCTGGAACAGCGCGTGCGTGCCGACGACGACGGCCGCGCGCCCATCCGCGACGGCGGCGAGCGTCGCGGCGCGCGTGCGCGCGGGCTGCGCGCCGATCAATCCCGCGACCTCGATGCCGAGCGGCGCAAGCCAGCGCTCGAAGCTCGCGAAGTGCTGCTCGGCGAGCAACTCCGTCGGCGCCATGACGGCCGTCTGGCAGCCCGCGGCTGCCGCGACGAGCGCGGCCATCGCCGCAACGACGGTCTTGCCGGAGCCGACGTCGCCCTGCAACAGCCGGTTCATCGGCGCGCTGCGTCCCAAATCGGCCACGATCTCGTCGAGCGCAGCCGTCTGCGCTCGCGTCAGCTCGAACGGCAACGACGAACGAAAAGCGGCGAGCCGCGCCGTCGGTGCCGGCAGCGGCCTAGCGCGCTCGTGGCTCGCGTTTGCCGCCGAGCGGCGCAGGCTCAAGCGCTGCGCGATCAGCTCCTCGAGCGCGATGCGCCGCGAGCATGGATGCAGCCCCGACAGGAGCAGCGCCGTCGAAGCGTCGCGCGGCGGCGAGTGCAAGTACTCGAGCGCGACGCCAAGCGGCGGCCACGCTTCGCCGGCCAGCGCGTGCGATGCGAGCAGCGGCGCGAGGTGATCGTCGTGGCTGTCGCGCTCGAGCATCGCTAGCGCGCGCGCGACGATGCGCCGCAGCGACTGCTGGTGCAGTCCTTCGGTCGTCGGGTACACGGGCGTCAAGCGATCGTCGGGCTCGGCGTCGTCGGCACGCACGGCGTGATGCTCGGGGTGCACCATCTCGAGACCCGCCGGCCCGACGCGCACTTCGCCGAAACAACGCACGCGTTGTCCGCGCGCGAGCGCCTGCTCGACCGACTTGTTGAAGTAGAAGAACCGCAGCGTGATCGCGCCGGTGCCGTCCGCAAGCCGGCAGAGCAGCGAGCGCCTGCGGCGGTAGACCGTCTCGCTGAGCTCGACGACGCCCTCGACGAGCGCTTTCTCGCCGGCTGCGAGGCCGCCGATCGGACGCAGCGCCGTGCGGTCCTCGTACCGCTGCGGCAGCAAGCACAGTACGTCGCCGACCGTGCGAACGCCGAGCTTGGCCAAGCGCTCCGCAACCTTCGGGCCGACACCGGCCAAGCTCTCGACCGGCCGGTCGAACACGGATTTCGGCTGCGCTGCGATTCCGCCCGCCTACAGAACGAGAATGGCGTCGACCTCGACGGCGGCGCCGCGCGG
>Ga0315912_10001962_pt1 | contig 23140 bp, 25 predicted proteins | sample VfabasoilMG_FD_204469 | JGI IMG/M metagenome (GOLD analysis project Ga0315912, IMG submission 204469) | Garden soil microbial communities collected in Santa Monica, California, United States - V. faba soil | ecosystem: Environmental > Terrestrial > Soil > Garden | place: USA: California... | reverse complement strand
AATGATGGACTTTAAACCTTCGCGTGTCATTTTCATCGGTGATCTATTTCACAGCCACTACAACACAGAGTGGGAAGTTTTAGGGCAGGTGATAAAAAATTTCAGTTTATGTTCGTTCGAGTTGGTTCCCGGCAATCACGACATTATGAGCAACACTCAATATCAAAAACATAAAATCAAACAGCATGAACACCAATACCAACTCACTGAGAATATTATTTTAGTTCATGAACCAGTCGTCAATTCGGCTGAATCACTTTTTTATATTTCAGGGCACTTACATCCGGCTATTACCTTAACCGGTAAGGGAAGACAATCGCTCACCTTTCCGTGTTTTTGGTTTGGAAAAAATCAGGCTATCCTTCCTGCCTTTGGCTCCTTTACGGGGTTTAAACCCATTAGGCCTAACGAAGGCGACAAGGTTTTCGCAATTGTTAAAAATGATTTGATCGAGGTGAACGCATCCCAATAAAAAATTATTGAACTTTTATTTGCCGCTCAAAATTATTCCAATCGCAAATTCAAGTCCCGTAAAATCAACTTTGGCATCGGGTGCATCTAAGGCAACTGCCGGGCCTAAGGTATCGCCCACGTTGCCCCCGGAGTAAGAACCCGTAAGTGGAATTTTAGATGAGCCCATTAAATAATTTGTTTCAAAAGAGATGCCCCATGCCCTTGTTACATTCACCGTATATTCAAAACCCACGCTATAGCCAAAGCCTGGCTTATTTTTAAATTTTAAATCGGCATTGGCCACGTCCCAACTCTCCAGATCGCGAATGGCCTCGTCTATGTTTCCATAATTTAATTTCTGAGCAAAAGAATAAAAGGCAAATCCTCCGCCTTTAATGTCTAATTCAGTTTTCTTTCCCTTGAATTGAAAGACCAACTCGCCCGGAACAAATATGGTGAAATTAGGACCCGTCATCGGTTTTTTACTTTCAAAAGGCGCATTGATGATATTGAGGCCCGACATGCGGTAGAGCGATGCACCAGTTTCCAAGGCCACATATTTATTTAAGTCAACACCCAGGCCCCGAATGGAAAACGGACTAATGGGCGTAGAGAAATATCCATTGCGTGGAATGAAATACGAAAATGAAAGTCCGAATTGTTGAGCACAATTTGGAAACGCTATTAAAGCGAACAGAAAAATGAATAATTTTTTCATGCGAAATTTTTAAGTGTATTAACGTTTGTTGTAATCGTTGAACAGCATTTGCATATAAGCTTTCCCTTGTAGTAAACCGGATTCATCGGTATCACCAGATTTTACCAAAAAGTTGTGAAGATCAAAATCGTAAACCAATTCTGCCGTTGGGCTTATATACCCAAATCCATTATTGAAAGAATAAACAGCAAATGGAGTAGCCTCTTTTGAAAGCAAGTCTTTACTAAATGCAAACTCTGAATTCTTAATTTTCAACTGACTTAGCAACGTAGTCACCAAATCTGTTTGACTCCCCGTTCGGCTAACGAGCCTGGCGCTGTCAATCGCTCCTCCCAACCACAACATTGGAATTTGAAACTTTTCCTTTGCGTAATTCGTGTTGCCACCGGGATGACGGTGCCCATGGTCGGCTGTTATTATGATCACCGAATTTTTCCACCAAGGCTGTTGCTTTGCCTGGTTGATAAACTGACCCAGGCAACTATCCGTATAGGAACAAGAGTTTAGAAATAAAGTTTCTTCATCTTTCGATTTAGGATTTCCATAGGGCACATCGAAAGGTTCGTGACTGCTTAGCGAGAGCATAGTTTTAAAAAAAGGATTTATGTTTTGCGAGGCGGTGTCGCACTCCTGAAGCAAACGGTTGAAAACAAACTCATCGTGAACGCCCCATTTGCTGTTGTTCTGTAAAAGATCAAAATCATCATCTTGAGTAATATGGCTGAAGCCTGAAATATTCAGGTATGATTCCATATTGGCAAAACCGATATCGCCTCCATAAACAAAAGACGCATGATAACCAGCCATGCTTAGCACTTTCGGTAAAGCAGGAAGGCTTTGCGTTTTCTTTGGATATTTAATTATTGAAGTGGTGGGCTGGGCCGGGTAACCACTTAAAATGGCGATCAATCCTTTGTCGGTGCGATCGCCACTGGCATAGAACTCATTGAATAAAATTCCATCCCCGCAAAGCCTGTTCAGGTTTGGGGTAATGCCGGGCATCCCGCCCAGCGGTTCAATAATTTTTGATGTAAAACCTTCCAGGATAATTAAAATGATATTCGGTTGCTGTTGATTAAAAACACGCGCGGTAGAATCGGATGTCTTCATCATTTCCGTAAACACTTTGAGGGCAGCATTCTTTTCCATAAAACTGGATGGATAGCTAAAAGAATCGTCTGACACCACGCTTTTCAAAAAATTCCAAACTGCGTTGATGCCGACATGATTAGGAAACGGTTTTGTTTTATGAAAGTAAACTACGCCTGTGTTAAGCGGGGCCACTTGGAAACTGCTGCGAATTGGCACTATTAACAACGCCACAAAAAAGAACATGAGCAGGCTGTACTTTTTATCTGTGTGGGGAAAAGATAGCCGCGGAAGAATAATTTTTGTGAATGCCAGGTGCAGTGCGATCATCAGCGCGGCAAAAATCACCAACAGAAAAAATATTGTTAAGCCTGGTACCGAACCGATGCCTTCGGAGCCTACATACAAAAGCGGTGTGGTGTCGATTCTAAAACCCCAGTGACGATACAACTCAAAATCGCCAACAATTACGAGAGTTGAGAAGATAGCGAACAAGTAAAAGGATATTCCAATCGCCCACTTGGAAATGAAACCGGGAATAAAAAAGGAAGCGGTGAGTGCCAGGCCGGGGATTAAAAGCCAATAACCGGCCATCGCCAAATCCATGCGAAGGCCCAGCCCAATGGGCATTAGAATTTCGTAGAGGCTTAACCCGGAGGAAAGTTTAAATTGATAGAGCAGAAATAGTATTCGCGCCAGCTCAAAGTACAAAACCCAAATTAACCCGAGCAGCCCAAAAACTTTCAACCTTGCTTTCATGCGTTACAAGGTAGGGATTTTATAAAATGCATTGAATCACAAAGGGGTGCAGGTTATAAGAAACTAAAAACTAAAAAATATTGAAGTTTACTTCCCTTCTTTCTCCAACGCCATGAGAATAGCTTCTTTTACTTTCTTTACTTTTTCCAGGTTAGTTTCATAATAAGCGCGCGCTGCTTCCTCATTCGTAGTATCGGGCAGAGGTTTAAACTCATGCATCCAATCCATCATCATATTGTTTACAGAATCCAGGTAGGCAATGCGTGTTTGCAATTGCTGTTTCTCCTCACCCGACTTGACTTCCTTTAAAGTTGCCTTTAATTCTTTACTGATATTATACAGGGTTTCCGTTTTGGGCATTACCTCATCGTGAATATCCATAACCTGGTTGTAGAGCACCTGGTTGGTATTACCGGAGCTATCTGCACTCATATCCATTTCATGATCGGAATGGTTATGGCTTTTTTGGCCGCAGGCGTTTATTAATAAAAGGATCAACAATAGAAATAATTTGGTGAGACTGATTTTCATTGCTTTTGCTTTAGGAAAGCAAGTTAATTGAACTTATGCCACAAAAAAACATCCATCAAATTACTAACTATTGCAAGATATTTGATGAAATTTGGCCAGCAACGCTATAAAAGACGACAGGTGACAACTAAAGAATTGGAATCTCTAATGTGGACAAGTGTTTCGTTTGCTCAGCAAGCGGACAAAAACATTTTAGTTTTGGTGTCATCAGACAAGGAGAATGCTGAGAAATTTCTGAAAGTGTTAAAAAGTAAGGAATTTAATCTAAATATTATTTTAAAAGGACCCTCCAAAACATATACTTTCCAACTCAACTTTAAAGAGGGTGGAGTAATTGGTATGAACACGATCTTCACAGAGGACAATTTCCAAGCAGTAAAGCTCGCTAAGAATCAGCAGTTGACTCATGTGACAACTGCATACAAGGACGAGAATAGTAAGTTGCAACTTTTAAGCCCCTATCACTCATTGGAAAACTTGATCCATTTAAATTGACTGGACTTCTAAAACTCAAATACTTGACAAATGACAGTTCATTAAAAAAGGTGACCTACTACTCATAAATGTTGAGCACATCGTCTACGTAAAGAAACAAGAGTATGGGCAACATTACTTTAATCAAACGAGAGCAAAGGCCAAGGATTTGAAATAGAAGTTGAGCATAATCACGATGAAGTAAAGAAATTAATTCACGATTGACCAAGACATACAGTTAGGGCAACCCCAAAGACCGATAACATATGATCACAAAGGAATTTCTTGAAGATTATTCGCTTTTTAGAAAGCTTAAAAGTGGACCCTTCAGCCCTGAGCTACAGAAGTGGAAAAAACTACCTATTAACATGCACTGTGAAGTTTGCAACTCAATGCAGACATTCAATATGAAAAATGAGTACTACCATGTGGGAGATGGATCAAATGATATGAATGCAAGTAATCGGGTCTTGGACTTAAAATACCAATGTCAATCTTGCAAATCATTTCAAAGAAGATTTTTTATACACGTTAGCAACGATGTAGACACTATTTATAAAGTGGGACAGTACCCAGAATGGGAAATTAAGATGGATAAAAATCTTGAGAAGACTCTTAACAAGCATTCGATCAACTTTAGAAAAGGACTAGTTTGTGAATCGCAGGGGTATGGAATTGGTGCGTTCTCATACTACAGGAGAATAACAGAAGATATTATTGATGAATTACTTAACTCAATATCGGATCTAATTGAAGAAGTGCATAAGAAGGAATATGCAGAGGCATTAGAAAAGACCAAAACAACAAGAGTAACTCAAGAGAAGATTGATATTGTAAAAGATCTCCTACCTTCAATTTTAAAACCAAATGGAATGAACCCACTTGGAGTACTCCACAGTGAGCTTAGTGAGGGTCTGCATGCTTCGACTGACGAAAGTTGTTTAGAAAATGCAAATCACATAAAAAGCATATTGATTTTTCTAATCAATCAGATAATACAGAGCAAGGAATCTGCAAAGTCATTTTCAGCTAGTATGAAATCATTACTGGACAAGAAGGCTGGAAAATAAAACTACACACAACAAAAGCTATAAGGCGTGGCCGGCAAGCCATTGGGACGAGTAAAGGACAGACAAAATGATAAGTCATAAACCGTTGAGAAGTGTGAGTCATAACTTTGGACATTCGTTCATTAGTTTAATGAATTACATTAATGACGACTATTTACTTGGACATCTTCTCAGCCAATCAAGGAAGACAAAAATTAACAAACTGACCGTTGACATACTAAACGACAAAGCAGAACCAAAAGAGCTTTTGACAAGTGAAATACGGACTTCTTTAAAACGCTACTGTAATTGGTTTCCAACTTTAGTAAGTCAAAGCGGCTCGACAATGGACTACGTGATCTCAGCGACAATGACAATTCAATTCGACCTGGAGACAACGAGACCGTACCCCGATGACAACAGTTTTACGGAGAGCCCTTTCATATGCGACATAGTTATAGTTGACGACAGGGGAAAAGAATATCGACATAGACATGAGGGATGGTGGTTTCCTGAGACGAAGGACTGACTATAAATAGCGGTGGACGAAATGGCCAGCCGCCAACAAAATGTTTATACAATGGCGCTGATAAGGAGGACATTTTTTTATTTTTGCTCAGTGCCACGGCTTATACATAAACGTTGGGCGCAAGCCACTCGGAACATTTTACAACTGATGAGTTAAAATCAAAAGTCGGTTGCAAAATTACAGTGGACTTAGTGCAGAGAAATTCGGGTATAAGTTCCACAAAAAAGTAATGTTTAAAAGTAGAAGGATGTACAACAAAAAAAATTAAAAGATGAAAGAATTGATTTTATTATTTACCACTACACTCCTAACATTTAACTGCTATTTTGGCTATGCTCAGAAGCCCGAAGTTATTATCCGCCTGGAAGAAGACTACACCAACCCCAACGGACACTTTTATCAGAAAAGCACCGAATATGTAGCCCGAAGCATTGAAGAGGGTATTTATAAAGCTCAGGCCAATGGTTCAGCCATTAATGCCGAGCTTAAGTTCGGGCTTAGAATTGAACAGCGCAATTGTTTTTTTGAAAACGATGCTGAATTTGAAATTTTAAAAACCGGCAAAAGCAAACCGGCTGATTTTATCGGCATAAGATTCGAAATAAAGGAGATTAAACAAAATTCAGATACAAGCAATGCAAATTCCAATGCTTATGAATATGACCTTGAATATTACTGGTTCTATTTTAACAATGAAGGAAAGTGGAAATTCATGACAGGAAACGCAGACCCAACTTCGGAAATTCAGTCGGGAACAACAACTATGAACCCTGATAAAAATACTCTTAAAGTGGAACACCTGCCGAAGCAAACTAACCTTTACCTGAACGGAACTAAATTAGCTGAACTGAAAACCACGCGCATGGCAAGGCTAAACTGGAAAGACATAAGCATCACAGCAGAAAGCAATAAAACCAAAATAGGTTTGGATAAGGCGATGTTCACCGGTTACTACAATAAAAAAAATCCACCGGTGCTGGACAGCGATGTGTATGGGATGAACGTGCGGTCGTTTCAATACAATGACGGGCTTGCTGTTAAGCCATTAAACGCAAAGAAATATAAATACATGGACAACTGGGGAAGGATACCGGGCAATGCAGAATTTGATGAAGCTAATTATTCACAGAACAAATCAAAAATGCTGTGGGCTGTTAATGACGGGAAATATGGCTACATCAACCTGCAGGGAAACTGGGCAGTGCAGCCGATTTATGCCGAAGCAGCAAAGACTGAATGTTTTGAAAAAGATGCCTGCATCACAGGTTATTTTAAAGTAAAAGATGCGGAAGGAAAAGAGTTCTTAGTGAATTGGGAAGGCAAGGTGGTGCCGCTGGTTAATGGCAAACTGGCAACAGGCAATGCTGCACCTGCGGAAAAAAGTTCTGCAAAAACAGAGAACGGTTTCACTGCATTAACGATGGGAAAAAACACACTGAATGTTTACAGCAACTGGCTTCCTCATCTTCATGCGAATGGCGACAACAGTGCAAGCGCTAAGCTGGACAAAAAAACTATTGAAGTATTTGGTAACGGCCCCAAAACCTGGGTGAACAAAGAAAGCCAAATGATATTTGGCGGCTTCAGCATCAATATTGAAGAAGTTGAATCCACTTACGAGAAAGAGAAGGATAACTTTATCACCTATTATGCAGATGCAGCAGCTTCGCGCTGGGATGCTGCAAAAAGTGATTATAAAACCCCAACTGAAGCCGAGATCAATAAAGAGAAGATAAACATAAAGCCATTGACTGAAGCTGTTGAATTCAAAGATGGCTCAACCGGCAAGTCTCTGTTTTATTTTGCCGGCATACCTTATATAGGTAAGGTGATGAAATATATTGTTGTTGTTCCCGTTGCAGGCAATCCCAAGCTGGTGAAAAAGTTTACAGTGGAAGTGAGGGGCGAGACCCAGGCGCGTATGGAAGCTGCTGATTTTAAAGGATGGAATGATTATTTTAAAACTGTATTAATCAAATAGTTTTTAAAAGTGTACAATAACTCGACAATTTAAACGGTCGACAAAACGCCCTGCCCACAACAAAAGGTTTGCACGATTGATTTCCAAAGATGAAACTACTAAAGATACTCGGACTGACATTTCTAATTGGAGGAGGACTATACTTTGTTGTTGCAATTTCTTTTGCTTTCGGACCTGACATCAACAATTATTTCAGCCGGACAGATTTCGACTCTGAAAAATGGAAAACTTGGGAAATGACAGAAGATGGCATGACTGTCCGCTGGGACATGGTGGACGATTTACAGGACGACTACGAATTGGACGGAATGACAGAGGGAGAAATAGTAAAATTATTAGGTGAACCTGGATCGAGATCAATAGTTGAATGGACATATGATTTAGGCATGGCAAGACAAGGAATTGACGAGGGGACATTAAGTCTGACCTTTGAGAACGGAAGAGTTAAGACACACCATGTCAGAGAGGGTTAAATCAAATCTGCACACAAGAAATGTATAATCCATAGCGCTGATAAGGAGGACATTTTTTTATTTTTGCTCAGCGCCACGGCTTATACATGAACGTTAGGGGCAATGTTTTCACGACTGACAGACTTCAAATAAAAAATGGTAATTGATAACAGTTTTACAGAAATTATGTCCAAGCGGACAAATGAGGAGCTTATTAAAATAGTGACGGTTGACAGAGATAGTTACCAACCGACAGCAATTGAGGCGGCCGAGAAAGAAATTGAGAAACGAAACATTGAAGTTTCTAAAATTGAGGAATTAAAGACGACTTATACAAAACTTGCGGACAACCAGAAACAGATTGACTCTAACAAAGTAAGTGCAATGACGAGATTGCTGCACTTTATAGTCGACACATTAGCGGTTCTTATTTTTGCGACTATTTTAAGTTTTTTAATTATTCCACTTGCGACAGACTCGAATCAAAACCTCCTCGGCTATTTACTGCTGGCGGTCTCCTTTTTTGGGTACTACATTTTTATGGAGACAAAGTACCAAAAGACCTTGGGCAAATTCATTACCAAAACAAAAGTGATAATGAAAGACGGACAAAAACCAACACAGAGTGACATTATAAGGCGGACAGCTTTCCGACTCGTTCCGTTTGATAGAGTTTCATACTTCTTTGTGGTGAACGGAATTCACGACTATTTATCAAACACGACAGTAGTAAAGGACTAACTATGGAGCACAAAGCTTGCGTCAGGCGGAGGTTCGGTGTCCTCACCAACGTTGGCGGTTATTGTAAAGAAAGACCCAACAACCTTTGAGTAGACCAGATGCCAGACAGAAACGAAAAATTCGAGAGCTTACAAAACGACAAGCTGAGTATAAAGGTTATCTCAAACAACAGTCCTTACCCTTCTGCTGATATCCAGCAAAAGCTTTTACAACCTCGCAGGCTTACTTCTTATTTTATCGTGCTCATTGACAGTGGCTCTATTACCTACAACCTGGATTTACAAGACATCACGCTTACTGACGGGCAGTTGCTTTTCGCAATGCCGAATCAGGTTTTTATACCTCCACCTAAAACTGCCGGCCTTCAATATTTTAAAGTATTATTTGATGAAAACACATTGGCATTGTTACCACAATCCTTTCCCTTTTTAGTGAATCCGTTAAACTCACAGACTATTATTTTTGACAATGCCACAAGAGAGAGGGTAAAGAAGGTTTTTGAAATCTTAAATCAGATACTTCACATAGACGAACATCCAACCGATACCGAAATAATATTAGCGTACCTGAACTCACTATTAACCGATCTAAATAGTGCTTATTTCAAAAACACAGAACCCATAAATATTCTAAACACCAATCTGTCAAAGTTTATTGAGTTCAAATTAATGGTGGAGACCCATCTTACCGAGCAGCCTTCTGTTAATGCAATCGCAGAAAAATTAGCTTTAACCACCAACAGCTTATACCGGATCGTAAAAGAATATTCTGGCGTTTCGCCTAAGGATTTTTTCACCAACCGTTTAATGATCGAAGCACAGCGAAAACTACAGTACTCTCCCCTTTCTGTAAAAGAATTAGCGTATGAATTGGGGTTTAACGACCCTGATTACTTTTCACGATTTTTTAAAAAATGTACCGGAAAAAGCGTAAGTGAGTTTTTAGAAGCTCAGCAAGATTCGTCTAGACTTTGAATTGATTTGTCCATCTCCACGGTTTTTCAACCCTCTACTTTTGCTTCATTAAATTAAACAAATAATGAAAACAGCATTAGTAACAGGAGCTAACAAAAGCATTGGGTTCGAAGTTGCACGGCAACTTGCTCAAAAAGGGATTTATGTTTACCTCGGCACACGCGATTTAGAAAAAGGTATCGCGGCCTTAAATAAATTAAAGGCAGAGGGGATTGGGAATGTAGAGGTGATTCAACTCGATATTACAGACGATGAATCGGTAAAAAATGCCCGTACAGAAATAGGTAAGAAAACAAAAACGTTGGATATACTTATCAATAATGCCGGTATCTATGGTGGCTATCCTCAAGAGGCACTTAATTCAACCATTGATCAGTTCAAAACAACTTACGATGCAAATGTGTACGGAGTGGTAAGGGTTACGCAGGCATTTATTGATTTATTGAAAACATCTTCCGAACCTCGTATTGTAAATGTAAGTTCAAGTCAGGGTTCAATTACGTTGCACAGCGACCCGTCATACAAGTATTACGACTTCAAAGGGGCCATTTATCTTTCTTCAAAATCAGCAATGAATATGTATACCGTTGTTCTGGCATACGAACTAAAGAATACCGACTTCAAAGTCAATGCCGTTTGTCCGGGATTTACAAAGACAGTTTTCAACGGGCATCGTGGGCCAGGTAGTGTTGAAGTTGCCGGAAAGAGAATTATAAAGTACGCTTTGATTGATAAAGATGGACCGACTGGAAAATTCTTTAGTGAAGAAAATAATCCTGAAACGGGTGAAGTGCCTTGGTAAGACGACCGCTAACAAATGTGTATGTGCAATTTAAATTTGATTAATTAATTTTAAAGGAAAATTTGAACTGCACATACACCAACGTTGGCGGTAATGCCCTTTGGATAATGAGACGACTAACAATACTATTAATGATTGGTGCTTTACTAAAACTATTCGGTTGCTCTGGACATGAGAAAAAAACGACCGACCCGATAACAGACCAACTACTCAAATCACTTGAGGACTTCAAAAACAGACCCATCCATAAGACTCTGACTGCCGACATAATTTCAAACATTAAAGACGAACAATTAGAACAAACAATTTTTGACAACATCTCGACAAACATGGAGGGCGACAAAAGAGAAGAAAGGGAGATTGTTCAAGCATTGACTCCTGGACAACGAGCTATTTATGTAACATGGATTGTTGAAGGAGAGGTAAATAATGGAGGTTTTAACCAGTTTTATTTTAACTCAAGCGGACAACTAGCCGACATGAGTGAAGAAGCATTCAAAACAATTGGAGCTCACAAGTTTGCAGACCTTGTAAGACAGGCAAACCAAATTTACAACGACATAAAGGAGGACTTGGAGAAATATAATGACGGGACGGCTGAGAGTTTTAGTAAATCTTATGACGGAAATCCGTTAAACGACTTGGACGACAAATTTTACAAGTTGTACACAGACGAACCATTGAGTCAACTAAAAATCAAATACATTAGGGACAACTTAAAGGAATTTGTGAAGTAAAGGGCACTACCGCCAACACAAGGTTTGCACAATTGCCGGGCTCGGTGTCCTCATAACTATCGTTATCTTTATGTGCATTGTGTCGGGGGGCAAGTTACAACTTGGTCGCGCTTGTCTCCCCACATGTGACTTGCAAATATAAATTTTAACAAACCAAATGCTTTTTAACTCAATTGACTTTGTGATATTCTTACCGATAGTTTTTATCCTCTATTGGTTTACTAATACAAATCTGCGATTCCAAAATATTTTACTTCTTGCTTCAAGTTATTTCTTTTATGCTTGCTGGGACTGGCGTTTTCTGTTTTTGCTTATATTCTCCACACTATTAGACTACTACACGGGATTAAAAATGTCAGAGACTAAAAACCAAATGAAAAAGAAAAAATGGTTTTGGTTAAGCATAGTTGTAAATCTCGGCTTTCTCGGAGTATTCAAGTACTCCAACTTTTTTACCCAATCATTTGCAGATGCAATATCACATTTAGGATTACAGGTAAATCCATGGACCTTAAACGTAATTCTTCCAGTGGGTATATCTTTTTATACTTTTCATGGGTTATCTTATGTCATTGATACTTACAATGACCGAATTAAAGCAGAAAAAAATTTTATTGATTACGCTGTTTTTGTCAGCTTCTTCCCATTACTCGTTGCCGGGCCAATTGAAAGAGCCACACATTTATTGCCGCAAATCAAAACAAAAAGAGTTTTCGACTATGCAAAAGCAGTTAACGGAATGCGTCAAATTCTTTGGGGACTATTTAAGAAAATAGTAATTGCCGACAATTGTGCGGAATATGCCAATATGATATTCAACAATTCTGCGGATTATTCCGGTAGCACACTTGTATTAGGGGCAGTATTTTTTGCATTTCAGATTTACGGTGACTTTTCAGGCTATTCAGACATTGCCTTAGGAACAGCAAGATTGTTCGGAATAGAACTTCTGCGAAACTTTGCATTCCCTTATTTCTCAAGAGATATCGCAGAACTTTGGAGGCGTTGGCATATTTCGCTTTCCTCGTGGTTCAGAGATTACTTATACATTCCCTTGGGGGGAAGCAAAGGCGAAACATTGATGAAGGTGCGAAATACATTTATTATTTTCTTAATCAGTGGTTTTTGGCATGGAGCCAACTGGACATTTATTGTTTGGGGCGCACTAAATGCAATTTATTTCCTACCGCTTTTATTGACCAATAACAACCGAAATAATATAGAATCAGTAGCTCATGGAAAATTATTACCTACTGTAAAAGAGTTTTTTCAAATAGTTTTAACCTTTGCTTTAGTTGTTTTTGCGTGGATATTTTTCAGAGCGAAAACCATAAGTCACGCAATACACTACATTTCAGGAATTTTTTCAAAATCACTTTTTAGTTTTCCAACAATCAGACCTTATTACCTTATTTTATTGATTGCCTTTTTAATGTTGATTGAATGGCTTGGCAGAGAACAACAATATGCAATTGCAAATTTGGGATTGAAATGGAGAAAACCATTCCGACATGCACTATATTATGCAATTATTATTGCACTATTTTGGTTTGCGGGAAATGAGCAACAATTCATTTATTTTCAGTTTTGAATTATGAAAAAATTTATACACAAAACCTCATTTTTTATTTTTCCATTCTCACTAGCATATTTTTTTTGTTTGATCTTCTACAGTTATACAGAAAGTCCGGACTTATTAAGACTTGGCTTAATTCCGAACCTATACAAAAATTACCAGCAACAATTTACACTTACTCAAAATATTAAATATGAAACGTTGTCAAATCATACTAAGAAAAAATATACCATATTAACTATAGGCGACTCATTCTCAGAACAAGGAGGTTTGGGATATAAAAATTTTTTAGCAGAAGATTTTAGTGTTTTGCATATTGATAGATTTATCTCTGCCAATCAAATCCAAACTTTAATTAATTTCTCTAATGGCGATTTTTTTGACACCTTTGATATAGAGTATGTAATTCTTCAAAATGTTGAGAGACATGTAACTGAGCATATTAAAAATTTCAAACTGAATGATAAAATAACGCTTCGTGAAATTGATTCATTGATTCAAATGGAAAAGAAAAAGCGAGGAGAAAACAAAAAAGAATATCAAAATCAATTCTTTTCAAGAACAACTATTGAATTTCCCTTTTATAGTTTCCCTATGTTCTTCTTGCACAGAAATTATTTATCAAACAATAGTGTGTACAATGTTGATATTAATTCATCGTCTTTGTTCAGTAACAATTCAAACAAGTTGCTTTTTTATAAAATAGACCTCATAAACACAAAAAAAAATAATAACATTAAAAATATTGATAGTTTGAATATCATTTTGAATGCTATTTCTCAGAAACTCTCACAAAAAAATATCACATTAATATTCTTACCATGCCCTGACAAATACGACTTTTACTATGAATTTATTACCGACAAAAAATTACTTACCAGACCATTATTTTTTAATCTTTTGAAAGATGGCAAAAAGGAATACATCTATATAGATTCAAAAGAAATTTTAACCTCACAAATAAAAAAAAAGAAAGATTTATATTTCTATGATGACACACATTGGTCACCCATTGGAGCAGAGATTATTGCAAATAAAATAAAAGAAATAATTAGCAGTAGATAAAAGTACGAACGCACAACAAAGGTTTTGGCATCAGACGAGGCTAATATTCAACGAGAAAGTTGCCATGAACCCGAAAATGAGCCAAATGCGTGGATGCCAACAGAATACTTGTTCTAGGTGGGGATTCAATGTCCTCATAATTATCGAAGGCGGCTTACTGAGTTAAGCCAGCAAAGAATCTTTCACGTGACACACCGTTGGAAAATGTGGCGAAAGTGCACAACGTTTACCAGTCCCGGGTTGCATACAATTATCCAACCCAACCTTGGTAATATCTTTGCTCTCACCGACTTGAAAATAACGAAATTACTTGATGATGAATCCAATGAAAACCACGGCAACTATGTTCCTGGTGCTGTCACTGGTATCACTCGCCAGCGCCCAAATACCTTGGAACATCGAGATTATCAAGTCCGAAGCGATCGGAAAAGAGACGGGCTTCTCGCATGGCTTTTCGCCCATCAACAGTCCAAATTACTTTCAATTAGGTCGGGTGACCGTTGAACAAGCAGACGGCAAGCGCGCCAGTTTGATGAAAATGCTGGATTATAAAACGATGAATGTGACAAACCTGATCGTTCCAATGGATAAATTCCCTGCGAGCCACATGGAGGCGCTGGCCATGAAAACGGTGTTTAATGGAGAAGTACTACACTACAACGGAAAAGTTTCAACCGTGAAGTTTGACCGGAGAGTGAATTACAAGAACACGGGCGAGTTTGTTTGCCAGTATGATCACGAGAAAGGCCAGTGGTCTGAACTGGTAACGTTGAGTATGGTGGACGATCTTCGCTTTTTCTATCCGATGGGCGCTGACCGGGAAGAAAATTATTATTACTACGCCATCACACACCGGGTGAATAACACCACCCGTATAGGCGAACCAACCCGCTACAACCTCGCCCGGCTTGATTTGAAAACCAGGAAAGTGGATACGTTGTTCACCCTCAACATGCCGAAACGGGAACATTACCTGCATCTGGATCACACGATGATTAGTCCGGATGGACGCTGGCTCGTACTGAGTGAATACGGAGCCAAGGCATGGAGGAGATCTCACCCCACGGATGCTCAACCAGTGGCATACATCATTGATACCAGGAAAAAAAACCACAAGACCTGCCGTATTCCGGATACACCATACGGACATGTGATTACGCCTGACTCAAAGTACATGATCCTGGGCAGCTACGAAACCGGTGAAGTGGTGAAGATCGACCTGGAAACGGGCAAACCCGTAGTGCAAACCAAATCAACCACCACCATCTTCAATTTTTTCTTGGCACCATCAGGCAATTACTTTCTGGTGGATTATGATGAGGAAAAGTGTCCAAGAAAAGTGTACGATGTGCGCAGTGCCAACGACCTCAAACTAATTACTTCGGTAATGCTTGCCGATTTGTACAGCAAGCCCGAAATGTCGCATGGGCTGAAAGCCACCATGGATGGCCGTTTGCTGATCTCCCGCACAACAGATGCAAAAGACTCACTTCAGCGGGCCACGGCCGTGCTGGTTCACCGCCTGCCGGAAACCATCAAGCCAAACGAACCCGGAAGCTCGCTTGCCAAGCGGCTGGAGCTGGCTGAAACCATCGCCAATGGTAAACTGTACGCAGGCCGCAATGGCATTGAACTCAATCCACCGCAATACGACATGGGCAAGGCTACGTCCGTAACCATTGCGCCTGATAAGAATGTGATCGTAACGGGCAGCCGCTGGATCGCTGACGGAACCTCCGAGCAAGTGATCACCAAATTGACACGCAGCGGTGAGAAAATATGGGAAGCAAAACTACCCACGGTTAAAGATGCCATCAGTTCATCAGGCATGCACATTCCTTCGCCCGATGGCGGCTGTGTGGTGTATTTCATGTACTACCACGTGCCCGAGTCACACGGCATTGGCAGGCTAGCCAAAATTGACGGGAAGGGAAAAGTGATCTATGATACACAGTTCACTTATTCGCCTAATCCGAATGCGACTTATATGACCAAGGGGATGGAACTGCTGCCAGACGGCTCGGTAAAAATCTATGGTGAGATCCATCCCACCCTGGATGGTGCAAGACTTCCATGGATCGGTACCGTGAGCCCGACAGGGAAGTTGGTAAAGTCGGAATATTGATTAAATGTTGAGTTGTTAATCTGAGGCTACCTTTTTTGAGACCAACAAAACAATGAGTAAAACATTTTTACAAGCTGAGTGGAGAAAATTGGCGATGGCCAACTACTCCGTAGACAGCAAATTACTCAACAAATATTTACCCGGTAAGACAGAGATAGATCTTTGGAATAACACTTGTTATGTTAGCCTGGTTGGTTTTATGTTTCAGAACACAAGGGTTAAAGGACTAAAAATTCCATTTCACGTAAATTTTGAAGAAGTCAATCTTCGCTTTTATGTTCGCTACAACGACAAGGGAGAATGGAAACGAGGTGTCGTGTTTATCAAAGAAATCGTGCCCAAACCAGCTTTAACCTTTGTGGCCAATACTGTCTACAAGGAGAATTATGAAACAATGCCCATGAGGCATTCGTGGACCACTTCACCGGATAGCCTCACAGTCGAATATCAATGGAGAAAAAAGAAATGGAATTCTTTTAAAATTATTACCCAAAAATCATCAAACTTAATTCAGACAGACAGTGAAGAAGAATTTATAACGGAACATTACTGGGGTTATACACGAGTAAATGACAAGAAAACATCGGAATACGGTGTTGAACATCCAAAATGGGAGGTTTATGAAATAAAGAGCTATGCGATTGATGTTGACTTTGGTGTTGTTTACGGCCAAGAGTTTGACTTTTTAAAAAGCGAGAAACCTAAATCAGTTTTTTTAGCTGAAGGATCTGAAATAAAAGTCAAAGACGGGCGAGCGATTTGAGAAAACTGTACCCAACATCAGCTAAACCTTGTTTCGATTGGATAGAACTTCCCTTTCGCCCCATCACCTACAAAAGCATAATTTTAGAATCGTAGAATCCTCAAAATCAGGCCCTCCTACTGGTTTTTTCTTTTTTTACTAAAATAAATTTGCGCAACCATATAATTGCGCTTATATTCGCAACCAGATAGTAGCAAATAAATTATTCACGCAATCAACCAATATGAATATCAGGCGAGATGTTTTTCAGGCAATAGCCGACCCGACCAGGCGGGCCATTATTGCCCTCATTGCCTTGCAGGCAATGACACCGAACGCTTTGGCCGAATATTTTCACACCAGTCGCCAGGCAGTATCAAAACACATTAAAGTATTGACCGAATGTGAATTGGTAAAACAAGAACTAGCCGGCAGAGAAATTTACTACTCACTAGAAATTAAAAAAATGAAAGAGATCGATCAATGGTTAAGCCAGTTTAGAAAACTGTGGGAGACCCGATTCAATCAATTGGACAAAGTATTAGTAACCCTTAAAAAACAAAAAAAATGAAAACCAATTTATTATTTGATTTTACCGTAGACAAAGCCTCGAAGAAGGTATTCGTAAACAGAGAATTTGATGCTGATCTTCAGTTGGTATGGGATGCCTTTACCAAAAAAGAAATTCTTGACCTATGGTGGGCGCCTAAACCCTACCTGTCGAGAACAAAGCATATGAATTTTAAAGTGGGTGGCCGAAGATTTTATGCTATGGTGAGCCCGGAAGGGCAAGAGCACTGGTCCGTTCAGGAATATACTTCCATTAGTCCAACCACGAATTTCAAAATGTATAGTACGTTTTCGGATAAAGATGAAAACCGCAACCTGCCCGGTTCTGATTGGGATTTGAATTTCATTGAACAAAACGGAACAACAAAAGTCAGTATTGCTATTAAAAATGAATCTCTTGCCCGCATGGAGCAGATGATTGAAATGGGGTTCAAGGAAGGATTCACGATGACGTTGGACAGCCTGGAAAATATGCTGCCAACTTTATCGAAACAACGGTAGAGAACACCTCTAAATCCCAGTTTATTATGGTGGAAGTTTTTAAGACTAATGTGCGGAGCATGCGGAAAGCAAAACGCATTGTTCAAAAACTTGGTGAGGAATTTCCAAAGCACAAAATAAACTTTGACTTATCAGACTGCGACAGAATTTTGCGGGTTCAGGGGCAGACTATTTTGGAAGGGAAAGTAATCACCATTGTTACTTCACTGAATAATACCTGTGAAGTATTGGAGTGAGAATTTCAAAGCCACTCAATCCCATTTGTAGAACATAATTTCATTGTCAGGGCAGTGTTGCGTTGTGATTTTTGTTTTTTAACTTCGTTCACCCGCGTGGAAGGATAGATGCAATTTGGCCTTACTTCAAATAATACAAACCCCAATACTATGGCCAGAAATATTTCAACAATAACGATTAATGCGACTAAACAAAAGGTTTGGGACGTATTAACAATACCGGAATCTGTAAAGCTCTGGCAATATGGAAGCAACTTATTAACCAGCTGGAAGGTTGGAGATAAAATAGAATTTGTTACTGAATGGGACGGAAAAATATTCAAACAATGGGGGAAAGTTTTAAAATATAACCCGACCGATAATTTATCCTATAATTTATTTGCCCCACGCCCGGGCGTTGAGGACAAACCAGAAAATTATTTTGTGATGAGCTATATCCTGACAGATTTGAATGGCCAGACGAAACTTGAAATAATACAAGAGGACAACAGACCAAATGCCGTTCAAGAAGAACCGCAGGGAGAAGAAAACGTGATTTTACTCGGACTGAAAAAACTGGCTGAATCAAATTAAAAAGGATTTTGTTTCGAGCAATGCAGTTGACCGAAAAGTGCAGATATGGACTTTGGGAACGGGCGTCACGATAATCGAAGGACATGAAAACAACGGGATATTCAGGAACACCATTAGCAAAGAAACTTGGGATCCTGCAGGGCTTCAAAATCAGACTTATCAACCCGCCCGACTATTACTACGACCTTCTATACGACTTGCCGACTGGCATCAAAGAGTTGAAAGGCAAAAAAATAAAAAAGAATTTTATTCATTATTTCGCCACAAATGCAACACAATTCAACAAGGACATAAAACAATTACGGCAGGAAATTGAAGAAAACGGAATGATCTGGGTTTCGTGGTATAAAAAGTCTGCAAAGATTGAAACAGATTTAAACGAAAACATCATTCGGGATATCGCGCTCAATAATGGACTTGTGGACGTTAAAGTTTGCGCCATAGACGAAGTGTGGTCAGGGCTGAAACTTGTAATACGACTGAAAGACAGAAAATAAATCTTTGCCCAGACAGACTACAAAAGGATGCTGCTAACAGCGGTCATGTCTATGCGATAAATGAGGTTTTAAAAAATAATTGACACATATATGGCCACAAAAAACAAGACAGCAGAAACCAAAGCCAACGTTATTGATTTTATAAATTCATTCGTTGACAAAGAGCAAAAGAAACGAGACAGCTTTCGCCTAATTGGGCTAATGAAAAAATGGTCTGGCTTTGAACCTAAAATGTGGGGACCGACAATTGTTGGCTTTGGTAGCTATCATTATAGATATGCCAGCGGCCATGAAGGAGATGCACCCCTTATTGGTTTTTCGCCCAGAAAAGCTGAGTTCTCTCTTTACGTTACTGACCCAGGTAACGAAAATGAAAAGCTCCTTGACCAATTAGGAAAATTCAAAATGAGCAAAGCTTGCATCTATTTCAAAAAGCTGGATGACCTTAACCTTGACATATTGGAAAAACTTAGTAAGGAGACAATCAAAAACCATAAATAAATCAAGGTGAGACATTTCAACTATGGACTTTTCCATCGATAAATCCTTAGAGATACTCGAACGAACTCCTGACGTACTCCTAAGCCTTGTGAAAGGACTTTCTCCCGACTGGACAGAAGCTAATGAAGGTGGAGATACCTGGAGTGTTTTTGACGTAGTCGGGCATTTGATTCATGGCGAAAAGACTGACTGGATTCCGAGGGTAGAAATAATTCTTTCTAACGATCCGATAAAAGCTTTCCCAGTATTTGACCGGTTTGCTCAATTTGAGCAATCTAAAGGAAAGACACTACTTCAATTATTGGAAGAATTTAAAGAAGCGAGAAAAGTTTCACTTGATAAACTGAAAAAATTAAATATTCAAAAGCAAGACTTAACTAAAATTGGAATACATCCAGCATTCGGACAAGTTACGCTTTCGCAACTTCTTTCAACGTGGGTTGTACATGACCTTGACCATTTATCACAAATCTCAAGAGTTATGGCTAAACAGTATAAAGAGCAAACCGGGCCGTGGATAGAATTCCTAAAGATTTTGAGACAATAATCTTTATGGCAGCGACTGAGTAGTGCACGAGAGTTGTATTCACTCTTGAGAAACTGGTCGACAAATCTCACCATCTGCTTTCTCCTTCCGCCTTTTATACTTACTTTCCTATCTATAATTGCATTATGAAAGATTTTGGCATACAGGAAGCCCTTAAAACTTTAGGGATAAACAAAACCAACTTTGGAGTTAGCACCGGAACCAGGTGGATAAAGTCCAGGGGTCTACAGTTAAACTCCTACTCACCGGTAGATGGAATGTTAATCGGGAAAGTGCTCTCTGGCGATAAATCTTCTTTTGAGAAAGTGGTAGAACAATCGAAAAAAGCATTCCGGGTTTGGCGACTGGTTCCCGCGCCCAAGCGAGGCGAAGTAGTTCGTCAAATCGGGGAGTCGCTACGAAAGTATAAAGAGCCTTTGGGTAAACTCGTTTCTTATGAGATGGGCAAGTCCCTTCAGGAAGGTTTAGGTGAGGTTCAGGAGATGATTGACATCTGCGATTTCGCTGTAGGGCTCTCCCGCCAACTTCATGGTCTCACTATGCACAGCGAGCGGTCTAATCACCGAATGTATGAGCAATACCACCCGCTGGGTATTGTAGGAATAATTTCTGCGTTTAATTTTCCGGTTGCCGTTTGGTCATGGAACGCCATGCTCGCCTGGGTATGTGGCGACACATGCATCTGGAAACCTTCGGAAAAAACTCCTCTATGCAGCATCGCCTGCCAGAATATTGTTTCCCAAGTCTTTAAAAAAAATGGAGTACCTGAAGGTGTATCGTGCTTGATAAATGGAAACTATGTGGTAGGTGAATTGATTACTTACTCAAAAGATATTCCACTAGTGTCTGCAACGGGTTCTGTTCGAATGGGTAAGATCGTAGCTAAAGCAGTAGGCGAACGATTGGGAAGGCCACTGCTGGAGCTGGGCGGAAATAACGCCATTATTATTAGCGAACATGCCAATATGGATATTGCCATTCGTGGTGCCCTATTTGGTGCTGTTGGCACAGCCGGGCAGCGTTGCACTTCAACCAGGAGACTAATTATTCATGAGAAGATTTATAGCCAGGTAACGAACAGTTTGAAGAAGGCTTACGGGCAATTAAAAATCGGGAACCCATTAGACAGCGACAACCATGTAGGCCCGCTCATCGACAAGTTGGCGGTGAAAAGCTATAATCAAGCCCTGGCAAAAATTAAAAAGGAAGGCGGAAAAATTTTGGTCACTGGCGGAGTTCTGAAAGGAAAAGGTTACGAATCTGGTTGTTACGTAAAGCCGGCCATCGCAGAAGTAAAAAATAGTTACAAAATTGTTCAGGAAGAAACCTTTGCTCCTATTCTATACCTCATTAAATACAAAACATTGGAACAGGCTATCAGCTACCAAAATGGAGTGGCACAAGGGTTGTCGTCATCTATTATGACAACGAATATGATAGAAATGGAAAGATTCCTGTCGCAGACAGGCTCCGATTGTGGTATCGCCAATGTGAACATCGGCACATCCGGAGCAGAAATAGGGGGTGCATTTGGTGGTGAAAAAGAAACTGGTGGAGGTCGAGAGTCGGGGTCGGATTCCTGGAAAGTGTATATGAGACGCCAAACCAACACTATTAATTATGGGGAAACGCTACCCTTGGCGCAGGGAATAAAATTTGATATTTAGAAATTTTACAAAGTTTGATAAGTATCCTATTCTTCTTATTTTTAGTCATTCTATAGTTTCAAATTTCAAATACCAACACTCATGGCCAACAAGAAGTATAACAATGTGATGCTCATAGACGATAATGAGATCGATAACCTAATTAACCAAAAAATGATCGAAGCGGCTGCGGTAGCTGAAAATATTTATACGCACACCAGTGCTAAAAGCGCTATCGAATTCCTAAAAAATATTGAAAGTCTGGATGTAGCCGACAAAGTGTTGCCCGAGGTAATTTTCCTCGACATTGATATGCCGTTGATGGATGGATTTCAGTTTCTGGACGAGTTTGAAAAACTAGGGAATGGATCCAAGAAAAAATGCAAAATTGTTATGCTCACCTCCTCCATTAACCCACAAGATTTCACCCGCTCAAAAAAATACACTTCCGTAAAACAATACCTGAACAAGCCCCTCACCAACGAGAGCATCGTTAAACTTGAACTTTAAACTTCCAGGGCAGTTAAATTCTCTACGAACTTCTCATCCATTCGAATAAGACTGGTTGGGGCAAAGTAGTTAACAGAAATCGCCTTAAACTTAGGGATGATAGCGGAGATCTTGGCAGGCTTCTCGCGTTTAGCCTCACTGATGGCTATCTTTAAAATCTTTAAGAACAGCAAAACATTTTCACAAACATCTTTCCCGATCAAACGGATTTGGCGCTGCACACTATTAGAAAGCTGATTGAACAATTCGGCATCCTTCAACAAACAATATTGCAAAGCCAGCAAACCTTTAATTTCCATTTGAATAAGAGGATACGGCTTAAGGCTCACCTCGTTAATAAGTCCATTCAATATTTTTGCTGCTTCCTCAAACTTACCGGCATAATAGCAAGACAGGCTTCGATAGGTGGCGTAAATGATCAACCTGGGAATATCGTTAACATCAGCTTCGTATTCGCTGAATAAGGCCTCGTTCTCTGCATACAACTCAGCTTCCGTTCCGTTTCTCAATGCCCGTTCCAATTTTAAAATCAGAAAGCGCGAAGAAAATGTGTAGTAAGGGTAATTCACCAGGAGATTGGATGTGGCATCATTTATCTCTTCAAAATATTTCTCTGCTTCTTTAAATATTCTGTAGTGCGTAAAATATTCAAGTTTCAAAAATTCAAAAACAATATTCAGGTGATAGTATAAAGGGTCAAGATTGTAAGTAGAAAATATTTTCTCAACCTTCCCTAAAGTATCCTGGATGGACTCCGTATCG
>Ga0315912_10001961_pt1 | contig 23163 bp, 19 predicted proteins | sample VfabasoilMG_FD_204469 | JGI IMG/M metagenome (GOLD analysis project Ga0315912, IMG submission 204469) | Garden soil microbial communities collected in Santa Monica, California, United States - V. faba soil | ecosystem: Environmental > Terrestrial > Soil > Garden | place: USA: California... | reverse complement strand
TCGCCGTTGCCGTAAGCGGCCCCGTCCATGTACGCGGCGGCGGCGGCGGAACCCGAGTTGATGAGCGAGTTGGTCGTGCGCCCGAACATCAGCCCCGGACCGCCCGTGGCCATGACCACGGCACCGGCGGCGAACGAACGCGGCTTCATGCTCTTGAGATCCAGCGCGGTGAGGCCGGCGCAGCGGCCGGAGTCGTCGCGCACCAATCCCACGAACTCCCAGCCTTCGTACTTGTGCACCAGGCCCCCGGCCTCGTGCCGGCGGACCTGTTCGTCGAGCGCATACAACAGCTGCTGCCCCGTCGTGGCACCCGCAAACGCGGTGCGGTGGTGCAGCGTGCCGCCGAAGCGGCGGAAGTCGAGCAGCCCTTCGGGCGTGCGGTTGAACGTCACGCCCATGCGGTCGAACAGGTAGATGATGCCGGGTGCGGCGTAGCACATGCCCTTCACGGGCGCCTGGTGCGCGAGGAAGTCCCCGCCGCGGCAGGTGTCCACGAAGTGGATCTCGGGAGAGTCGTCCTCGCCCTTCACGTTCACCGCGCCGTTGATCCCGCCCTGGGCGCACACCGAGTGCGATCGCTTGACCGGCACGATCGAGAACAGGTCCACGGGCACGCCGGCCTCGGCCAGCTTGATCGTGGTCATGAGCCCGGCCAGCCCTCCGCCGACGACGGCGACGCGGGGAGCACTCATCGCCGACCCGAGCCGGTCATGACGACGGTGCCGTGATCCGTGCCGTGCGGCTTCTGCAGGAAGTCCAGGCGCAGGCCTCGGAAGCCCAACATCGCGGCGATGCCGAGTGCGGACAGGCCGATGAACACCGCCAGTCCCACGCGCGACGCCAGCACCTGCGCGCGGCGCCCGGTGACGAGGCCCCAGTGGACGGCGAAGCCGAACAGGCCGTTGCCGAAGTGGTAGCAGGCCGAGAGGATGCCGACGACGTAGAACGCCTGCACGGCCGGGCTCGCGAGCTGCTCGCGCATGAACTGGTAGGCGCTGGTCGAGCCCAGGTAGCCGGCGTCGAAGCGCGTGCTCCAGGTGTGGAACAGGATGTAGAAGACGAGGATCACGCCGGTGACGCGCTGCAGCACGTACTGCCAGTTCCGCGCGTAGCCGTGCCGGCCGAGGTTGGCCTGCGCCGTGGTCGCGATGAGGATGCCGACCACCATGTGGAACAGGATGGGCAGCCAGATGCCGAGCGCTTCGAGGAGCACCACGAACGGGATCCGGGCCAGCTCGGCCGCCGCCTGGTCGAACGCCTGCGGCCCCTGCAGCGAGCGGGCATTGGTGAAGAAGTGCTCGATCAGGAACAGTCCCACGGGCACCACGCCCGAGAGCGAGTGCAGCCGTTTGAGCACGAAATAGGTGCGGTCGGAGACTTTCAGGGGGCGGTCCCTCTTCACTTCGAGGACGGGGCGGACTCGCTCGCAACGTAACAACTCCCGCCCCAGATTCCCAATCTCGCGGCGCGCTCGCGCCGCCGGCGGCGCGCCGGGAAGGCGCGGCGTGACCGTCACTGCCGCAAGGAGTTGCGTCGCCCGCTCCGCTGGCGTGGCGCTCTGCCGCCGTGCTACCGTGCCGCATCCATCCGGCAGAGGGGAGGGCCCTGGGAACGGCCCGACCCGGGCGCGCATGCGCCGCCGACTGGCACGCGCGGGTTCGATCCCCTCGCGGTCCCGCTGCCCCGGAGAAGTACTCCCCACCCATGACGGTGCTTGCCAAAGAGCTCATCCGGCATCAGTTGCTGCCGCGAGTGAGCAAACCCAACCGCTATCTCGGCCACTCCCTCGGCGACACGCGCAAGTCGCTCGAGGCCGCCGACGTTCGCGTGCTGCTGGCGTTCCCGGATGCCTACGAGATCGGGCTTTCCAATCTCGGCATCCGGATCCTGCACCACATCCTGAACGGCCGCGCCGACACGGCGTGCGAGTTCGCGTTCGCGCCCTGGCCCGATGCCGAGGCCCAGATGCGCCGGCTCGGGATCCCGCTGTTCTCGAACGATTCGCACGCGTCCGCGTCCGAGTTCGACGTGCTGGGCTTCTCGCTCCAGTACGAGCTGCAGTACACGAACGTGCTGATGATGCTCGAGCTGGCCGGTCTGCCGCTGCGCAGCATCGAGCGCGACGCCAGCCACCCGCTGGTGATCGCCGGCGGGGCGCAGGCGTTCAGCCCCGAGCCCATGGCCGAGTTCATGGACGCGTTCGTGATCGGCGATGGCGAGGAGGTCATCCACCGCGTCGTGGACCTGGTGAAGCTCGCCAAGGCCGAGCGCTGGAGCCGCCCTTCGCTGCTGCGCCGGCTGGCGCACGTGCCGGGCGTGTACGTGCCGTCGGGCTACGACGTGCGCACCACGCTCGAGGGCTGGCAGGTGCCCGTGGCGCGTCCCGGGTTCCCGGCCCGCGTCTGGTCGGCCTACGTGAAGGAACTCAAGAGCGACTACTACCCGCCCATGCCGCTGGTGCCGGTCGGGGAGATCACGCACGACCGGCTCTCGGTCGAGGTCATGCGCGGCTGCACGCGCGGCTGCCGCTTCTGCCAGGCCGGCATGATCAACCGCCCGGTGCGCGAGAAGCCGGCGAACCAGGTGGTGGGCGAGGTGCTGCGCGGACTGCAGGGCACCGGGCTCGAAGAGGTCTCGCTCATCTCACTCAGCACCACCGACCACACCCAGATCGTCGAGCAGGTGAACGCGCTCGCCGATCTGCTGTGCCCGACGCGCGTGCAGCTGTCGCTGCCCTCGACGCGGCCCGACAACGTGCCGGCCGACGTGGCACGCCGCATCGCCGCGCAGAAGAAGGGCAACATCACGTTGGCACCCGAGGCGGGCAGCCAGCGCATGCGCGACGTCATCAACAAGAACCACACCGAGGCCGAGTTGCTCGCCTCGGTGGGCACCGCCGCGCGCGAGGGCTACTCGGGCGCCAAGCTCTACTTCATGTGCGGCCTGCCGACCGAGACCGACGACGACCTGCGCGCGATCCTCGAGCTGGGCCACAAGGCGTGGCAGGCCGCGCGCGACGCAGGCAACAAGAGCTTCCGCATCACGGTGAGCGTGTCGCCGCACGTGCCCAAGCCGCACACGCCGTTCGCATGGGCCGCGCAGGTGGACACGAAGGAGTTGAACCGCCGGCTCGGCGTGCTGCGCGAGGCGGTGAAGGGCAAGCCGGTCACGCTCAAGTACCGGGACGCCGAGACCAGCCTGCTCGAGGGCGTGTTCACGCGCGGCGATCGCCGGCTGGGCACGGTCATCGAGGCGGCGTACCGGCGCGGCTGCCGGTTCGACGCGTGGAGCGAGCACCTGCGCTTCACCACCTGGCTCGAGGTGTTCAGCGCGCACGGCGTGGACGCCGAGCGCTACCTGATCGAGCGTGACCCCGAGATCGAACAGCCGTGGGACGTGGTCCAGTCCCCGGTGACGAAGAAGTTCCTGGTCCGCGACCTGCGCCGCGCCGAACAGGCCGCGGTGCTGGAAGACTGCCGCCTCGAGGACGTGTGCTTCGCCTGCGGCGTCGTGGACTGCAACCAGCGCCCGTGGGTGAAGCAGCCCCACCAGGCGCTGGACCTCGAACAGGTACTCGCCACGCTACCGGCGCCGGCGTTCGGCCGCCGTGCCCGCTCGACGGGCAAGGGCGGTGCGTCCGCGACCGCGGGCGGCGTGGCCACGAGCACGCGTTTCCGGATCGAGTTCGCGAAGGGCGAGGCCATGCGCTTCGTCTCGCATCTCGATCTCATGCGGACCTGGGAGCGGGCCTTGCGCCGCTCCGGGCTGCCGCTCGCTTTCACCCAGGGGCATCACCCGCACATCAAGATGTCGTTCGGGCCGCCTCTGCCGCTGGGATTTCGTTCGCGGGCCGAAGTGTTCGACCTGGAACTGACACGGCCGCCGGGCTTCGACCTCGCCGAGAGGTTGAATGCCGTGCTGCCCGACGGGCTCCAGGTGACCGGCTTCCGGCCCATTCTGTTCAAGACCCCCTCGCTCATGAGTCAGCTGGAAGGCGCGAGCTACCGGGTACGTTTCCCGGTCAGCTTCCTCGCCGAGGCCGGGATCGCTCCCGGACAGCTGCTCGCCGAACTCGACGGACGGGTTTCGCGCCTGCTGGCGCGCGACATGCTCATCGTGCGGCGAAAGAGCGAGGACAAGGCACGCGAATTCGACGCCAAGCCATCGATCCTGGGAATGACCGCCAGCCTCGAGGAGACTCCGGCCGTGCTGGACCTGCACCTGCGCTTCGCGCTGCGTGCGTCCGCGCGTCCCGATGACCTGCTCGGACTGCTGGTGCCCGAGGCCGACCCCCGCACCGTGGACGTGGAACGCACGGCGCTGTGGGCGGACCGGGAGGGGGAGCGGTGTGAACCGCTCCAGCTGTTGAACCCGAGATAGGCCGCCAGGATTACGCGTCCGGGAAGGACGCCCGTGAGACAGCGCATCATCATCAACGCGGACTCGTACGAGACCCGCGTCGCCATCCTCGAGAACGACGAGCTCGCCGAGCTGTTCGTGGAGCGAGCCGAGCAGCGCCGCAACGTGGGCGATGTCTACAAGGCCCGCGTGAATGCCGTGCTGCCGGGCATGCAGTCCGCGTTCGTGGACATGGGCCTGCCCAAGACGGGGTTCCTGCACGCCTCGGACCTAGCGGAGTCGCTGTCCGGGCTCGAGGACCTCTCCGACGCCGACGAGATCACCGGCGACCCCAAGCGCCGCCGGCGTGCGCCGGTGCCCAAGATCGAGGACCACCTGAAGAAGGGCCAGGAGGTCCTGGTCCAGATCACCAAGGAGTCCATCGGTACGAAGGGTCCGCGGGTGACACAGCAGGTGAGCCTGCCGGGCCGCTTCTGCGTGCTCATGCCGGGCGTGGACCACATCGGCGTGTCGCGGCGCATCGAGGACCGTGCCGAGCGGCAGCGCATCAAGGCCATCCTCTCGGACCTGAAGCCCAAGGGCGTGGGCGTGATCGCGCGCACGGCGGGGGAGGGCAAGGGTGACGCCGAGTACGCGGCGGACATCCGGCACCTCACCCGGCTGTGGCAGAAGATCGAGAAGAAGTCGGGCAGTGCCCGTGCGCCCGCACTCCTGCACCGCGAGCTCGAGATGTCGGCCGGCCTCATCCGCGACCTGTTCACGGAAGAGGTCGAGGAGGTGTTCATCGACGATCCCGACTCGTTCGACGAGATCCAGGCCTACCTGAAGGCGGTGAGCCCCGAACTGGCCGATCGCGTGAAGAACTACAAGGGCAAGGACCCGATCTTCGACGCGTTCGGCATCGAGCCCCAGATCGAGAAGACCTTCGAGCGGAAAGTGTGGCTGAAAAAAGGCGGCTACATCTGCATTGACCACGCCGAGGCCCTGGTGGCCGTGGACGTGAACACCGGCCGGTTCACCGGCAAGAAGAACCAGGAAGAGACCATCTTCCGCACCAACATGGAGGCCGCGGTCGAGGTGCCGCGCCAGCTGCGGCTGCGCGACATCGGCGGCATCATCGTGGTGGACTTCATCGACATGGAGTCGGAGTCCAACAAGCGTGCGGTGCTGGACACGCTGCGCACCGAGCTGCGCAAGGACCGCGCGCGCACCAAGGCGTTCGCCGTCTCGGACCTGGGCCTGATCGAGATGACGCGCCAGCGCGAGCGCTCGTCGCTGCTGCACTACTACACCGAGGATTGCCCGACGTGCGGCGGCCTGGGCAAGGTGCCGAGCAACGAGACCATGCTGGTGAAGCTCGAGCGGGCGATGCGCCGTGTGACGGCGCTGGGCGGCCACAAGCGGGTCACGGTGAAGGTGGCGCCCGACGTGGCGCTCTACTTCGTCGAGGCCGAGGCGCGCCGGTTCGCCGACCTCGAGAAGCGCTTCCGGATCCAGGTGGACCTGAAGGACGACCCGCAGTTGAAGCGCGGTGAGATGAAGATCCTGAGCGACAAGAAGCACGACCTCACGAAGCAGGTGGTCGGGGCGGTGCCCGGGACGTAAGCCCTGGCAGGAGCCACTTTCGCTGGGGAAAGTGCCCGCGCTCCGGCGGGCACTTTCGTGGTTGAAGTGGCTGGGGGCGGGTCGTAGCCTCTGGCCAGTCGCTGCACCCGGCTCCCCCTCCGGGACTCTTCGATTCCCTTCATCGAACGGGTTCCCCCGCCCGCGGGAGCGCGCGCGTGTCCGACCACACGACCCCAGAGGAGCCGGCCGAGTCGCGTCTGGTGCTGCCGGAGTCACCGGAGCAGGCCAAGGCGCGCGAGCGGGCGATCGCCAGCATGGTCACCGCCAGCTTCCTCGCGGTCCTGGGCACACTGATCTTCGCCTGGGCGCTGCGGGCGACCGACTACCCGTGGCTGTTTGCCGTGGGCGCGTTGCCGTGGACCGTGGGCGTGATCGTGTTCGCCAGCGCGCTCGTGAAGTACAACCGCAGCTGACGCGCGGTCACCTCCGCAGCACCCGGAACGAGAGCGGCCGCTGCAGCCGTTCGAACCCGCTGCGCGACGGGTGCTCCATCTGCGCGATGATGCGGTCCAGCGTGCGGATGCGGTTCAACTCGGTGATGAGCGCGCGGTCGGTGGGCGGCCCCGACACGACCAGGATCAGGCGAACGTTCGCATCCAGCAGGTCCCAGGCCCCGAGGGCCTCGCGCGTGGGCGGCCAGCCGGGAAGCAGCACCACCAACTCGGTGCCCTGGGGCAGGATGACCTGCTGGATCGGTCGCAGCGCGGCGTAGGTCGCGGGCCACTCGGGAAGTGCCACCAGCACCTGGCGCAGCCCCGAGATGAAGCTGAGCTCCTCGAGGTCGCCCTGGCTCGGCAGCCGGCGCATCACCACGTGCGTGCCGAAGCCGGGATCGGCGTCCAGGATGAGGGGTGCGCACAACGGATCGTCGGGATCGGCTTCGCGGGGGGCCGGTGCGGGCCTGGCCGGCGCGGCGGCGGCGGCGGGGGCGTGGGTGGTATCCGGCGGGGCGGCGGCGACCGAGCCATCGCCGCCCAGACGCCCGGGTGCGGCCGGCGCGCAGGCGAGGAGCAGCAGCGAGAGTCCGGGGATCAGTGACGGCATGACCTTCATCTGGTGCACTCCTTGGGAAGAGGGCGGGTCGCCGCAGGTCCGGCGCCCGGAACCCTGTGTCGCGGGCCCGATTGACACCATCTTACCCCGCATGATAGAAAATCCCGCTCTCTGCACCACCCCCCGGCCACCCGGCGCGGGGCTTCGCCCGCGCCGGCCGTTCCCGGCGGGCTCATTCCGAATGCTCCGGGACGGCGTCCCGCGGCTTCTCAAGAGGTCAACGTTCCATGTACGCGATCGTGCACATCTCCGGCGTGCAGACCAAGGTCACGCCTGACGCGATCCTCGACGTGCCGCGCCTCACGGGCGAACCCGGCAACAACCTCACGTTCGACTCCGTGCTCCTGATCGGCGATGGCGACAAGCTCTCCGTCGGCCGACCGACGGTGAAGGGCGCCAAGGTCACGGCGGTGCTCGTCGAGCAGCTCCGCGGCGAGAAGTTGCGGATCTTCAAGTTCAAGCGCCGGCGCGCCTATCGCAAGCGGCGCGGCCACCGCGACAGCCTCACGCGCATCCGCGTGACCGGCATCTCGCAGTAACTTAGAGGGAAGGACCGCACCATGGCTCACAAAAAGGGTCAGTCCTCGACCAAGAACGGCCGCGACTCGAATGCGAAGCGGCTGGGCGTGAAGCGTTTCGGCGGTGAGACGGTGACCGCGGGCAGCATCATCCTGCGCCAGCGCGGAACCGTGATCTTCCCCGGCCGCAACGTGGGTCAGGGCAAGGACGACACGCTGTTCGCACTCGTGGACGGCAAGGTGGAGTTCGCGCGCTTCGGCCGCACCCGCAAGCGCGTCCATGTCGTCCCGTCGGTGGCCGAGGCGAACTAGCCTCAAGCTGTCGCTGAAGTTCCAGCCGCCGCCGGTCCAACCGACCGGCGGCGGCGTTTGTCTGTGAACGACGCATGCCGGCGCACGCGTGAGGCGCTCGCCGCAGGATCCAACGCCCGGAGGCATTCCGTGAAGAACAAGGTCGCAGTCATCGGCGCCGGCAACGTCGGCTCGAGCGCCGCGCTGTTCATCGCCGAACGTGGGCTCGCCGACGTGACGCTCATCGACCGCGCCGAGATGGAGGGCATGCCGCAGGGCAAGTCGCTCGACATGGAGGAAGCCGCACCGCTCTGGCACAAGGGCGTGCACATGACGGGCTCCACCAACCTCGCCGACGTGAAGGGTTCGGCCGTCGTGGTGATGACGGCCGGCTTCCCGCGCAAGCCCGGCATGTCGCGTTCGGACCTCTTGAAGGCCAACGCCGAGATCATCAAGCCCGCCGCCGAGGCGGTGAAGCAGCACGCGCCCGACGCCATCGTCGTGGTGGTGACGAACCCGCTCGACGTGATGACGTGGTACTTCTCGCACGTCTCGGGCCTGCCCAAGCAGCGCGTCATGGGCATGGCCGGCATCCTCGACAGCGCGCGCTTCCGCGCGTTCCTCGCCATGGAGCTGGGCATCTCGGGCGCGGACATCCAGGCGATGGTGCTGGGTGGGCACGGCGACTCGATGGTGCCGGTGACGAAGTACACGGTCGCAGGCGGCATCCCGGTGGAGGAGTTGATCCCCGCCGAGCGCCTCGCCCAGATCGTGCAGCGCACGCGCGACGGGGGCGCCGAGATCGTGAAGCTCCTGAAGACCGGCTCGGCGTACTACGCACCCGCGATGTCGGCGGTGGAGATGGTCGAGGCGATCTTGTTGGATCAGAAACGCCTTGTGCCTTGTTCCGTCGCATTGGATGGGGAGTACGGCCTCAAGGACCTGTTCATCGGCGTGCCGATCGTGCTGGGCGGCAGTGGCGTCGAGAAGATCGTGCAGCTGAAGCTCTCGGACGCCGACCAGGCCGCACTCGCCAAGTCCGCGAAGGACGTGGCGGACATGATCGCGGAGCTGAAGGGCTGAGTTCCGGGGCCGCGGGCCCCGGACGCGGGAGTTCACGCCGCCGCCCTCGCGAGACCTCGCGAGGGCGGCGTTCGTTTGTCAGCATCGCGCACGGGCCGGAAGATGCAGGCATGCGAGTCTCGCTCACCCGTCCCTCCCCGCACCACGACCCGATCGCAGGAGCCGCGCCGCGTGACTGAGGCCCGTGCCCGGCCGTCGACGGACTGGTGGATCCGGGGTGCCGTGCTGCTCGTGCTGCTCGTCACGTTCGCCGTGTACGCGCCGGTGCTCCGCCACGGGTTCGTGGAGTGGGACGATCCGTACTATGTGACGGAGAACAGCCACGTCCGGGCCGGCTTGAACGCGTCGGGGGTGGCGTGGGCGTTCACGTCGCGCGAGCACGCCAACTGGCATCCGCTCACGTGGCTCTCGCACATGGCCGACGTGAGCCTGTTCGGGATGTCGCCCTGGGGCCACCACCTCACCAGCGTGCTGCTGCATCTTGCGAACACGCTGCTGCTGTTCCTGGCACTGCGGCGCATGACGAGGGCGCCTTGGCGGAGCCTCACCGTCGCCGCGCTGTTCGCGATGCACCCGTTGCACGTCGAGTCGGTGGCCTGGGTCGCGGAGCGCAAGGACGTGCTGAGCACGACGTTCTGGATGGCGGCGCTGTGGGCATACGCCCGCTACGCGGAGCGCCCCGGGCGTGCGCGCTACGCACTCGTGGCCCTGGCATTCGCGTTCGGCTTGATGGCGAAGCCGATGCTCGTGAGCCTGCCACTCACGCTGTTGATCCTGGACGGCTGGCCGCTGCGGCGGGTGGGCGAGGGCAGGCTCGCGGACTGGTGGCCGCGTGTGATCGAGAAGCTGCCGCTTATCGCCATGTCACTCGCCGTGAGCATCACGGCATGGGTGGCCCAACGCTCGGCCGGGGCCATCTCGGACACGCCGCTGGCCACACGACTGGCGAATGCCGTGCTGGGCTATGCCGGCTACCTCGAGAAGACGATCTGGCCCACAGGGCTCTGTGCGTTCTATCCGTACGACCTGCACCCGTCGGCAGCAGCGGTCGCGATGAGCGCAGGCGTGCTGGTGTTGCTCTGCGCGGCCGTGTGGTTCGGCCGGCGCCGGGCCTACCTGCCGGCTGGTTGGCTCTGGTATCTCGTCACGCTCGCGCCAGTCTCGGGATTGGTGCGCATCGGCCAACAGCAGATGGCGGATCGTTACTCGTACGTGCCCTTGATCGGGGTGTTCGTGATGCTCGTGTGGGGCGCGGCGGAGTTGTTGGCGCGAGTGCGGGACGTTCGTTTCGCGCGAGCGGCTGGAACAGCCGGCCCTGTCTTGGTGCTTGCGATTCTCGCGATGGGCGCGGGCCAGCAGGTCAGGACGTGGGAGAACGGCATCACGCTCTGGGAGCGCGCGATCGCCGTGGGTGGGAACTCGACCGTGAGCCAGAACAATCTCGGCGTCGCGCTCCAGAAGACCGGCCGGCTCGACGAGGCCGCGTCGCACTTCGCCGAAGCCACGCGCCTGGAGCCGCGACATGCACGCGCCCACGCGAATCTCGGGAACATGCGCTTCACGCAGGGCCGTTACGCCGAGGCGATCGCGGCCTACGAGACGGCGCTGAGCCTGGATCCCGGTCAGGTCACATGGCGGCGCGAACTGGCCAAGTCGCACTACAACCTAGCCAACGCGACCTGGCGGGACGGGCGATTGGACGAGGCCGTGCGCGAGTACCGTGAAGCGATCCGATCCACGCCCGAGGATGCGAGCTTCCATCGCGCGCTGGGCGTCGCCCTGCTCCAACAGGGCCGGCACGACGACGCGCTCGGCGTGCTCCAGGAATCGTTGCGGCTCGACCCCGAGAACGCCGCGACCCATGAGCTGCTGGCGAACGCGCTGTTCCAGCGTGGCGACTACGCGGGGGCATGGCGCGAAGTGCAGGCCTGCCGGGCGCGCGGTGGGTCGCCGAAGGCTGCGTTCATCGAGGAGTTGGGCCGGAGGATGCCCGAGCCTCGGTGAGGGGACGCTTACGCCAGCTTCCGATTCGCTGAGCTAGTTCGACGAGAGTCGCGCCGATTCCGTATGAACTGGGCACCGAGCCGGCGTTCGGCCGCGAAGTGGTACCCAAGAAGTGGTCGATTCTCGATGACTCGATGGGACAGGCACACTCGCTAGCGAGTGTAGGTTCTTCTTACAGTCAGATGGCAGCGTGTGCGGTCGCCCGTTCGTCGATGCCGCCACTGGTTGAAGCCCATGGCAGAAGCCCTAGTCTCCGAGTCTCGCGGCATGGATTCGCGTGGAGGGAGTCGCGCATGTCCCCACTCATCGAGAACGTCTCCGACACCGCGCGCTGGGTGGCGATGTACCGCGCGCAGGAGTCGAGCCGGCCGGACGCGCTGTTCCATGACCCGTACGCCGAGCGGCTCGCGGGCGAGCGCGGTCGCGCCATCCTCGCGGGCATGCCCGACGGCAAGCGCTGGGGCTGGCCCATGGTCGTGCGCACCGCCACGTTCGACCGGCTGATCGAGCGCGAAGTCGCCGCCGGCGTGGATTGCGTGCTGAACCTGGCGGCGGGTCTGGACATGCGGCCGTATCGGTTGAAGCTTCCCGCTTCATTGCGCTGGGTCGAAGTGGACCTGCCCGCGATGACGGCCGAGAAGCAGGCCGCGGTCGCGAACGACACGCCGAAGTGCAGGGTCACGCGCGTCGCCGCCGACCTCGCCGACACCGCCGCTCGTCGCGCAGCTTTGGCGCAAGCGTTGGATGGCGCACAGCGCGCGATGGTCGTTTCGGAGGGCCTGCTGATCTACCTGACTCCCTCGAACGTCGCCGCACTGGCAAGCGACCTCGCCGCTCGGCCCGAGGCCAAGCTGTGGCTCACGGACATCGCGGCGCCGATCCTGCTGCAGTGGATGGCCCGTCGCTGGGGCCGGGTGGTGGCACAGGGCGGCGCGCCGTTCCAGTTCGCGCCTGCCGAAGGCACGCGATTCTTCGAGCCCCACGGCTGGAAGGAGCGCGAGTTCGTCGCCACGATGGAGGCCGCGGTGAGTCTGAACCGCAAGCCACCCTTCTACACGTTCTACCAGCTGCTCGCTCGACTGATGCCACGGACGCAACGCGAGCAGTGGGGCCGGGTCGGCTACGCGCTCCTCGAGCGCGTCTAGCCCAGCCGCGCGGGCTGCGGCGGCGCTGCATTCGACCTCGCCCGGGCCAGCGTGGTAACTTGCTCTCCCGTGCTCACGGGACCGAACGAATCCAGCCGCGCCGTACTGGGTGTGATCCCCGCCCGCTACGGCGCGTCTCGCTTTCCGGGCAAGCCGCTGGCCTTGCTCTGGGGCAAGCCCATGCTCCAGCACGTCTGGGAGCGCGCCCGCGCAGCACAGGGACTCGACGAACTGGTGGTGGCCACGGACGACGATCGCATCGCCACAGCGGCACGCGGCTTCGGCGCCAGCGTCGAGATGACGTCACCCGATTGCGCGAGCGGGACGGACCGCGTGGCCGAGGTGGCACGCCGCCGGCCGCACGCGGACATCGTGCTGAACATCCAGGGCGATGAGCCCGAGCTGGAGACCGCAGCCGTCACGCGACTCATCGCGGCGATGCGCGCGGACGACGAAGTGGAGATGGGAACGGTGGCCCACCACGAGCCGGACCTCGAGGCCATGGCCTCCGAGAACGTGGTGAAGGTGGTGTTGGACGACGATGGCTTCGCGCTCTACTTCAGCCGGGCGGACATCGCCGGCGCTTCGCGCGGGGGTCCCGCGTTGCGGCATGCGGGCGTGTACGCGTTTCGACGCGACCTGTTGTTGGAGTTCGCGTCGTGGCCGCCGGGTGATCTGGAACTGGCCGAGCGACTCGAACAACTGCGCGCCGTCGAGCGTGGCGTGAGCATCAAGGTCGTGCTGGGCGACCATCCGTTCGCCGGCGTGGACACCCCCGAGCAGATGGCGGCGCTGGAGCGGCGCGGGCCGCTGCGGGTTGTGGCAGGGACACTCAAGTAGGGCAGGGCGAGTGCGGCAAGGCAGCAAAGGCCCAAGTCTTTCGATTCCAAAGCATTATTCGACTTCTCTAGACCATTTTCGCAATATCCGACCCAGTGGCCGGCGCGCGAGCACCGGGCCCGCTGGAGGTCCTGACAGGGAGACAGGGACATGGCCAAGATCATCGTCGTGACCGGAGGGGTGGTGTCGTCGCTCGGCAAGGGCATCGCCGCGGCGTCGCTGGGGCTGCTCCTCAAGGCGCGCGGCTTCCGCGTCACGATCCAGAAGCTCGATCCCTACTTGAACATCGATCCGGGCACGATGAGCCCGTTCCAGCACGGCGAGGTGTTCGTCACCGACGACGGCGCCGAGACCGACCTGGACCTCGGCCACTACGAGCGCTTCACACACGCCTCGGTCACGCGCAGCCACAACGTGACCGCCGGGCAGATCTACGACTCGATCCTGTCGCGCGAGCGCCGCGGCGATTACCTCGGGCGCACCGTGCAGGTCATCCCGCACGTCACCGACGAGATCAAGCGGCGCGTGCATTCGCTCTCGCTCACGACCGGCGCCGACGTGCACATCGTCGAGATCGGCGGCACGGTGGGTGACATCGAGTCGCTGCCGTTCCTGGAAGCGATGCGACAGCTGAAGCTCGAGCACCGCAAGGACGTCATGTTCGTGCACGTCACGCTGGTGCCGTTCATCAAGGCCGCGGGCGAGGTGAAGACCAAGCCCACGCAGCACTCGGTGAAGGAGCTGCGCGAGATCGGCATCCAGGCCGACGTGCTCTTGTGCCGCAGCGAGACGCCGCTGGAGTCCGACGTGCGCGAGAAGATCGCGCTGTTCTGCAACGTGCCCACCGAGGCGGTCATCGCCGCCACCGACGTGAGCAGCATCTACGAGGTGCCGGGCGTGTTCCACGACGGCGGTCTCGACGACCTCGTCGTGAACATGCTGGGCCTGCCCGACAAGGGCGTGCAGCCGCCGGACCTGAACGCGTGGAGCGAGTTCGTGCGCCGGGTCACACGCCCCGAGAAACAGTGCGAGATCGCCATCGTCGGCAAGTACACGCACGTGCGCGACGCCTACAAGAGCATCATCGAGTCGTTCGTGCATGCGGGTGCGGCCAACAAGGCGCGCGTGAACCTGCGCTGGGTGGAGAGCACGGACGTCGAGACCAAGGGTGCGGCCGCACTGCTCGGCGATGTGGACGGCATCCTGGTTCCCGGCGGCTTCGGCGAGCGCGGCATCGAGGGCAAGATCGCGGCCGTGCAGTTCGCGCGCGAGAAGGGCGTGCCGTACTTCGGCATCTGCCTCGGCATGCAGGTGGCCACGATCGAGTTCGCGCGGCACGTCGCCGGCTGGGCGGACGCCAACTCCAGCGAGTTCGATGCCGCGAGCGAGCACAAGGTGATCGACCTGCTCGCCGACCAGGCCGGCGTGACCGAGAAGGGCGGCACCATGCGCCTGGGGGCCTACAAGTGCGCGCTGCGCGACGGCAGCCTGGCCTCGCGCGCCTACAAGTCCGCCGAGGTGAGCGAGCGCCACCGCCATCGCTACGAGTTGAACAATCGCTACGCGCAGCAGCTCACCTCACGCGGGCTGGTGATGTCGGGCAAGTGCGTGGGCCGCGAACTGGTCGAGATCATCGAGCTGCCGGACCACCCGTGGTTCCTGGCGGTGCAGTTCCACCCCGAGCTGCGCAGCCGGCCGCACGAGCCGCACCCGCTGTTCGCGGATTTCGTGCGCGCCTCGCTCGACCGCCGCAAGGCGCGGCTCGGCAACTGGGACTTCATCCCGGCCGCAGCACCTCACGGCGCCGGCCAGGAAGCGCACTCGTGAACTCGTTCGCCATCGGCGGGGCCCGTGTGGGCGCCGGCAACCTGCTGGTGGTCGCCGGTCCGTGCGTGGTGGAGAGCGCCGAGTTGTGCCTGACCGTGGCGTCACGGCTCAAGGAGCTCACCGACGAGCGCGGGCTGGCATTCGTGTTCAAGGCCAGCTACCGGAAGGCCAACCGTTCGAGCGGCAGCTCGTTCGCGGGGCTGCCCGGCGACGAGGGGCTGGATGCACTGCTGCGCGTGAAGCACGAACTCGGCGTGCCCATCCTGACCGACGTGCACGAGACGCACGAGATCGCGGCGGTGGCCCAGGTGGCCGACGTGCTGCAGATCCCCGCGTTCCTCTGCCGCCAGACCGCGTTGCTGCAGGCCGCGGCGCGCACGGGCCGCGCGGTGAACGTGAAGAAGGGCCAGTTCCTGGCTCCCGCCGACATGCAGCAGGCCGTGGACAAGATCCTCGCCGCCGGCGGCGAGCGCATCCTGCTCACCGAGCGCGGCACAACGTTCGGCTATGGCGACCTGGTGGTGGACATGCGGGGGCTCGTCACCATGCGCGAGACCGGCTGGCCGGTGCTCTACGACGCGACTCACTCGCTGCAGCGGCCCGGCGGCGGCGAGACGGGAGGCGACCGCCGGTTCGCGTTCCCGCTCATGCGGGCGGCCGTCGCGTGCGGTGTGGACGGACTGTTCTTCGAAGCACACCCTGACCCCGACCGCGCGCTCTCCGACGCGGCCACACAGCTGCCGCTCATGCGCGCGGCCGCGTTCCTGGACGAAGCGGTCCGCGTGCACGAATCCATCCAGGAGGCGCCCGCCGGTGTCCGCCGTCCCTGACGCCACGACCATCAAGGTGCTGTTCCTCGACGTGGACGGCACGCTGACCGACGGCGTGATCGGGTTCACGCGCAGCGGTGACGCGCGCAACTTCTGGGTGCGCGATGGGCTGGCCCTGGAGTGGGCGCGCGACCACGGCGTGCTGCCGGTGGTGATCAGCGGCCGCGACTCGCTCGCGGTCGCCGCGCGCATGCACGACCTGAAGCTCGAGCACTACCTCGGTATCCACGACAAGGTGGCGTGTGCCGAGAAGGTGATGGCGCGCGAGGGCGCGCGCTGGGAGCAATGTGCGATGGTCGGCGACGACCTGCCCGACATCCCGCTGTTGCGGCGCGTCGGTTGGCCCATCGCGGTGGCCGACGCCGCACCCGAAGTGCTGCGCGTGGCGCGCACGGTCACGACAGCGCGCGCCGGGTTCGGTGCGGTGCGCGAAGCGGTCGAGATGCTGCTCCAGCACAACGGCACGTGGCCGAAGGTGCTCGAGCGCTACGAGGCGCTGTGACGCGGCAGCCGCGGAGGTTCACATGGACCGGCATGAGCACGGCGTGGCGATGAAGCAGGACATCCTGTCGCTCGCGCGCGAGGTGGTGCGCACCGAGGCGCAGGCGGTCGCGGCACTGGAATCGCGCCTGGGCGACAGCTTCCAGCGTGCCGTGGAGCTGCTCGCCGCCTGCCGCGGCAAGACCATCGTCGCGGGCGTGGGCAAGAGCGGGTTGATCGGCCAGAAGATCGCGGCCACGCTCACCAGTACCGGCACTCCCGCGGTGTTCCTGCACCCGGCGGACGCGCTGCACGGCGACGCGGGACTCTTCGCGCGCGGCGACGCGGCGTTGTTCCTGAGCAAGAGCGGGGCGACCGATGAACTGCTGGCGCTGCTGCCCTACGTGGAGCGCCACGGCATCCCGCTCGTCGCGATCGTCGTGCAGCCGGGCTCGCCACTCGGCCAGCGGGCCGACGCCGCGATCGTGCTGGGGCCCGTCGCCGAGGCGTGCCCGATGGACCTCACGCCCACGACGAGCGTGACGCTCACGCAGGTGGTGGGAGACTGCCTCGCGATCGCGCTGATGCAACTGCGCGGCTTCAATCCCGAGGACTTCCGCTACCTCCACCCCGGCGGCGTGATCGGCCGCTCGGCCTCGCGCCGCACGCGCGAACTCATGCATGGCGGGGCGTCGCTGCCGCGCGTGCAGGAGGCCACGAAGCTGCGCGACGTGATGCTCGAGATCATGGACAAGCGCTTGGGCATCACCGCCGTGCTCGCCGCCGATGGCACACTCGCGGGTGTGGTGAGCGACGGCGACTTCAAGCGCATCCTCCTGCAACACCCGGATCCGTGGGGCCTGACCGCCGCCGACGTCATGACGCGCACGCCCACCACGATCGGCCCCGAAGAACTGGTGGCGAGTGCGGTGCGCATCATGGAGGACCGCCCGCAGGGGCCCATCACCGCGCTCGTGGTGCTGGACGAACAGCGCCGCCCGCAGGGCGTGCTGCACCTGCACGACTGCCTGAGGGCGGGGTAGGGGCGAGAGCGCTGCCTCAAGACAAATCTAGTTGGGGCTGGGTGGAATCTCTGGCAGTATAGATTTGGGGAGTGTGTCGGGTATCAACCTCTCCAGAATTGCGCTAGAGATACTTGGGTGAGGCTCGATAGCCGCCTTCTTGCCCTGGAGACCGCCATGCGCCGCCAAGTGAGTCGGATCGCCCTTCCTGCCTTGGTATTGCTTCTCTCAGCTCAGCCAGCTTCGAGCGATGTCGATCCGCCTCCGCCTCCGACGAACAAGCTGTACGGCTTCGTCAACTCGAACACCACTCTGACTCTGGCGGCTCCAGGCCCCGTGTACTACGTGGTGGGTGATCTGATCATCAACCCGGGAGTCACCCTCACGGTCGAACCTGGCGTCACGGTGCGCTTCGCTGCGAACAGGGACACCTTGGGCGGTGGCGATTACCCGGGGCTCACCGAGCTGCGGGTGCGCGGGCACCTTGTTGCTCAAGGCACCGTGGCTGACTCGATTCGGTTCCTTTCGACGAATGATGGCTTCGCCGAATGGGGACAGATTCGAGTGGAAGCTGGAGCAGATTTGGTGCTGCGACACGTGGTGCTGAAGGGTGCCCAGGTGGGGCTGAACTATCTAAGCCCGAGCCCCTTGGTAGTTGCGGACATGCTCGTGAAGGATTGCTCGGTTGCAATGTACGTTTTGGACGGCACGCTAACCGCGCGATGGATTACCGCGGTCAATTGCACGCACGGGCTCCTAATTGGAGCAGTCACAGGTTCGATTCAGACGTGTAGTCTGAGCGGAACTGGGAGCGGAACCGGTCTTTCCATTGGCCCTGGGATTGACACGACTCCACCTGACACCGGGACCGTGGTGCCCACCGTTGTGAGCGGATTCGCGTTCGGTGTGGTGGCGTCAAGTGCGAGCATCCGCAACATCGTGGCGCTTCGCAATGGCGTTGGCTTTCGAGGGGATGCACCAAGTGCGATCACCTATTGCACCGCCGCGCAAAACGGGACAGGGTTTGAGGTATGGGGATCACTGACGAACTCGATAGCGGCGTCAAATAGTACCGGTATCAGAAATAATCCCTGCCTCGCGGCGGTGGTCGACTTCGTTGACTCTTGGGCGAACGGTTCCAACCTCGTCAATAATTGTGGCAGCATCTCGGTGAGTCACTACGAGTCCTTCAATCCGTTCTTCCTCAATCCTTCAGTTGACGACTTTCGCCTAGGTGAAGGCTCGATTTTCGAGTCCTTTGGTTCGACAGGCGGTCAGATCGGAGCCTACGGCCCGCACCGCGGACCCAATGTCGTGGCGGTCATGGAGCCCGGCTCGGGCGCGCGACGCATTGCCGTCAGCGTGGCGCCCAATCCCACTCGAGGGCTGACGCGCTTCGCTTGTCAGCTACCAGGAGCTGGAGCGGTGACTGCCGAGATCATCGACCTGAGTGGGCGCAGGGTGAGGCACCTCACGAGTTCGGCGAGAGGGGCCGGACTGACCACGATCACCTGGGATGGCTCAGATGAAAGTGGAGCCAGCGCGACTCCGGGCCTCTACTACTGGCGAGTGACGTCCGGCGCTGACCTCGCGACCGGAAGGGTCGTCGTGGTGAAGTGAGCGTGGCGGGAGTGCGGTGACGCCGCCGCGCGACACACATGCAATCTGGCGAGCCGAGCACGCATCCAGTCCGACGTGCCGCTCACTCTCTACTTGTACAACCGCTTCAACGCTCCCCAACTCGACGGCCGCGCGTTCGTCGACACGTTCGCGAACTTCTGGATGCGGTGGTTGTCCTTGTCGAGCACGTACACGGTGCCCGAGGCATCGGTCGCGACCGCCGTCGGGTGAGTGAACTGCCCGTTCGCCGTGCCGGGGGAGCCCCACTGCAACCTGAACGTGCCGTCCTGCTGATAGGCCTCGATGCGGCCGTTCCCGCTGTCGGGCACGAGCAGTCGGCCGTCGGGGTCCAGGCACGGCTTGCCTGGGAAGTCCCACTGGCCGGGCCCGGTGCCTTCCACGCCGATGCTCGAAAGGAACGCGCCACTCGAGCTGAAGCGCTGGATCTTCTGCGTGCCGCCATCGCTCACCCACACGACGTCGGTGGCGTCCACGAGCAGGCCGAACGGCGTCTGGAACTGCCCGGGGCCCGAACCCTGCGTGCCCCACTGCAACAGGTACTGCCCGTCGGGGGAGAACTTCTGGATGCGGAAGTTGTCCATGTCGCTCACATAGATGTTGCCTTGCGAGTCCAGGGCGACGTCCGCGGCGAACCGGAACTGGCCGTTCCCCGTTCCGAAGCCGCCGAACGAGCGCACGAACGTGCCGGTGGACGTGAACACGAGCACGCGATTGTTCGACACCACGACGACGGTATCGAGCGGTCCGAGCGCGATCCCGTCCGCCCCACCCACGAACCATTGGCGCACGAACACGCCGGACGACGTGAGCACCTGGACGCGATCGTTGAGCAGGTCGCCCACGACGATGTTGCCGGTGGTCTGCGAGACCGCGAAGTGATGCGCGTAGTGGAACTGTCCCGGCGCTGAGCCGAGCCCGCCGAACGTCGCGATCCACGCCGGGCCCTGGGCCGCAGCGGGTCGGGGGGTGGCGAGCAGCGAGAACGCGCATATGAGCATCAGCGCCGGGAGTGATTCGAGGACGGGCCGGAAGCGCGTGTGGCGCGATCGGGCGGTCACGTCCGTCAGGAAGCGCATGCGGGCCTCATGGCATCGGGCGGTGGCTCTCGCCCGGGGTGAGCCCGGTCGTGGCTCGTGGACGCGCACTCTGGTCGTTCGGACCCTCAGGCGCCAGTGCTTGCGCACCAACGTCGGCGGTCCTCGACACGAACGCGGGGGGAAACACGGACGGCCGCGTCCGAGGCCACGAGATCACAATTACCTTCGCTCGGGAAGTGTCGCCCTGTATTCTCCGCCGCGTCGAAGCTCTATCCACGTCAGATTAGAGCGCCCCCCGGTCGACTCCACGGTTCGAACCTTGCCAGTCGATCCAGATCCGGGAGGCCAGTCATGCACCGCGCCATGTCGCCGACGCGCAGTCTCGTGGAAGTCGTTGTCGTTCTCGCTCTGGTGCTCGCAATTCCGTCCGCCAGCGTGGCCGCTGAGAGCCCGATCCTCGGTCCCGTGTTCGTACCGACGCCAGCACGGTCCGTCTCGACCACGGGGTTGGTGGCGGTTGTGGACCCTGCGAGCTTGAGCTGCGTGCAAACCACGACGTTCGACGACGTCCCCGGCGGAGGCGCTCCCGGCACGAACTACGACGGGATCTTCGCGTCAGTCGGGGTCTACTTTTCGGAACGATTCGTGGGGCAGACCATCGGCTACAGCGGAGACTTCGATGTCGTGACGGGCGCGCCGAGCAGCCCGCTCTTCCCACAAGTCGGACTTCCGGGCCAGAATCTCAACGTCTTCATTCACATCGCGTCACAAGTCCTGACCGGTCTCGGCCCGCTCGGATTCCCTGACTTCAACTCCATCGGCGAGGGCTCCGTCGCCATGTATTTCCCGCTCGGCCAGTCGGAGCTCGGGTTCCAATTGGTGGGAGGGAATGCCGGTACTGCGACCATTGATTTCTACCGTAGCAACGGATCGCTCATCGACACCATCGTGCTTTCTGGACTCGCCGAGACCTCGTACGGCTTCAGTCGAGTGGGCGGCATGCCGGACATCGCGGGAGTCTTGATCCAGACTGACGACCCTGCGGGCATCGGGATCGACAACGTCTGTCACGACGTGGGCGTCGTGCCGACGCGCACGACGACCTGGGGAAAGATGAAGGCCCTCTACCGCTGATATGGCCAAACACACGGAGGTGGGACGGTCGAACCACGTCCGTTGCACCCGTGCGGAGTGGTGTCCACCTCGAGAAGGCGCGGGCCGGGAGCGAAGTTGCCTTGAGCAAGCTGGTGCTCGAGAGGTAGAAACCAGGGGCAGCATCACGAGCGCCGCTTGCACAAGTTCCGAATGCGGTGACTCCTTCGGCTCGCCATGATCGAGCCCCAGTTCGAGAGGGCTGCCACGGTCCAGGCCAGTTGAGACCACTGCGCGCGCTGCGCTCCCGCTCCAGATCGGCGAGGGAGTGAGGCGCCGTATGGCCGATAACCGGGGCGCACTCTCCTCGCGGCGTCCGTTCGGCACAGAAGCTGCATTGGTGCCCCGCTCCAAGAGAGAGAATCCGGAGGCTTGCCCTGATGACTCGGCTTCGCCCACGGGATCGCCTGTTGGTTCGGTGCTTCCTGACCTGGTTGGTTCTTGCGAGCGTGCCCGCCGCGCACGCGCAGTGGAGCGCGGATCCACTTCCGGTCTGCACTGCGACCGGCGACCAGTTCCAGAGTTGGACGATCTCCGACGGGCAGGGCGGTGCCGTCCTGGTCTGGGTCGACGAGCGCACCGGTCCCCTCGCGAAGCTCTACGCGCAGCGCATCACGCACGAGGGCATTGCGCTCTGGGGCACGAACGGCGTGCCCGTCGACCTCTCGGCACTGGGTACCTTTGACCTCGGGAATTCCTCGGTCATCTCCGACGGCTTGGGCGGTGCCCTGATCGCCACGCCTGGCCCGAGCGGCAGCGGGATCGTCGCCCAACGACTGAGTCCGGACGGCGGATCCCTCTGGGCCGCGGGCGGTGTGGCCATCCCCGCGATCGAGCAGATGCAGACGAGGCCGGCCCTTGTCGCAGACGGGAGTGGCGGAGCGATCCTCGCGTGGGTCGTTCGTGGAAGCTGCGACATTCGCGCGAATCGAGTGTCGAGTGATGGCTCGCTGCGTTGGTCGGGGAGCGGGGTCGCGATCCGTCAGGGCAACTGCGATTCGACGTACTTCTGGATGGACGCCACGAGAATCGCGGCCACCTCGGACGGCCATGGAGGCGCGATCATCGCCTGGACCGACGGCCAGCAGTGGCCCCAGGACATTCATGCGCAGCGTGTGGACAGCACCGGGACCACTCGGTGGGCGGTCAATGGGGTCGCGATGTGCGCCGACCCCGGGAATTGGGGCATCAATCCAGTCGTCGCCTGCGATGGTGCGGGGGGTGCCGTCGTCGCATGGAAGGACGGCCGCATCTTCCAGTTCCACGTGTTCGCGCAACGGATCGACGCGAACGGGCAGAGGCTCTGGGCGCCGAACGGGCAGGTACTCGACTCGCGTGGTGGTCCACAGTACGACCCCGTCATCGTGTCCGACGGCACCGGCGGAGCCATCGTCAGCTGGTGCGGCGTTCCCACCGGTTCCGGTCGGCGTTACGTGCAGCGGGTACTGGCCACAGGCGCGACGGCCTGGAGCTCGAGCACGACGCTGTTGAGCGCGGCAGAGACGGAGGCGGCGGGCGCCAACATGGTCTCAGACGGAGCCGGTGGCGCGATCTGTACCTGGCTCGAGGATGGCACGACATCACTGATGGCTCAGCGGATCGACGGCAACGGCAACGCGCTGTGGACGCCCGGAGGCAATCTCGTCACGCATGTGCTGCAGCGCTCCGTGCTGCCCAACCCCGTGGCGAGCGACGGCGCCGGCGGATCGATCACGGCATGGGGGCAGGGCGGAGTCGGTGGCCTGGACCTTTTCGCGCAACATGTCGAGAGCGGCGTACCGGTCCTGTCGGCGCCGGCGAACGCGCCTCACGGTCGAGTGACGGTATCCGTCGTTCCCAATCCCTCGCGTGGCGCCACGGTGTTGTTCGCGGCGAGCGCACAGGCCACGCAGGCGAGCATCGCCATTCTCGACATCCATGGCCGCGTCGTTCGGCAACTGGGCGATCTCAGTCTGGTTCCCGCAACTCAGAAGATCCGCTGGGACGGGCTCGACCAACGCTCACGGCCTGTGGGGTCGGGGATCTATTTCGCTCGGGTGACGACGCGAGAACGCGAGTCGATCGCGCGATTCGCGGTGGTCCGCTAGAGGTTCGCGCGACCGCCGCAAGCGCCCTACTTCCCGGCGGGTTCAGACCCGATGCGTGCCGAGATCCGCTCCGATGGGGACCGGTCGCTCGGCCGGCGCGCGCTCGAATCGACGGGCCAGCTCCGAGAAGTAGATGAGCCCGAAGATGACACCGCCGACCAGGGCACT
>Ga0315912_10001960_pt1 | contig 23168 bp, 19 predicted proteins | sample VfabasoilMG_FD_204469 | JGI IMG/M metagenome (GOLD analysis project Ga0315912, IMG submission 204469) | Garden soil microbial communities collected in Santa Monica, California, United States - V. faba soil | ecosystem: Environmental > Terrestrial > Soil > Garden | place: USA: California... | reverse complement strand
CGCGCGAAGTGGGCCGAGCTGTTGAAGCCCCAGTTGAACGCGATCTCCGTGATGCTGTGGTTCAGCCAGGCCGGGTCCGCGAGCTGGCGCTTGCACCCTTCGAGGCGCTGGCGGCGGATGTACTTGGAAACGGTGCAGTCCTCTTCCGAGAACAGCCGCTGGATGTAGCGGATCGAGAAACCGAACTGCTTCGCGAGCTCGCCCACGCACAGGTCCGGCTTGTGCAGGTTCTGGTTGATGGTGTGCTTGATCTGCTCGCGCTTCGCCAGCAGGTCCGCGTTTTCCGCTTCCGGCAGGTGCCCGTTCGCGCAGCAGCACGCCGAGAGAATGCCGAGCATGTTGTTGGCGAGCTCCGGACCGATCTCGGCGAAGTTGCCGGACTCGGCGTGCTCCCACATGGTGAGCAGCATGTACGACACGATCTTGGAGAAACCGGTCTTGCCCGAGAAGCGCATGCCGACCGCGCGCTCCGGGTCGGGAATGTAGGTGCGCAGCAGGCTGCCCGGCACCGTCAGACCGATCGTCGTGTAGGGTTCCTTCGTGATCATCGTCAGCGCCGACGCCGGGTCCGACACCGTGACGTCGCCGGGTTCGAGCACGACCGTCCGGTTGTTGGTGACGATCTGGTGCCGCCGGTTCGAGATGTAGATGTTGTACGGGTGATCGGGCGCGCTGCTGGAGGGTTTCGCGGCGTTCGTGATCTGCGCCTGCGATGACGCGGTCGCGTGAGCCAGGTTCATCTGCCCGAACGGCACGGATTTGATCACCATGCGGAAGTCCGAGTGCCCGCCCGGGTTCACGTCCCAGTCGTGGCCGTAGACTTCCTGCATCGTGCTGTGCACGTGCGAACGGCTTGCATTGGTCCCTTTCGGGCCAATCGTGTACGTCAACATCTCATCCCCCTCCTGTCGGGTTCGGTCCCAGCCCGGCTGGCTGCTGTGACTCTGACCGTCCCGATCTATCCGGCCTGCGGCCGGCGGCTGCGCTTCCCGGCGATCAAAATTCGACTCCGATCGCGGGTGTTAGGCGAATGCAACATTACGACACAATAAATACAAATACTACATAGTTCCGATCGCGCACAAAGTCAATCCGCGGGCGTCCTTTGCGCAATCGCGGCTTGGTGCGCCGCAACGGTTAAGAGTGAGATGGCGCAAACGGTCAAGAATTCCCCGCGGCCGTGCGGCACGATCGCCGAAGCTCCTGGAACGCGGAAAAAGTGCGTGCCGGCGGCCCGGAAACAGGTTCAGAATCGGTCAATCCGGGGATTCGCTTTCGATAAAGTAGGCCCCTGACGATGATGATATTGAAGGCTTTTTTCAGGTATCGCTGAACCCACTCACGGGACACGACTATGGCCACGACCTTTGTTCTCAACGGACGCTCCGTCACGGTGGACGTCCCCGACGATACCCCCCTGCTCTGGGTGATCCGGGACGGCCTGGCATTGACCGGCACCAAGTTCGGCTGCGGGATCGCGATGTGCGGCGCCTGCACGATCCATCTCAACGGCACCGCGGTGCGCTCCTGCGTCACGCCGGTCTCCGCCGCGGCGGGCAGCGAAGTCACCACCATCGAAGGCCTGAAGGACCATCCCCTGCAGCACGCCTGGATCGAGACGCAGGCGCCGCAGTGCGGCTACTGCCAGTCGGGCCAGATCATGCAGGCGGCCTCGCTGCTGAGCAGCAATCCGGATCCCTCCGACGCCGACATCAACAGCAGCATGAACGGCAACCTGTGCCGCTGCATGGCCTACGTGCGCATTCGCAATGCGATCAAGCTCGCCGCCGCGGAAATGCGCAAGGGAGGTGAGTCATGAAAACACTGGCCGGCCGCCCGACGGCGGCACCCGCCCTGCCGCGCCTGACGCGGCGCGGTTTCCTGATCAGCAGCGTAGGCACCGGCGTCACGCTGGCGTTCACGAACCCGGGCGTGCTGATGGCGGCGCCCGCGGGCAAGCCGTTCGAGCCGAGCATCTGGTACCAGATCGGCACGGACGGACTGGTCACCGTCAATATCGCCGAATGCGAGATGGGCCAGCACGTCGGCACGGCGCTGGCGCGCATCCTGGCCGAGGAACTCGAAGCGGACTGGAACTCCGTGCGCCTCAAGTACGTCGATACCGATCCGAAATGGGGACTGATGCTGACCGGCGGCAGCTGGTCGATGTGGCACAACTTCGATCTGCTGAGCCGCGCCGGCGCGGCCGGGCGCATGACGCTGATCGATGAAGGCGCCAGGCTGATGGGCGTCGCGGCGGCCGGCTGTACCGCGCGCGACGGCGTCGTCAGTGCCGGAAAGAAGTCCATCAGCTACGCCGAGATCGTGCAGAAGGGCAATCTCGACCGGCGGTTCTCCCCCGAGGAACTGGAGAAGATCACGCTCAAGAAGGCGTCCGAACGGCGCCTGGTCGGCACCGACGTAAAGGCCATCGACGTGCCGGGCAAGGTCGACGGCTCCGGGCGCTACGGCATCGACGCGGCCGTGGCGGGCATGGTCTACGCCCGCCCCATCATGCCGCCCACGCGCTACGGTTCGAGCGTCGTCTCGATCGACGACTCCGCCGCGAAGAACATCAAGGGTTACCTCGGCGCGAAGGTGCTGGACGATGCCTCGAACACGGTGCCGGGCTGGCCGGTCGCCTACGGCGAATCGTTCGCGGCCGTGAACAAGGCCATCGCCGTCATCAACGTCGAGTGGAAGAAGGGTGCGGCGGCGGGCGTGACCGAGACGCAGCTGCGCGAACACGGCGAGAAACTGATCGCCGACAAAAACGCCGGATCGCTGATGCGTTCCGACGACGGCGTGGACGAAGCTTTTGCCGCGGCGGCGTCAACACTGGAACAAACCTACGTCACGGACTCGGTGCTGCACTTCCAGATGGAGCCGGCGAACGCGCTGGCCTACGAGAAGGACGGCACCTGGGAGATCCACACCGGCAACCAGTGGCAGTCGCTGATCCTGCCGGCGCTGGCGAAGGCGCTCGGCGTCGCCGAAGACAAGGTCGTGATGCGCACCTACCTGCTCGGCGGCGGGTTCGGCCGGCGGTTGTACGGCGACTACGCGGTACTCGCGGCGCTCGCTTCGAAATCGATCGGCAAGCCCGTGAAGCTCGTCTGCACGCGCGAGGACGACGCGCGCCTCGACTGCTTCCGCTCACCGTCGGTCCAGCGCGTGCGCATGGCCTTCGACCAGGGCGGGACGATTACCGGCATGGAACACCACGCCACCGCCGGCTGGCCGACGGAGGCGATGTTCCCCGGCGGGTTGTCGCCGGGAGTGAACGGCAAACCCTACGACCAGTTCTCCATCAACGGCGCCGATCACTGGTATGACACGGGCAAGCACCGCGTGCGCGCGATCTCGAATGACCTCGCCATCAAGTCTTTCCTGCCCGGCTGGCTGCGGTCGGTGGGACCGGGCTGGACCAACTGGGCGCTGGAATCGTTCATGGACGAGGCCGCGCACAAGCTGGGCAAGGATCCGCTCGCGCTGCGCCTCGAACTGCTCAAGGCCGAGGGCCGTAACGCCGGCTCCGCGCCGAACGCGGTCGGCGGCGCGGCGCGGCAGGCCAACGTGCTGAAGCGCGCCGCGGAAAAGGCGGGCTGGGGCAGGAAGCTGCCGAAAGACACCGGTCTCGGCATCGCCACGACTTTCGGCCAGGAACGCGCCATGCCCACCTGGACCGCGTGCGTGGCGCAGGTCCGCGTCGATCGCAAGTCGGGGCGGGTCATCGTCGAGAAGCTCACCATGGTTGTCGATGCGGGCATCGTCATCCAGCCGAACGGCGCGCTGGCCCAGGTCGAAGGCGCGACGCTCTGGGGCCTCAGCATGGCCATGCACGAGGGCACGCAGTTCCAGAACGGCCAGGTCCGCGACACCAACCTCAATTCCTACACGCCGCTGCGCATGGCGGACGTTCCCGAGATGGACGTCGAGTTGATCGAAAGCCCGCATACCGCGGTCGGCGTCGGCGAACCGTCGACGACGGTCGTCGCGCCGGCGATCGGCAACGCGATCTTCGCCGCGGTCGGCGCCCGCGTGCGGCGGCTGCCGATCCGGCCGGACGCGGTCGTCGCCGCACTGAAGGCCTGAACCCACAACCTCAAGGACACCGGTAACCGAAATGGCGAATTTCACACGCAGAGGTTTCATGGCATCCGCCGGCCTGCTGGCGGCCGTTCCCACGCTGGCCGCGGCGGCCCCGGAGAAGGACTACTCGGGACCGGACCGGTCGCGCGCACCGCGCACGACCAGCCGCGCGAAGGATCTCACTGACGCGGAACTGGAAGCCATGTTCAAGCGCTGTTCGAACGCGGGCCGCTGGGGCGCGGACGACGAGCTCGGCACGCTGAATTACATCACGGCGGAGAAGCGCGTTGCCGCGGCGAAGCTGGTCAGGACCGGCGAGGTGATTTCCGCGGCACGGGATCTCTCGACGGCGCAGAGCAAGGTCGATCCCCGTCCGGTGCAGCACATGGTCATGTACAACGGCGGCGGCCCGGCCATCGGCGACTACTTCACGATCGCGCCGCACGGCATGACCGTCACGCACATGGACGCGCTGTGCCACTTCTCGTTCCGGGACCAGTACTACAACAACCGCAAGATGTCGGACACCGTGAGCGCCGGCGGCGCGAAGTGGGGCTCGATCTACGCGATGCGCGGCGGCATCTTCACGCGCGGCGTGCTGCTCGACGTGGCCGCCGCCCGCGACGTGCCGTGGTACAAGTCGGATGAATACGTGACGGTCGCGGACTTCGAGGCGGCCGAGAAGCGGCAGAAGGTGCGCGTAGGCTCGGGCGATGCGATCTTCGTGCGCACGGGCATGGAACGGATGGAGAAGGAACAGGGCCAGCAGGACGTCTATCCGCGCGCCGGCCTGCACGCCGAATGCATCGAGTGGATGCACCAGCGCGAGGTGTCGGTCTACGGCGGCGACTGCATCGAGAAGCTGCCCTACCCCAGCGAGCTGCTCACCTCGCCCATGCACATGATCCTGCTCGCCTCGATGGGAACGCCGATCCTCGACTGGCCGTCGCTGACCGAGCTGGCCGCGACCTGCGAGCGGCTCAAGCGCTGGGAGTACCTGCTGACCACGGCGCCGCTGCGCCTCCCCGGCGGCACGTCGTCGCCGTTGAATCCGCTGTGCGCCTTCTGACCCAGGCAGGCTGATCGCGCCATTCCGAATCCGACCCGGACGGGCCCGCGCCCGTCCGGGCACCCCGTTCCCATACAGGCAATTCATGAAACCAGGAGACTGCAGCCAATGAGCGGTAAGAAACCGAAGTCGCTTCAGGACGTGATCGACGCCAACAAGAACATCGTCGAGGTGCTCCGCAACGTCCAGAACCCGGCCTACATCGTGCCGGTCGTGTCCTCCGAATTTTCCAGCTGGCGGCTTGAACAGCGCGCCTGGCGGGAAACCGCGGTGCTGTTCGACCAGACGCACCACATGGACAACGTCATCCTCCGCGGCCCCGATGCCATCAGGCTGATCGGCGACACGGCGATCAACAGCGTCGCGAATTTCAACGTCAACGTCGCCAAGCAGTACGTGCCCGTCAACGAGGACGGCTACGTGATCGGCGACGGCATCCTGTTCCGCGAGAGCCAGGACGAGTTCCTGTTCGTCGGCCGCGCACCGGCCGGCAACTGGCTCCGGTACCACGGCGAAACCGGCGGCTACAAGAACCTCGAGATCGAGCTCGACCGCCGCTCGCCCATGAACCCGATGGGCCAGCCCGTGAAGCGCAAGTACTGGCGCTTCCAGCTCCAGGGTCCGAACGCCTGGGCAATCATCGACAAACTGAACGGCTCGCCCGTGGAGCAGCTCAAGTTCTTCCACATGGCGCACATGAACATTGCCGGCGAGCGCGTCCGCACGCTGCGGCACGGCATGTCCGGCGTGCCCGGCCTCGAGATCTGGGGCGATCATTCGTCCTACGTGAAGGTGCGCGAGGCAATCGTGGCGGCGGGCGAGGAGTTCGGGCTGCGCCCCTGCGGCGGCCGCGTCTACCCGACCAACACGCTCGAGTCCGGCTGGATCCCGGACCCGGTGCCCGCGATCTATACCGGGGACGGGCTGCGCAAGTACCGCGAGTGGCTGCCCGCGACCGGCGTCGAGGCGGCAAACGCGATCGCCGGCAGTTTCGTGTCGAAGGACATCGAGGACTACTACCTGACGCCGTGGGAACTGGGCTACGGCGGCTTCATCAAGTACGACCACGACTTCATCGGCCGCTCCGCGCTGGAGAAGATGGACGTCAAGGCGCAGCGCCGCAAGGCGACGCTGGCCTGGAACTCGGACGACCTGGCGAAGATCTTCACGTCCATGCTCCAGAAGGACGGCGTGGGCTACAAGTACTTCGATCTGCCGCTGGCCAACTACGGCTACTACAACTACGACTCCGTGCTCGACCACAAGGGCAAACCCGTCGGTTTCTCGATGTGGACCGGCTACAGCGGCAACGAGCGCACGGCGCTGTCGCTCGCAACCCTCGATCCCGCCGTCGAGATCGGCAGCGAGGTGAAGGTCGTCTGGGGTGAACCGGACGGCGGCAGCCGCAAGGCCAACGTCGAGCGGCACAAGCTGCTGGAAGTCCGCGCCATCGTCAGTCCCGCGCCCTACGCGGTCGTCGCGCGCGGCGAATACAAGGAGACCGGCTGGCGTACCGCCGTCACCTGAGAATGCGCGGCGGCGCTCTTCGTGCACAGTCCTGGCGTGCACGGGGAGCGCCGGCCCCGCGCAGCATCGGCATCCTCTTCGAGATCACGGGGGTAATGAAATGAAAATGCTTCGAGTCTGGCTCCTGATCCTGTGCGTGTCCGGCCTGTCCATGGAGGCTCACGCCCAGGCCGTCATGCGCGGCGACGGGCCGGCGCCCAAGGCCGAGCCGTTCCGCGTCAACAAGGCCGATCCCGGCCTCGACGAGATCATCGCGCCGGACGCGCAGGCCGAACTGATGGCCGAGGGATTCGGCCTCAACGAGGGCCCCGTGTGGGTCCGCGACGGCAAGGACGGCTACCTGCTGGTGACCGGCCTGATCGACAACGCGATCTACAAGATCACGCCCGACAAGCAGGTGTCCGTGTACCTCGAGTACGCGGGCTTCAGCGGCGACTCCCCGGACAACGTCGGCACGCAGACCCGCAGCGGCCGCGCGCACGTGCTCCTCATCGGCCCGAGCTGCGCGGGTCTCGATCGCGAGGGCCGGCTGGTCTGGTGCGCGATGCAGGATCTCGCCATCAAGCGAGAGGAAAAGGACGGCAGGATCACGACGCTGATCGACAACTTCGAGGGCAGGCGCTTCAGCGGCCCGAACGACATCGCCATCAAGTCGAACGGCGCGATCTATTTCACCGACAACGACTTCGGCCTGCGCGGCGCCGGCAACAGTCCGCTGAAGGAAATGCCGAACGGCGTCTGGCTGTGGAAGAACGGCAAGACGCAGCGGCTGCTGACGCGCGTTGCGCTCGGCGGACCGCCGAACGGCATCGCGCTCTCGCCCGACGAGAAGCAGTTATACCTCAGCGCCGGCCGCAAGCTGATGCGCTACGAGGTCCTGCCGGATGAAACGCTCGGCGCCGCGACGCTGTTCAGCGAGGGCGACGGCATCGGCGACGGCATCAAGGTGGACAGGAAGGGCAACGTCTACTCGAGCGGCGGCGCGGGCACCGGCATCATCCGCATCGTCTCGCCGCAGGGGACGTTCCTCGGCTCGCTGCACCTGCCGATTTACGGCAAGGAACCGAAGAAGCAGATCTGCGCGACCAACCTCGCCTTCGGCGACAACGACGGCAAGGCGCTTTACGTCACGGCCTGCGATGCCGTCTACAAAATTCCGCTGAAGGCCGAAGGCATCCTGCCCGGCCCGGCACGTTGAACTCACAGGAGAAAACCATGCGTAACCTTTCGAATGTCGTGATGCGTCTCTGCGCGGCGCTGCTCGTCCTGTCCGCCTTCGCCGCGCCCGCGCGCGCCGACGAGGCGTCCCTCGAAGCGCGGCTGCGCGCCGTCGAGGACGAGAAGGCGATCCGCGACGTGATGGTGCAGTACGGCCAGTACCTCGACACCCTGGACTTCAAGGCCTACTCGGAATTGTTCGCGAGGGAAGGCACGTGGAGCGGCAACACCACCGCCTACAAGCCGGTGAAGGGCCCCGCCGAGATCCGCGCCACGATGGAAAAGGCCTTCGGCGAGCGGAAATACGATCCGGAACACATCACGAACGTGCACCTGGTGACCAACGTCAAGATCGACGTGGCCGGCGACCGGGCCACCGGCTGGTCACGCTGGACCGTCGTCACGGCGAACGAGAAGGACGAACCGTTTGTCCGGTTGACCGGGGTCTACGAGGACGTGTTCATCCGCGAGGACGGCCACTGGAAGTTCCTGAGCCGCGTCGCGCGCCGCGCCATCGCCCCCGCTTCGACCCAGTAGTCATCCGGGCAACCTGTATTCAGGCCGGTGGTCAGACCCGCGCACGGGTCTGACCCCGGCCCTGTAGTTCTCCTCTCCCGGAGGAGAGGGCCACTCCCTTCATCGCCGGAGAAATCGGGGGACTGTCCCCGATTTCCGTCTTCAGAGTTTCTCGATGACGACGTTGCGGAACTTCACCGTCCCCGCCATGTACTGGAGGGAAACGGGACCGCTCTTGTACGTCGCGTCGCGCACGTCCACCGTGGTTACACCGTTGAGAACCACGACGATGTGGTCGCCCTGCACCGTGATGTCGTAGGTGTTCCACTGCCCCGCCGTGTTGAGCGCCTGCGCGGGCGAGGCGAAGTGCACCACGCCCCCGGTGCGGTAGGCCGGATCCGGGCGCGTGTCGAAGATGTTGGCCTCGTAGGCCGAGCTGTCGGCCGGAGCCGCCGGATCGGAGATGCGGAAGAAGATCCCGCTGTTCGCGCCTTCACTGGTCCAGAACTCCGCCTTGATGCGGACGTCGGTGAAGCTCTCCTGCGTGACGAGATGCCCCTTGCCGCCGTCCACGACGAATTCGCCGTTCTCGATGCGCCAGTTGGCGTCGCCGACCTGCTTCCAGGCGTCGAAACTGCCGGAAAGATCCACCGGCTCGCCGGCCACGGCGCCGAGCGCGCTCAGCAGAACGATCGATGCGGGGATGTACCACCTGCTCTTCTTCATTTCCGCCTCCATGAATGCATGTTGTTGGATTCTTCAACCATTTCGAAGCAGCTCACGCCCCGCGCGGCGGACATCGGTGCAGCCCGTGAGCCCCATGGTGACGCGCAGTTCGTCGCGAATGAGCTCCAGCGCCCTGCGCACGCCCGCTTCACCACCCGCCGCCAGCGCATAAAGAAAAGCCTTGCCGATCAGGCAGGCGCGCGCGCCGCGCGCGAGCGCTTTCAACACGTCCTGTCCGCTCATTACGCCGCCGTCGAACAGCACCTCGCAGCGTCCGGCCACCGCCTCCACGACCTCCGGCAATACCGCGATGCTGGAAGGCGCGCCGTCGAGCTGGCGGCCGCCGTGGTTCGACACGATCAGCGCATCGACGCCGGCTTCAGCCGCGAGCCGCCCGTCTTCCGCATCAAGAATGCCCTTGACGATGAGCTTGCCCGGCCAGCGCTCGCGCACCCAGTCGAGGTCTTTCCAGGTCACGGACACGTCGAACTGCGAGGCGATCCACTGCGACAGCGTCGTCAGCCCGCCGGTATCCCGCAGGCGCGCCTCCAGGTTGCCGAAACCACGGCGCTTCGAGAACAACATGTCCAGTGCCCAGGCCGGCTTCGTGGCGATGTCGAGCGCGTTCCGCAGCGTGAGACGCGGCGGCACGCTCATGCCGTTCCGGTGATCGTGCCTCCGCATGCCCTGCATGGTGAGATCGAGCGTCAGCATCAGTGCGTTGCAGCCGGCGGCGCGGGCGCGGTCGATCAGTTCCTCGTTGAAGCCGCGATCCTTCATCAGGTAGACCTGGAACCAGAACGGCGCCTGCACGGCGGCGGCGACGTCCTCGATGGAACAGATGGACATCGTGCTCAGCGTGAACGGCACGCCGAAATCGCGCGCCGCGCGCGCGCCGTGGATCTCGCCGTCCCGGTACAGCAGTCCCGCCAACCCGGTCGGTGCAATCGCGACCGGTATCGTCCACGGCTCGCCGAGCACGGTGGTCGCAAGTGACAGTTCACGGAGATCGACCGCAACCCGCTGCCGGAACCGGAGCGCATCGAGCTCGGCACGGTTGCGCTTCAGCGTGAGCTCGTCGTAGGACCCCCGATCGGCGTATTCAAAGACCGCGCGCGGCAGTTTCCGGCGCGCCTGTTCGCGCAGGTCCGAGATGCTCGTGACGACTGCCATGTCGCCGCGTCGCGCCTCAGGCGGCCTCGGCGCCGCGCCGGTTGCGGGGAATGTGCGAGGGGATCAGGAAGAAACTGACCGTGGTGATGACGATCACGCCGGCCATGAACAGGAAGAAGTCGCCGACCGGCGGCATCGGATCCATGTTGAAGTAGTACGCCGCGACCATCGGGCTGATCACGGCGCCGATCCGCGAGACGGTCTGCGCCATGCCGACCGCCGAGGCGCGCACCTCGGTCGGATAGGAATGTGCGCTCACGGCGTAGAGGAAGGCCTGCATGCCGTTCACGGACGCGCCCGCCAGCAGGCACAGCGCGAACAGGTGGAGCGTTGATATTTCGGTCTCGACCAGCACGAGGGAGACCAGCGCGCTGGCCACGCCGCCGATGGCCGCGAGCGCGGTGCCCGTGTATTTCGATCCGTACCAGCCGATCAGGATCGCGCCGCCGACGGAACCCAGGATGGCGCCGGAACTGAAGTACTGTAGCCCGATGGAGGACACCTCGTGCGACAGCTTCGCCGTGTCCAGCAGCAGCGGGATCTGGCTGGTGAAGATGTAAAGCACGAAGCTGTTGACCGTGAACGCGATCCAGATGAGGCCCGTGCGCAGGCGGAAATCGCTGTTGCAGATGGTGGCGAACCAGTTGCCGGACCGGCGGCCGCTTTCCGCCACGACGAATTCCTCGGTGCCGTCGTAGCGCTTCTCCCCGACCAGCTGGTTCAGCGCCCGTGCGAGCTGCTTGTGCAACCGCGGGTGCCGGGCCATGTACTTGGGCGATTCCGGCAGCAGCCACGAGAACAGGACGAACAGGATCAGCGGCACGATCGCGCCGACCGCGAACATGACGCGCCACCCGTACTCGGGCTCCAGCGCGCGATAGACGAACCCGGCCAGCGTGCCGCCCATGGGAATGGAGACGACCACCGCGGCCACCACGATGCTGCGCACCGTCTTGTTGGTCCACTCGGAGACCAGCGTGGTCGCCAGCGGCGTCACGCCGCCGAGACCGAGACCCATGACGAGGCGCCAGATGAACAGCTCGGTGATGTTGTCCGCGTAGTAGCAGAACGCCGAGCCGACGAACATGAGGGCGAGGCAGGACACGTAGGCCTTCTTGCGCCCGATGCGATCGCCGATCCAGCCGAGCAGGATCGAGCCGATCGCCATGCCGATCAGGCCGGACTGCATGAAGGGCTGGATTTCCGCCTTGGAGATCCCCCAGTCCTTCACCAGCGCGGTCGCCACGTAGCTGGGAATGAACAGGTCGAACCCGTCCGTCAGCATGATGACGATCATCATCAGCGCGATGCCGCACGGCTTCCAGAAGAAGCTCGCCGAATCGATGACCTCGCCTACGTCGACTTTCGTCGTTGCCATCCCCCGCTCCCCCCGCCGGCGATCAGCGCTTCGGCCGCTCGTGCATGTTGTTCTTCTTGTAGCTCAGCTCCGCGTGCAGCTCGGCCAGTTCGAAGGAAATGCCCATCGGCCGGCCCTTGAAGATCGGATCGAGATGGTCGCAAAGCGCCTTGAAGAGCTTCTCGCCCGTCTGTTTGCGCACTTCGATCGGCCGCCCGTGTCCCATGCGGCCGCTCACATGCACGAAGGCGTTCTTCGGGTTGCCGTCGCCGATGAGGTATTCATCGCAGCGCCGCGCGCGGAACCGGATCCCCGCGAGCGGGAACACGCCGGTCTCGACGGCCGCGGCGTGCATGGCCTTGAAGAGCGCCTGTACGTCCAGTTCGCCGTCCAGGTTGGCGGAGTATTCGACGATGAAGTGGGCCATGGTGCGAAAACCTCAAAAGACGTAGACGGTATACGGTAGACGGGGAACACAGGTCCGCCTTTCGGATTGTTTCCCCCGTCTACCGTCTACCGTCTACCGTTTAAGACTCAATGCCTGCCATTCACGTTCATTACGGCGACAGTGCATCCCACTGCAAAGATCGGGATCGGCGCATAGAACCACACCTCGCCGGTGTTGCCCTCGGTCGCCGCGGCCACGGACAGGAACGTGCGGATCTCGAAACCGCCCTGCCCCGCGTCGCGGTAGGTCTCCTCGTCCGTGTAGGAGAGAAGTTCATCCTTGCGGTTGTGAACGAAGCGGTCCAGGAACTCGCGGTCCCACTTCTCGTTGATCTTTCCCGAGTCCGGCGTCGCCGGCCAGTGCGAGATGCCGCCCGTGCCGATCAGCGCCACGCGTTCCGGCACGGCGTCGCAGGCGCGGCGCAACGCGCTGCCGAAGGCCCAGGCCCGGTGCAGCGGCGTCAGCGGCGGTCCCTGGCAATTGATGTTCACCGGGATTACCGGCAGGTCGTAGCGCGGCGTCAGGAAATTGAGCGGCACCATGATGCCGTGGTCGAACTTCCATTCCTGCGCGTAACCCACGTCCACTTCCTGCATCACGGACTTCACGATGCGCCGGGACAGGTCCGCGTTGCCGGGCACCCGGGTACGCTTGATCTTCAGCCATTCCGGATCCTCGATGGGCCCCTCGTAGTCGTCGCCCATGCCGATCGAATAGGCCGGCATGTTGTTCATGAAGAAGTTCGCGAAGTGCTCCGCGGCGACGATGATGAGCGCGTCCGGTTCCGCGGCTTCCAGCGCGTTCCGCATGCGATCGTAGTTGCGGTAGAACTCGTCCCGGATGGCCGGATCCGCCATGTGCGCGCGGCCGGTGATCCCCGGCGCGTGGCTGCAGACTCCCGCGAATACCAGGCTCATACCGCCCCCTTGCCGTCGGTCATGGCGTACAGTCCCGCGCGCACGGGGCCGTATTGGCGGATCCCCTCGCGCATCGCCTCGATGTACTGCTTCCACTCGTAGCCGCACATGGCCGCGTAGTGCATCAGCAGCTGGCCGTTCACGCCCATGACGTAGAGCAGGCCGATGTCCGGCTTGCGCAGCGCCGCGAGCTCCTCCTCGTCGAGCGCGTAGTCCCTGAGCACGTCCTCGCGGTCGCGCTCGAACCGCTCGCGCGTCCGCGGATCGCGGTTCAGCTGGTAGATCAGTTTCTGCACGTAATACAGACTCATGTGAACCTCCGGCCGCGGTCAACCGCGGCGCATCACTTCTTTCCCAGCACCGGCACCCTGTGCGTGCCGTGGGCGACGCACACGTTCTTCGTTTCCATGTAGAAGTCGAAACTCCAGTCACCGCCGTCGCGGCCGATGCCGCTCATCTTCACGCCGCCAAACGGCGTCGGCAGGTTGCGGTTGTTCTCGGAATTCACCCACACCATGCCCGCCTCGATCGCGTTCGCGACGCGCAGGCCGCGCCCGGAATCGCCCGTCCAGACGTAGGCGGCGAGACCGTACTCCGTGTCGTTCGCGAGCGCGATCGCCTCTTCCTCGGTATCGAAGGGGATCACGGTCAGGACCGGGCCGAAGATCTCTTCGCGCGCGATGCGCATGGTCCCGCTCGCGCCGCTGAACAGGACCGGCCGGAACCAGTTGCCCCCGGCAGGCAGATCGCCCGCCGTCGTGCCGCCGGTCGTCACCGTCGCCTTCTCCTGCTGCGCGAGTTCCACGTAGGAATTGACCTTGCGCAGGTGCTCCGCGTGCACCAGTGGCCCGATCTCGGTCGCCGGGTCGAGCGGATGGCCGACGCGCAGCTGCTGGAGGCGCGATTGCAGCGCCGGCACGAAGCGTTCGACCAGGGATCGCTGGAGCAGCAGACGGCTGCCGGAGGTGCAGCGCTCGCCGTTCAGGCTGTAGATCATGAACACGGTCGCATCCAGCGCCCGATCGAAATCCGCGTCCCCGAACACGACGACGGGATTCTTGCCGCCGAGTTCGAAGTGCACGCGCTTCAGCGTCGGCGCGCCCTGCGCCATGATGCGCGAACCCGTGATCGACTCGCCGACGAAGGCGACGGCGCGGATCGCCGGGTGCTCGGTCAGCGTCTTGCCCGCCACCTCGCCGAAACCGTTGACCACGTTCCAGACGCCGTTCGGGATCCCGGCTTCCTTCGCGATCTCGGCCAGCAGCATGGCGGTAAGCGGGCTCCACTCGGCCGGCTTGTGCACGACCGTGCAGCCGGCCGCGAGCGCGGGCGCGATCTTCCACGTGGACAGCATGAACGGCACGTTCCACGGCGTGATCACGCCGACCGGGCCGATGGGCGTCCGCAGCGTGTAATTGAGGTGCTGATCCTGGTGCAGCGCGAGTCCGTCGCGGGCTTCCGGTGCCTGGTCGGCGAAGAAACGGAAATTCTCCGCGCCGCGCAGCGCCGAAGCCTGCATGAACCGGATCGGCTGCCCCGTGTCCATGCTCTCGACCAGCGCGATCTCCGTGCCGCGCTTCTCGATCAGGTCCGCCATCCGGTGCAGCAGGCGGCGACGTTCGGCACCGGGCATCCGGCGCCAGATCGGGAACGCCGCCGCCGCGGCCTTTGCCGCCGCATCCACGTCCGCCGCCGAACCCTCGGTCACTCGCCCGAGAGGACTGTTGTCCACCGGCGTGAAATTCTCGAACGTGCCGCCGGTCCCCGCGTACCGCGCGCCGTTCACCCAGTGCGCGGTCGTCTGGCCGCGGAACCGCGCCAGCACCTCCTCGGCGCGCTTCAGGTTGTCCTCGAAACTCATGCCGCCCGGGCCGCTCATGCCGCCAGCTCCGCGAGGTACTGCTGTTCCGAGACGATGCGATTCTCGAGTACGCCGATGCCGTCGATCTCGACGACGACCTGGTCGCCCGGACGCACGTCGCAGGTGCCGCTCGGCGTGCCGGTGGAAATCATGTCGCCGGGCTGGAGCGTCATGATGCCGCTCAGGTATTCGATCAGGTGCGGAATGTCGAAGATCATGTCGCCCGTGCTCCCCTGCTGGCGCAGCGTGCCGTTGACGAAGGTGCGGATGCCGAGCGCGTGCGGATCGTCGATCTCGTCCCGGTCCACGATCCAGGGACCGAGCGGCGACAGCGAATCGCGGCTCTTCACGCGCAGCCCCGGCCGGTAGTAGTTCTCGAGGTAGTCACGCACCGCGAAGTCATTGCAGATCGTGTAGCCGCCGACGTAACCCATTGCGTCGGTGCGCTTCACGTTGCGCGCCGGGCGGCCGATGACGGCCACCAGCTCGGCCTCGAAGTGCATGAAGTCCACGTTGTCCGGACGGCAGCAGTTCGACTTGTGGCCGGTGAGCGATGACGGCGCCTTGATGAACACCAGCGGCTCCTTCGGCGCCTTGAGCGTCAGCTCGGAAGCATGGTCGGAATAGTTGAGGCCGAGTGCGATGATCGTGCCGTGCCGCGGCGGCAGCCAGGTGACCTCCGCGGGCGGGATCGCGGTGCCGTCCGCCGTGCGCAGCACGCGGCCCTCGACGACGACGTCGTGATCGCGGCCCTGCCAGCGGACGCGCGCGCGCTTCATGCCGCCGCCTCCAGCGCCGCGTAGTATTCCTGCTCGCCCACGATGCGATTTTCCAACATGCCGATGCCCGCGGCTTCCACGACCACGGTATCGCCGGCGACGACGTCGATGCGCTGCACGGGCACTGCCGGCACGATCACGTCCCCGGCCGAGAGCGTCATGAACGACGTGATGTGCTCGATGAGCGCGGGAATGTCGTGGATCAGTTCGCAGCCGGCCGTCTCCTGCCGCGCCTTGCCATTGACCCGCGTGCGGACGACGATCGTCCGCGGATCGGACACCGCCTGCCACGGCACGACGTACGGCCCCATCGGGCCGAAGGAATCCAGGCACTTCGACTTGATCGGCGGCCGGAAGAAACTGTCCTCCGGCAACTGGAAATCGTTGAACAGCGTGTAGCCGCCGATGACGTCCCAGGCGTCGCGGGCGGCCACCCGCGCGGCACGCGTGCCGATGACGACCGCGAGCGCGCCCCCTGGCTGGATCGATCGAACCTGCGATGGATGCTGCACGGGCGCGAGATGCCCGCACAGTGTACCCGCGGGCTTGATGAACAGGACCGGGTGCTGGGGCGGCGCCTTGTACGGCTCGGAGTGAAACTGCGCCTGCACGCCCTTGACCTGCGCGGCGATGTTGAGCGCCACGCCGATCACGGTGCCCGTCGAAGGCGGCAACCAGCGGAATTCGCCCGGAGACAGGCGCTCCCCCGTGCGCGTCTGCGCCGTGCCGTCCTCGGCAACGACCACGTCGACCGCGTGGCCGCGCCGGTTCACGCGCCCGGAATGCCCGCTCACAGGATGCCGTACTCCTTTGCCACGTGGATAATCTTCTTCCGGTTCGCCTCGGACGGCTGCACCAGCGGCAGCCGCAATGTCGGGTCCATCAGTCCCATCTCGCCGAGCAGGAACTTGACCGGCCCCGGATTCGTTTCGATGAACAGGACGTCGTTCAGTTCCAGCATGCGGAAGTGCAGGTCCGTCGCCTCCTTCCACTTGCCGGCCATCACGAACTCGTAGAGGTCCGCCGTTTCGCGCGGCGCGACGTTGGCCGTGGCGCTGACGTGCCCGCAGCCGCCGACGGCGAGCATCGGGTAGCACAGCGTCTCGATGCCCGAGTAGACGCCCCAGTCCCGGCCGACGACCTTGAGATCGAACGAGGCCTGCGCGTAATTGGCGTTCGCTTCCTTGACGCCGAACACGTTCGGGCAGGCATCGCGGATGCGCTTCTGCGTTTCCGGCTCGATGTTCACCATGGCGCGGCCGGGAATGTTGTAGAGCATCACCGGCAGGTCGCCGACCGCTTTCGCGATCGCGGAGAAGTGCTCGAACAGTCCCTGCTGGCTCGGCTTAACGTGGTACGGCGCGACCGTGAGGACGCCGCGCGCCCCGACCTGCTTCGCGTACACGCTGAGTTCAATGCTTTCCTGCGTGTTGTTCGAACCCGTGCCGGCCAGCACCGGGACACGGCCGGCCGTTGCCTCGACCACCGTGCGGATCACGAGCCGCCGTTCGTCCATGCTGAGCGAGGTCGGCTCGCCCGTGGTGCCGGTGCAGCTGAGCGCGTGCGTGCCGTTCTTGAGCTGGAACTCGACCAGCTTCTTCAGCGCGTCCGTGTCGATGGCGCGGCCGCCGTCCCGGTAGGGCGTCGGCAGCGGGGTGATGGAACCACGAAACAGCTTAGTCGACATGTTTCCTCTTGCCGTTCAAGTCAATCAATCGCTGGAGACCCGCGTACAGGATCTCCCAGTCGTTGCCCGCGAAACTCTTCTGGAGTCGCGCGTAGGTCGCCTCCGCCCGGGGTGCGACGCGGTCGTAGGTCCGCTTCGCCTTGCGCGTCAGCCAGATCGTGACTTTGCGCTTGTCACCGGGCGACCGGCGGCGTTCCACGTAACCGTCGCGCTCGAGCCGATCCAGCACGCCGGTCAGGCTCGGCTGCAGCATCAGCGTGCGTTTCGCCAGGTCTTTCGCTTCCAGCCCGTTCTGCTCACAGAGCACGCGCAGCACGCGCCACTGCTGCTCCGTAACGCCATGCTCCGCCAGCAGCGGCCGGAAGTGCTGCATGACGGCTTCCCGCGCCCGCAGCAGCAGCATGGGCAGGGACTGTTCCAGACTGCGCAGGCCCATCCTGGTTCCCAGGTATTTAAGATGTTAAGGAAGTATAGTTAATATCTTAATTACTTGAACAGGGATAATTTCATAATGCGGTGCACAATGGGGAGGGTGTCCGTGGCGGGGGCGGGATTGACGCGGCACATCCCTGTGCCGCGCCCTTCGGGCGGCCTTCGGCCGTCCAATTTTGTTCCAGACAAAATTGTCGAACCCGGGATTTCTTATCGCGGGTTCGAATGTCTCGCCTTCCGGCCAAGCAAATGAAAAAGGGGCCGAAAGGCCCCTTTTTCATTTGCTTGGCGGAGAGGGCGGGATTCGAACCCGCGATACGTTTTTGGCGTATACACACTTTCCAGGCGTGCGCCTTCAACCGCTCGGCCACCTCTCCCTGAGAAGACGGCGCAGGGTATATAAAAGGAGTGGCCCCCGCAAATCGGCCCTCAGGCCGGTGCCGCCTCGGCTTCCGGGGCCGCGGCCGCGGCGCTGTCGAACTGGAGCCGCGCCAGCCGCGCATACAGCGTGTCCCGCTTCAGAAGCTCTTCGTGCCGGCCGGAGTCGACGATGCGTCCCTCGTTCATGACCACGATCCGATCCGCGCGCTGCACCGTGGACAGGCGGTGCGCGATGATGACCGTGGTGCGCCCGCGCATGAGGTTCCGCAGCGCGGACTGCACGAGCAGTTCGCTCTCGGCATCCAGCGCGCTGGTCGCCTCGTCCAGCAGCAGGATCGGCGGGTCCTTGAGGATGGCGCGCGCGATCGCGACACGCTGCTGCTGGCCGCCGGACAGGCGCAATCCCTTCTCGCCGAGGAAGGTGCGGTAGCCTTCCGGCAGTCGCCGGATGAACTCGTCGGCATTGGCGTTGCGCGCCGCCGCCATCACCTCCTCGTCCGTGGCATCCGGGCGTCCGTAGCGGATGTTCTCCAGCACGTTCTCGGCGAACAGCACCGTGTGCTGCGGCACGATGCCGATGCGCCGCCGCACCTCGGCCGGATCGGCGCGCGCGATGTCCACGCCGTCGATCCGGATCCGGCCCTGCTGCGGGTCGTAGAAACGCAGCAGCAGCTGGAACACCGTGCTCTTGCCCGCGCCGGAAGGACCGACCAGCGCCACGGTCTCGCCGGGACGGATCTCCAGGCTGAAATCGTCCAGCGCGCGCTGCGCCGGCCGCGACGGATAATTGAAGCACACGTGCTCGATGGCAATGCTGCCGTTCCGCGCCGCCGGCAGCGGTTCCGGATCGGCGGGACAGCGGATGTCCGGCTGCGAACCGAGCAGTTCCATCAGGCGCTCCATGGCGCCGGCGGCGCGCTGCACGTCGCTCCACACTTCGCCGAGCGCGGTCGTGCTGCCGGCGACGATGGTGGCGTACAGCAGGAACTGTCCCAGCGTGCCGGGCGTGACGCTGCCGCTCACGACCGACCGCGCACCGATCCAGAGCACGATCACGATCGCCCCGAACGAGGTCAGCACGATGAGACCCGACAGCAGCGCGCTGGCGCGCAACCGCTTCCGCGCCGTGGCGAAAGAGCGCTCCACCGATTCCGCGAACCGGCGATCCTGGAACGCCTCCAGCGTGAACGCCTGCACGACCTGGATCGCGTTCAGCACTTCCTCGGCGATGCCGCTCGAGTCCGCGATGCGATCCTGGCTGTCGCGCGACAGCCGCCGAATCCGGCGGCCGTAGATCCAGACCGGCAGCACGACCACCGGCACAAGGATCAGCGTGAGGAGGGTGAGACGCGTGCTGGTGAAGAACAGCATGATGAACGCGCCGATCAGCATGAACGAACTGCGCAGCGCGATGGACAGGCCGGCGCCGACGACGGACTGCACCAACGTCGTGTCCGCGGTCAATCGCGACAATACCTCCCCCGTCCGCGTCACCTCGAAGAAGGTCGGACTCATGCGCAGCACGTGCCGGTAGACGGTCGCGCGGATGTCCGCGGTAACGCGCTCGCCGATCCACATGACCAGGTAGTAGCGCATGGAGGCGAAGAAGGCGAATCCCGCCGCGAGGCACAGCAGCGCCAAGAAATACCGGTCGATGTTTCCGCCGCTCGAAAACCCGTAGTCGATGACGTAGCGGATCGCGACCGGCATGCCGAGCATGGCCGCCGCGGCGATGGTCAGGCAGACGAAGGCGAGCCCGAGGCGGCCGAGATAGGGTTTCAGGAACGGCGCCGCGCGGCGCAACGGGCGCAGATCGCGCCCCGCGGAGTCAGGGCGGGCGGCGCGTGTAACCGCGTTCATGCCGGGAACGGCTCAAAGGGGGTGCACAAGCGGCGCACAGGTTACCACTTGCGCGGGGATTCTCAACGAAGCCGGCCGGCGCGCGGAAGCCGCGCCGGGGTGTCCTGTTCAGGACGGAGGTCCCGCTGCTTCCCGCATCTGCCGGCCCAATCGCACGGCCATGTACGCCAGCAGAAGCACGCCGGCGATCAGGATGCTCCATAGAACCACCTTGCGGAGGTCGACCCGAATGCGCTTCTCGAGCGCGTCTCCACCCGCAAGTACCTTCTCCTCGCGCACTTTAGCCGAAACAACAATGGTGTCCTCGCCTCCCCGTTCCAGTGCGTCCAGCAGCACCTTCGCGGGCCGGGTCTGCGGTTCGATATTGGCGCTGCCGAACGCGACGGTGAATGGTCCCTCCCCGCGCGCGAGAAACAACAGCTTGCCCGCGCGCCAGCCCACGTTCAGCCGCGCGTCTCGCAGACCGGGGTCATCCTCGGTACCGTAGTGAAGGCGCCAGTAGCGATCCGTGGATGCCGGAATTGAAACGGGCCCGGTTTCGACGAGCTGATCCTGCACGCGAAGCTGGTAGTGCATGCCCGTGTGCCGGGTGCGCCACGCATCCGTTTCACGCGCCCGCGATTCCACCCGGACCTCGAGCGCGAAGTTGGGTTCTGGAAAGAGCAGTTGCAGCGTGTCCACGGGCACCTGCCCGCCGGTATCGAAGCGCATCGTGCCGGGCTCGTCCTTGCCTGCAACCCGCGTCAGGGCGCGCCATTCTTTCCGGATCGCGATCCGCGGCGACACGGCGGCGAGCACTTTGGCAATCTGCGTGGTGCCGTCGTGGTCGATCCACGAGATGCGCAGGTAGCGCCGCGCGCGGGAAGGCAAATCGATGCGGTTCTGGTCGAGCGTATTCTGACCGCGCTGCAGCCGCAGGAGCGTCGCCGCGGGCACGAGCATGTCCCACTCGTTGAGATCTGCACTGTGCTCAAGGCGGACCTTCTTCACATAAACCTGCGGCGCGCGCGTCAGCTCGATGGTCAGCGCCTCCGCCATGCCGCCCGTGGCATCGAGGTCGACGATGTAAGCGCCGACGTCGGCGCTCTCGACGAACACCGCTCCGTCACGCTCGTTCAGGACGGTGACGACGTCGTCGTCTCCCGCGCCAACCGGCCCAAACTGCGTCGAAGCCGAACTGCCCGGCAACTCCGGGTAGAACGGCACGTCTACCCACTCGATGACCGGTGGTTCGGCCGGCGCCGGGCGAATCGCGTGCGGGACCACCTGGTCCGCGCCGTTGAACACGCGGATGTCCCCCAGGTCCGATCGCGTCGCGGTGAGATAAACCGACTCCGGGACGGAAATCTCGTAGATCGCCGAGTCGCTATCGGCATCGACGATCAGGCCGCGGGCAAAATCTTCCGGCACGGGCACGGCCCGCGCCTCCTGGCCGAACAGACCGGCCAGCAGCAACAGGTGCGAAATTGTTTTCATTCCCTATTCCTTCGCGAAGCGCGGCGGCAGAGGCGCGAGATAGCCGATCACAAGCAGCAGTACACCCACGGTCAGGAACGACACGATACGGGCGATCGTACCTATCTGATTCAGATCGATGAAGAACAGCTTCACCACGACCGCGGCGATCAGGGTCGCGCCGGTGAACCACATGGCCCGGCGCCCTGTGCGAGCCGCGATCCCGGTGATCACGAGAGCGGTAACGATCCAGACAATGGAAAGTCCGGTCTGGAACAGGTCGGAGTGGAACAGTCCCGAAGCAGTGAACGGCACACCCTTCCAGAAATGCACCGTGCGCGCGATCACCGCATTGAGCCACAGGAAGGCGATCGCGCTCGTCACGCGGAGCAGGAATTCGGGCGTCAACGGCGGCACTTCCGGCAGCCTGCCGGCCCGGCATCCATGAATCCACCCGATCAGGATGACCAGCACCAGCAACTGCGACACCTCAAGCGGGTTCAGTACCGGCAGATACGGCAGTGGCGCGGGACCGCCGGCGCTGAACGCCGTGACGCACACCCACAACGCGCAGTAGACGATGACCGGAAACGCGGCCGTGCGCAGGTAGGTCTCGCGGTAGGCCTGCACCGGCCAGCGCAGCCACCGGCCCTCACGCAGGATCACGGCGATCGCGAGCGCGGGAACGACGCCCACCACCAGTTCGGTCCACGCGGACCCGAGACCCGGCAGCCCGTCCACGAAGCGCGCGCAGGACCACGCGGCAATGACGAGCGTCAGCCACAGCGAACCGGCATGCCAGGCCCGCACGAGGACCGGCGGCCAGGCCTCTCCCACCCGGTGCAGCAACAGGTAATGACCGCCGAGCGCCACCGGCCAGGCAACAAATCCGAGATGCGCGAATGGATTGGCGTTCCGCTCGTCGATGCACAGGTAGACCGCGAAGCTCGCGAGCATGGGCAGGAGTGCCGCGCCCGGCAGACGGGCGACGGGCCAGTCGACCCGCCGGGCAATGAAGTCCAGCACCAGGAAGCTGAGCGCCGCGAACGCGATATCGGCACGAACGGCGAAGGAGTCGGCAACGAAGTGATCGATTTCCCTGAAGCCGGCGGCCAGCCACCAGATGACGCCCCAACCGAGCAGCGCGACGTGGACATCGCGCTCCCAGTGCGGCAGCGCCTCGCGTGACCGGTACTGGCAGTAACTCGTGAACAGCGCCGCGACGGCGATCAGGATCATTCCCACGAAGGCGCTGTTCAGGATGACCATGCCGCCGACGGGCCGGTTCAACGTACCCATGAACGCCAGCGCGGCGCCGAACTGGAGAAGCAATCCAAACCATCGGGCGAGCAGCCTTTGCTGGCGCAGCCCGACCCAGACGATGCCTGCGCCCTCCAGCGACCAGGTTGCCGCCGTCCAGCGTCCGTCGAGTGCGTAGGGCACCGCGAGCGAGACGAAAACGACGCCGATTGCCAGAAATGACTCCGTCAGCAGGCGCATCCCGGCCACCTGCCGCTGCCACAGGAGCCGCGCCAGCACGAGGTAGAACGCGGAAAGCACGAGCGCGGAATACGCCTCGCCGAACTCCATGTTCTTGACCATCTGTGCCTGCAGGGTGAACGCGATCAGCGGCACGCCGAATACCAGCGTGCCGTCCACGAGACTCGCCA
>Ga0315912_10001959_pt1 | contig 23169 bp, 22 predicted proteins | sample VfabasoilMG_FD_204469 | JGI IMG/M metagenome (GOLD analysis project Ga0315912, IMG submission 204469) | Garden soil microbial communities collected in Santa Monica, California, United States - V. faba soil | ecosystem: Environmental > Terrestrial > Soil > Garden | place: USA: California... | reverse complement strand
GACGGCGTTGGGAATGCTGCCATGCGCGGTCAGAATGATGACCGGCAGCCCGGGGTGGATGCGGAGCAGCTCTTCGGTCACATCCAACCCGTCTTCGCCACGAAGGCGCAGATCGGTGATCGCCAGATCGAACATCTTCTTCTTGGCTTCTCCAAGCGCTTCCTGCCCCGTTGTGGCAGATGTGACGGAGAATCCCATCGCGGAAAGCCGCATCTTCACTAAATGCAGCAGGCCTTCGTCATCGTCGACTACGAGAATATGCTCTTGGTCCATGATGTGCCTTCCAGTTGTTCGTTATGGCGATGTGTCCGGCGCAGGGATCGGAGCGACCGTCGATGGCGGGCGGATCGGGCGCACCTTCTCGCGCATTTCCTGGTCGATTCGTTTCAAGGCTTCCAACTGCGTGGACAGCTCCTCGATTTTCTTATCTCGGTCGTGCAGCTGTTTCTGAAGGCTCTGAACCAGGGCCGGATCAGAGCCCCCCTTCCCCGAATCTTTCTTCAATAACGAGTCGATCTTGCGATCCCGGTCGGCAATCTCTCGCTGCAAATATTCCACCGTCTGAACATTCCCTTCCCATTCAAGCAAGTCCCGCACCAAGCGATCCGTAGCTTTGACCAACGCTGAATTCGTATTGGCAATCGCAGGTGCTCCAAAAAGGGCGTCCAGCCACGAGACCGAGGCCGGAGCTGGATGCCTTTGCAACAATTGCATCCAGGCTTTACTCGATGCAGCGAGTTGACTTTTGGGATCAAGGGCAATGACCTTTTCGAAGCATTTCTCTGCAATGTCGCGGCGTTCATAGAGACCGATCAACCCCCTGGTAAAGTAGGCATGGTCGCAAGAACCCATTTCGCTGCATTTCTCCACTACCCCGTCCTGTTTTCTGGCAAGTGATTGAAATGTCTTTACTTCTGTCGACTCCAAGACAAAATACGGCCTATGAGCCGGCGTCGGACCCCATGCCGCACAGCCCCCAAGCATTGTCGAGAGTATTACTGCCTGAACCATCAGCCGCGTCATGCTCCCTGTCCCCTCCTGTTCCCGGCCCTGTTCCCGATCTTCTTCCCTTCCCTGTTTCGCCAACCGTAGGATAAACCGTACAGCCGTCCCTTTGCCAGCATCACTTTCTATCCAAATTCTCCCTCCGTGAGCTTCGACAACTTTCTTTGCCAACGCCAGCCCCAACCCGCTTCCAGCTGCAGCACTTCTTGCCTTTGTCTGCCCTTGATAAAACCGCTCAAAAATATGAGGAAGGTCATCGGCAGCAATGCCTAGTCCCGTATCGGATACCGAGACTTCAAGCACACCGGCTTGCTGATCTGGTTTCATCTGCAGCTTGACAATGCCACCTTCCGGACTGAACTTCAGGGCATTCGAGAGCAGATTATCAAGAACCTGTTCAATCCGCGGGGCATCCACCTTCACCCACGCCCGTTCTCCGACATTCTCAACCAGCAGCTGAATATGCTTGGAATCGGCCAGAAGTCGCACCTTATTGACGGAAATGTCCGCGACACGCTTGAGATCCACGGGAACGATCCGATACTCCATCATACCGGCTTCCATCTTCGAAAGGTCGAGGATGGTTGAGATCAAATGGATCAGCCGCCTGCTGCTGTCGGACATAATACGGAGCGTGGTCTGTTGCTCCTGTGTGAGAGGGCCTGGAATCTCATCGAGCAGCAAGTGTGTGCCTTCCTGAATCGAGGCCATGGGCGTACGCAACTCATGGGACACATGCGCAAGAAACTCCGACTTCATATCGTCGAGTTCTTGAAGTTTCACTCCCATCCAGTTCACGGTATCCACCAAGTCTTTCAATTCCGCCGGAGCCGCGATCTGAAGCGGTTGCCCGAATTTCCCTTGGCCGATTTCCTTAATGTGCCCTTGCAGCTCTCGAAGTGGACGCAAGATCGTATAACTGGCGATACCAGCAAGCCCCAATCCAAAAACCAATGCCACCAGGACCAGCTGCTGCGTCACCGCTTCGGCTTTGACGGCGCTCGCTCGTGACTCACTCACCCCGACGCTCACGCGCGCCTCATGCAGATCGATATAGCTTTGAATCGACGACGACATCCGGTCCATCAGTGCATCGCGCCGGTTCTCATATCCTGGGAGGGTTGCCGAAGCTTTGCCGGCCGCGGCCTTAAATCCATCGTGAAAAAGGACCAGTCGCTCCTGGAGCAATCGGCCAACCTCCTGGAGAAGACTTTGCCCTTGCGGCGTGTTTTCTTCCCCGAGCAGATGTTGGAGGCTTCGCTGAAATTCCTCTACCTCCTCGTTGAAGTTTGTTAAGAACGCGGCATCTTTTGTGGCAAGATATTTTTTCTCGCTATTTAATTGTGCGTAGAGCGACCCCAACAACCGTTTTGCAGACTCGACCGCCGGATAGTGATACGCGGCCATCTCCGTACTCATCGCCGTCAACTGGCGAAGCTGAAAAAGAGCATACAGATTGACTCCCCCCATGACCACGATGATCACAAGTGACGTGAGAAGGAGGCGCCAAAAAATTGAAAGTCCCACGGTCAACGCCTTAGCCGAACGATAGGGAGATCATCACAATGACAATGTGTATGCAAAAGCATACACCATCCCATTGTCTGCCTCAAGCAGTTCGTCGCTACTTTCTATAGCCCCATTTGCTCGGCAGTGCATTAACACGTGAGGAATCGACAGTCACTACGCGCATTCGGCACGTTTCAGCCGTTTACCGATTGTCCTCGATCCGATGCGCAAACATCCGTTGCCGTCGTGTCGAACTTCGTAACAATGCAAAGAGGTGGCCGCGGAACAACAATGCCGTAGTGGCCACTAGCGGAGTGAGCAGAAGCAGGAAGACCCATTGCGCATCAGGGTCGAGACCAACATAGGACATCCACCCGCCTATCAACGTAAACGGCAGCAGGAGCAGTTGGAAAAAGTTCAACCCCGCTCCACGCCCGATACCAGTAGAGAGGTTGAAAAACTCCTGGATCCCGCTCGGCGAAACGACGATGGGAAGCGCCAGGAGGGCAAAGGGCAGGAACCACTCGATCCAATGCTCCAGCACGAACTCATAGGAAGCCTTGAAAACATCCAGCGGCGAATCGTGCCGGATTTGATAGATGACCTCCGGCGCCGCATTCAACAAGATAAATAAGAGGAGCATCACCGCGGAAGAAAGAAATCCTCCATAGGGATTGGCTTGCGTGCCCATATCGAGTGCCATCATCGGCAACCACAGCACAAAGCCGACGCCGATCACGTCCCAGAAATAATGACCGAAGCTCTCCGTCACATCGGTCACCTGGATCGTTCGCACCGCGCTCAGCGACTGCTCGATAAGGCGCAATGTCGCACCGACCAGCAAGGCATTGACCAGGCCAAGCAGCACACCGCCGATCATGCCCAAGGATCCGACGATTCTTGCCGCTCCGACGAACAGCAAAGCGAATCCGATCAGCGCCGCGACGGTCACCCAGCTCCGCATTAGCGACCGCCACGTCGCCTGCAAGGCCTGTCGATATAAATGGAGGGTGGCGGAAAGCAGTTCAACCATAGACCTCGCGTACAGTAGTCGGGATTGCTCCGGAGGTCAAGAAGTACTTCCTCTCAGCCCTATCGCCCGTCGAATCATCATCGCTCATGAGTTGACTTGTACTGGCCGATGATTATCACAGATCTCACGACACACACACACTTAGACTGACTTGAGGTGACTGACCATGGATTTGAATCGCATGACGGTCAAATTACAAGAAGCCCTACAAACGGCATCGGCCCATGCCCAGCGGAGAAGCCATCAAGGGATCGATGTGGAGCACGTGCTGCTGGCGCTGCTCGACCAGGAGGGAGGCATGACCTCCGCCCTGCTCGAACGAACCGGCATCGCGCTTCCGGCGATCCGGCAGGCCGTCGAACAGGCACTGACAAAGATGCCGCAGGTCCAGGGCGCCGGAGGCGGCCCGGGTCAGCTTCATCTGACTACTCGACTCAGTCAGGTACTTGCCCGCGCAGAGGATGAACAGAAGTCGCTCAAGGACGACTATCTCAGCGTCGAGCATGTGCTGCTGGCCATCGCTCAGGATGAAGGCCCCTTTAAGAAACTGGGCCTCACTCGCGACAAACTTTTGACCGGACTGCAGCAGGTGCGCGGGAATCAGCGTGTGACCACCCAAGACCCGGAAAGCACCTATCAATCGCTAGAAAAATACGGGCGCGAGCTGACGCAGCTGGCCGGCATGGGCAAGCTCGACCCCGTGATCGGGCGGGACGACGAAATCAGGCGGGTCGTTCAAATCCTCTCAAGGCGGACCAAGAACAATCCTGTGCTCATCGGTGAACCGGGCGTCGGAAAAACGGCGATCGTCGAGGGCCTGGCGATCCGGATCGTGAAAGGCGACGTGCCCGAAGGCCTCAAGCACAAGAAATTATTCGCCCTGGACATGGGCTCGCTCGTCGCAGGGGCCAAGTTCCGCGGCGAATTCGAAGAACGGCTCAAAGCGGTGCTGAAAGAAATCCAGTCATCCCAAGGGCAGATCCTCTTATTCATCGACGAATTACATACGGTCGTGGGCGCGGGCGCCGCCGAAGGCGCCATGGACGCGGCCAATCTGTTGAAACCGCTGCTGGCCAGGGGGGAACTGCACCTGATCGGCGCAACCACGCTCGACGAGTATCGCAAACACATCGAGAAAGACGCCGCCCTGGAGCGCCGCTTTCAGACCGTCTTCGTCGATCAGCCCTCCGTCGAAAATACCATTTCCATCCTGCGCGGGCTTAAAGAACGCTACGAAGTGCACCACGGAGTACGGATCAAAGACAGCGCGCTGGTGGCGGCGGCGAAACTGTCGCACCGGTATATCGCCGATCGCTTTCTGCCAGACAAAGCCATCGATCTGGTGGATGAAGCGGCGGCGCGCCTTCGCACCGAGATCGACAGCCTTCCGGCCGAACTGGACGAGATCTCGCGTAAGGTGCTCCAATTGGAAATTGAACGGGAAGCGCTGAAGAAGGAAAAGGATCAAGCAAGCGCGGCCCGCCTGGCAACGCTCGAATCAGAATTGGACGAAAAACGGCGCGGCATGGAGGCGTTGAAAACCCGATGGGAATCGGAAAAGGCCTCCGTCTCCCGCCTGCGCAAGACGCGCGAAGCCATCGAAGAGGTGAAACGCAACATCGAGCAGGCGGAGCGGGCCTACGACCTCAATCGCGTGGCGGAGCTCCGTTACGGGGAACTGCCCCGTCTGGAGCGGGAACTCGGAATCGAACAGCAGCATTTGGGGAAAAAGCAGGATGAGTCCAGGCTGCTGAAAGAAGAAGTCGATGAGGACGAGATTGCGGCGGTGGTCGGCCGCTGGACCGGCATCCCCGTCTCCCGTCTGCTCGAAGGCGAAACCGAGAAGCTGCTGAAGCTCGAAGACCTCCTGCACCAGCGCGTGGTGGGCCAGGAGGAAGGCGTCAGAGCCGTGGCGGACGCGGTGCTGCGCGCGCGCTCCGGCATCAAAGATCCGAACCGTCCGATCGGTTCCTTCCTCTTTCTCGGCCCCACGGGCGTAGGGAAAACCGAACTGGCGCGGGCACTGGCCACCGTGCTGTTCGACGACGAGGCCAATCTCGTCAGAATCGATATGTCGGAATACATGGAAAAACACACAGTATCCCGCCTCATCGGCGCGCCTCCCGGCTATATCGGCTTCGACGAAGGCGGCCAACTGACCGAAGCGGTCCGCCGGCGTCCCTTCTCCGTGATCCTGTTCGATGAAATTGAAAAGGCCCACCACGACGTGTTCAATGTGCTGCTGCAAGTGCTGGACGACGGACGGCTGACCGATTCTCAAGGCCGCACGGTGGACTTCAAAAATACCGTGTTGATCATGACCTCCAACATCGGCAGCCCTCACATTCTCGAAGCGCAGCAACGGGGCGCCTCTTATGAGCAGATGCGGACGGTGGTGATGGGCGAACTCCAGCACCATTTCAGGCCGGAGTTCTTGAATCGGGTCGATGAAGCGGTGGTGTTCCATCCGCTGGGGGCCGAACACCTGATGAAGATCGTGGAGATTCAGCTGGAACGGCTTCGTCGCAGACTTGATGAACGTCGGATTACACTGGCACTGACTCCGGCAGCTCTCAAGCAACTGGGCGAACGGGGCTATGACCCGGTCTATGGAGCAAGACCGCTCAAGCGTCTCATCCAGCAGGACGTGGAAACACCGATTGCGCGTTTGCTGGTACGGGGAGAGTTGCGGGACGGCGATACGGCGTCGGTGGATGTGAAAGACGGCGGTGTGATCGTCGTGCCGACCGTGACCGAAAAAACCACGCCGCCTAGCTGATCATAACGGCGCCGCCTTTTGCATCGACAGTTTGGCCGCTCTTCACCTGCTTGTCGAGCTTCCACTCTTTCGCCGACACTTCCAGCATGTGTCCCTTCATCGTGTGGAACTCTCCTTGAGAAAAGGAGACGACACCGGGAGAGGTGACCTCCATCTTGAGCAGCACCTTATTCGACGTGATTTCCTTGACGGCCACACTCTCGGCCGTTTTGCTCACTTCGTACGCGCGCCGGTCGTTGAACATCAACGTGTTCTCCACCATCTTGGCCAACATCCGTCCGACCGAGTCGAACAGCGCAAAATTGACCAGCAGCGCACCGGTCGAAGGGTGACGGACTACCTGAATTTGCGGCACTCCCTCGATTTCAATCGTTCCATCGGTGTTGCGATACAGATTGGACCCAACTTCAATATTCATATTCACGCTTTCTTGATGCGGTCGAGGATCAAGGCGATGCAACCGGCCAACAGCCCTCCTCCCGTAATCGTAATCATCAACTCTGCAAGCTTGAGATCCCAGACAGACCCTTGCGCCTCCATCACTTCCCGGATCCCGCCTTGCAGCATGATAACCGACAGTGCCATTGTCGCGCCGATGAGAAACCACCAGAGAAATACTTTGACGGTCGACACGACAGAACTCCTCACGCCTCCGGATTGCGGTCGAACGAGCGATACTGAATGGCCTCTGCAATATGCATGGCCTCAATCTTATCAGACTCGGCTAAATCGGCAATGGTCCGTGCCACGCGCAGAATGCGTCCATGCGCCCGTGCCGAGAGTCGCAGCCTGGTCATGGCCTGTTCCAGCAAGTCCTGTGCAGGCTGGTCGAGCCCACAATACCGCTTCACCTGGCGCGGCTTCAACTGGGCATTCGTATAGAATCCGTCGCTTCGATACCGCCGGCGCTGGCGGTCGCGAGCCGCCACGACGCGCGCGCGAATCGCCGCAGAAGTTTCTGCCGACGGAAGTTCCGCGCGCAGTTCACGCACCGGCACAGGCGGCACGTCCAGATGGATATCCAGCCGATCGAGCAAGGGACCGGAGAGTTTCGCGCGATAACGGCGGATCTGTGTGACCGTGCAGACGCAGGGCCTCGATCGGTCCCCGTAATACCCGCAAGGGCAGGGATTCATGGCGGCGACCAGCATGAACCGCGCGGGGTACCTCAGCGACCCGCTGGCCCTCGTCAATGTAACCTGTCCGTCTTCGAGCGGCTGCCGGAGGCCTTCCAACACACCCCGTTTGAATTCGGGCGACTCGTCGAGAAACAACACCCCGTTGTGCGCGAGCGACACTTCTCCCGGTTTCGGCACCGTCCCGCCGCCGACCAGGCCGGCATCGGAGATGCTATGATGCGGAGCCCGAAACGGGCGGACCATCAAGAGGGGCCGATCGGGAGCGAGTTGTCCGGCAACGCTGTGCACGCGCGTGGTTTCAATTGCTTCTTCCAAATCCAACAACGGGAGAATCGACGGGAACCGGCGCGCCAGCATGGTCTTCCCGGATCCGGGAGGACCGACCATCAGGACGTTATGCCCGCCTGCCGCCGCCACTTCGAGCGCCCGTTTCGCATGGTCCTGGCCACGGACATCAGCGAAGTCTTCATCCTCCACCGGCCTTGACGATTCCAACATGTCATAGTTCGACAGACTCGGCGCGACGACTTGGACCCCTTTGAGAAATTCCACGGCCTGCGGCAGCGTGTGGATCGGATATGCGCGCACCCCTTCAACCAGCGCGGCTTCAGGGCCGTTATCAGCCGGAAGCATCAGCTCATACCCCTTCCGGCAGGCGAGTCCGAACGACAGCGCGCCTGTGATCGGTTTCACCCGGCCATCCAGCGACAGTTCTCCGATCAAGACACGATGACTCAGTGTTGCCTGTGGAATCACGTCTTCGGCGACGAGAATGCCGATGGCGATGGCCAGATCGAGCCCGGACCCTTCCTTCTTGATGCCGGCCGGGGCAAGATTCACCGTGATCCGCTTGGCAGGAAAATGAAACCCGGTGTTCTTCAGCGCGGAGCGGACCCGATCCCGGCTTTCCTTGACGGTGGCATCGGGCAAACCGACGACGGAAAACTGGGGAAGGCCGCCTGAAATATCGACTTCAACATCTACCAGATGGGCATCGAGACCGACGAGCGCCGCGCTCGTAACCTTGGCGAGCATGCCGACAGCAGCCTTTCTATGCCCGGAAAGAGGTGCAATTATAGAAACTATTTAGATAGGTTTCAATAGAACCTCTCACCGTTGTCGGCACTGGCAGACTGCAGAGAAACTCATGCTGTCCCTTGAAGCTATCGCAAATCCCTAGGTATGAGACAACATCAAGTAGCCACGCAGGATGCTCAAAATGGCCGTCCAGCAAGGCCGCAGCGAGCGAAGCGGCGAAGCGTAGGCAGTCTTCACCCGCCCACCCGTCGCCTGTCGGAGCAGGCGTTTGCCCAGGCCGTACGGTGAGCCTCGGAGCGATGCGAGAACGCCGCTGGCGGACTTTTTCAGCATCCTGCTAGCGGCCATCTGCCCAACTCTGTATAATCCGCTGCTATGCGCCTCTGGTGTGTGCGTCCGGAGGAACCCCTCGTTTCAGCTCTCCCGAGATCGACACAGAAGTCTTGTCTGGTCGCCATCTTGATTATCGGCAACTTCTTGCTTTCTTCTTGGGACATGACTCTCCCTGTCTCTTCATCTGCCGCCCCCTCTGCTTCTGCAATCCCGGTGCAACGGCCGGGAAAACCCGCCTCGCCTCATGTTGGATCGGCGATGGCAGTTCTTGCCACGCTTGAACAGGCGCGTATCCTCCCGCCGGAAGGTACCAAAGAAGCCGACCGCATCATCAAGTCTGTGATACAACTGCAGTCGCTGTTTGCCAAAAGCACAGATCCCGACCTGCAACATTTCATGCGTCGCGCCGTGGAGTCCTCGCGTGGGAAACAAGCCCCAGACCTTGTGGCGCAATTCCAAGCGAACGGATGGACGTCGGATGTTTTGGAGGCGCTCGCGGAAACGGCTACCCGCACACCAGCTGAGCAACTCCAGCCGCTGGCGCCAGGGCTCAAGACCGTCAACCTGTCGGTGGAAGACTTCCGGCAATTCATGCAGCTGGTGAAAGACGGGAAGGAGGCGCTGGCCTCAAACGGGCAAGACTTTCACGCAGTCTTCGCAGCTCATCGGAAGGCAATGCCGGGAACGGGAACATACTGAATCATGCATCTCACAATAATGAAAATGACATCACTGTTCTGCCACTTACGTTTCACACTTCACGAACAACCACTATTATAAGGAGGAACCCATGGCAACCAGAGCGTACATTCTGATCAAGGTCAAAACGGGAAAAACGAAGGACGTCGTCGCGTCACTCAAACGCATTGCCGGCATTGAACAGGCCCATCCTTGTTTCGGACGGCCCGACATTTTTGTGTTTATCAACGTACAGGACGAGCGCTCGCTCTCGGACGTCGTGATCAGCAAGATTCATGCGATCGACGGAGTCGAGGAAACCGACACACATATTGTGGCGGAATAACAACGCGCGTATCTCGCACAACCCGTGTCGCCGACTTCGTAAGATGTGCGAGGCACGCGTCGTTCGTATCTCGTGCTACGAGAAGGGCGAGACTTGCGCGAAAGGCGCGACTCATCAGGACAACTTCTTCAACCCGTCGCGCTTTTCTCGCGACTCCCGCCAGTCTCGCGAGCGAAACGGGCTTCAGGCACGGCGATCGACGAGGACGGGAGCGCCGCCTGTTTCAGCCGAACGGTAGCAGGCCTCCGCGATCTGGACGGCACGGAGCCCGTCCTCGCCCGTGATCGGCATGGGCCTGCGCTGTTCCACAGCCTCGAGAAACGCCATTAGAGTCGCAAGTACCGTTTGCGATGGAGAAAACTCCCATTCCTGGCTCTCACTGTTGCCGATCCAACGAAGCCGACGGCTGATCCAGTCGGCTTGCAATCGCCCCTGCAATCCAATCCACTCTGCTGATCCGACACGCCCCTCCGGTACCCGCGCAATGTCGAGCACACAGGCCGTCCCTCCGACGGTCGTCAACTGAGCCGACACGACGGTCTCCGGCGCGGTCGGCGGCAGACGATCCATCGTACAGCGAACCTCCTGCACCTCCTCGCCGGTCAGGAATCTGACAAGATCCAGCATATGAACGCCGATTTCCAGCAAAGCCCCCCGTTTGCCATAGCCGTCGGCATGTTCGGGAGTGGTTGCCTTTATTTCAATATGACTGGTCAACTGCAGCCGCTCGGAGCGCCCGATCAGATGTCCTCGCTTCCGCATTTCCTGGATCGTGGAATCAAACCGCAACGTCTGGGCCGTCATCAACGGCACGCCGGCAGCTCGCGCCTCCGACACCATCGCCTCTGCATCAGCTGCCGAAGCCGCCAGCGGCTTCTCGACCAACAGTGGTTTACGAGCCTGAACCGCGGACTTGCAAATTTCACGGGTAAAGATCGGAGGCGTGACGACGATAATGGCCTCGACGGCTGGATCCTCGATCAACGCGCGGGCTTGCCCGTACACCGTGACGGAGTCCGCGCCGGGGAGATCGAGGCCTTGGGCTGGATTCCGGCGGCAGACTGCCTTGAGAGACACGGAGGGCAGATCATGAAGAATATGCCGGGCATAGCGAAGACCGTGACGCCCGACTCCGATCAACCCAATGCCAAGTGGCCTCTTGTGCATCTCATACCCCCTGACTCATGATTGCTTACCCTAGCACCACCGGCACACTGATCTGCGTCACCCGTCGTTCGTGAAGCGTGAAACGCAAACAAGAATGACACAATTTCGTTCTTGAACGCGAGAGACGATCGACGCTTCACGAGATACGCTGCTGAGCCATCCGTTGACATTCGCGCGAACGGCTCCCTATATTCCACTGTATGACACAGACTCAATCGGCGCCGTTCACTTTGCAACAGATCGGGACAGGAACCGCGCGATTTTCGAGCGGAGTCCCCATTCCCACGCACACCGACCAAATGGTCGATCCCTATTTCAAAACACGGATGCCGAAAGAGCATCAGATCGACAGCCTGCTGTTCTGGCCACAAGCGGCAGGCCTGTATCCCGGCCTGGTATTGCTCCACGATCGCTGGGGGTTGACCGGGCAAATGAAAGACCTCGGTGCGCGACTGGCCTGCGAGGGCTACATGGTCATTATTCCCAATCTGTACGGCCGCCTGGGTGGAATGGTGACGGCCAACGACGAGGTCGCCGCGGCGCTGCAAGACAAACAGAACGAGACGCAGGTGCTGACGGACATCAATACCTGCTGCGAGTATCTGAATACACGCACCATGGCAAAACGAAATATCCATGGAGTGGTGGGTTACGGCATGGGCGGTTCGTATGCGCTGCGCTTCGCCTGCCAACGTAAGCGATTACGCGCGGTCGTGTCCTACTACGGCAGAATGGTCCAACCCAGGGAACTGATGAACGACCTCACATCGCCCGTGCTGTATCACCAGGCCGGCAAAGATACTTGGGCGACCGAGGAACAGGTCCAGGAGCTGCGCGCGGCCGCCGCAGAATACGGGAAACGGACAGAGATCCAGACCTATCCGGACGTGCCCCACGCATTCTGTAATGAGATGAAACCGGATGCCTATCGAGCCGACGCCACGGCATTGGCATGGGAACGGACCGCTGCCTTTCTCAAAGCCTGTTTCCAGGGAACGTAATGAGCCAGGATTTCAGGCGAAGAGCCGATGGCGGATCAGGTGAAGGGCAATGGGTAATGGTAAATGGTTAATGCTTCAATCCGGATCATCCGCTCCGAACCACGTGCCACTCGCTACTTGCCACTTACCATTATCCGGCGCCTCGCTGAACGGGTGATGCGGACTCGTGATCATCTCGCGCCGCATGGCGTCGGGATCGCCCTTGTGATGGCGGTACTTGCCTGCATCAACACGCCAGCGACGGCAGCTCCCGCCCTGCAAGCTTCGCCGGCCCTCCTGGCGGAGGTTGTCGCCAACCGATCCGCTCAACTCACCACGATCGATTCAAATACCGGCGCCATGGCGCTGTTCACATCGGCCATCGGTCCTGCCCTCGGATTGAAGGATGCCGCCAACATATTGGGCGCCAGGGGATTATCGGCCGCGGTGGCCAAGGAATTGGGCATTACGGAATTGTCTCAGTCCGCCCATGAGCTAATAGCGGCGCTTGCGGCATGGCAATTGGCCGATTCCATCCGGCGCGCCAGTGACGAAACCTTGGCCGCCTCAATTGCCGCAGGGACACCATCTACCGCCCGGCAAGAGTGGATGAATGCCGGCAGTCGCCTGCCGTCTCTTTCTGAACTCATTCGACTATTGACAGAACAATCGCCATCGGATTCGGCTCAATCCGAGTCCCAGGCAAGACGCACAGCCCTGCTCCTTGCAGCCCATCGGGTGGCATTTGAGGCACATCAGGACGCGCTGACCGCCTGGTGGTCGCTCCGTGAGTGGAAGGATCGCGTGAGGCAGGCCCGAGGCATGGCGCGCCTCTGCGGGACGTGGCAGTGGACGATTCACAACCACCGACAACATCAGGAACAGAAAACTGTCATCACCTTCCCCCCGGCCGGACAGACACCGCCCAACATTCCGCTGCCGGTTGAAACCGTGATACTCGGCGATAGCGTGTACTTGCGGTGGGAAAACGGCAACTATGTGCAGGAAGACAGTCTTCTCCTCGTCCGGGAGGGATTGAAGGAGGCGACAAGAATCGAGGGATCGTTCGTCAACAACACCGGAGGTTGGGGACCGATTACCGCGAAGCGCACTGCAGACTGCCGGTCCTAGAATCCTGCAGCCCAAGAGCGGCGCCTATCGCGTATAGCTTATGGCACCGGACAGAAAAATGAGCCGCCGATGATTTGATATTCCGGTTCGCTCTCGTGCTATAGGCCACACGCCACAAGCGCTTTTTCCCTTCGATCACGTGCTATTCGCCATACGCTATCAGCTTTTTTCTCCCTGACTTACTCCCCGCCACACGCGCCAGCCCAAGAGCCCCCACCCGATGATAAAGGTCAATCCGCCCAATGGTGTGATTGGGCCCAGCCACTTCAGCCCCGCAAACGCGATGCCGTAGAGACTCCCGCAGAACAAGACCATCCCCGTCGCAAACAGCCACCCGGCCTTGGCCAGTCGCCGGTCGTCATAGACTCGCACCGCTATTCCAACCAGCACCATCCCGAAGGCATGGTACATCTGATACCGCGTCGCAGTGTCATAGGCAGCCAACATGGGCGGCTCCAGGATGGTCTTCAGCATGTGCGCGCCAAACGCGCCGGCAGCCACGCCCACTCCGGCCACGACGCATCCAATCATGATCAGCCGACGGGATGATGCCTCTGTATCCGTCACGTTTCAACCTCAATAATGGCGATGCCACGCGTACGACTCTTCATGGCGGCGCATTCTAGCAGAATGCTCTGATAGAGCGAAATCCTTACCGGGTGCAGACCACCTCCCACAATGCGTGATTGATGCTCTCCGGTTCGACCGGCAGCCAGGCGTCTTGGTCCACGTATCCATTCGCCGCTATGCCGGTTCCCATATGCCGTGAGAACTCCGTGAACGCCAGCAGACGCACACGTTTTGTCCCGCAATCGAATTGTTTGCGGGTCGTCGTCGAGAAAAATCGGTGGGGCCCTGGCATGAACCGCCCTAATCCCACATTCCCCTGCATCCACTTGTAGTCGGTCAATTGCCGGATCGTGACGAGATTTCCTTCCCGGATGACCGTATCCGGATCGATGTAGACGGTCTGAAGCCCTGGATCCAAATAATCTTTCTCAACCACCACCCAGCCGGCATAGACCGGCTCACCAATCAAAACCAACAGCGCCATGCAGCACGGTCCTATGCTATGGAGCCTTGGTGACGTCATACATCAGAGCGGGCAGAAAGGGAGTTCCCGCAGGGATTAACCTGCAACATCGATCAGGGGTCAACTCTGCAGAAGTGCCGCAAGTGAGCGGTGGGCGCGGCTACTACGAATCGAAGACGTGGCCGCATTGCAAGCAATGCAGCTTGGAAGCGACGGCCTTCTTCCATTCCTCCAGTTTCTTCGCGTAGGCCTTGTTTTTCCAGACGCCATAGCCGACCAACACGCTCAGAAAGGCAATGGAACCGAGAAGGTCCGCCTTTGCCGTGCCTGCCTCTGAATCCCCCGGCGAGGTGAGCGACAGCATAATGCCGGCATAGAGCGGAACGGCAAGCAGAAATCCCTGGAGATAGGCCCAGGGCTGTCGTGGGGGGATATATTGGGGAGCCAGCCCTGCCTTGACACCAGCAGCTGATTGCGGCTGGGTCATGTCACTGATTCGCTTGGGATCATCGGCCTTACATGAGGGACATGCGAGCTTGGCTGCCTTGCCTGCCATGTGGCACCTCCTCTATGAACAGATTCTCACGAGACGTCTGCCGACCCATTATCGATATCATAATACTTTTTCTAAGAGCGCCGCCAGCCCTGACTTCACTCCCGCTGAATCCACCAATCGTAACCGGCTCACTTCGCATTTTCAATTGGACTTCCCAATACCCTCGCACTTAGGATAAAAACAAGTTCGCCCCTTACATGAACGAACCGTGGAGTTGTTCAGTTATGCCGGCAGCGCCGGTCTCACAGGAGACGCTATGAGAATGTTTCAAGTGCGGCACACGATCGATTATGAACTGACCCTTGCGGCTGGGACCGAACAGGAAGCCATTCTGAAAGCCAAAGGGATCCCTCTGACTCAGTGGACTGGAGAACCGGCTGAGATCACGGCAGAATTGATCGACGAAACAGATGAAATCGACGAATACTAAAAGGACAAGAGCTGACAGCTGATGGCCGATAGCATCCTGCGTAATGGTGAATGGCGAGTAGCACGTGGCGAGTGGTCCGGATCGAATGACGAATGACCAATGCCGGTTGCCCCACCTGGGCCATCGGCACTTTCGACCGGACGGCGCGACATCCGCCTGCTCATCGCATCTTCCGGGCACACACGAATTTTCACACTGATTGAGCTGGAGAACACAACCGATCGATCTTGTCTCGCCGGAACTCTCTCGGGACGAGAGTTCCGGCGGAACAGTTTCTCTATGGCTGCGGCGACGAGCCCAACTTCTTAGTGACACAATCGTTGAAGGCCATTCGCCGGTGATAGGGAGTCCAAAACCAGTTGTACTTCTTCACCATATCCAACTCATCCACATAGTCATTGCACCGCTTCGCCTGCGTCTCACTGGCTTCCAGCGGAGATGTCATCACCCACGCTCCGATCCCGATGACGAGAAAAAAGAGCGTAATCCCGGCAACCAGCGACACAATCCATTTTGTATCCATGCATCCCTCAATCGGTTCGTTTGCGGCACAGGGCTGATTCTCATACGACTGGTGCCGGAGGCCGGAATCGAACCGGCACGGGCCTTGTGAGCCCGAGGGATTTTAAGGGCCACAACGGGGTGGGATCAAGTGTTATTGAGCGGGACTATGAATCGACCATTCAACTTTATTCATGCACAATAACGATGAGGAAATGCGATGCAAACGAACCGAAAAGCTTTCACATCGGTCGCGACTCTCGAACAGGGCGCCTCGAATCAGTAGAGAATGCCCGCCGACATCCAAGTGCATCGCAGGTGGAACGGATGCCAAAGCCTGGACATGGAACAGATAAGAATAAGTAGCGAAAGAACGATTCCATAACGATGCAGGGCAAGGAGTCATCAACCTCGCCTGTTTCGGCTGATCAATATAGGGCCGTAATCCACAGGGGCTTTCGTCTCAGGCGAAGTATCGCAGGCGGGGCAGTAAAGAGCTGGCCATTCACGCCAAGATGAATCCAGCTACCGGCAAAGATATTGCTAAAAATAAAAGCCGGACGGTTGGAGATTCCTCGCCAGAACAAGGAACAGCCGCTATGATTCCCATTGTTGCGGGCGGCTCACACGAGGAAGGAGGACATTGGCTATGAGACAATTCATTTTGGGCGTGTTGCTCGGATCATTGTTGACCGGGGCAATGGTATGGGCTGGAGACCCGCTGGGCTTGGGGCGGTCGGACAAACAAGTCGAGTTCGACTACTTTCGGGAGCGGGCATTGCAATTGGATGTGGAGAACATGCGGAAGCAGCAACAAGAGGACCGGCTGAGGAACTTGGGGAAAAATCCGTGCTGATCGACTAAAGGAAGGCAATAGTCTGTACTGCAATACCTTAGAGGAAAGTGCTATGCTTCGCCGATTATTGGAGTTACGCATGGCACTTCATGTCATCGACAATACCAATATCCATGCACTCAAGCCGGTCACGTTTGAGAAGGTCAAGCTCAAAGAGCGTGGTGACCTCCAACGGCTCCTACGAGATCAAATCGAGATAATTTTCCCCCATACTGATGATGTGGGGCCCTCTGCGATGGTCCTCGCTGAGGAGTTTGGCAGATGGGATGACTCCTCACGCAGGATAGACTTGCTGGTAATTGACAGAGAAGCAAACCTTGTCGTCGTAGAACTGAAACGAACTGACGACGGGGGACATATGGAACTGCAAGCTATCAGGTATGCCGCGATGGTCTCCACCATGACATTTGCCCAAGCTGTCGAGGCTCATGAGGAATATCTACGCCAACGAAGCTCCGCGGCTGACGCCAAAGAGGCCATCCTTCAATTCTTAGGATGGGAGGATGAGGCGGGCGGGCGCTTTGCCGAGGCAGTCCGAATTGTGCTGGTCTCTGCGGATTTCTCCAAAGAAATCACCACCACGGCCTTGTGGCTGAATGAACGCGGTCTGGATATTCGCTGTGTCCGCTTGAAGCCGTACGAAATGAACGCGAAGGTCATCCTCGATGTTCAACAGCTGATCCCACTTCCTGAGGCCCAGGAGTACATGATTCAAGTGGGGATCAAACAACGATCGGAGCAGGCGGCAGCGAATCGGACGTGGACATGGGATTCGTTTCTCGTGGAGACCCGCAAGAACAGTGGTGAAGAAATTGCGCAGTTAGTTCGTTCCATCTATGAATGGTCTGTTGCGGAGTTCGGTCAGGTTCGCTTTAGTGGGAACACAAGCCCTCGCTTTGGCCCCACCTTTCGCTCCGATGGGAGTGGGCCTCGGATGTTTTTAGTGAAGGGAAATGGCCAAATCGCCTTTCGCTTCACTGACTGGAAGCCGATGGCCTGGAGTAATGATCGAGTCATTGGAAGGGAATTCTTGGAGCGGCTGAACAAGATAACAGGATTTGACCTGGCCGAATCTGATCTGGATAAGAAACGTAGCCTCCCGTTGGCACTGCTTTCAGATCCCGCACACCTCGATCTGTTCAAGAACGCGGCAATTTGGTTGAAGCAGACCGTTTTGTCCGCTGACAAAAAGTCTCAACCGCCACCCTGACGGATCGCCTATCAGGGACTTATTTCCCACACGGCTTCGTCATCTCACGCAACCGTTCTCAGTCTACTTGGTCACGCTTGCTGAAACACAAGGAGGACTGGTTGAAAATCCTGCAAGAAAGTTGCGTCCAAACAGTAACAGGCCACACAACTTATTGATCTTGGTGCCGGAGGCCGGAATCGAACCGGCACGGGCCTTGTGAGCCCGAGGGATTTTAAGTCCCTTGCGTCTACCAATTCCGCCACTCCGGCAACTGTCCCCGAACAGTCAGGTCATACACCAATCGTCAACCGGCATCACAATGACGATGGCAGTCCTGACCATCACCGTGACCGGCAATCGCACGACCAGCGGGCGAGTTGTCACTATTGGGGAACACTAGAGCGGCGAAACTGTAGCATCGGGGCAGGAGCGATTCAAGCAGGCAACTCAGCGGCCGGCCTGTTTCACGAACAATCGTGGAAACAGGCCGGTTATAACGCCATGCAGGACTCAGTTCAGCGCCGCACTGAGGACCGACGGCTCTTCGCAGTTCTTCGCCCCGTTGTTGCGGACATTCATGACTTCTTTCACGCCAGACTGCATCGAGCGGCCCAAGCGAAGCGCCTGGACTTGCGCCTTCTTGGCATACCGGCTGAGATCACGGCGGGTTTGCGCGCCTGGCTTCGGGGCAAACAACAGTCCAAGCCCTGCGCCAATAATCGCTCCACCGGCGAGCACCGCCGCAACCTTTGCCGCTTGCTTTCCTTGTTCCGACATAGTGAACCTCCTACGAATAATATAATGAATCATGGTGAAGAGGCGCCTGGGCGATCTCTCCTCTGATGCATCCTCTCTCAGCAGTATTCGTGCCAGCCCATAGCCAGCGCGAATTCAGCCTAAATACGTGGACTATGCCTCCGGCGATTAGCTCCGATTAACAAAGGGGCTAATTTTGCCAACAGTCACAACACAGTCGTCTCAGAAATCCAACAGCCCCCCCTGCCATTCGCCGATGGGAGCCACTTTGCGGAGCCTGGCCGCTTGGCTTGCAATGCACTGCCTGCTCCCCTATGATCCCTTCAGCTACGATTGTTGGAGGACGAGTGGGCTCATTCGCCGCAATTCCCTTTCCCGATATCAATCCGGTCTTTCTAGAACTCGGTCCTCTCCAGTTCCGTTGGTATGGGTTGATGTACCTGATCGGCCTCACGGCCGCGTACCTGCTCATCAAGAGAACGGCGGCGGCGAAGGCCCTGCCCCTCGGCCCCGATCACATCTATGACATGGTCGTCTTCGCGGCGTTCGGCGTCTTTCTGGGCGGAAGAATCGGCTACACGCTGTTTTACAACTTCCCCTACTATTCGCAGAACCCCTTGAAGATCTTCGCCGTGTGGGAAGGCGGCATGTCGTTTCACGGCGGCCTGCTCGGCACCATCCTAGCCCTGCTCTGGTTCAGCAAGCGCCGCGGATTTCCCGCCTATACGATCGCAGACCTCGCCGCTTCGGTCGCGCCGATTGGACTCGGCTTCGGCCGGCTGGGCAACTTCATCAATGGCGAACTCTACGGGCGGGCGACTGATGTGGACTGGTGCATGGTGTTTCCGACCGGCGGGCCGGCATGCCGTCATCCGTCCCAACTCTATGAAGCCGGGCTGGAGGGCCTGCTGCTCTTTACGGTGCTGTGGATCATCGGGCGGCGGACCACACCGCCGGGAACCATCTTCTGGAGTTTTCTCACCGGCTACGGGATCTGCCGGATGATCGTGGAACTCTTTCGGGAACCGGATCAGCAGATGGGATTTATATTCGGTCCGATCACCATGGGACAAGTACTCTCGACGCCGATGGTGCTCATCGGAATCGTGATGCTGAGCTGGGGATTCTACAAAGCGGCGCAGAAACCATGAGCGCCGAATTGTGCGCTGTGAATTGAGAACGTTGAGTGAATTCAGAACACTCTCAACTCTTCACTCTCAATTCACAAATTTCTAATACGGCATCTCATCATCATCCAATCCGACGTGGTGCCCCAATTCATGCACCACCGTGTCATAGACCTCCTGCACCACTTCTTCAGGGCTTTCACATTGGCGCAGGATCGGCCCGCGGTAGATGGAAATTTTCGCCGGCTCCGTCCCGCCCGAGGCGAAGAACGAATCCTCCAGTAACGACTGCCCCTGATACAGCCCCAGCAAATCGTCCTCACTGTCGAGTTCGAGATCCTCGAGTACGTCGCGCGAAGGTTCTTCTTCCACCACTACGGCAATGGATTCCATCAGTTTCGCGTAAGCAGGTGGCAAGTCGGCAATGGCCTGCCGCACGAGTTGCGCGAACCCTTCCGGAGAAATGTCCCGACGCCGCTTAGCCGCCATGTTCAACATCCCTCGTTACAGTTCCACCCGCACGCCCGGCCGCAGAAACACGCACTCAAACGAAGCGGCCTCGCCGCCCAAACATCGAGCCGCGGCAGCCTGGTACACTTCGGCTTGTTCCGCATACTGCTGCGCCCTCACCTGTGCCTCGGCAGCTGCGATCTGATCGGTCTTATAATCTGCAATCCAGAGCCTTCCGTCCAGACGATACATCAGATCGATCACCCCTTCCATCACCTGTCCTTCTTGCCACGGAATGATGAAGGGAATTTCTCTGCCCAGAATCTCGGCTCCCTGCAAACGCCGATAGCATTCCGACGACAGAAATGAACTCATGAGCGACGCGAGATCATCCCGCACGGCTTCCCTGCAGCCCGCTTCCGGTGGAACAATCTGACGGCAGAGCAATTCAAGCTCCGTCACAGTAGGCGGCCTCACGACCGAGAAGTCCCAGCGTTCCAGCAACGCATGGGCGCAGATCCCGACGAACCGCCCGTACCCCTCCGTTTTGTGCTCCCGGCTTCGTACCGCTTGACCAACGAGACGGTCCTCGTGCATCCGCGATGGAGTCAACTGTCGAGCCAGGCTGCGGCTCTCCGTTCGTCGCATGTGCCTGATGGCGTACCGTCCGATCAACCCGGGCAGCGAAGGGGCCGCAACAGAGGCCACGGCTTTGCGAGGCCTCCGTCGGTTCGTCGTCGTCGCGGGCACGATGGTGCGAGTCATGCGCGCGGCTCCAACCTCGATGTCGGCACCTGCTCCCTCGAAGGCCTCACTCCCGACCGCCTCTTGCAGCAACCCCAATACCGCATCGCGCCCGGGCTTTCGCACAAGACCGCCGGAAAGCACCAACAGATCACGAGCCCTCGTCATCCCCACATACAACAGCCGCCGCTGTTCCGCCTCCTCACGCGCCGCCATTTTGTTTCCGACGAGGACCGATCCCAGATTGCGCTGCGCCCCCAGCGACACCCCGTAGCACCCGCTCGACCAATCATGCTGCACAGACGGCCCCTTGCGGGGCGTTCGCGCGCCTTGATGCACTCCGGGCAGAATGACGACCGGAAATTCGAGTCCTTTGGCCTTATGAATCGTCAGAATTCGCACCGCATCGAGCGATGCTTCGGCCAGCGCGCTTTCCGCTTCGTCCGGCTGCTCGTCGAGACGCTCCAGCATCATATCCACAAAACCTGTCAACGTGAGATGCGGCCGGTCGGCGACTTCCTCGGCCATATCACGCGCCTTTAAGAGATTCGCCACCGCCTGTTCGCCGTGCAGCGACGCCGCCGCCAATTCGAGGACCGGCAGCCGTTGGAAGATCAGATCGAACACATCCGGGACCGGGCGAAGCGGCGCGAGACGATGCAGCTCTGCCAGCCGTTCATAGAACGTCCTCACTGTACCGGCCTGCGGATGAGCCCAGCGCGCAAGCGTCTCCGGCCTGGTGATATCCAAGGCGTCCAGTTGCCGCAGCGCCAGCAAGTCCCGATCCGCCACGCCGCCCAGCGGCGACCGGAGCAGACCGGCCAGCGCGATGCGATCATGTGGGTTGTCGAGCACTCGCAAGAGATTCACCAGGTCGATGATTTCCTGCCGCCGGTAAAAATGCTTCTCTTCGTCTGTCAGATACGCGATATCCCACCGGCGGAGTGCATCCAGATAATCCTGAGCCTGGGTCAACTTTCTGAAGATCAACGCAATGTGCCCCGGTTGCAGAGACACCGGCCTCCGGTCACGGTCGAAGACGGTCGTGCCGGCGAGCAATTCCTCTTTGATCCAGCGGGCCAACTGGTCGGCCTCTGCACGTGTGGCGGCGGCCGTGTCGAAGTCCTCGGCATCGGACTCAGCGGTGACGAGCCTGATCCGCACACCGGAAGCGGACAGCTCAGGCTTCCGGTGCGGCTGCGCGAATAACCGCTCGTTCGACGGTTGAATGTGCGTTTCGGCAACAAACAACCGGTCGAACAGGTTGTTGACCACGGACAGCACCGCGTCGTCGCTGCGAAAATTCGTCACGAGCGAATGGACGATGCCTCCGCCTGCGACAACCTTGTCCACAACCCGCTCAAACGCTTCGATATCGGCCCGACGGAAGGCGTAGATCGATTGCTTGGGGTCGCCGACGATGAACAGTTTTCCGGGCTCCAGTTCGAGATCCTGCCAGGACTGCTTCGAGCTGCCCATCCGCTCGGCCAGATAGAGAACGATTTCGTATTGCACCGGGTCCGTATCCTGGAACTCATCCACGAGAATGGCGCGATAACTGTGTTTGATCCTGGCTCTCGCCGACGGATGGTCGCGCAGCAGGGATTTGGCGCGAGTCAGGAGCCCGTCGAATGAAATCCACCCGGAGGCCAGGAAGGACTGCCTGACGCCGCTCAGAAACGGCCCCAGCAGTTCGAACAGATCGCTCATGTAGGGTTGATTCACTGACAGCAGTTGCTGTGCAACGGACACCACCGCCTTGGTCTCGGCAAATGCCCCTTCGTCCCAGCCGCTGGTGGGTTTGCCGATGTCTTTTTCCAGGAGTGCGCGGTCGTCATCGGACAGCCGCTCGATGCCCCGGGCTCCATGATCCAGCACTACCGTAAGACATCGGGAGGCGGCAGACAGCATCTTGTCTGCCTTCACCTGCTTGGCCTTTACACGGCTGGCCGACAAGCCATCGGCTGTTGCGCGCAGACGCTCCAACCAGTCACGAACCGGACCGTCGATCGACGCCGCCCGGCATTGACGCGCAAGCTCCTGCACATCGATCGACTCGCCGGCCAGCGTGACGGCCAGATCATAGAAGTCATCGAGGCTCGTCCCGGCCAGTACCCTCCTCCAGTGCGCATGATGCCGCCCCGCCGCTCCGAGTTCCTCTGCCAGCCACGCCTGCCATCGGACATCGAACAGTTCGGTGAATCGTGTGCCGTCGTCTTCTTGAAACGACGGATCCAGACCGGACTCCAGCGGATGCAATCGCAAGAGATGCGCGGCAAAACTGTGCAGCGTCCCGATCTGCGCCTTCTCGAACTGCGCGAGCGCCCGTTCGGCCCGTTCCCTCACCTGATCGAACGACAACCGATACCGCGCGCGAAAGAGCGCC
>Ga0315912_10001958_pt1 | contig 23174 bp, 10 predicted proteins | sample VfabasoilMG_FD_204469 | JGI IMG/M metagenome (GOLD analysis project Ga0315912, IMG submission 204469) | Garden soil microbial communities collected in Santa Monica, California, United States - V. faba soil | ecosystem: Environmental > Terrestrial > Soil > Garden | place: USA: California... | reverse complement strand
ACATCGGCACGCACGAAAAGCGCTTCGGCGCCGAGTGCGGTGATTCGCTTCACGACCTCCGCGCTCTGCTCGGCGCGCCGCGCCGCGATCACGACTTTCGCACCCTCTTCCGCGAACTTCAGCGCGGTCGCCTCGCCCAGGCCCGAACTTCCGCCGGTAATCAACGCCACCTTGCCTGCAAACTTCTTCACTCGGTTCTCCGCTAGCCGCTGTAGAAAACCCGCGAGCGAAGCCTCTGGGCGAGGTCGCGCGCAATGGCGACTACCGCTGGCGGGGGTGAGTCGAAGATTACTCGCCCGTAGCGCAACGACGCAAAGTTTGCCCGCCCCTCCGCTTCGATGGTCACCGCTCCCGGCACGGGAATGCGCATCTCGTCGCGCGTCAGCGGGTGAGTCGCGCGTCGGTACCCGACGGAATGAATCTGTGGGAATGCCCGGATGGCTTCCTGCCATTGAACGAGCGTGATGGGATCGAGTATCGAACGCCGGATCTGATCGGTCCGGCACAGGTATAGATCGTTGTTGAGCACAAGATCGCTCCGATCGTCTTCGGGCATGGTAGCCAGGAAGTCGGCCAGGGTTTTCTGCGTCGGTGCGATGCGCGGCGGATCATTGTTCAGCAACTTGACGGCGTGCGGTTGGTCACGGCAATCGACGTACCAATACCTGCCGCCACCATCCTCCGCAACGAACATCCACGAGCTGGTGTCGAGCTCACCGCCAACGCCTGCTTCGCGCAGCTCGAGATTGAGGATGAGCAGCGACTCGGGATCGATCCTGCGCCGCTCCAGGAATTCCGGGTTGCGGTTCCCGACCGCTGCCAGATAGGCGCGGCAGTTTTCGGCCCCAAGATGAAAGAAAAGATCCTCGAGTCGTGCCTTCATGGCGTCAGTACTATTCACGTCCCCACGCGACGAAATTCCCGTTGCGGAATCCCGGTTTGCCGTATGTGAATGCCTCACCGTCGAGCCCGGTCACGCGTCCGCCCGCCGCCACCAGCACGGCCTGGCCCGCCGCGGTATCCCATTCCATGGTCGTGCCGATGCGCGGGTAGATGTCCGCTGCTCCCGACGCGACCAGGCAGAACTTCAGCGACGAACCGATGGAACGGAACTCCTTGACTGGATAGTTAGCCAGGAAAGCATCGGTCTCCGGCGTTCTATGTGAGCGCGACGCGACGGCGATGAGTCCGTCTGCGGGCGCGCGGCGCGCCAAGATGGCCGTGCCCATCGACGGCATGGTGCCATCCGGATCGGCATCGATGTGCCCGGCCTTGCCAAGGTATACATCGCCCCAGTACAGCTCGCGCCGTGCCGGCGCGAACACCACGCCGAGAACCGGGCGGCCTCGCTCGATCAGCGCGACGTTGACGGTGAATTCATCACGACGGCTGATGAACTCCCGCGTGCCATCGAGCGGATCGACCAGGAAGAATCGATCCGCAATGACTGGCACCTTGCCGGCCGCGACGGCCTCTTCTGCCACCACCGGCACATTCGGTGCGATCGCCGCGAGATCCGCGAGAATGATCCTCTCGGCGGCTTCATCCGCCGCGGTCACGGGCGAGGCATCGTCCTTGTCGCGCACCGTGAAGTCCGTGGCGAACACCGCCATGATGGCGCCGCCGGCGCGCTGCGCGGTGTAGATCAGCGACTGGAGCATGGCACTGTCGTCAGGCACGTCTGCCCTCGCTCATCGCCGCGGCGAGCGCATGCACGTCGGCGCGCGCGAAGATCTCCGCTGCGCTCGCCGTCATGCGTCGCGTCCAGTTGGAGTATTCACTGCTGGTCCCCGGTACGTTCACGGGCTCCAGCATGCCTGCCATGTCCTCGAGTTGCACGGTCACCAGCGCCGACTGGCTGCGCGCGAGGTAGACGTGCACGGCTTGCGCCAGGGCGGTGGAAAATTCAGGCGAACCGGCTTGCCCCTCGGGCCAGAGCTTCTCGCGGCGCAGCGCGCGCAACAGTCGCTCGCGCGCCTCGGCGCGTTCGGTGCGCGCGAGCGCGGCCATCCCGGGCGCCCCGGCTTCCGATTGAGGATAAAAGCCCAGCCGTTCCCACAGATCGATGTCGTGCCCGGTCCACCAGCCGCGCAGCGTCGGCAGGTCGTGCGTGGTGACTGTCGCCAGCGCATGGCGCACGTAATCCGCCGGCGCCACGAACTCTCCCGCCTTCTGCTCGAACATGACCACCTTGTAGTGATACACACCGAACTGCGGCAAGGCGCGGCGGATCTCGTCGGGCACCACGCCCAGGTCCTCGCCCACCACCAGGCACTTCTGCCGATGACTTTCGAGCGCCACCACTGCCAGCAGTTCCTCGAGTGGATAGTGCACGTAGCCTCCATCCACCGACTTGAAACCGCGCGGCACCCACCACTGGCGGAACAGCGCCATGACGTGATCGAGGCGCAGCGCGCCACAGTGGCGCATCGTGGCACGGATCAGCGCGACGAACGGCGCGTAGGCCGCACGCCTGAGCGCACGCGGATCCTGCGGCGGAATACCCCATTCCTGCCCGCCGACGCCGATGGGATCCGGCGGCGCGCCAATCGCCGCGCCGGTGCAATACAGCGACTGATCCGACCAGGTCTCCGAGCCCGAGGCATTCACGCCCACCGCGTAGTCGCCGTACAAACCGACGTCGAGAGACAACTCGCGCGCCAGCTCTCGAACCGAAGCGAGCTGCTCGGCGGCCAGCCACTGCAGGTAGCCGTGCAGGTCGACCTCGTCAGCATGCGTCTCGCCGTAACGTCGCACCGCCACGCTGTCGGGCTGGCGAAACTCCTGCGGCCAGTTGTGCCAACCGGCACCCGTCCCGAACGAGCGACGCAGATGTGCGTCGATCGCGTCGAAGAGCGTGTGCAGCCGCATCGGTTCGCCGCGCTCGCGCAGGAACGCCCGACACGCCGCCGCGCGCGCCGTGTGCCGCGCCAGGTGTTCGTCGCGAAAGCGTTCAAACGCGGCCTGCAGCACTGACATCTTGAGACTGGACACGGCCGGATAGTCGACATGCGTGGCGGCGCGCACCTTCGCCAGCCGCGCGCGAAACCCCGGATCCGACATGATGGCCTGCGCGCGCCGCGAGCCCTGCACTTCGAGCACCGCGGAGACGTCGATGAACATGGTGTTCAACGCGTGGCGGCTGGAGGCGCTGTAGGGCGAATACTGCGTAGGGTCCGAAGGAAACAGCGCATGCACCGGACTGATGCCGACGAAATCCGCACCGGATGACGCCGCGTGCCGGAGCACTTCCTTGAGATCGGTGAAATCGCCGATGCCCCAGTTGTTGGCCGAGCGCAGCGTATAAAGCTGCACGGCCACGCCCCAATGCTTCGAACCCGCGGCAAGTCGCGGCGGTTCGTAACACTTGTCCGGCGCGACGATGAGCGGGCAGTCGTCGTGACCGGCGAATTCGAGATCGAGATGCAGATGGTGATAGCCGGGCGGCAAATCCTCCGGCAACGCCAGGTCGCGCAACACGTACCAGCGCCCGTCCTGCTGATGTGATCCGCGCTCGGGCAGATCCCAGGCACGCACTTCGCCGCGCCGCTCCCCGCCTCCTTCGAGCGCCACGCGCCAGCCCAGCTTTGCATTGTGTTCGATGGCCGGCGTATTGATGCGCGCCGACCGCGCGCCGTAGCGCAACACCGCCACATCGCCTAGCAAGCCGCCGGGGTGCGCGGCCTCGGACTCGCCGATCTCCTTTTCCAGCACGCCGGCGTCATCCAGCTTGCAGTGCATGGCGCGCAGGATCGCGGCCTTGGTGTTCAGTGAAAAATGTTTCAGCTCGCCCTTGTACGTGTGATAGGCGTCGCCGATGCCGCGCGCCCGGGCGAGTCTTTCCACCAGCGCTGTCAGGTTTTCAGACGGCACGTTTCAGTGCCAGGGCCTGGTAGGGCCCGACCTTGACGGCACCCGACGGCAGCCGGAATCCCGACAACACACCCACCGGGTGCGCCGTGTCGACCACCACTTCCCACGCGCTGGTCTTGAACGCCGGCAGCGCAAATTCGCATTCGGTCTCGGTGGGATTGATCAGCAGCAAGGCATCGGGCGACCCCGCATTTCCGCCCATGCCGACGCCGATGGTGCGCAGCTCCGGATCGTTCCACTCCTGGTCGGCCATCTCGTGACCACCGGCGTGCCACCAGGAAATGTCGCGCGTATGCGCGGCGTGCAGCGCGCCCTTGAGGAAGGTGTCGCGCCGCAATTCCGGGTAAGTTCGACGCAGGGCCACGAGTCCACGCACGAATTGCAGCAGTGAATCGTCGTCCTTGAGGTCCGACCAGTTGAGCCAGCTGATCTCGTTGTCCTGGCAGTAGGCATTGTTGTTGCCTTTCTGCGTGTGATAGAGCTCGTCGCCCGCCAGCAGCATCGGCACGCCCTGCGCAAAGAACAGCGTCGTGAGCATGTTGCGCACCTGGCGCCGGCGCAGGGCGATGATCTCTACATCGTCGGTCGGCCCCTCGACCCCGCAATTCCAGCTCTGGTTGTTCGAGTGACCGTCGCGGTTTTCCTCGAGATTGGCCTCGTTGTGCTTCTCGTTGTAGGTCACCGTGTCGCGCAGCGTGAAACCATCGTGCGCGGCGACGAAATTGATGCTCGCGGTCGGCTTGCGGCCATTGCGGCGGAACAGGTCGCTCGAGCCTGCGAATCGTTCGGCGAATCCGCCCAGCATGCGCCGCCCGCCATGCCAGAACGCGCGCATGGTGTCGCGGTATCGATCGTTCCACTCGGACCAGCCGGGCGGGAAATTGCCGAGCTGGTAACCGCCGAGTCCCACGTCCCAGGGCTCGGCGATGAGCTTGACGTAGCCCAGCACCGGATCCGCGCGCAACGCAGCGAAGAACGGCGAATTGGAATTGAAACCCGACCGGTCGCGCCCCAGCACCGTGGCGAGATCGAAACGGAAACCGTCGATGCGGAACTCCTCGGTGAAGTAGCGCAGCGACGCGAGGATGTCCGCCTGCACGATCGGGTGATCGCAGGCCACGGTATTGCCGACACCGGTGACGTCATCGTAGAAGCGACGATCCGCGGCCCGATGAAAGTAGTAAGCCCGGTTGTCGATGCCCTTGTACGACAACGTCGGACCCAGGTGATTTCCCTCCGCCGTGTGGTTGTAGACCACGTCGAGGATCACTTCGATGCCCGCCTTGTGCAGCGCCTTGACCGCCTGCTTGAGCTCGATCACCGGATCTTCGACCGCGTAGCGGCGCGTGGGCGCGAACCAGCCCATGGTGTTGTAGCCCCAGTAGTTGGTGAGGCCGCGTTCCTGCAGGAACCCTTCGCTGGTGAAGGCATGCACCGGCATGAGCTCCACCGCCGTGACGCCCAGGGATTTCAGGTGTTCGATGACCGCCGGCACGGTGAGCGCCAGGTACTTGCCGCGCCACGCCGGCGGCACGTCCGGATGCAGCTGCGTGAAACCCTTGACGTGCAGCTCGTAGATGAAAGTGTCGCGCCACGGCACCGCCGGCTGCCGGTCCCCATTCCAGTCGAAGTGCCCATCGATGACGCGGCAGCGCGGCATCGCATCGGCGCTGTCCGCGAAGCTCGGTTTACCGCCATTGGGATCTTCCGGGTCGTAGCCGAAGATCGAAGGATCGCGCTTTGGTTCGCCGACGATGTCGCGCGCCCACGGGTCGAGCAGCAACTTGTTGCCATTGAAGCGATAACCCTCGCGCGGATCGTAGGCGCCGTGCACGCGGATGCCGTACAGCGTGCCGACGCGCGCCAGTTCCTGCTCGACGAAGCCGTGGTGGATCGGGCCAGTGCGCCCCGGCAACGTCAGCCGCGCGGTTTCGCGCTTGCCGCTGGCATCGTAGAGACAGATTTCCACGCGCGAGGCGGCGCGCGAACGAATCGCGAAGTTGACGCCCTCACCCGTCCAGGTGGCGCCCAGCATGTCGCCGGAGCCGTTGTTCATTCGCGCCTCAGGAAAACCGCGGCGAGTGGCGGCAGCCGGATGCGCAGCGCATACGGGTAACCGTGCACCGTGTGCTGGAACGCTTCATACCCCGGGACGCCGGCAAAACCACCACCGCCGAAGCCTGGGAAATCGGAGTCGAACAGCACCTGGTAACGACCCGGATCGGGCACGCCAAGCCAGTAGTCGTCGCGTGGCACCGGCGTCGCATTGAACACGCACACCAGCGGCGCTAGCCCAAGTTCCTGACGCAGGAACGCGAACACGCTCTCGTCATTGTTGTGCAGATCGATCCAGCGGAATCCGCCGGCGTCGCAGTCGCTGGCATGAAGCTGCGGATGTTCGCGATAGAACTTCGCCAGCTCGCGGTTGAGCTCTTTCAGGCCCTGGTGCTTGGCATCCTGCAGCAGCGGCCAATCGAGCTGCTCATGATCCCGCCACTCGTGCCACTGGCCGAATTCCGATCCCATGAACATGAGCTTCTTGCCGGGATGTGCCGTCATGTAGCTCATGAACAGCCGGTAGTTGGCGCGCTTCTGCCATTCGTCACCCGGCATCTTGTCGAGCAACGAACGCTTGCCGTGCACCACCTCGTCATGCGAGATCGGCAGGATGAAATTCTCGGTCCAGGCGTACATGAACGAGAAGGTGATCTTGTTGTGCTCGTGGCGGCGGTAGACCGGGTCCTTGCTGAAATAACTCAGCGTGTCGTTCATCCACCCCATGTTCCACTTGAAGGAGAAGCCCACGCCGCCCAGGTGCACGGGACGTGACACGCCGGGGAATGCGGTGGATTCCTCGGCGACGGTGAGCACGCCCGGGTGCTCGCGGTGCGCGACGATGTTGAACTCGCGCAGGAACTCGAGCGCGTCGAGGTTTTCGCGCCCGCCATACTTGTTTGGCACCCACTCGCCGGCCTTGCGGCTGTAGTCGAGGTACAGCATCGACGCCACCGCGTCCACGCGCAGTCCGTCGACGTGATAGCGCTCCATCCAGTACAGCGCGTTCGCCACCAGGAAGTTCTTCACCTCGTGGCGGCCGAAGTTGAAGATCTTGGTGCCCCAGTCCATGTGTTCGCCGAGCCGCGTGTCCGCGTGTTCATAGAGTGCCGACCCGTCGAACTCGGCGAGACCATGCGCATCCTTGGGAAAGTGCGCCGGCACCCAGTCGAGCAGCACGCCGATCCCGGCCTGGTGGCACTTGTCGACGAACGCCATGAACTCCTTCGGCGTGCCGAACCGCGAGGTCGGCGCGTAGTAGCCCACCACTTGGTAGCCCCAGCTGCCGTCGAAGGGATGCTCCGCGACACCCATGAGCTCGATGTGCGTGTAGCCCATCTCGACCACGTAGGGGATCAGGTGCTCGGCGGCCTCGCTCCAGCTGTAGAACGGTGGCTGCCGGTTCCAGGAATGGCGCCAGCTCGAGAGATGCACCTCGTAGATGTTGATCGGCGCGCGCCGCCAGTCGGTTTGCGCGCGACGCTTCATCCACGCATCGTCGCTCCAGCTGTAGCCATCGAGGTCGGCCACGATGGAGGCGGTCTCGGGACGCAGCTGCATGCGGAATCCGAATGGATCGGATTTCATGAGAATGTCGCCGCGCTGCGTGCGGATCTCGAACTTGTACGCCGCGCCCTCGCCGATCCCGGGAACGAACAGCTCCCACACACCCGAGCCGCCGCGCGCTTGCATGGCGTGTTTGCGGCCGTCCCACATGTTGAAATCGCCCACCACGCTCACGCGCTTGGCGTTCGGCGCCCAGACGGCGAAGTGAATACCGGCGACGCCATCGCGTACCCGCGGATGCGCGCCGAACTTGTGATAGATGCCGTAGTGACGCCCTTCGCCGAACAGGTGCAGGTCGAAGTCCGACAACTCGTGCGAGAAGAAATAGGTGTCGTGTTTGACGACGATATTGTCGCCGCCGAAATTGACGCGCAGGCGATACGGCATCAGCGGCCGTCGATACGCGATACTGCCTTCGAAGAGTCCCGCGTCGTGCACGCGCTTGAGCTCGTGGGCCGTGGCCTCCTCATCGTCTTCCCAGAACACCTTTACGGATTCGGCGCCAGGCTCGAAGACCCGCACCATGGCGAGCGGCGTGCCGTCGGCGCGCGGGAATTCGTGGTATCCGAGCAGTGAGCGGGGCTCGTGGTGACTGGCGCTCACGAGTGCGCCGATCTCCGCCTTGGTCAGTTTGCCGGTTTTGCTAGACATTAATTCCTATATCACCGATCGGATGTTCCAGATGTTGTCCGCGTACTCGCGCACACTGCGGTCGCTGGAGAAATAGCCCATACCGACCATGTTGAGCACCGCGCGGCGGCTCCACTCCTCGGTCTGCCGGTAGAGCGCGTCGACGCGATCCTGCGCGGCGCAATAAGCCGCGAAATCGGCCAGCACCAGGAACGGCTCACCATCCGACGTGAGCCGGTCGACGATCATGCGCGCGTACTCGTTGTCGTTCTGGTTGAACGCGCCGCTGCGGATGGTCTCGAGTGTCATGGCGAGTTCCGGATTCGCCGCTACGATTTCGCGCGGCCGGTAACCGTTGGCGCGCGTGCCCGATGCCTGGTCCGCGGTCAGCCCGAAGATGAAAATATTCTCCGGCCCCACCGCGTCCTTGATTTCGATGTTCGCGCCGTCGAGCGTGCCGATGGTGAGCGCGCCGTTGAGGGCGAGTTTCATGTTGCCGGTGCCCGAAGCCTCCATGCCTGCGGTCGAGATCTGCTCCGAGAGGTCCGCCGCCGGCATGATGGTCTGCGCCAGCGATACGTCGTAGTCCGGCAGGAAAACGCACTTGAGCCGGGTGAGCGTGCGCGGGTCCTGGTTGATCACCGTCGACACATTATTAATGAGTCGGATGATGGCCTTTGCCATGACATAACCCGGCGCGGCCTTGCCGGCGAACATCACCGTACGCGGCACCCAGTGCTCCTCGGGACGTGCGCGAATCCGGTTGTAGCGCGTGATCACGTACAGGATGTTCAGCAGCTGCCGCTTGTACTCGTGGATGCGTTTCACCTGCACGTCGAACAGCGAATCGACGCTGACGTCGATGCCGGTGCGCCGGTCCACCTCCTCCGCCAGCGCGATCTTGTTGGCGCGCTTGATGTCGCGGAATTGCGCGCGGAACGCCGGGTCGTCCGCCGCCCAGCGCAACCGTTCGATTTCTTCGAGATCGTTTTCCCACGCACTGCCGAGGCGCTCCGTGAGCATCCGCGCCAGCCGCGGATTCGCCTGCTTGAGCCAGCGCCGCACCGTGACGCCGTTGGTCACGTTGGTGAAGCGGTCGGGAAACATCTGCGCAAAGCCCGAGAAGATGGTCTTCTGCATGAGCTCGGAATGCAGCTTCGCGACGCCGTTGACCTTGTGCGAACCGACCACGGCAAGGTGCGACATGCGCACGCGCCGCCCGTACGACTCGCCGATGATGCTGAGCGTGGTCTTGGCCGCGCCATCACCCTTGAAGCGTTTTTCGACCTCCAGCAGGAATTCCTCGTTGATGCGGTAGACGATCTCGAGGTGCCGCGGCAGGAAGCGTTCGAAGAACTGCACCGGCCAGGTCTCGAGCGCCTCGGGCAGCAGCGTGTGATTGGTGTAGCCGAACACCTTGCGGCAGATGTTCCACGCATCCGCCCAGGGCATGTCGTACTGATCGATCAACAGCCGCATCAGCTCCGGGATGGCCAGCGTCGGATGCGTGTCGTTGAGCTGGATGGCGAGCGAGGCCGGCAGATCCTCCAGCACGCGTTCCTCCGCGAGATGCGTGGCGAGGATGTCCTGGATGCTCGCGCTGACGAAGAAGTACTGCTGCTTGAAGCGCAGCTCCTTGCCCTGCGGCGTGGAATCGTCCGGGTACAGCACGCGCGAGAGATTCTTCGCGTCCACCTGGTCTTCGACCGCGGCCGGATAGTTGCCGGCGTTGAAGTCCTCGATGTGGAACGGTTGCAGTGCGCGACCCGACCAGAGCCGCAGGTGATTCACCGTGGGCGAGCGGTTGCCCGGCACCAGCTGGTCGAAGCCCACCGCGAGGATGTCCTGCGTCTCCACCCAGCGCGAGCGCTGCGCGCCGCCGACATCGTGGGTCGTCAATACGCGTCCGCCGAAGCGCACGATGTAGCGTGCATCCGAGCGCGGCGTCTCCCAGACATTGTGCAGTCGCAACCAGGTGCTGGCCGATTCACGCTGCGCACCATCGGTGTCGATCGATTGCGTGAAGATGCCGTAGTCGTAGCGGATGCCATACCCGGTGGCCGGGTACTGGAGAGTTGCCAACGAATCGAGGAAGCAGGCTGCGAGTCGTCCGAGGCCGCCGTTGCCCAGGCCCGGATCCACCTCGAGCGCAATCACCGATTCGAAGTCGTGCCCCATGCTCGCAACCGCCGTGCGAGCCTCGTCGATGAGCTCCGCGTCGATGCTCGACAGCGCGTTTATCAGTGAACGGCCCGGCAGGAATTCCACCGACAGGTAACAAAGCCGTTTGACCCGTGCACGGGCCACGCGCCTCTGAGTTGCCAGCCAGCGGGCCGAGAGTTCCTCGCGTACACCCAGCGACAACGCGTCGTAGATGTCTCGGGGTGTCGCGGTGTCCGGCTCCTTGCCCAGGCTGCGCGTGAGCCGGTCGTAGATGACCGAGCGCAGGTTGCCGCGCCTGAGGATGGATCCGGCCGTCAGCGTCGGCTCATTCAACACTCGAACTACCTTTCACTCTTCGACGAGACATTTCAGGACATTTTCGATGACGCCCCGACATTGCATGCAAGAAGTATGTCGGGGCCATCAGACCGGTATGATATGCGCCTCGCGCGAGAGGGCCCCAAAGATTAGCAAGGAGCCTTCGAAAGATGGCCGTCCTGCCCCTCCCGCAACTGCACCACATTGGCTTCGAGTTAACGCGGAATGCACCGACAAGCAATTGGTATTGATATCGGCGGATCGTCGATCAAGGCAGCAGTCGTCGACCTGAATCGCGGCTGCCTGGTCGGCGAACGGCGGTCGGTACCGTCACCCGCCATGTCCGCGGTCAGCGAGATGTTGCATGCCATGGCCGAAGCCGTGCCCGAGGGTACCGAAAACCTGCCGGCCGGTGTCACCTTTCCGGGCGTGGTGGTAGGCGGCACGGTCTACACCGCAGCAAACGTCGCGAAATCCTGGATAGGCCAGCCCCTGGCCGAACCCGCCGCCACCAAGCTGAAGCGCAAAGTCGTGGCGATCAACGATGCCGATGCGGCCGGGCTGGCAGAAGCACACTTCGGTGCAGCCCGCGACGTCATGGGGACCGTGCTCGTGCTGAGTCTCGGTACCGGTATCGGCAGCGCGCTGTTCGTCGACGGCACCCTGGTGCCCAACACCGAGTTCGGCCACCTCGAATTCGATGGCATGGAAGCCGAGGCGCGCGCCTCCGGCCGTGCGCGCATGGAGCGCAAGCTCGACTGGAACGGCTACGTCACCGAGCTCAACTACGTGCTGAATCGCACCCACGCCCTGATCTGGCCCGATCTCATCGTGCTGTGCGGCGGCATCACCGGCGACCATCCGAACCTGTGCGACGACCTCAAGGTCCCTTGCCAGCTCAAGCTCGGTGCGCTGCGCGCCGACGCCGGCATCGTGGGCGCCGCATTCGCCACCACGCTCAACCAGGGAGTGTGGATCAAGCAGGCGAAGGTGGCTGGCTGATCGTTCAGGGAATTACCAGCGTCCCCAACGCGGTGCCCTGATCCTTGCCGTCCTTGTACGTGACGCGAAAGGTGTACGTGCCGGCGCGCCACTGCAACGGATCCTTCTGACCTCCCTGGAAGCCGAACCGGGGAAGAACTCTCAGGACGTAAAGCGTGCGGGTCTCATCGGGATTGCTGGCATTGACCGCCGCGAAGATCTGCATGATCCGCAGCTGGCCCCTCATGTCCACCAGCTGCATCTGCCGGTAGTCCTTCCAGACCTGACCGGCGTACGAATCCGGCACTGACAAGGTCTCGAAACTCCACTTCGAGCCCTTGAGCTCCACGCCTCCATTCGGGTCTTCACCCTGCTTGGGAATTTCGGCGTTCGCCTTGGGCGAGCCGTCCGTGTTGCCCAGGTATACGACGATGACGACCTCGTTCGAGTTGCCGTCCTTTGCCCCCAGCGGAATGGCCGTGACCGAGATCGGCAGCTGGCCCGCGAGCACGGGCGCCGCGGCAAGGGCGAGGATAGTTAGTGCACACGCCACGAGGCCGGGCGTCTTTCGGAATTTCATGTCGGGTCCTCTCTGGATGTTGGAACTGCAACCGGACGGCCGACATGCTGCCGCCATCATCCCGGGAGGACTATGAGACCTTTGCCGGTGACCCGTCCGCGGCTCTTGACGCTGCCGCCTCCTCGAGGCGTCCCGCATGGAACGAGTAACGGCTGACATGGGGCACCCAGCGGGCCATGCGGCTCACGTCGTCTGCCAGCTTCTTCTCGTGCATTTGCCCGCCCAGCCACTGGCGCACGCGCCTCCATTGAACCAGCGTGTCGCCCTTCGTTTCCGCATCATTGTCGATGACCTGGACGAGACTTCCGATGGTCGGCTCGAGGGGCTCTGCGTCCTCGCCGGTCGAAAGAATCGTGCGGGCGGCGAGACCGCGCAGCGTCGGGAGCATGAGGCGCGCGACCAGCGGCGCTCCCGTATCGATTGCCAGCAGGAACAGCACGGCCTTGTAATCGGGCAAGCCGTTCTGATCTTCCAGGAACAACGGCCGCTGGTACTGCGAGAGGCTGACGCGGATCAACAGGTACACGTTCATGAATCGCTTGAGCGTGCGCGGCGAACGGTCGAGCAGCGCAGCCAGGTCGGACATGAATTGCAACTCTGACGGTTCGAGCTCGAAGGCCTCGGCGCTGAGATCGGGTGGCGCTGCAACGGCTGCCGCGGGTGCCGGTGCCGGTGTCGGTGTCGGCGCCGGTGCAGGAACGGGCGGAGACGCCGCCGTGCCGGGCGATGGCGTGGCTGCAGGTGCCGGCGCCGGCTGGGGAGCCGGAGGAAGAGCGCCCTGCCCCTGCGGTGCGCCCGCATTGGACGGCGGCATTTTCCGGATGCTGTCTTTGAGCACGCCGAACAACATTCTCCGCACTGACTCCGTGGTCATCGGCTTCAGCCAGAACGGCACCTGGAAAATCTTCTCGACGTAGTCGTGAGCGTTCGCGGTGCCAAACAACGTGCGAAATTCCTGGGTGATCGGGTCGTCGCCGTTCGCGGTGCCACTGCCTTTCAGCAGATCCCGGTAGCGCGCCTCGAGCGAGCGCGTCAGCCAGCGGGCATCGACGCCCACCACGACCACGAAAAGCGGAAACGCCAACAACAGGTGCACGGCCTGAAGGACTTCGACCACTCTCTCGGGTGGACAGCGATCGAGGTCGTCGATGTACAGCACGATCCGGTTGATGCGCGTTGCCTCATCCTTGATTTCATCCTCGATATTCTTGAAGCGCCCTTTCTCGTCGTCCCGGTCGTTGAGTTGTTCGTTCTCTTCGGCGATGAGATCGGACAGTCGCTCGAAATCGTTGCGCACCAGCGCCAGCATGCCGAGGTGCCGCCGGTAATCGTTGCTGTTCGCGCGCTCCTCGATAAAAGTCTTGAGCAACTGCGGAATCGACCCGGCTTTCGATTCCAGTTCCGCAATCACCCGGCGCGCGTCTTCCTCGCGCTGCCTGGCGGCGACATAGTCCGCCTCGAGTATCCGCAGTTGCTCTTCGGCCTTGCGGATCTGCTCGAGATTCGCCGCCTGTGCGCTTTCGATGCTGGCATCGAAGTCGCGCTGCACCTTCTCGATGGCATTCAGATGATCGCCCACCCACGAAAGCTGCTTTCGCAGCCAGGTGGTGATCGTGCCGATGAAGGCCGCGGCGCCGCCAACCATCGCTGAAACGTTCGACCACTCCGGGCTACCCTTGTAGTGCGCATATAGCGCCGCGAGCAGCGCCACCGCGGGCCCGGACAGGAGCGCTGCCGTGAGCCAAAACCAGCGCAGGCCACGATCCTTGCTGTTCATGAGAGGCACCAGAGCCGCCTGGCCGCGTTGCAACAGCGACTTCGCTTCGCCGAGCGTGGCCTTGAGCTCGATGCCGCGTTCGACCGCAGCGCTGATACCAATGTCGTCCAGTATCTCCTTGGCTTTTTCCTTCAGCTCCGGGCTGGGTGGAATCGCCAGAATGTTCCGGGCGGAAATCTTGGCCAGCTCTCTAGCCTTCTCCTCGAACGCCTGCTTCGCCCGCTTCAACGACACCAGCGCATGCCCGCGCTGTTTCTCGGCAATCTTCTTGTCGCGCGCCGCCTGTGCCTGCACCTCTTTCTGCGCTTCGATCTTCTTGAGTATCGGTTCCTGCAGCGCCTCGCTGGCGCGTCGCTTGCGATCGTCGATGACGTACAGGTTGTCGAAGATGTGCTGCACCAGGCTCGCCCAGAGATTGCCCTCCACGTAGTGCCAGGCATTGAACTCGATCTGCACGATGCGCCGATAGAACGGCTGATCGCGCTGGCGCACCTTGTCTTTGCTGGTCTCTTCGCGCGCCTGGCGCGCAAGGAAAGCGACCTCCTTGCGAAGCATACGCATGAAAAAAGTCTTGCCGCTGCCCCACTCGCCGAACAGGCCGATGGAGAGCGGCGGACGGATGGTGCGTGCGGCAATCAGCCCTGCCAGGGGCAGGACGTCACCGCGAATGTCGAGCTGGTCGGCGGATGAGTCGTCATCGGCGTGGTACTTGGGCTCGCGCCGCGACTGCTGCTTTGAGCCCACCAGCAGCGCGCCCCACGCGTCGTCGTCGTCGCCGGAGTTGCGTACCCAGTCGTAGTACAACACCCGCAGACGCGCGATGTCCTGGCCAATTTCCTTGAGGAAATACGCGGCGGTAGTTGGGTCATCCGAGGACGGCTCGGTCAGCAAGGCTGCGACCAGGTGCCGCCCGTGTATCTCCGGGCTGCCGCAGGTCTCTTCGGCAATGATGCGTGCCGAGTCCATGAGTTGCCTGCCGCTGGCAGATTCATCGCGCATTTCTTTCGCATGGGCGAGCAGGCGCTCGTGTTCCGTCGAACGGAGCCGCGCCCGGATCCAGTCCGCCGCCCACAAGACTGGCACGAGCGTCGGAAAATCCAGGGAGCCCCCACCGCTGCTGATCGTGGCCGCGAGCAGGCGAACAGATGTCAGCTTCTGCGCGGGCACGTCATACAGGTTGACGGCCCTCTCGACGATGTTGGTGACCGATGGAAACTGTTGCTGGCCACCGACGTTATAGATGGCGGGATCGGCATCCGACCCGCCCGGGCGTTTGCTTCGCTCACCGAGGCCACTGACATTCGCCTTCTTCGCGGCCTTTCGCTGGCCACCGCGGACACCGGTGTTGGACTGCGCTTCGATCGGTTCATCGGGAGCGTTCTCTGCCGGCGGCGAATTTCCCGGCAGCAGCAATTCCCTGAGTTTCGAGATCACATGGCCCCAGGGCTGCTCCTGATAGAAGAGATCCTTGGCGGGAATGTCATGCTCGATGAAATCGTTGATCACCCTGTCCGGTTTCGGATTGAACGGAATCTGGCCCGGGGCAATCACCAGGAAGATGATCAGCATGCCCTCCGCGTCGTTGCGCTCTCGACGGTGCCTGCTGAATTCCGCCATCTCCGCGACAACGGCCTCGTCTCGTTCGGCTGCCTCCGACCAGATCACGATCTGGTGTCGGGCGTCGTAGATCGAGCGGCCAGGCGGCTTGTTGCCGCCGGCGGAAGAGCCTGATGGATTCTTCACGACTTTCAGCTTGCGAAATGTCAGCAATCCATGCAGGCGATCGGCCCACAGCTGGTCTTCGCGCGCGTACGAGATGTATCCCTCGAACTGAAACTCGGGTTCGCCTGGTTCCGGTTCTCGTGGTTGTTTGACTGCCATGGCGGGCCGACTCTAACTCACCTATCCACTCAATTGGGTATCGGCAGGCAATCCGCAATTTGCCACGATTGCCACATTGCCTTGCCCGCTTCCGGCGAGAACCTGACGTTGCCTCGAACCACTTCCGGGAGCCTCCATGTTTCGCAGACTTTGCACCGCCGCCCTGGTCACGGCGGTGGCCTTTCTCGCAACCAGCTGCACCTCCGACAAAGGCACCACCCCCGAGTCCCGCATCGCACCACCCGATCAGGCCTGGGTCACGGCGGTCAGCCTTCATTCCAACGGCGCAATCTCACGCCACTCGCCGGTCCGGGTGCTGTTCACCGCGGACGTGGTTCCCGATGCGCTGATCGGCCAGGACGCCTCGGCCAACATCGCCATCGAGCCGGCGGCCAGGGCCCACGCGGTGTTCGCCAACAAGCGTGAGATCACCCTGCGGCCGGATCCGGAGTTCGCGCCGGGCACGACCTACCGGGTGAAGGTCCTGGCCAAGGGCCTCGTCGGCCTGGCACCGGAAACCAAGCCGTTCGAGTTCCAGGTCACCACGCTGGGCGTTGCTTTCGACGTGCACACCAGCGGGCTTTCGGTCGACAACAACCGCAACGAGCTGATGGTGCTCTCGGGTTACGTGCAGACGGCGGACAAGGAGAATCGCGAGAAGGTCGAGAAAATCGTCTCGGCCACACTCGGCGGCAAACCGATGAAAGTTTCCTGGCAGTCGAGCGACCGCTCCTTCGGCTTCCAGGTGACGGACATCCTGCGTGGCAAGGACGAGCAGGAACTGATCGTCCGCTGGAACGGCGAATCGCTGGGGCTTGCCCAGACCGGCGAGCAGTCCTGGCGCATCCCGGCGCTGGACGAGTTCGCGGTGACCCGCACCGAGGTGGTGGAGATCGGCGATCAGCGGCAGGTGCAGGTCCAGTTCTCCGACGCGCTCAACGTGAAACAGGACCTCGAGGGCCTGATCCGCCTGTCGCGCGGCGAGTTCACGACGGGCATCGAGCGCAACGTGCTGACGCTCTACGTGAACCAGGAGCTCTCGGGCGAGGTGACGCTCAATCTGGAGGAAGGCATCCGCAGCCGCGCCGGCCAGGCGTTGATCGGCGAGCGCGAGTTCAAGCTCGAATTTTCGACCACCAAGCCGCAGATCCGCTTCGTCGGGGCCGGTGTGATCCTGCCCGATGCCGAAAAGCTCACGGTTCCCTTCGAGGCGGTGAGCGCCCGCGCTGTGCGAGTGACGGCACTGGAGGTGTTCGAGCCAAACATCCCGCAGTTCCTGCAGGTGAACAATCTCTCCGGCACCAACGAACTGGGGCGCGTGGGCCGGGTGCTGTGGCGCAAGACCATTCCACTGGCCAATCCCGTGCCTGGCCGCTGGACGCGCTACGAGCTCGACGTCACCGAACTCATGCGCAAGCATCCTGGCGGTCTGTTCCAGCTCACACTGTCACTCGCTCCGAAGGACTCGCTCTACCCCTGCAAGGACAAAAAGGATGAGGCGAACGAAACCGCAGCCATCGAGGACTTGGATACCGAGCTCACCAACCAGGAAGACGGCAACTACTACCAGCCCTCGTACTGGGACAGTTACGAAGGGGATGGCGAGTACGACTATGAGACCGGCGAGATGCGCTGGCAGGATCGCGACGATCCCTGCAAGGCCGCCTACTACCGCTATTCCTCCGGCATCCGCGCGCAGCGCAATCTGCTGGCGTCGAACATCGGCCTGATCGCCAAGCGCGGCCAGAAGGGCAAGCTGCTCGCCGTGGCGACGGCGCTGGACACCGCAAAGCCACTCGGTGGCGTCAAGATCAACGCGGTCAACTTCCAGAACCAGGTACTGGCGGGCGGCACCACCGATGCGAACGGCATGCTCGAACTGGAACTCCGCGCCCAGCCGTTCGCACTGATCGCAGACCAGAATGGTCGCAAGGGTTACCTGCGGGTGGCGCCGGGGCTGGCGCTGGCCGTGAGTCACTTCGACGTCGGCGGTGAGTCGGTGGTCGCAGGTTTGAAGGGCTTCCTCTACGGCGACCGCGGCGTCTGGCGCCCGGGCGAACCCATCTACCTGACATTCGCACTCGAGGACAAGGCGAAGACGCTGCCGGCCAACCACCCGGTCACGCTGGAGCTGCGTAACCCGCGCGGCCAGCTCGTGCAGACGCTGACCAACTCGAAACCGGTGGGCCAGTTCTATGCCTTTGAGCTGAAAACAGCTGCCGATGCACCCACGGGGAACTGGAACGCCACCGCCGTCGTCGGAGGCGCGAGTTTCACCAAGGCTCTCAAGGTGGAAACCGTCATGCCCAATCGGCTCAAGATCGAGCTGGACCTGGGCGAGAAGCCCGTGGTGGAAAGCTCACCGCTCAAGGGAGTACTCACCTCGCAGTGGTTGTCGGGAGCCACGGCCGCGGGCCTGCGCGCCAACATCGAGGTGCGTATGTACCCGGCGCCCACCTCGTTCACTCGATTCAAGGACTACGCGTTCGACGATCCGGCCCGCACCTTTGATCGCGCGCCGATCACCCTCTTCGACGACGAACTCGACCTCGAAGGGCGGGCGAAGATCGAGAAAGACCTGGAGCTGCCGCGCGACGTGCCGGGCATGCTCAATGCCTCGTTCGTGACGCGCGTGTTCGAACGGGGCGGTGCCTTCAGCATCAGTCGTGACACCAAAACCGTCGCGGCCTTCGACCGCTACGTCGGCATCAAGCTGCCCAAGGGCGACATGACGCGCGACATGCTGCTCACGGATACGCTTCACACGATCGAGCTGGCCAGCGTGGATCTCGACGGGAAGCCGGTCGCCATCCAGAAGCTGCAGGTCTCCCTCTATAAAGTCGAGTGGCGCTGGTGGTGGGACCAGAGCGGCGATTCGCTGGCGCAGTATGCGCAGAGCCAGAGCACCGGACGCATCCGGCACGAGGTCGTCGCCACCAACAAGGATGGCCACGGCGAGTTCAAGTTCGAAATCAAGTATCCGGAGTGGGGCCGATACCTGGTTCGTGTCTGCGACGTCGACGGCGGGCATTGCACCGGCCGCGTGTTCTACATCGACTGGCCCTACTGGGCAGGCGCAGCGCGTGACCAGTCCGGCCCGGCCGCAAACGTTCTGATGCTGTCCTCCGACAAGCAGGAGTACAAAGTCGGCGAGACTGCGGTGGTACAGATTCCGGAATCGGCCCAGGGCCGCGCGTTGATGACGCTCGAAACCGGCAGCAAGATTCTCGAAGGCCGCTGGCTCGACGCGAAGCCCGGGGCGAACCGCATCCAGATTCCGATCACGGGCGCGATGGCGCCCAACATCTACGTGGCGGTGACCATGGTCCAGCCCCACGCTGGCAAGACCAATGACCGCCCGATCCGGCTATATGGCGTGATCCCGCTCAAGGTCTCGGACCCGGCGACCCGGCTGGCACCCGCGATCACGGCCGCGACCGAATGGAAACCGCAGTCGAAGGCGAGTTTCACGGTGAGCGAGGCCTCGGGCCGCGCCATGAACTACACCATCGCAGTAGTGGACGAAGGCTTGTTAGGCCTGACCGGCTTCAGGACGCCGAACCTGCACGCCGAGTTCTACAAGCGCGAGGCGCTGGGAATCTCGACCTGGGACCTGTTCGACGAAGTCGCCGGCGCCTACGGCGGCCAGCTGGACCGGCTGCTGGCCCTCGGCGGTTCGGACGGCGGCGCTGCGGTGAATCCGGACGGCGACAAGTCGCGTTTCCCGCCCGTGGTGAAGTTCCTGGGACCCTTCTCGCTCAAGGGCGGCGAGAAGAAGGCGCACAACTTCGAGCTGCCGCAGTACGTGGGCGCGGTGCGCATCATGGTGGTGGCCGGCGACGGCAGCGCCTACGGCTCGACGGAAAAATCCGTGTTCGTGCGCCAGGCGCTGATGATCCTGCCGACGCTGCCGCGCATCATCGGCCCGGCCGAGCAGTTCTCGCTGCCGGTGTCGGTGTTCACGAGCGACGCTTCCATCAAGGATGTGAAACTCGAAGTGCAGGCCGATTCGCACTTCGCAGCGGTGGGCGCATCGAGCGCGCAGCTCGCCTTTACGCGGCCCGAAGAGAAGCTCGGCTTCCTGACGCTGAAATCCGGCACGGTGCCCGGCAAGGGCAGGATCCACGTGGTCGCGACCAGCGGCAAGTTCCGGGCGGAAAGCGACGTGTGGCTGGAGGTGCGCACGCCCAACACCTCGAGCTCGCGATTCCAGAGAGCGATCGTGGCTCCGGGTGCGGACTGGAATTACAGCCTGCCCGGGTTCGGGCTCCCCGGCACGCAGACCGCGACGCTGGAAGTGTCCGCATTGCCGCCGATCAACCTCGAGGGGCGCCTCGAATATCTGGTCCACTACCCGCACGGCTGCCTGGAACAGACCACCTCGAGCGTGTTTCCGCAGCTCTATCTACCGGCGTTGATCGAGATGGACCAGAACCGGCGGCTGGAGATCGCCAACAACGTCCGCGCCGGCCTGGCACGGCTGCGCAGCATGCAGCATCCGAACGGCGGATTCTCCTATTGGCCGGGCGTGTGGAACACCAGCGAGTGGCGCGACTGGCGCAGCGACTGGGGTACGACCTACGCCGGGCATTTCATGCTCGAAGCCGAGAAGGCGGGGTATACCCTGCCCGGCGACATGAAGCCGCAGTGGCTGCGTTACCAGCGCGACACGGCGCGCAACTGGTATGCGAACGACCGCGATGTGCCGCCCGAGTACCACGGCGACAAGCTGTGGCGCCTGGGCGCGCGTTACGCGCAGGTATACCGGCTGTACACGCTGGCGCTGGCCGGGCAGCCCGAGATGGGAGCGATGAACCGCATGCGCGAGCAGTCGCTGACGCTGGCGGAAAGCTGGCTGCTGGCGGCAGCGTACAAGCTGGCGGGCAAACCCGAGGTCGCCACGACGCTCGCCGCCACCGGAGGGCGCGTGCAGGCCTTCGTGTTCGCGGACGAAAATCCCTACACCTTCGGCTCGCTGCTGCGCGACCGTGCCATGGTGCTCATGGGCATGACGCTGCTGGGTCGCGACGCGGAGACCGGCCCGCTTCTCGACGACGTGTCGGCACAGTTGTCGAATGGCGAGTGGTACAGCACGCAGTCACTGGCCTTTGCACTGGTGGCGGTGGCGCAGAACACCGGAACGCAGCCCTTCAAGGGCTTCAGCTTCGACTATTCGACCGGCAAGGCGGCCGCGAAGACGGTGAAGGGCGAGAGCCCGGTAGCCAACATCAAACTACCCGCTCCGCCCGCCTCCGGGCTCGCGCTGTCGATCTCCAACACTTCGGAACGCAAGCTGTACGTGGCCGCAACCGTGCGTGCGGTACCGGCGAGTGGCGAAGAAGACAGCTCATCCAATGGATTGTCGGTCACGATCCACTACACCAACGCCGATGGCGAAGAAGTGGACGTGCGCAAGGTCAGGCAGGGCACGGACTTGATCGCGCAGATCACGGTGAAGAACCTGAGCGGCAGGCAGCTCGACAACCTGGCCCTCACCCAGATGGTTCCGGGCGGCTGGGAAATCCGCAACGACCGGCTCGAGGAAGTCGACACCAGCGGGGAGCGCAAGCAGGACAGCTCGTATCGCGGCCAGTTCTGGTGGGTGCCGGGGCCGTGGCGCGGCAATCAGCTGCGCACCGCGGAATACACCGACATCCGCGACGACCGCGTGCAGCGTTATTTCGGCCTGCGCAACGACGAATCGATCTTTTTCGAGACACGGCTGAACGCGGCCTACCTTGGCAGGTTCTACCTGCCGGGGACGGGCATCGAGGCGATGTACGACGCAAAGATGCAGGCGCGCGCCAAGGGCCAGTGGATCGAAGTCGTGGCACCCGGAAAGTGAGTCGCTGAAATGAACCGGAGGCTGGCGGTGTCGTGGAACAACTGGCGCGTGTGCGTGCGGAGCGGACTGGCTCGCGCGCGCAGCCTGTGCACGCGCCGGCGAGTGGTTGCCGCCAGCCTCCTGTTTCTAACCGCTTCGTTCGTCGCCTGGTGGCGCATGTTGCCGGATCCGCTGTTCGCGACGCCCGAGTCGTACGTGCTCGAGGCGCGTGATGGCGCGCTGCTGAGCGCGCGTATCGCCAGCGACGGGCAGTGGCGTTTCCCGGCCGGCCCGGCAGTGCCGGCGAAGTTCCGGCGCGCGCTGCTGGTATTCGAGGACAAGCGCTTCGACGATCATCTGGGCGTGGATCCGCTGGCGATCGCGCGTGCCGTGAAGCTCAATGTAACGGCGGGACGCATCGTGAGCGGGGGAAGCACCATCACCATGCAGCTCGCCAAGATGGCGCGCGCATCGGCGCGCGACGCCAGGTTGTCCGCGGAGCATGAGAGCCGGAGCTACTTCGAAAAGACCCTCGAGTCCTTGCTGGCCCTGCGGCTGGAGGTGAGCTACAGCAAGGATGAAATCCTGTCGCAATACGCGGCACATGCGCCTTTCGGCGGGAATGTCGTCGGGCTCGAGGCTGCCTCGTGGCGCTACTTCGGGCGCGAGCCGGCGACGCTGTCGTGGGCGGAGGCGGCAACGCTGGCCGTGCTGCCCAACAACCCGTCGCTGGTGCACGTGTCGCGCAATCGCGAGCGGCTTCTGGCCAGGCGCGATGCGCTGCTGCAGCGTCTCGCGGACGCCGGCGATCTCACCCCGCTGGATCTCGAGCTTGCGCTGGCAGAGCCGCTGGTCGGGGAGCCGCATGATTTGCCCGATCTGGCGCCGCACCTGCTCGAGACACTGCGCGCGCAGTATCCGGAGCGCCATCGCCTGCGCTCGACGCTCGACGTGCGGCTGCAGGCCAGCGCCACCGCGCAGGTGAACGAGCAGGTCGGACTGCTGTCGCGCCAGCAAGTGCGCAACGCCGCCGCCATCGTCATCGACAACTCCACGTTCGAGGTGCTGGCGTATGTTGGAAATGGGAAAAGCCCCGATTCCCCAACGAGTGCCGGGCCTGAGCATGGATACGCGGTGGACATCATCCGCCGGCCGCGAAGCACGGGCAGCATTCTCAAGCCGCTGCTCTACGCAGCCATGCTCGAGGACGGCACTCTCACGCCGCGCATGCTGCTGCCCGACGTGCCGACGCACTTCGACGGTTATGCGCCCGAGAACTTCGATCGCCAGTATCGTGGCGCGGTGCGCGCGGACGAGGCGCTGGCCCACTCGCTCAACATCCCCGCCGTGCGCATGCTGAGGACCTACGGTGTGGCCCGCTTCGCGGATTTGCTGCGCAACGCGGGCATGACCACGCTGACGCGTCCCGCCGACGACTATGGCCTCACGCTCATGCTCGGCGGCGCGGAAGGCAATCTCTGGGACATCTCCGCCCTGTATGCCAGTCTCGCCAACATGGCGCGCGC
>Ga0315912_10001957_pt1 | contig 23181 bp, 20 predicted proteins | sample VfabasoilMG_FD_204469 | JGI IMG/M metagenome (GOLD analysis project Ga0315912, IMG submission 204469) | Garden soil microbial communities collected in Santa Monica, California, United States - V. faba soil | ecosystem: Environmental > Terrestrial > Soil > Garden | place: USA: California... | reverse complement strand
ACGGGCCGAGCTTCTCCGATCCGATGACCGACGCGGTCGACGTGTTCGACACCGTCGCGGGCACGTGGGCACCGGCGGCCCCGTTGCCTCGTCCGCGCGGCGGTGTGAACGGTGTGCTCGCGTTCGGCTGCTTTCATGTGTGGGGCGGCGAAGGCCCGGACATCGGCGAGCCGAACAACGTCTTTCCCGATCACGATGTGTACGATCCGAGGACCGACGAATGGACGTCGATCGGCCCGTTGCCCACCCCGGTGCACGGCGTTACCGGCGCGGCCTTCGTCAACGGGCTCATCTACATTCCGGGCGGCGGGATCGCGCAGGGCGGAAGCAGTGGCAGCCGCATTTTCCAGGTGTATCGGCCGAACGTCACCTGTGAGTGATCATTTGCGCTGACACGGCGTGTCGTTCCGTGTCGAGAGCGTGACGCGCGCTCTACCCATGCCGAGCAGCCTCACGGTAGATTCGCGGTCCCCACCGAGAGGAAAATCCCATGCACCGTACCGAACCTCGGGCTCGCCTGTTCGCAACCATTCGATTTTTCCTGATGACGAGTGCCGTGGGTGGGGCGCTCGCCGCGTTCGGCTGCTCGAGTGACGAGGGCGTGAGTCCGCCGCCCGGCACCGGCGGCCAGGCGGGAGCGGCAGGGAGCACGGCGGGCAACGCCGGCAAGGGCGGGGCTACCGGCGGGACGGCGGGGACGACCGGCGGCAGTGCCGGAACCGGGACCGGCGGAGCCGGTGGCTCGGCTGGAACCACGGGCGAAGCGGGCGCTGGCACCGGCGGCACCGGTGGCTCCGGTGGTTCCGCAGGCGCCTCCGAGGGCGGGGCCGGCGGTCAGGACACGACACCCGGAGACTGCGGCGCCCTGGGCACCGATTGCTGTCCGCAGCAGGTCTGCCAAGCCGGCGGCGTGTGCGCGATGGGCACCTGCATCGCGTGTGGCGGTGCGGACGAACCCTGTTGTGCGGGCGACACCTGCGACGGCGGCGGTTGCTGCGTGGGTGATCAGTGCGTCGCGGATGGCTCGGAGTGCGGCTTCGGGAACGGCGCCTGCAACGCGGGCGCTTGCGACGACTGCGGTGCCGAGGATCAGGACTGCTGTGACGGCAATTGCCAGAGCGGTCTCGCGTGCGACGCTGGTGGCGGCGGTGGCACCTGCAGTCCCTGCGGTGGCGTCGACGACCCATGCTGCGCCGGTCGCGCCTGCGACATGGGCGTCTGCGTCGGCCAGGGTACGGGAACGTGCCAGGTGGACTGCGGAGACGATGGCCAGGATTGCTGCGGCCAGGCAGACGCCTGCCGCCAGGGCGCCGTGTGTTCGATGGGCGAGTGCGCCACGTGCGGCGGCGACAATCAGCCTTGTTGCCAAGGTGGTGGCACGGAGTGCTCGGGCGCTAACCTCGCTTGCGTCGACGACGTGTGCGTCGATCCGATGTGCGGAGGCGCGAACGAGGCCTGCTGCGACATCGCGGGCATGCCGGATTGCTCGGGGACGGGCCTGGGCTGCGTCGCTGACGTCTGCGTCCAGTGCGGCGACCTGAACGAAGCGTGTTGCCCCGGTGGCGGTGGCGGTGGCGCCTGCGCGGGTGACGGCGTCGGGTGCATCGACGATACCTGCCAGCTCTGCGGGCAGGCGAACCAACCGTGCTGCCCGGGAGCCGGGTCCGGCTGCACCGGTCAGGGTCTCGAATGCATTCAGGACCAGTGCACGGCGTGCGGTCAGCCCGGTCAGCCTTGCTGCATGGCAGGTGGTGTCGGTGACGGCTGCAGCGGCACGTGCGTCATGGGCATGTGCCAGATGTAGCGAGGCGCAGGTCGACCGCGCGTTCCAGTCGACATCTGGACGCGCGGTAGGCGGTCAGATCCCGAGATCGAACTTGGGCTTCGCAGGCGCGGGCGCCGGTGGCGGTGGTGCCGGTGGCGGGGTCGCGGCCTTGGCCGGCGGCTCTGGGGCAGGGCGGGCGGCCTTCGCGGGGCGCGGGCGCGAGGTTCCGCGCGCGGGGACTGGCGTCGCGCTCGGGGCGGTGGCGCTTGGGGCGGGCGGTGCGGCGCTCTGCGTGGGTGCAACCGGCGCTGCCGGTTCGACGATCGGGGCCGGCGGTGCCGGTGCGGGTGCAGGCTCGGGCGGTGGGGGCACGGCGGCCACCGGCGGGGCTTCGGTCGTTGCGGCCTGCTTGTTGCTGACGAGCCCGGTGATGCCGACGACACCGAGCAGCACCACGGCCCCGCCGAGGACGAGCCCGACGACGAGCGGAGCGCGGCTGCGCCGCACGGTCGGCTCCACGCTCGCGGTGAACGGGTTTGCCGTCGGTGCACTCGGGTAGAGGTGCGGCGACGACGGCATGTGGCCCTGCGGCGTGAGCGCGTGCGGCGTGTGTGGGTGCGGCGAGAAGGACGTGGGGCCGTGCGCCATCGACACGCTGGCGGAGACGCCGTTGATGCAGACCTTGCGAAGCTCCGCCGCGGCCTCACGCACCGAAGCAAAGCGTCGATCCGGTTCACGCGCGCAGGCTTTGGCGAACCACTCGTCGAAACCGGGAGCCACCGGGCCGAAGCTCGACGGGATCGGCAGCGGACGCGTGCAGATCGCGAGAAGCAGGCTGCCGAACGCCTCGCTCTCGAACGGGCGCCGGCCGACCAGGCACTCGAAGGCGATCACACCGAATGCCCAAATGTCGGTGCGGAAGTCGACCATGCGTGTGCCCTCGGCCTGTTCGGGGCTCATGTAGTACGGCGTGCCGAGGAGGGCTCCGGTGCGCGTGCTCGAGCTCGGACCGAGGGCCGCGCCGGCGGCTTTGGCGATGCCGAAGTCGAGGACCTTGGCGACCTCTTCGTCGTCGTTCTTCACGAGGAAGATGTTGTCCGGCTTGAGATCGCGATGAACGATGCCGGCTTCGTGCGCCTTGGTGATGGCGCGCGCCGTCTGCACCAAAATGAACGAGACCTCTTGGGGAGAAAGGCGGTGAACGCGTTCCAAACGCTGCGCCAGGCTCTCGCCCTCGAGCAACTCCATCGCGATGTACGGCACACCGTTGTCCGCGCCGTGGTCGAGGATCTGGACGACGTGAGGGCTTCGGAGGGCCGCCGCGGACTGGGCCTCACGCATGAAGCGGGCTAGGGCCTCGGGATTGGTCGCGATGCTTTGCTCGATGAGCTTGATCGCGACCGGGGACCTCAGCTGGACGTGCTCAGCCCGCCAGACCGAGCCCATGCCACCTTGGCCGAGCTTCTGACCCAGGCGGTATTTGCCGCCGAAGACGGTCCCTTCCCAATTCATGAGAGGGGGCAAACGTAGCACGCCCGGCAATGGCCGGGAAAATGCAGGTCAGAATCGCGCGCGGAAGTGGACCTCTCCGGGGCCGATGAGGAACCCGACGTTGTCGTCGTCGCTCGGAGCCGCGACGAGCAGGGCGATGCCGGTCACGACCAAGACGCCGGCGCCCACCGAGCTCACGATACAGATCGTCCGCAGCGTGTTGAAGTTTTGCACGCGGCCCGTTTCCTTGCAGCCGCCCTCGCAGTCACCGGACACCTCGATGTCGCGCTTCTTCTGCAGCGCGAGAATGCCGGTCGTGACGGCGACACCGGCGCCCGCTGCGCCGAGACCGATCGAGACCCAGCCCATCGTGCGGACGGCCGCGCCCGAGTCCTTGCGCTTGGGCTGCGGAGATTCGTTTCCTGGCTCGACCGGCGCCGTGGTGCCCGCGGGCGGTGGCGTGCTTTCCGCGCCCGCCCCCGCCGCGGGTGCCGACTGTAGGGCTCCGGCCGGATTGAAGCGGAGGATGACGCTCTTTTCCTCTCGTTCGCGGAGCACGACCTCCGCCTGAACGCGCTCGGTACCGCGCCGCCCTTCGATCCGGTGCTTGCCGGGGTTCGTCGGACGGCCTTCGCCGATCAGCGCCGACGGCACCGCCACACCCTCGACCGTGACCGTGACGTCGCTGGCAAACGCCCCCTCGAGTCTGATCACGAGGCTCGGGATGCGCGGGGTGAGCGCGTCGAGCTCTCGCCGCGCGTCGAGCTTGGCCTGCTCTTGCACGGCTTTCTCCCCGCTCGCCACGCTGAGCCGCGTGACCTCCATGTAGCGCTCCGAAGCCTCGACCAGCTGCCCGTTGGCAAGCAGCGCGCGAGCTGACCACAGGCCGAGCGACGGAGCCTTGAGGACCTTGTACGCCCTGTCGAGCTTGTCGAGCGCGTTCTTGTAGTCGTTCGCCTGGTACGCCTCGATTCCGGCGTAGCCGAGCTTTCGAGCAGCCGCCCGCGCCGCGTCATCGACCTCTTGCGCCTGGGCGTGGCCGCTCACGAGCATCACGCCCGCGAAGAGGATGGAGGTGAGACGTCTCCACACGGCCGCCCATGAAAGCACCCGTTTCGCGGCCGGGCAAGCGGCTACCGATTGTCTTCGTCACGTCGAGCGACTAGGGAAAACGCTGCCTCGTGCGCTTCTGGACCCTTTCGACGTCGATCTGCCTCGGGCTGCTCCTTGCGTGCTCGCGATCCGGCGTTACCTCCACACGGTACGCGGACGGGACGCGCGAGATCCGCTGCGAGCACCCGCTGTGGAAGTGCTTGCGGCACATCGATGACTACTGCCGCGGGGCGTCGTTCGAGGTGCTCCACGCGAGCGACGAACAGCTCCGGTACGGCTCGGACGCGTCCGAGATCGAGGGCCGGAAAAGCCGTGCGCTCGTGCTCTGCATGAAGCCGGGCGTTGCCCCGCGGGCCTGGGAGGTCAACTCGGCGGCACCGCCGGCGAGTGCCGCGCCGCCGCCCCGTCCAGCGGCCGCGCCCGCTCCTGCTCCCGCGCCGAAGCGCGCCTGTGTGCCGGGCTCGAGCCAAGCGTGCGTGGGACCGGCGGCGTGTGCCGGCGGACAAGCCTGCCTTCCCGACGGCTCGGGCTTCGGCCCCTGCGATTGTGGCCCGCCCGCCGCGGCGGCCGCGCCTGTCGCGCCCGCCCCCCCGGCCAAGCCGGCAAAATAGAACTAGCCGTCGAGGCCCAGCATCGTTCCGAGATCGCGGAGCTCGGCGGGGGACAGCTCGAGTCGCAACTCCACCCGCTCGCCCCCGCGCCGCGTGGTGATCGCGTCGAGCAGCCGCCGTTCGCTGCCCTCGAAAAGCGGGGCGACGTCACGCTGGGTCTCGAGCAAAAATGCCTCGAGTTTTCCGCATTCATCGGCGACTGCGCAGCCGAGGAAGGCCCCGATCACGACTCGCTGGCCGACTTCCACACGAAGGGCCGCGCTTCGGATGCTCGCGAGCGGCGAATGCGCCGCCTCTTCGCCGAACGTGCGTGCGAGGAAGCTCGCCGGCACGATCACGGTGGTCACGAGCGGAGCGCCGCGCCCGAAGGTGCGCCTGAGCTCGACGTGCAGGCGATCTCTCGACCGCTCGGCCTCGCTCGCGGGCGGTTCCTTCCCTTCGGCGGCTCGCAGGATCGCGGCGAGGTACGCTCCGTCGCTGACGACGAGTAGCCCGTCGCGCGCGGCGACCTCGCCTTCGGCGCTTCGATCGCTCACGCGTTGAAGGGCACCGCCTCCGGTCACACTCGGTTCACCGCCGCGGGAACGGATGCGAGCGATCGCGCAATCGATCACCTTCTTGGCGCTGAAGCGACCGCTCGCGATCAGCGCGAGGCCGCCCGCGCTCGGTGCTCCCGGGGCAGACTCCGGTGCTTCCGCCGAGCTCACCACGATGCGGTCGATGTCCCGAAAAGGGTCGAAGCCGCAGTCCTTGCTGGTGCCGATCAAGCCGCCGAGATCGGCGTGCTCGAGCAGGAGTCCGGCGTCGGTCTTGCGGAGACGACCGAGGTCGAGGCTGGCCACGAACGCGGGACCTGGCGGAACGAGTGCGAGCGGGTGGACGGTCGGGACGCGTTCGGCCGCTCGGGTTGGTCGTCGGGTGGTGACGAACCCGATGGCGGCGAGCACCAGAACGAGCGTGACGAAGTGTACGATGCGGACGGCCACCGCCCGAGCCTACACGTCAGCGGGCGGCGTCGCCTGTGCGCCGGCCCGCCCTCCGCCGGCGGCCCTCCGGTCGCGCCGGGAAGATGCGGCGATCGAGCTCCATCCGCCGGTCAACCAGCGAGCGCTTGCCACCGCGCTCGCGGAACAGCGTGCGAAGCTCGGCGACGCCGGCAACGGGGAGACTGGCGAGGACCCGGCGGTGGGCCGTACAGAGCGACACCAGTCGTTCGGCGACCAGCACTCGCCGGCCTTTCACCCCGTCGACACCGAGCGCCGTGCACACTTCGCAGGCCATGGCGCCAGGATTCGGCCGCTCGCACCAGCGGGCCAACTTTTCGTCAGGAGGCTTTCGGCATGGCTCGCGCTTCGACCCAGGCGATCACGTCCTCTTCCACCGGGCGGCCGAGGAACCGGCCTAGCTCCTGAATTCCGGTCGGGCTCGTCACGTTCACCTCGATCAACCGTTCGCCGATCAGGTCGAGGCCGACGAAGAAGAGACCCTGCTCGGAAAGCCGGGGCCCCATCGCACGCACGATCTCGAGCTCTCGCGCCGTGAGGTCCGTCGGCTCGACGCGTCCGCCCGCGTGGATGTTGGCGCGCACGTCGTCGGCGCGCGGGACGCGCAGGATGGCACCGAGCGGCACGCCGTCGAGGACGATCACGCGCTTGTCACCGGTGCGGACGGCCGCCTGATACTCCTGCACGAGCGCGAGGTGCTTGCCCTCGCCAGTCCAGACGTCGGCGAGCGATCGCGTATTTTGATCGTCCGCGCGCAGCACCACGACCCCCGACCCACCCGCGCCGTCGATCGGCTTGAGCACGGCGCGCCCCCCCACCTCGTTCACGAACGCGACGATCTCGTCGGGCCGCGACGTGACGAGCGAGCGCGGCATGTGCTCGGCAAAGTGGAACGCGTAGAGCTTCTCGTTCGCGTCGCGGAGGCCCCCGGGGTCGTTCACGACGAGCACCCGGTCCTTGACGAGATCGAGCTGGAGCGTGAGGTGAGCGTAGGCGGAGTCGAACGGCGGATCCTTGCGGATGAACACCGCGTCGAGCGAGGCGAGGTCGAGGCGCTCCTCGGCGCCGAGCGCCACGTGGGGGGCGCTGTCGCTCACGCGGATGCCGCGGGCCGTCGCGCTCACGTCTCGCCCGCGGTTCGCCACCTGGCGGGGCAGGCAATGGAACGCCTGGTGCCCGCGCGCGAGGGCTCCGCGGATGAACGCGAAGGTCGTGTCCTTTTCAGGATGCATCGACTCCGCCGGGTCCATCACGAACAAAAACCGCATGAGGAAAGGCTCGCGCTCGCTCTCACGATGGTTTTCCCGGGCGTTCGGGTCAAGTTTTTCCTCGGGCGCGGGCGGCGCTAACCTCGCTCGTATGAAACCGCACGGCTCTGGTCCGCTTGCGGTGTCGTTGCTGCTCGCCGTCGCCGGACTCCTCTCGTTCGGGCTACCGGCTCCCTCCCCCGCCGCTTCGCCGCCGCGCGAGGGCGCTGCAACGGAGAATCGATACGCCACCGATGCCGCGCTCGCGCTGCTCAAGGTCGGGGGCACCGCTGCGGACGCTGCCGTGGCAGCCGCCCTTGCCGCCGGCGTGGCGAGCCCGACCTCGAGCGGGCTCGGTGGCGGAGGATTTGCGCTCGTCTTCAGCGCCGACGATGGGCGTGTTGCCGTGCTCGACTTTCGCGAGACGGCGCCGGCGTCGCTCGACGTCGCGGCATTCGAGCGACGGCCGCTGCCGCCGTCGGAGCGCGGGAAGCTCGTGGGTGTTCCCGGCGAGGCGGCAGGGCTCTTCGAACTCGCTCGACGCTTCGGCAAGCGCCCGTGGCGCGAACTCGTCATGCCCGCACTCAGGCTCGCGCGCCAAGGATTCACCGTGGAGCCGCACCTCGCGTCGGTCCTCACCACGAACGGCGACAACTACCGGCGCATGCCGTCGGTCGATCGCCTCTACTACCCGGGCGGCGTTCCCGCGCCCTTCGGCGCGCGCATCAAGCACCCGAAGCTCGAAAAGACGCTCGGCCGCCTGGCGAGCGAAGGGCCGCGCGCGATCTACGAAGGCACGATCGCTTCCGACCTCGTGGCAGCCGCCCGTGCCGCGGGGGGGTCGCTCTCGGAGTCGGATTTGTCCGCCTACCGCGTGCGCGAACGGACGCCGCTGCGCATCGCGTGGGAAGGCTACGAGGTGGTCACGATGCCGCCTCCGTCCGGCGGCGGCCTCATTCTCGGCCAGGTGCTCGGCTCATTCTCCAAGAGTGAGCTTCTCGCTCAGGGATGGGAGACTCCCCTCGGGGTGCATCTCTTGGCCGACACCCTACGCGGCGCGCTCGCCGATCGGTCGCTCTACGTCGCGGATCCCGATGCTCTGCCGATCGATATCGCGCCGCTTCTCGATCCGAAGCGTCTTTCGGCTCGAAAGGCCGGCCTTCATCCGGAACGAACGCGCGCCGTTCGTGCGTACGTCGGCGGGAGCCATGGTACGCATTTTCTGACGACGGTCGATCGCCGTGGCAACGTCGTCGCGCTGTCGACCACCGTCAACACGGCGTTCGGCTCCGAGATCGAGGGTGAGGCGAGCGGCATCGTGCTGAACGACGAGCTCGACGATTTCACTGCGCTAAAAACGTCGGCCGAGCTCGGCGTTCGTCATCCGCCGAACCGCGCACGGCCCGGCGTGCGACCGACCTCGAGCATGACTCCTACGATCGTGCTCGAGCAGGGTCGCCCTGTGCTCGCGATCGGCGGGTCGGGGGGCACGACGATTCCGGCGAACGTGGCGCAGGTGCTGCTCGCCGTGCTGGTTCACGACGTTCCACCCGCCCGCGCGGTGGCGGCGCCCCGCTTCCGGCCCGAGTCGCGGGAGGGTCAGACCATCTCGCTCGACCCGGGCTTCGCCCCGGGATTTGCCGCCGACCTCACGCGCCGGGGCGAGCTGCCGCGAGAATCGAACCCGACGAACGCCGTTCAGCTGCTCCGCCTGACCAAGGCTGGCCTCGTCGGGGCGGCGGACCCGCGGAAAGGCGGGGTCGCGCAGGTGCGCTGAGCTGGTATCGTGCCTATTCGAATGAAAGGGTCGAGCGCAGAGCCGGACGTCGAGATCAGTGCCAACAGCGAGGAGCTCGATTCGGGCTGGGACGACGTCCCGCCCGAGCCATCGAAGGCGAGTTTGCGCGTCGAGGCGGCGCCGGCGCAGACGGAGGCGCTCGACGAGGGGTGGGAGCTCGATGACGCCGCTCCTGCCGTCCCGGCGCCTCTGCCCGCGGCGCGCGCCGTGGTGAAGCAGGAGAGCGGCAAGCGCCCGATCCTGAAGCCCAGTGCCGCTTCGAGCGACGAGAGTTCGCGGCGCGGGCAAGTCGTCCTGAGCAAGAAACAGCGCCGCGCCCTCGAGCGACAGAATCGCGCTCACGCAACCAAGCGGCACGCCGAGCAGAAGGAATCACGCCGAAAGACCCGCCGTGTCGAAGCGCAAAAGCTCGCCGAGGAGCGAGCGCGCGAACGTGAAGCGGAGCTCGCCCGCGCGCGGCTCGCCGAGCGAGAACGGCGCCGGACGGAGCGTGAGCGGCGAGCCAACCGTCAGGCCGAGGCGCCGGCAGACAGACCAGCCACGCCCAAGAGCAAGCGCTCCGCGAGCGCCCCACGGGCGAAGAAGGAGCCGGCACGGAAGAAGCATTCCGGTGGCGGCGCCATTCTGGCCGTGATCGCGCTCCTGACGGCGGCCGCGGCGGTGTTCGCCTTCACCCGGTAGGCTATGCTCGGGCGCGTGCCCGCGGGACCGGAAGCACCGATCAGCGACGATTTTCTGCGCCACCTGCCGGAAATCGAGCGCTTCGCCGACGTGACCGAGGCGCGCTTCTACGTCGACGTGCCGGAGGACTTCCACGTCGTCTTGACGGACGTGCGTGGTTCTACCAAAGCGATCGAAGCCGGGCGCTACCGCGACGTGAACGCCGTCGGCGTTGCCTCGATCGTCGCGATCCGGAACGCTACCCCCGATCTCGAGCTCCCCTACGTGTTCGGTGGTGACGGCGCCACGCTGCTCGTTCCCGAATCGCGCCGTGCGGTGTGCGAAGCCGCGCTGCGCGGAACCCGGCGCCTCGCGAAAACGGCGTTCGATCTCGAGCTCCGGATCGGGCTCGTTCCGGTGCGCGACCTGCGCGCGGCGGGGCACGCGGTTCAGGTCGCGCGCTTCCACGTCGGCCGCCACGTCAGCTTGGCGATGCTCCGCGGTAGGGGCATCGCGGTGGCCGAGCGTTGGGTGAAAGACGAGGGCCTTGGCGCCCGGTACGCCGTCTCCGAGGATGGGCCGGACGAGGCGAGCTTCGAGGGTTTCGAGTGCCGCTGGCAGCCGGTCATGAGCCGGCGTGGCCACGTCGTGAGCCTGATCGTACTGTCGGTCGATCAGGACGAGGCGGTGCGCGGGCGAACGTACCGGCGCGTGATCGAGACGCTCGAAGGCGCGCTCGAGGACGACGCGGGACATCCCGTCTCGCTGGGCGGCCTGCGGCTGAACACGCTTTTCGGTGGCTATTCGACCGAGGCTCGGATCCGCTCGGGAGAAACTGCCGGCGCCGCCTACCGCGCCGCGGAGGCCCAGGCGCGCGGGATCACCCTCGCCGGACGCGCGCTGATGGCTCTCGGCCAGAATGCGGGCGGGTTCGACGGCAGCACGTACCCGAAGGAACTGATCGAAAACACGGACTTTCGCAAGTTCGACGAGGCCCTGCGCATGGTTCTCGACGTGTCCGACGCGCAGCTTGCGGTGATCGAGGAGGAGCTCGAGCGCGCCCGCCAATCGGGCGAGCTCGTCTACGGCCTGCACAAGGCGCCGTCAGCCCTCATCACTTGCTACATCCGCTCGTACGTCGGTAACCACGTCCACTTCGTCGACGGGTCGGACGGTGGTTACGCGCTCGCCGCGAGGGCACTCAAGGCCCAGCTCGCCGAGCGTCGCGCCAGCGGGCTCGGATCCGGTGCGCCGCCAGCTTCGGGCGTCGGTCCCGCGTGAACACGCCTTTGTGATTGATGCCGCCTGGACGCATCACGCCTTGCGCGGTCTTGAAGTCGCAGAGGTTCCAAACGTGCGCGCCGACGACGTACGACTTTTTCTCGAGCAGCGCGAGGTAACGGTCGATCAGCTCGGCCTGGTACTCCTCGCTGAACATTTCCGGTGGATCGGCGTGACAACCCGCGATCGCGTCGGCGCCGAACTCGCTCAGGATCAGAGGTTTCTCGAAGCGGCGGTGGATGCGGTCGAGCTCCCCGTCGAGCTTCGCGATGCCGCGCTCGATCTCGCCCGACTCCGTGTACCAGCCGAAGTAGCGGTTCACGCAGACGACGTCCATGGCGTCGAACGCTGCTTCTCCCGCACCCAGGTAGCTCACGAGCGTGACCGGACGGGAGGGATCTAGCTTCTTTGCCAGCGCGGCAAGCTCACGAAAGAAACCGGCGGCAGCAGGGCGATGCGAATGCGGCTCGTTGGCGAGGCTCCAGAGCACCACGCTCGGGTGGTTCTTGTCGCGTAGGATGAGCTCACGCGTCATCTGGTGGCAGAGGGCACGCCGCTTCGCGAGCCCGTCCGCCTTGAAAAAGAGACCCACGGCGGGTGTCTCGGCGATGACGAGGAACCCCAGGCGATCGGCGAGGTCGAGCATCGATTCCGAATACGGGTAGTGCGTCGTGCGGAACGAGTTGGCGCCGATCCAGCGCAGGTTTTCGAAGTCGCGGACGACCACAGCCGGCGGGAGCGCGCGGCCGGTGATGGGAAAATCCTCGTGGCGCCCGAAACCCCGGAGCGCGATCGGGCGGCCGTTCAAGAGCAGGCGGTCGCCCCGCACCTCGACCGTACGGATGCCGACGGTGAGCGAGACCTCGTCCACGGGCACACCGTCACGACACCTTTCGACGACGAGGTCGTAGAGGTTCGGGGAGCCGGGCGCCCAGAGCTTGGCACTCGGAATCTGGAGCACGAGGCGCGCCCGCCCGCGCGAGAGCGTGGCGACTGCGGATACCCGGCGACCGAACCCCGAAACCGTGGCCCGCACCGTGCCTCGACCTGCGGCATTCGCCGTCACCTCGACGATGCCGGTCTTCTTGCGGATGCGCGTCACCACCGTCACGTCGTCGATCGGCTCTTTTGGCGTGGTGAAGCAGTGGACCTCGCGCTGGATCCCCGCATACGGAAAGAAATCGAAGGAGGCAGGCGGGAACGCTTGTCCACCGAAAGCGTCCTTCGGATCGGACGGCACATTGCCCGGCGGAACGCGATCGGGGGCCAGCGCGCCGTCCACGCGCACGACGAGTCGGTTCTTCCCGGGTACGACGAGCTTCGTGACATCGAGCACGAATGGCAGGTGCCCGCCCTCGTGCATTCCCGCCTTCTTGCCGTTCAACCACACGTCGGCGAGATAGTTCACCGAGCCGAAGCGGAGAAAGACGCCGTCCCCGTCACTTCCCCGCGGTGCCTGGAGCTCTGTCTCGTACCAGACAGGTCCGAGGTAGTCGCGAGTGCCTTCGAGCTGTTCGTTGTAACTCGCGGGGACTGCGATCGGTGTTCCCGTCCCGATGCCGCGGAAGAAGCCGCGCCGGACACCCTCGTCCTTCGGATCGAGACGCAGGGACCAGTAGCCCGAAAGGTCACGCGCCGTCCGAAACCTGTTTTGTTGCGGGTAGAGCATCGAACGGGGATTACACCCGCCCTGATGCGGCGTCTCCGGGCGAGCCGCGCTTGACGTGAGGGAGAGGGAGCCCCACCTTTCGTTCGTGGCCCGCGATTTCACCGAACGCATCTGATCCGTTGCCCGCCTGGTGCGGCTGTCGCGGCGGCTTTCGTCCGTCGCGTTCGTGCTCACCGGTATCGATTTTTTCGATGAGCTCGCGTCGGGGCTGCCGTCGGCCGGCGCGCCCGAGCTGACGCTCGCGCTCGGAGCTAGCGTTGCGGCGCTGACGCTCGCGGTCTTCACCGTGCCCCAGCTCTTCGGCCTGCTGGTGGACCCACCACTACTGCTCTGGGCCGAGCGTCGGGGCCGGGCACGAATGATCGCGCTCGGTATCGCGGGGATGGGCGCATCGCTGATTGGTGCGGGACTTGCGCGTTCCGCCGTGGAGTTCGCGCTTTTCTTCGCCCTCTACTTTCCGGCGAGTGGCCTCGCCTGCGGGTTCGGCGAGGCGTCGTTGATGGACCTCGATCCCGCGCGGCGCGAGGAGCGCATGGCCGCCTGGGCGCTCTCGGGGACGCTCGGTGATCTCTTCGCTCCGCTGTCGATCGCCGGCGCCGTATTCCTCTTCGGCAGCTACCGCGCGGCCTGGCTCGGTATCGGTCTCGGGCTCTTCGGCATCGCGGCGTTCGTCGCGCGCGCCAAGCTCCCGGATCCGCATGTCGATGCCCACGATGAAGCCACGGGCACGCTGAGGAGCGCGTTTCGGAACCAGGCATTGCTCCTTTGGGTTGCCGGCGCCGCGCTGTGCGGCCTGCTGGACGAGACCTTCACCGCCCTGGTCGCCCTGCTTCTCGCGGAACGCTTTGCCGGCGAGCCATTCGCGGTGCCCATCGCACTCACCGTTTGCACCGCCGGCGGTCTGATTGGCCTCGTCGCGCTGCCACGCCTACTCGCCCGATTCTCGCCCCATCGGCTGCTCGCGCTGTCGTGTGTGGGCACGGTCCTCACCATGGGCGGCCTGCTCCGCGCGGGCTCGGTACTTTCGGCGTGCTGCTGGATGATGATGCTGGGGGTGCTCGTAGCGTTTCAGTACCCGCTCGCTCAGGCACAGGCGTACCGCGCAGCCGGCCCGCGGTCGGGGCTGGTCGCCGTTCTGGCGGCGCCGCTGTCCGTGTTCGAACTCGTGAGTCCGATCACGCTCGGGCTCTTGGCCGAGCGATTCGGCCTGGTCGTCGCGCTCTCTTGCGTGCTCGCGCAGCCGCTCGGCTTGCTCGCGGTGCTCGTGCTCGCCCGTCGCCGCGATCGACACCGGGAGCGGCCCGGGTGCTAACCTGGCCGGCGATGGCGGCCTACGGTCCATCGTCGCGCGGACGACTTTCGCTGTTCTTCGCGCTCGTGGCGCTCGCCGTCGGCGTGGCGATCGGCCACTTCGCGCCCGGCTGGTTCGAAAAAGCCGAGGCCCCAAAGCCGATGCCCGACGTGATCACCGAGATCCGCGAGCTGTCGCGGCTCGAGGGTGTGAGCTTTCACGTCGAGCGAGTCGTCGACCTGAAGGACAAGCAGCAGGCGCTCTTCGGCATGGTGCCGGTCGAGGACGCGATCCTGCTCATCGCCAGCGGCGACGTGACGGCCGGCGTCGACCTCGGCAAGCTCAAGCCCGAGGACGTCGTCGTGTCGCCCGATCGGCGCTCGGTCACCGTCCACTTGCCCCACGCGGAAGTGTTTTCAGCGCGGCTCGACAACGACCGAACCGTCGTTCACACGCGAAAGACCGACCTTCTCGCCGAACGCAAGGAGTCGCTCGAGACCGACGCGCGCAAGGCGGCCGAAAAGACGCTCAGGTCCGCGGCCGAAGAGGGCGGCATCCTGAAGCGCGCGGACGAATCGGTGGCGCGCACCGTGCGCGGCTTGGTGAAGTCGCTCGGCTTCGAGGACGTGCGCGTCGACTTTCGCGACGGGGCGTAGCGGCTCCCCCGGCGTGACGCCCGAGGGCTTCAGTGCAACGACGCCAGGATCTCGGCGCCTTCGTCCTCACCGAGGTCGCTGGCGACCGCGTAGCCGACGCCGCGCCGATCGGTCGTCGCAATCGAGTAGCCGCGCTTCCACGCCACGTACACCGGCTCGTCGCGCACCACGCGCTTCTTGAACCGATTGCTGAGCGGCAAGCGCTCCTGCAACCGCTCGGCGTTGTACACGTAGAGCGTCACCCGGTGGCCCGCCAGACGATAGCGAAGGGACGCCGCGCGTTCGTTCCTGAGCGGCACCACGCTGCCGCCCTCCCAGTGTGCGCCGTACTGAACGAGGCTCGGTGCATGCACCGGCACGCCGACCTCGGGCTCGAGCTTGTCGAGCAACGACGCCTCCGTGACCGACGGCTCCGAGCGGTCGATGTGCCGCTCGACCAGCTCGTCGAGCAGTGTCTCCACGCTGATCGGCTCGGCGACAGCCGCCGCGGCCACGGGCGCCGTTGCCGCCTGGTTCTTCTTCTCGTTCGTCGTCGCGGTGAACAAGAGCGCCACTGCGGCAGCCACTGCGAGCGGCGTGATGTTGCTCCACGAGAGCATCGTCGCGCGCGGAGCTCGCTCGGCTGCTTCCGCCTCGGCCCGCGCCGTTTCGGCTCGGAGCGAGTGGAGGACGCGTTCGCGAAAGGCGTCGCTCGGCACGGCTGCCGCGTAGGTGGCGCGGCGCGCGCTCTTTCGCACGGCGTGCTCGAGTTGCAGGTGCCCGGAGCAAGACCCGCACTCCGCGAGGTGGCCTTCGATTTCGAGAACTTGATCGGGGGAGAGCTCGCCGTCCGCGTAGGCGTCGAGCCGCACGAGTGTAGGTCGACAGCCACCGACCGAGGTCACGCGACTCTCCCGCGCTTGCGCTCGAACGGAACCACGGAGCCCTCGCGCTTCGCCTCGCGCGGTTCGACGCCGATCTCGTGCTCCGGACCGACGATGCCGAGCGAACGCGCGTGCTGGTAGAGCCGGCCCTTGAGCAACCGGCGGCCCCGGTGAAGGCGCGACATCACGGTTCCGATCGGGCAGCCCATGATCTCGGCGATCTCTCGGTAGCTGAGCTCCTCGACGTCGGACAGCACGACCGCCAGGCGGAACTCCTCCGGCAATTCGTCGAGCGCCTGCACGATTTCTTTTTCGAGCACGGCGCGTAGGGCGCGCGATTCCGGGTCGCGCATCGCCTCCATCGTCGAGGCGCCGATCCAACCGTCCGCCAGCGGGTCCGCGTCCGGTCCATCGAGGACGCTGCGCTCGAGCCCGCCGCGGCGGTAACGGTTGATGAACGTGTTGGTCAGGATGCGCAGCAACCACGCCCGCATGTTGCTGCCTTGCGCAAAGTGCTCGCGCGCGCGCAGGGCCTTGAGCAAGGTGTCCTGGACCAGGTCCTCGGCCTCGGCGGCGTTTCGCGTGAGGCGGGTGCCCACCGCCATGAGCGTTGGCAGGTGAGCCAGCGCCTCGCGCTCGAAGTCGGTCGGGGGGGGCGTGGCCTTCATGCTCGAGGGTAGAACCTAGCCTAGCGCCCGGATATTCCCCTGCTACTTGCCAGTCGGCCCGCCGTCCGGCGGGGGCCCCTCGCCCCGCTTCGGCAGGCGCTTTTCGAGCTCGTCCAGCCGCTCGGAGAGGCGTTTCACCTCGAGCTCGAGGGCGCGAAAGGGTGAAAAATTCGGGACGGTTGCGCGGATCCGGTCGTCGATCACCGACTGCCAGTGCTCGAGGGTTGCCCGTAGCCCCGCGCGGGGCTCCTTGGATTGAGACACATCGTCCTCACTCGTTGGGGGAAGGGGGCTTTCCGGCACCGGCGTCCGCGGTGGCGCGGGCCCCAGGTCCAGAGGGGTCTCGCCGCTCGGCTCGCCACCCTCCGCAGTTGGAATGAGCTTGCCGATGGGCCCCCCGCGGATCTGGCTCAAGATCCGCTCACCGCCGTGGCGGATGAGGGCCTTCAGGGTGCTGATCGGTACGGCCCGCGGCTTGGTGCGCAGCTCCTCGGAGATGATGAGGGCAAGCGTCACGTCCGTCTTGTCCTCCTTCGTCGCGTTATCGAGGATCTGGACGTCCTCCCCCGCGCGAATCATCTCGGCGATCTGGAGCAGCGTGACGTACGTGCTGCCACGGGTGTCGTAGAGCTTGCGATTCGAGTAGCGCTTGATGATCCGCCGGCTGCCGGCGTGACGATCGGAGAAGTCATCAACGGTCATGCTCTAGCCACGCGGAAGTACTGCTGAAACGGTCAACTTCGAACCCTAGCTCAATCATGATGCAAAGCGTCAAACGGGCAAGTGTAACCTTTCAGGGAATTTTCCCGAGATTCCAGCAGGTTGATACGTTGTCGTTACCGTGCTCCGCGCCCTTGTCCTTTGCCTGCTCGGGCTCGCTGCGTGCGATCCGTCCCGCGGGCCGGCTCTCGTCAAGGTGACGGGGATCGGGTCCCCGGAGCTCCGCGAGGGCGACCTGCTCGAACTCCGCGGCCAGTCGTTTCCCGAAGGCCGATCGGTCGAGGTGACGCTTCGGGGTGAGCTCCGGGCGGCCGGGCAGGAGCGGACGAGGGGGTTCGAGCTCACGCTCGCCGGGACGAGTGCCTCGACCCACAGCGTGACGATCCCGGTCACGCGTCAGGTGGAGCGCGCGTTCACCGGCGTCGAGCGAGCTTCGCACACCACGTTCCGCGGCGCGATCGAAGTGTCCTTCCGCCCGCGCGTCGCCGGCACGCCGCCCGTGACCGGAGAGCTCCCGGAGGCCGTGCTCGACTTCTTGCCCGCCGAGGAGGCCGCCGCCACGACGCGAGATCTCGTCGAGCAGAGCCAGCGCTTTGCGGCGTTCGCCGGGCTCTTGCTCGGTGAGCGTGGCGGCAACGTCGTCGTCGAGGGTGTGATGCCGGACAGCCCGGCTGAGCGGGCAGGTGTTGGTGCCGGCGACCGCGTGATCGAGATCGATGGGCTGCGCGTGCTCGAGCCGTCCGACCTCGCGCCTCCGCCACGAGCACGTGTGTCAGAGCTTTGGGTCGAGCGCGCGGCAGGCACTGGCCGGGCGCGGCTCGTGGTCGACGTCGCCGGTTTCGAGCCGCTTTCACCGCGGGATCTGGCGCCGGTCGCGGGCCTGATTGCTGCCGTCGTTTTCTTTGTCGCGCTGCTCGTTTCGCCCTTCGGGCGGGTGGCGACGTTCTTCGAAGGTCGGGTTGCCGAGCGTCTGCGGGCGCTCGCCGGGCCGCGGCCACCTCGCCCGCGAGCGTCGGCCACCGCACGGGGGCCGCTCGCCGCGTTCGTGGCTGCATTGCCGACCTCGGTCGGGCCGTACGTTGCCGTGGTTACTGCCGCCGCGCTCGTGACGGCCCTCGGGCTTGGCCGGTCGCTGGTTGCGCGCGAGGTCGATCTGGCCGTCGTGCTGGTCGGCGTCCATGCGGCGCTCGCCGTGACGGTGCTTCTGTTCGGCGCTCGTGGCGAGCACGGTGCGCTCCGGCGCTTGCGGCGCGTCTTCATGGTGCTGATTCAGGGCGTGGTGACGGCTCTGGCGTTCGGTGCCGCAGCGGTCGAAGCGGGCGGCGTGGGGGTGCTCGATTTCGGACTCGCTCAGGGTGCGGCTCCCTGGCATTGGCTCGCCCTCCGTGGCCCGCTCGAGCTCGGTGCCGCGGCCGTGCTCCTGCTCGCGCTGGTTCCTGAAGCGTCCCATGGCCCACCGCCGGTCGGCGTCACCCTATCGGCCAAGCGCCGGCGGAGGGGCGGCCTTTGGTTGGTGTCGATCGCCCACCTGGTCGTGATGAGCGGGCTCGTCGCGCTCGTCTTCCTCGGCGGCGCGCGACTCGGTGCGTTCGGAGCCCCATCGCTCGGCGGCGTGGCCCTCCTGCTCGCGAAGACTGCGTTCGTCGTGGCGCTCCTCGTCGTCGTTCGGCGGGTCCTCGGTCCGTTCGACCTCGTCGACGCACGCGTGCCGCTCGCTCTGATCGCCGTGCCGTCCGCACTCGGGTTGTTCGGTCTCTCGCTCGCCGCGCGACGCTTCGTGGACGGCTCGCTGCTATCGGCGTTCGAGCGCGCGACGGCGCTCGCGTCCTTCGCGCTCGCTCTACTCGCGATCGGGCTCGTCGTTTCGCGGACCGTGCTCGGCCCGAAGGCGCGGAGCGCCGATCCGGGCCTGAATCCCTGGATCTAGCGAAAGGCCGAGCGCTGACAGTGCATGTGCACGGGTGTATGATCACCCCATGCGCCGTGGGACAAGCGGCTTGCGTGCTTCGGCGAGCCTCCTCGTCCTGCTCGGGCTAGGCGTCGGCGCCGGGTGTTCGTCAGACGGGGAGGACGCACCGTCGCCCGGCAATAGCGGCAACGGTGGCACCACGTCCGGCGGGAGTGGCGGCTCGCTGCCGGCAGGCGCCTCGGGCAACGCCGGAACGGGCAACGGCGGGGCGAGCGGGGGAAAGGCTACCGGCGGGGCGGGCGCGACGGGCGGAGCCGGCGGGAAGGCGGGAAGCGGAGGCGGAAACACTACGGGCGGCAGCGGGGCGGGCGGCAGCACCACGGGCGGAGGCGGATCGGGCGGCGATGACCCCGGCGGCGCGTCCGGCACCGGCGGCGACGATCCCGGCGACGTCCGCGCCTTTCCGGGTGCGGAAGGTTTCGGTGCGGGCATCACGGGGGGACGCGGTGGGCGCGTCATCAAGGTGATGACCCTCGCTGCGTCCGGCCCCGGCAGCCTGCAGGCAGCGCTCGACGAGACCGGACCGCGCATCATCGTGTTCGCCGTGAGCGGCGTCATCACCGCCGACATCATCGAGGTGACGAACGGCGACGTGACGATCGCCGGACAGTCCGCGCCCGGTGCCGGTATCACGATTCAGGGCCGCTTCTTCGGCGCGTACACGGACACCGTACAGAACATCGTCGTCCGACACCTCCGCGTGCGCCCTCAGTACGACGGCAGCGCCGGGGAACAGTTCGACGCCGTGCAGTTCAGCATGAACCGGTTCGTGATCCTCGATCACCTGTCGGTGAGCTTCGGCGTCGACGAGAACGTCGATCTTTATTCGGCGCAGGATGTCACCGTCCAGTGGAGCACCATCGAAAGCTCCGCCACCGAGGGCCATCCCGAAGGGGAACACAACTACGGGCTCATCAACGGCCCGGACGGCGTCCGCTCGAGCATTCACAAGAACCTTTTCGCTCACAACAAGAACCGAAACCCGGCCATCGCCAACGGCCCCGCCGAAGTGCTGAACAACGTCGCGTACAACGTGCGCCACGGGTTCATCCACCACAACCCGGCGTCGGGCCCGTTCAATCTCATCGGCAACTACTTCAAGGCCGGGTCGGACGACCAGCTCATCCCCTTCTACTTCGACGACGAAAACGCCTCGGGCGCGTCCGACCTCTCCTACTACGTGGCCGGCAATTGGGTGGACGGCGCCGGATCCGCGTGCGACGAGGGCGCGCTCGACAATCCCTGGATGCAGTGTGCAAACGATCTCGTTCGCGACGCGTCGTTCCGCGCCGACGCCGAGCACGATTTCGCCTCTGCGGGCACCGCGTATCGCCCGGTGAGCGTGCTCCCGGTGAGCGAGGCCTACACGGCGGTTCTCGCCCGGGCCGGCGCGTTCCCGCGCGACGTGGTGACCCTGCGCTCGATCGACGAAACGGAAGCAAGCACGGGCCAGTGGGGCGCCCGTGAGCCGAGCGACCTGATGGCAGGGCTCACGCCCACCGACCCCCCGACCGACGACGACGACGACGGCATGGCGGACGCGTGGGAGATCCAGCAGGGCCTCGATCCCGGCAACGGGGACGATCACGGCACCGTGATGACCTCCGGCTACACGGCGATCGAGGAGTACCTGAACGAGCTCGCCGACGAACTCGTGGGACTCTGATCGTGGCTCGCACGCGTGCGTGGTCGAAGGGCATGGTGGCAGGTGCAGTGCCGCTGCTCTTCCTTTGGTCCTGCGCGGGGAGGTCCGTAGGGGGCGGAAGTCTCGACTCGGGTCCCGATAGCGGAAGCCCCGACTCGGGTCCTGTCGCCCAGGCGGACTTCGCCGAGCGCGCCGTGAGCGCGATTTGCGGGAATATCGGCGGATGCTGCGAGAAAGCAGGCATCGGTTTCGATCGCGCGGGGTGCGACGCGTACGTTCGCGCCGAGGCCGACCGTGACGCTCCAAGCCCGAACACCGTCTGGGACAGCGAGGCTGCTGGCCGCTGCATCGACTTCTACACCGACATTGCGACGTCGTGCCTGGTGAGCGAAGACCAATTCGACGAGCACTGCGACCGGGTCTACCGTGGAACGCTACCGGCGGGTGGTGAGTGCTTCGACGACTTCGAGTGCGCCGACATCGGCGGCGAGCGTGCGATCTGCTTTCACGACGGAACGACCGTGAACGGCCGCTGCAAGGCACGGAATAGCCCACCACCGGAGCACGCCGGGCTCGGCGAAGCCTGCCACACGAGCTGCAGCGATTGTGGACACCTTTCTCCGGACATTTCGACCGGCGTCTGCTTCCTGGACGAAGGCATGGTCTGCGACTTCAACATCAACGTGTGCGTTCCCATCGCGGGCCTCGGGGAGCCCTGCCCGGCGTACGTCTGCGTCGCCGGCGCCTACTGCGACACCCTGGACCTCATGTGCAAGGCGAAAAAAAACGATGGAGCCAGCTGCGAGTACGGTGACCAGTGCTCGATCGGCAGTTGCCTTGACGGCGTGTGTAGCCTCCGAACAGTCGCCTCCGTGGAGCTCTGCCTCGGCGAGAACTAGCGCCGGCCCAATTCCGCGCCGTTTACCCGCCCAGTTCCGCGCGGCGCTCGCGCTCTTCCGCGCCGAGCTTGCCGATCACCTCGAGCGTGCGCTCGGCGATCGCCTGGTGGACGCGCGGGCTCGACGGCATCGCGTAGAGGTCCGAAAAATCGATCGGTGAGCCGAAGACGACGACGATCCGGCGGCCGGTGCGATCGAAGTTGCTCCACACCTGTCGCGGCAAGCGATTGATCAGGCCGTTGATGAAGACGGGGATCACGGGCACGCGTGCCTCGTGGATGACGCGGCCGACGCCGCGTTGCGCGGGGAGAAACGTGTACGGATCGTCGTCCTTCTTGCGCGTCCCTTCCGGGTGAAGGCCGGCGAACATGCCGCCGCGGCGGAGGAGCCATGCGAGCTCGTCGAGGCTCATCGGATTCAGCATCAGCTGGCGCCGCTCGCGAAAGATCGGCGGGTACATCGCGAAAAAACTCATGACGCCGTTCACGAACAGGCCGAGCGGGCTCGTGTAGAAAAAAGCCGAGCGCACGGGGAACACGATGCGATGCGGCAGCCCCTTTCTCACCAGATGTCCGAACACGACGTAGAGATCAAAAAAGCTCCGGTGGTTCGAAACGAGAACGAAGCTTTGCCCCGGATCGAGCGGAGGCAGCCGTTCCTCGCCGAAGACGTGGCGGAGGTGCTTGGTACAATGGTGGATCCAGGTCGAGCCGATCGCGCGCTGCAGGCGGCGCACGGTCCGGTCGGTGATGCCCGGTTCGAACGTGCTCCGCACGAAGCGCACGATCGCCCGCTCCATGAAGCCGAGGCGTTTCTCGCCGTCGCGCACGAGGTCCGGACGCACCGGTTGCTCGAGCGCTTGCCCCGCTTCAGCCATCGCCGAACACGATGTCGATGTAGCCCGGTGGCGGCACGTGCTCACCGATGGCGCCGATGATGCGTTCGGCGATCGCTTTTTGATCGACTGCGGCCGCCGCGCGGAGCTCCAGCGTCAGGTGCGGTTCGAGGTCGCGCTCGGGGTTGAAGGTGCGTGAGAGCTCGTGCGCGGTGACCTCCGGCAACGTCGCGAGGCAGGCCTCGAGGGCGCGAACGAGCTCCGCGGGCGGCGGCACGACGTGCTCGGCGCGCAGCACCTTCTCGTCCTCGAGCGGCGGCAGCTCCGACACGTAGCCGACGAGCGGCAGCGGTTGTCCGGCGACGAGGCTGGCCAGTTCCGAACGCCGGAGGAACAGCTCGCTCGGTTCGGCCGCGTCGATCACGAGCCCGTGCACGGCCGTTTCGTCGATCACGCCGAGCGCGAGCTCGCAGGCGACGCGCGCGGGCAGGGTGCAGACGCGGAGTTCCTCGCCGTCGGTCTGCCAGCCGAGACCGGCCGCCAACGCTTCCACGTGCTCGGCGCGGGTGAAGAGCGCCGCGTAGCGAAGCCCCTCCGGGTCGACCAGAAAGTGAGGGATGATCTCGAGCTCGCGGTCGAGCTCCACGCGCGCTCCCTCCTCCGCGCCCTGAATCCCGCGCGCCAGCGGCACGAAGAGCTCGGCGTCGTCGAGCCCGGCTTCGAGCGCCGCCACGTCGCGACGTAAACCCCGCCGCGCGCCGCGCACGAGGGCCGTGAGGTCCGGCCGAGAATCCGTGGTCGCGCTGGCCGTCACCTGACCCGGACCTAACATGACCGGGCCCTCGACGCACGCCGCGCGGTCTGGCACGCTCGCCCCTCCGATGAGTGACGTGCGCCGCGGTTTCTACGCTGAAGTTCAGCCGTACCGCACCGGCTTTCTGGAGGTGAGTCCGGAGCATTCGCTCTACTTCGAGGAGTCGGGAAACCCCGCCGGCA